>JAABUJ010007220.1_pt1 | contig 10444 bp, 10 predicted proteins | sample 5559131 | NCBI WGS metagenome assembly JAABUJ01 (sample SAMN10711875, study PRJNA513366) | rock metagenome | isolation source: Antarctica rocks | place: Antarctica: Victoria Land, Mt New Zealand nord | collected 2016-01-07 | reverse complement strand
TTTCCCAGAACACCGACTATACGGTCTGGGCTCAGAGCGGCGGAAACAAGAGCAATACGCGCTCCATCAGCTCCTTTGACAGCAAGAACGAGTTCGACATCACCCTCAAAATCAGCCAGTAGGTCGCCTGGCTTCCTCAATTCGACGGAGCGTTACCCGGCGTTCAATTGCCGCTATAAACCTTAGGCGCACCCAGGCTGCCGGCCTTCGGCAGATGGCGGATGTACAGGACCATCTGCCACATCTCTTTGTTCGAGAAGTCTCCGTTCGAGGCTGGCATCCCTGAAGGAAAAATTCCGTTCTGGATGATCCAGTGCAGCTGGCCATCGGTATACGCCTGCACGTCCGCGCTCGCCAGGGAAGGCACCTGCGGCGATAGCTCCGACGCAAAGGGTACGCCCGTATTCTGTCCGTCCAGACCGTGGCACACCATGCAGTAGGAGGTAAACGACTGCTGACCCTGGTCGAGATTGTCAGCCGTTGGTTGCAGCGGATTCTGGTCCTTACGGCCGCCGACCGTGACGTGATGTTTAGTCCACGTCGCGACCCGTGCCTCTGCCTTGCCAGGCGGTGTGGCCCGGCAACCCATCAATGCGCAGACGGCAATCAATGCCCCTGCCCACCGCACCATGCTTCCAGACAACTTCAATCGGTCGACTCCAGACTGTATCCCTAGACGGGCTGCAATCATCTACCAGTCTGGCCTAGTTCTAACAGCTTTGCCCGTGTGATCTCGCGTCGTATCGAAACGTTTTCGCTTGGCCAACATGTCTGCCGCCACCTTTCGCGCTACTCTGGGTCTACTTCACTGTTCACTCCGGAGGATCTTCCGCATGCCTCGTTCTCTGCCCGCTTTCGCTGCGCTCGCTCTCGCGGTCCCTGCCGCGATCGTTTTCACGATTTCGCAAAGCATCTTCCCCGGAAAGGTGCAGGCCGCGCAGGATCCAGCCGCCAGCCCGCAGTTCTACACCCAGAAGGTCAGGCCCATCTTCGACGCCAATTGCGCCAGCTGCCACGAGGGGAAGAACCACCGTGGGGGCCTGAACATCGATACTCGCGCGGGTCTGCTGAAAGGTGGCCACGACGGTGCGGTCATCGTCCCCGGTGACCCCGCTAACTCGCTGCTCGTCAAGCTGATCCGCCATGAAGGTCCCAAGGACGACCCCATGCCGATGCCGCCCAAAAAGCCGAAGATCTCGGACGCGGACATCGCCGTCATCTCGCAGTGGATCGCCGCAGGCGCCGTGATGCCCGACACTCCCGCCCAGCCCTGAAGCTGCCCTCTGGGTGTAGGGGCGCATCCTTCTGGCCCCGCGAACGTCTCACTTTGGTTGCTTAGGGCGGGTTCAGCTAGTCTTAACCGCAAACGTGCATCTTAAACGCAGGGTGCGGAAACAGGCAGGCTGGCCCGGCGTTCCTTCCGACTCCGCAAGCTTTCGGAGAGTGCGCGGGTTCACACAGGCCAGCCGCCGATTTCGACCAACCTGAGTGAGGCCTAGTTTGCACCTTCCACCTGTACTGCTTACGGAAAATTTCACTGAACCTGCACGCCCCGGCCTCCCGTCTGCCGCCCTGTCATCGCGCCCCGGCCGGACGCTCGCGCAGGTTTCGATCAGCGCCGTTGCATTCTTGCTGTGCGGGTTCGTGGCCACCCCGTCTTTGCCTGCGCAGAACCTCGACACTAGCGCAGGCAACATGGTCGTAGCCTCAGCGTCGCACTCCTCCGGCAGCCTGCCCGATGCGCCGGGGTTCCAGACCCAGACCCAGAGCGCTACAGCCGCTGCGGGCCAAGGTCTTGCCTCGCTCTCAGGCGTGGTCACCAGCGTCAGCGACTCGGCGATTCCCCACGTTACCGTCTCGCTGCTCGGCGGAGGCACAGATGCAGTCCGCGTGGCCCGCGCCGATGACCAGGGCCGGTTCATCTTCACCAATCTGCTACCCGGAACGTACCACATCGTTATCTCCGCGCAGGACATCCAGACCTACGAGTCCCCCGACGTCACGGTCGTTGCCGGCCAGCAAGGCGTTCTCCCGCCCGCAAGGTTGGCCATTGCCGCCACCGAAACCAGCGTCACGGTCTTCGCGCATCCCGACTCCGTCGCCCAGGCGCAGGTGCATCTGGCGGAGAAGCAGCGCGTGCTCGGCATCCTGCCCAACTTCTATACCAGTTACATCTGGGACGCCGCGCCCCTGTCCTCGAAGCTGAAATTCAAACTGGCTGTGCGCACCCTGGATGACCCGCTTGCCTTCCTGGTCGCAGGTGGCGTGGCAGGCGTGGAGCAGTGGCACAACACCTTCCCGGGCTACGGGCGCGGACCAGGAGGTTACGCCAAACGCTACGGCGCGGCATACGGGGATACGGTCATCGGACGCATGGTGGGCAGCGCCATCCTGCCCTCGCTGCTGCACCAGGATCCGCGCTACTTTTACCGTGGCACCGGCAGCATTCCATCGCGCACGTTCTACGCCATTAAGTCCGTCCTCATCACTCGTGGCGACAACGGCAAACGTGAGTTCAACTACTCGCAGGTACTGGGCGACTTTGCCGACTCCGGCTTCGCCAATTTCTACCGCACCGGCCAGGACCGGAGTGCCAGCCTTACTGTACGAAATTCGTTCATCGTCCTTGGCACCAACGCTGCGGGCAACATCATCCGCGAGTTCCTGCTGCACCACATGACCCCGAACCTGCCGTCCATCGACACAGGCAAAGCATCGACCCGCGTCGGTCCGTGAAGACAGTAGCCAGTGCAACGCAAAGTCTAAAGCAACGCAGATTCCCTTCGGGAATGACAACGAAAGACAGAGCAGGGACTTAGCCCGAAAAGAATCCGCGTTTTGTATTGGTTTAGCTGTCATTCCCGCAGGGAATCTGCGTTTGCTTTGCCTCCCCGATATCGCCCAATTAGCCGCCCTTCTCCCGCTTGCTCGCCGCAGCCGCTTTTCCGTCAGCCTTCTTTTCAGACTTCGTCTGGGTAGCCTTCTTCTCGCAACTGCCCTTCTCGCCAGACATTTTGCCGGCGACGGGCTTGAAGCCGGGCCAGCAGTGGTTTGCCTCCGTCGCTGTTTTCTTCGCTGCGCGCTTCTTAGCCGGTGCCTTCTTCGCGGATTTTGCTGGAGTCTTCTTCGCGGTCGTCATCCACCCTTAGAGGCGTCTCGCAATCGGCAGGTCTACCCTCAATCGAACACAGATTCCAGTCCCGCGAACAAAACTCAGCGCAGCTTCAACCGTATCGGGCCTTTCGCGCGTGACGCATCCACCAACTGCCCATGCTGCGTAATGACGATCTGCCCCGCAGCCACCAGCCTGCGCGCGGCTGCCCGCGCAGGCTCCATTAATCCCTCCCAGTCGCAGCGTGTGTCCATCCCGCCCACGCGCTTGGCAGCCTCTGATGGACAGATCGTCTTATCGCGTCCACGTTCGCCCAGCAACTCCAGGATCGCCTGCAACTCCAGGATCGCCTGTTCGAGAGCGCGGTCGCGTTCGCCCGGCTTATGCCCGCGACACCCATCCGAGCAATAGCGCACCGCATCCCAGTCCTGCTCCCACTGCTTTCGCCACGCGAAGGTGCGCCCGCAGCTCTGGCAGATTTTCGTCCTCTTTGGCGTTTCGCGTTCCGGTTTGCGCACCTTGTCCGGCATAGGGAAACCATATACTCGGAGGCGTGACCCAGACCTTCGCTCCCGTTGAAGAACAACTTGCGCTGCTGACCAAAGGCGCAGCCGAAATTATTCCGATTGAAGACCTACGCACCCGGCTCGAAGCCTCGCGCCAGTCCGGCAAGCCGCTGCGCATTAAGGCGGGCTTCGATCCCACCGCGCCCGACCTGCATCTCGGGCATACGGTTTTGATTCGCAAACTGCGCCACTTTCAACAGCTTGGCCACACTGTCATCTTCCTGATCGGCGATTCGACCGCGTTAATCGGCGACCCTACGGGGAAGTCGGCGACCCGCAAACAGCTCACCCAGGAAGAGATCGATTGGAATGCCGAGACCTACAAGCTCCAGGTGTTCAAGATCCTCGACCCCGAAAAAACGGAGGTGCGCTACAACTCCGAGTGGTTCTCGAAGTTTGGCTTCGCAGACATGGTTCGCCTCGCCGCCAAGGCGACTCTTTCGCAGATGCTCGAACGCGACGAGTTCCACAAGCGCTTCGAAGCTGAGGAGCCCATCTCCGTTCACGAGCTGCTCTATCCGCTCGCGCAGGGCTACGATTCGGTCGCGCTCGAGTGTGACGTCGAGCTGGGCGGCACGGATCAAAAGTTCAACCTGCTGATGGGCCGCAAGCTGCAACGCGATGCCGGCCAGCCGCCGCAGATTGTCCTGATGACGCCCATCCTTGAAGGTCTCGACGGCGTTCAGAAGATGTCGAAATCGCTCAACAATGCCGTCGGCGTGCTTGACTCCCCCTTCGACATGTTTACGAAGCTGATGACGATCCCTGACGCACTGATCGGACGCTACGCCACCCTGCTGACCGATCTGCTGCCGGACCAGATCGCTCGCACCGAAGCCGCCGTTGCGAGCGGCAGCCTCCATCCCATGCAGGCGAAACGCGATCTCGCCCGCACCATCACGTCCGACTTTCACTCTCCCGCGCTCGCCACGCACGCTGAGGAGAACTGGTCGAAGCAGTTTCAGCAAGGCGGGATTGCGGATGATGTCGAAGAGTTTGGCATCGCGCAGGCAGAGATCGCCGGTCCCGAAGCGCACACTATCCAGGATGGCGTACCCGGCTTCACCATCCGTGTGCCGAAACTGCTCGTGCATCTCGGCCTGTGTCCGTCCAACGCCGAAGCCACCCGCAAGCTGAACGAAGGCGCAGTCAAAATAAATGGTGAAGTCGCAAAGGATCTGATCTACACGCTGGCCGACCTACCCGCGTCCTTGACAGTGCGCTTGGGAAAAAGAGCCCGCCGCGCCAACCTGACCTGACTCCGACGCAACATTTCTTCCACTCGCAGCGCAGCGGAGGAATCGGCTTGCGCACTGCACCCAAAGCAGCCAACCCACGTCCATTGCTATCCAAACCACAAGGCAAGCATCCAACTCCATGATGAATCATCACTGCACGTTGCGTACTCTCGTCCTGCCGGCGCTGTTCGCTCTGCTCGTCTTCCCCGCCGCACGCGCCCAGCAGGGTGACGCGAAGGCGATCGTCTCCGCTGCGGTCCAGACCGAACTCACCGCCGACCGCAACGATCACACCGCCTTCATGTATCGCGACCACGACGTCACGCCCGAGCATGACACGCTCTACTTCACGGTAGAAACTCCGCAGGGTAATCTGAAGCGGAAGCTTGAGGATCACGGCCACCCGCTCAATCAGCAGCAACGGGCCGCCGAAGATCAGCGCATCCAGAGCCTGATCCAAGACTCCGCAGCCATCGCTAAGCGCAGGCACGATGAAGCGCATGACGACGATCAGGCCGAGCAGATGTTGAAGCTCCTGCCGCGCGCTTATGTGTGGTCCATTGCGAGCCAGAACCCGGAACTGGTCACGCTCGACTTCAAGCCTGACCCAAACTTCAGCCCCGATAGCCTCGAGGCGAGGGTCCTCTCCGCAATGGCCGGAGAGATTCAAGTCACGCGCACCACGCACCGCATCCGCAGCATCAAGGGCAAGCTGATCAACGATGTCACCTTTGGCTGGGGACTCTTCGGCCGACTGCGCCAAGGCGGCAGCTTCGAAGTGCAGCGCAGAGAAGTCGCACCCGGGCACTGGCAGATGACCGAGAACCACACGCACATTCTCGGCAAGGCGCTCTTCTTCAAACAGATCGGCTCCCAGGAAGACGAAGTACGCACCGACTTCAAAGTTTCACCTGCACAGAACATTCAGCAGGCATGGAAGATCATGCAGCAGCAAACCCCTTAATCGGCTATCTCGCTTTAGCTGTCATCGCCGAACTTTTGGTTGTCATTCCCGCAGGGAATCCGCGTTTGCACTAAGCCCTTCAATCCCAAACCCCAGCGCATACAATCGACACAGCGATGGCCAAGCCCCGGCAGACCCACTACCCGCAAACCGACCGTGAGCTGCTACGCCTGATCGAACGCAGCCCGTCGCACCGCGCCGGTTACAAGCAGCTGATCCGCGAGCTTGGCCTGGGCGGCGGACGGGAGCGCCGTCTCCTGCTCGAACAACTGGAGCGCATCACGCTGCGGCGCGAACTCGTCAAGCTGGACTCCGGCCAATGGGCTTTGCCGCATGCAACGCCGGAGCACACCGCGCGCGTGACCGAACCCGGCACCACGCAAACCCCTGAAAACCGCGCCGCTCGCGACCGCCTTCTTGCCGGCAAGCTCGACCTGCACCGCGATGGTTTCGGCTTTGTCAGGCCGAACGGCAGCACCTCGCGCGAAGATGACCTCTTCATCCCGCCCAACGAACTCAACGGCGCCATGCAGGGCGATGAAGTCCTGGTCGATGAAGCGCCACCGGGACGCGACGGTCGCCGCTCCGGACGCATTGCCCGCGTTCTCACACGTCGCAACCCTACTGTCGTTGGCATCTTCCACTACGCCAAACCGCATGGACGCAAGAGTGGCGACTTCGAACCCTACTCGACCGCGCGCTTCAACTACGTCACCCCGCTCGATGAGCGCATGACGCAGCCCATTCTCATCCCCGATGCGCCCGACGGCAGCGTGCTGATTCCACCCACCCAGACCGAACATCGCGTCCTCGGCGAAGAGGCGCAGCGCCAGCTAGCAACGCGTTTGGCTCACTCAGAAAACGACCCGGCGCACCATGCACCGCAGCCACACCATGATGCCCGGGACATCAACCCAAACGCGCCTCTGGAAGGATTCGCCGTCGACGTAGAGATCACCGAGTTCCCAACTCTTTCGCGTCCTGCCCAGGGCCGCATTCTTGAAGTGCTCGGACACCCCGACGACTTCGGCGTGGATGTCGAAATCGTCATCCGCAAGCATCACCTGCCTTATGTTTTTCCCGCGAACGTTCTCGCCGAAGCCGCTGACGCATCCACTCGTACGGTCGCGTCTCTGGATGAGGAAGAGCTCGCCTTGCGCAAGGATTTCCGCGGCCTGCCTATTATCACCATCGACGGAGAGACGGCGCGCGACTTCGATGATGCTGTCCACGTGCAGCACCTGCCGAACGGCAACTGGCAGCTCCAGGTCCACATTGCTGACGTAAGCCACTACGTGCTGCCCGGCACCGCGCTCGATCTTGAGGCGCGCCTGCGCGGCACCAGCGTCTACTTCCCCGATCGCGCCGTCCCCATGCTGCCGCCCGCGCTCTCTTCCGACATCTGCTCGCTGCGTCCGAATGAGGACCGCCTCGTGCTCTCCTGCGTCGCCGAGATCGACAACGCGGGCGAAGTCGTCGAATTCGAACTCAGCGAAGGCATCCTCCGCAGTGCGCGCCGCATGACCTATACGTCCGTCCAGCAGATTCTCGACGAGGACGCAGAAACCCGCGCCGCCAACTTCGAACTGGTGCCTGACATCGAGCAGATGTACGAGCTCGCACTCAAGCTGAACCGCAAGCGCGTGCGCCGTGGCTCAATCGACTTCGATTTGCCGGAACCGGTCATCAGCTTCGATCCAGCAGGCAACATGTCCGCCATTACGCGCTCAGAACGTGGCTGGTCCAACCGGCTGATTGAAGAGTTCATGCTGACCGCGAATGAGTGCGTCGCTCACTGGCTCGAAGCCCTCACAGGCGCACCACTAGCCCGCAGCCACTCCGTACCCGGCAGCAAACCCTCGTTGTCATCCCGCAGCGCAGCGGAGGGATCTGCTTCTGCACTTCCCCGCGCGTCTACGCTCCTGCCGGGCTCTATCTATCGCATCCACGAACTTCCCGACCCCAAGCGCATCCTCGACTTTGAAGAAGTGGCCAGCACCTACGGCCAGACGCTCGGCTTCTCCTCGCTTCCGGTCAAGCGCATCAGCATGAAGTCCGATCGGCGCAGCGCACACGCGCAAGCCCAGCTCCATGGCACCCGCGCCCGCACAGCGCAGCAGCATGAGGTTCCCGAGTCCATTCCAGTCACCCCGCAGATGTACCAGCGCCTGACTGCGAAGATCGCAGGCACGCCGGAAGAGCGCATCCTTAGCTTCCTCATGCTGCGCTCACTCAAACAGGCCCGCTACTCGGAGAAGAACGCAGGCCATTTTGCCCTGGCCAGCCCCAGCTATACCCACTTCACCTCGCCGATCCGGCGCTATCCCGACCTGATCGTGCATCGCCTTTTGCGCGCCGCTCTCCGGGCCGGAGCCGACCCCATGGGTGGGCCCATCCTAAGCTCCGATCCGCAGCCGTGGTCGAGCAAAGTTAGCCCTGCCACCCACCGCGCCCGTCATTCTGAGCGCAGCGAAGAAACCACAAACGCACGTCATTCTGAGCGAAGCGAAGAACCCCTGTATTTGTCTCGCCTTAACACCGCACTTCCACCCGAAGAGCTGGCCGCCATCGCCCTCGAATCTTCGCAGGCCGAGCGCCGCGCCGACGATGCCGAGCGCGAGCTGATGGAGTGGAAGAAGATCAAGTTCATGCAGGACCGGGTCGGCGAAGAGTTCGAAGCCACCGTCCTCTCCTGCACCAAGTACGGCTTCTTTGTAGAGCTTGACGAGCTCTTCATCGAGGGCCTCGTCCCCATCGCCTCGCTTTCCCAATCCGGCTCGTTCAGGGGCCAGGAGAACTTCTTCTTCCGCGATACCGACCGCAGCATCGTCGGCCAGCACAGCGGGCGCATCTTCCGCCTCGGCCAGCGCGTCCACGTCCTGCTCGACCGCATCGACCGCCCGGCCCGCCGTCTGCAATTCGCGCTGGTGCCCTCAGCCGCCCCGCAGGGAGAAGCCCCGCGCAGCCTACGCAAATCAAAACCCGCAGCCGAACACACAAGCCCAACCCGCACCGGCAAACCGGGCAAAACCAAATCCAAAACGCGCGACCGCAATAAGAAATTCAAGGGCAAACGCAAGTAGCTGCTCTCTTGCACGCTTGCGCTTCTGCTTCGATTCTCCCTTTGAGTTCCGCTCCAGTCTTCATTGCCTTTCCTCATCGTTTTAACATCCCGCAGCGCAGCGCAGGAAAGAGCGGCTGCTGGCAGCCATTTACAATAACGCCAGGAGCAAACAATGGCGCACATGGTTTTCTGTAGCAAATATAAAGCCGAAATGGAGGGCCTCGACGAGCCGCCCTTCGATTCCGACTTCGGCCAGAAGATCTACAAGAACGTTTCCAAAAAGGCCTGGGGCGAATGGGTTGAGCGCCAGAAGATGCTCCTCAACGAGTACCGGCTGCAGCCATGGACGCGCGAGGCGCAGGAGTTCCTGGTCGAGCAGATGAACGGATTCTTCTTCGAAGAAGGAGAGGGCGGCGCGCTGCCCAAAGAGTTCGTGGCCCCGTCCCATTAAGCAGCACCCAGCGCGAGGCATCGCCTCACCCTGCTGTTGTACACTGGAAAAACCCTGCGATGGGCGGCTCTCCGGATTGCGGAGCAGCGGCGCACTCGCCGTATTAAAGTCGGGACGTGGCTCAGCCTGGTAGAGCGCACCCTTGGGGTGGGTGAGGTCGCTAGTTCGAATCTAGTCGTCCCGACCAATTACTTCAACAACTTAGCAAGCGTCAGCCACCGCAATAGGTGCAAGCGCGGGTGCAGACGGGTTCAGTTATGCTGCGAGCCCTGTTTGGGCCACCTCCGCCACGGCAGTTTTAGGCCCCGCGATAAGAGCGGCAAGTGCATTTTGCGCTGCCCGCTTATCTTCGGTGACAGCCTGTGCGTAGAGTTCCAGAGTGATACCCGCAGTAGCGTGGCGCATCAATTCCTGTGTCGTCTTGACGCTTGAACCAGACAACATAAGAAGCGTTGCTGCGGTTCGGCGGAAGGTATGCCAGCCAATGCGCTTGTGGATTCCCAACCGCGTTGCCGCTGGCAAGGATGTGCCGCCGTAACAGCATGTCCGGCCAATAGGGGCAGCTTCCCGAATGACACCGGGCTTGCAAACACCCAGTCGGAAGGCTCTGGGTAGTCCGTCCGCCCACGCCAGATCATCAGGGCCGCTGCGAGGCCGTCAGACATCGGCAATGGCTTCCGTGAGGTCTCTGTCTTCGGTACTCCTTCTATTTGGTCAACCAAGCTGCGAACGATGCGGATCGTCCGCCCTCCGAAGTCCAAATCCTCCCATTTGAGACCGAACAACTCGCCACGTCGCATACCGGTGATGGCGGCAAGCATGGTGACTGTCCGGGCTGGCTCGGATAGCTCGCCTAGTATGCCCCGAATCTCCAATGGCGTGAGAACATCCGGGGCTTCTACGCGTTTGCCGCCGGACCGCACTAGGCTGTATCGACATATTTTATTAGGTGGAGCCATGAGCAGGCGAGGCTGACGGTGGCTTGGAAGCAGACTCGATGTTTGCAGTATTGTGTGGCGAGTCTGCGGAACTGTTTGAGGCGGTTGAAG
>JAABUJ010007219.1_pt1 | contig 10446 bp, 10 predicted proteins | sample 5559131 | NCBI WGS metagenome assembly JAABUJ01 (sample SAMN10711875, study PRJNA513366) | rock metagenome | isolation source: Antarctica rocks | place: Antarctica: Victoria Land, Mt New Zealand nord | collected 2016-01-07 | reverse complement strand
GATTTGACAAATAATAGCAAATAAATTAACTAATTGAGAGCGTACTTATAGAGAGAGATCGATATATAAAGTAACGTTTAAGTAAACATTCTTAAATAAAGATATAAATTTAAGTTAAATTTTGTTCAAATTTGACAAATAACAACGTACGTGTTAACTAATAACAAGAATGCTTATAGAAAAAATCTAAGAAAAAGAATAATGCCGAAGTAGACTTTCTCGATAAAAGATATTTTGTAAAAATTATGCTAAGTTAAATGTCAAATACTTACGTTTATTTGCAATTAAACAATTACAATTTCTCGAAAAATATAGCGAAAAATATAAGTTGTTTTCAATAATCGTAATTAGATTTTAAATTGATCGAGACTAATTAAAGAGCAACAAACAAAATATATTAAAAAAAAAAGTGTTAATATAGTAAGTTGCGTTCGTTATCTCTATATTATTATTTATGCTAATATAATTTGCGAACAAGTTAATCGTCAAGTTAAAAATCGACATTAAAAATAATCTTTAATAAAATAAATATAGAGTTCGAGTTAAGAAACAAGAAAAGAATATATTATTAAAATTGACACTTAATTAAATTGCTTGAAGAAAAAAGCTAGATATTAAAAGTAAGACGAATACAATTGGATATACGAAGAGAAAGAAAATTCTCTTATCGATTGTAAATAATGTAGAAAGATACAAAAGATTTGTTAGTTATACAAAAAAGTGTTTGTACGTAAATATCTTTATAGATAATAAGAAGAAGAACTTTTATTTCTTGTAAAAATATAACGCATATATAAGAAAGATGCATTTAATGCTAGAAGTATCGAGCATTCTTGTAAGCGCAAATGCATTCAATATTATAATATAAATCAAACAAATTATATTATAAATTGTTATACTATTGTGCATATAAATTGCAATCGAATAAGAATCTAAGTAGTTATAAACGTTAAAGACGTTATATTTTTTATAATTTATGTTGTAGATATAAATTAAAATATCGCGAAATAAATCAAGAGAAACATTATAACTTATAACAATACTATTTGCGAAGATAGATATTTTGACTCGAAATAGATTTATTGGCAACTTTATGTTGCTAATATAGCTCTAGAACTAAGATATTTACACAATAATCTTAAGAGTCTCGAGTCGCTAATAGAACTTCTAGAGAGTTATCTCGAATTGTCGATAAATTAATTATATTTGTTTGTTAAACAATGTGAAGTTGTTTGCTCTAAGAGTCTATAAATTGTTTTTTCTTTTAACTAATTAACTCTTTCAAGTTGCTTTAAGAGACATAATATTGTAATATTAAATATATTAACGTTCTACTTCTCTTTACAATATAGTGCTAATTTGTCTAGATATACTTATAGATGTTGCTTCTAATACTCGAGAAAACTACAAACTATTAACAAACAAAGTTGTCAAGAAGATCTTGTCTTTAGATAAGAAAATTAAGTAAGCTATAATTGCTTTGAATACGTTATTTTTATTGCTATATTGTTCTAGTAGTACAAGCAGTCTTTTTGACGACAACAACGAGAATTCAATAACTATAAAGAAGGTTAAGGACTTTGAAATTTGATGGCGAAGTCGATTTTGCGATAAACTATGCTATAAGATAATTGCAATATTAGGTTTTAACGTGTATTATCGTATTTAGACTTTAGATAATAAGAATTGTGAATAATTAATGTGTTCTCAGGTAATCTGCATACAAATTTAGGTAATAGGGTCGGGAATCTAAAAATAAGGCCAAGGGGCGACAACCGTTGTGAAAGCGCTAATTCGATGAGGAGCATGAACGAGATATACACATCAAGAGAGATGTCTCGGAAGTGTCTGCTATACTTGGTCCATTGCTCATTTGAGCTCTCTTGAAACCAAGGAACATTGATTCATAATAAATTTCCACTTTGGATGGGTTCGTCGAATATGCCACTGGTTTCTTCTGACATTTTGCCGCTCTGGCGATAGGAGACTACTGGATACTCAAGCTCCTGTTGGGTGGAATGCTCGACGCTCTTTCGCTTTTACAATGGGTTGTTGTTAGTCAGTCATGACTTGGCTGAGGGTGTTTTGCTCTATCAAGAGAAGAGCATTATCAGGGTTCTCTAACGATGCCACGGGTATCTTTCGACGTTTCGCCGCTTTGACAGGGAGATATCACTGGTCTTTGGACTTCTGAATTTGATGCATGTAAAGCTATATCTGGTCCTTCGACTATGTCATTGGTATCTGTTCACATTTTGCCGCTTTGACAATGGGAGATCACTGGTCGATTGGCGGATATTAAAAAATGCGTGCTTGAATGCGAGTTGCCATGGTGAAAGCAACGGTACTCTTCCGAGAAGTTGATAAGATGGGAGTCGTAAGTATATCCGGATCGCGGAAACATATTTCCTCCACTTTTCAGCGGTTCCCTCCTGTGTGCTTCCATTTCCTATGGTATCTCGCTCCATGCGTCTGACGGCATAACTACATGCGAAAATAGCGACGCATCTACGAACAGAGGGGATTTCCACCCGTCACCGTGAAAAGTCCATCCAACGCGTGGCCAAGTCGCCTGTCTGCGTAGAAGACTCCGAGAGAAGTCACCACAGCCATTACTGAGCTTTGTTTGAGACGACGGTGAGATGAATCAGCCCCCCAAATCTAGTCCACGTCGACCAAGCCGTCTTTCAGCATCTCTCCGCTCTGGATGATGCGATGTGGTAAAACGGCGCCCCTACCCCTGTCATCATCGAATGTAACCACGCGGCTGCTCCGGCAGATCCTGGCTCGACCACCCCGGGCCCGGCGAGCGGGATGATTTTCGACCAGTGTAGCAGGCATACCGGCGATCGGGAAGTATACTGGGCCCATCTATATTGGCGTTGACGCTTTTGGTGATACTCTCTTCGCAGATACAGAGATCGAGCAAGCTTAGACTCCCATTCTTGAGGGCAGAGCTCAAAGAGCGGTGACTAAGGAGGTGGATCTGGCAGGCATTGACCTTGCAATGTTGACGCAGGCTTATGACATGCTGAAGGGGAAGTGACGTGTTCAAACGATGTATATTAGGGATTGCTATAACCCTTTGTAAGCCAAATAATAGCAGTACTTGGTCAACCGGCCGGTCTTTCTCTATACATCCAAGACTCTGCTGTGCAGACCCAAATAACACATGAGTGTTTGCCTGGCGGTTGAGCGACCTGCCATACTCTCTAACTACAGTAGTCGCGCAGTACCCTACCAAGGACGCAACATCTTCGAAGAGCCGGAACAAGCGCGTGATGGACCTCGTTGGAGAATGAGGAGGCGTGCCAATAAAGCATCACCTCACTACGAGGACCCCACCGCGAAAGCGTTCAGAGCGCCTCCCTGAGGTAGCTGGCATCGACGATTTCCTTGCTTAAAATCGATTGTCCCATCGATCTTGCACGGACAAGGGCGGGATAATATGCAGGTCTACCTTTGAAGAGAACATGAGCGTAATGATCTCTTTGAGGCCTGATGAGGGTAGCGTCTGGACCCTTGCGTAATTTCCGGGATAGAGATTTTGAAGGTGCAGAGGATCAGGTGAATAGCAGGTCCTGGAACCGTTCATCTACAAGTTTTGCCTCCCTAATAGAGCCGCTCAGGACCTTCTTCTCCTGCTCGCTTACCGTCAGTACTACGCCCTGGTTCTCGCAGTTCTCTCCAAGGGCGCCGAGTGGTTCCCAGTGTCCGTCTAGAATGTAATGAGTAAAGTTCCCGTAGGTTCTTTTATCCTGGTGTTTGTTCGCAAGTAAAGCTCCATTGAACCAAAGTAGCCTATCCTTCTCATCCAAGTGCGCAATGGCATTCCCACAAACATTTCCATCATTAATGGGACCTAAACCGATGGCGTAGTGTTTTGCGAAGTAGTATGGTACTTGGCACATTTCTAAGCCCAACCAAAAGGTTTCTTTATCCCCCTCGGTCCAAATCATGTGCTCCCGACCGGCAGCAGAGTTTTGCCAGCAGATATGGAGAAGGCCGAGCAGGACTGGTGTCCGGCCTTTGTCCAAGAGCACAACTCCGGACTCTTGCTCATCAGAGTAGCCTTCTTTATACGAGGTCAGGTTTAAGAGACTTGCGCTCGGCTGGTTGAACCTCAGGTGGCTGTTGTACCATGCATGGCGTTCCGGAAAGCCATTTGGATACATTAGTCGGTCGTGGAAAAAGTAGGTGCCCGTGTCCTGATATCTCTTACTTTTGAACAGAACTTCTGGGGGCTGAAGGAAAATAGCGTCTGCGTCTACAATCATGACCTGCTCGAAGGAGCTGAGTAGCATAGCCATAGGCTTTATAGCGAATGTGCCGTGCGCTAGGTCCATAGTGGTGTCATCGATCAGTCGAAGTAGATCCATTGTTTCTATATCATTACCCAATGACATCAATTTCTCCCGATACTCCAGTGGTAGATCATCGTCACCAGCATATGCTATTTGGATCGGCAGAGTCGAGCCCAAAACGTGTCGAATCCCCGAGATAAGATGACAAGCATACTGGAAATCTTTCTTCCCTAGACTGATGACGATGCCCTTCGAACCTTTCTTGTATCTGTTACGGAGAGCTTGGAAAGGCAATTTGGCGGGCGAGAAAGGGTTCCTAATGAAAGGGAAGGATGCGACAATGGCCTCGTCGAGACGTTCAGCCAGGGTTTGCGATTGTTGTACTGTCAGGCGCCGTCTATTTTTCTCCAGAAGATCTTGTCGATGAGCGATAAGCTGTACCCTTTGGCCCATCTGGCCAAATTCTGTAGGAGCGAGCGGAAATTTGATAAGGTATTCGAGGGTGTCGTGAGCCACAAGCTCCGATGCTAAGGCAGCAGCGGAGCTCGAGTGCGCCTGGTAGGTCTCGCGAATTGCGCATAATGGTAAGAATAAGATAATGAAGATGGCTATGAAGACTGAGCTTCTAAGAGAAAGGCGTATGGTGCGCCGCCGTGGTATGAGCGCATAGTAGCCAGTCAGACGCGCCAAAGCCTCTCCTTTCGGCGAGGGTTGCTCGCTCATTGCGCGAAAGCTCGCTTCAGGTAGCGTTGCCCAGGTTCCAATACTTCCGCTCGCCTAGCAGTGAGGAAAAGATGCGCCGCACGCAAAACGTATACCGAAAGCTGAGGCCGGCTCATGAGAGCTAGGAAATGTCGAGCGTTAGAACATGAAAAGCGTCAGCAAAGTCAGAAAGTAGGTGATGGGCAATCAAGATAAGTAAAGCAACAGCCTCCCAAAATGAACGTTGCCCGATTTCCGATGACCCGCTGGCGCTCGACGACTGCAAGCGCCGAGCGCCCCCCACTATTGGATTTTACGTTTCATCGTTTGAATGGTAGTGCCAACTTTGAACTTAAGGCTAATTTGGCGCTGCGCCTTGTTTCAGTTTGCATAGACCTTGGCTCTCTTGAAACGAACAAAGAGATAGCCGCCGCTCTGGCCTGCGAGGTATGGGGAACCAATTGATAAGAGCCGCTCCGATTGGGCTCATCATGATGGGAACAAGGTAGTAAGGGTGTGGCACAAGGTTTGCAACTCGATTCGCCGGCGGACCCCACTTTTTCTGGTGACCAATGATCATCCATCAACAAACAGCGCCTCCGAGACCAATGACGCGGGCCGGCATAGCCAGCGTTAAGAAGGAGACGCGTCTTTGCTCCTCCTCAATCCTTGTCGACGCTTCTGGGGCTAATAAGAGGCTTGTCAACTTCGAAACCTGTTTGGGCAACGACTTTCACGTAGTGCTGATGCCCTGCGTAATCGATTGCGTTTGAGATGCACATCAGTGGGTGCAATCTTCGAGCTGCAGTTTCATCCTACAAGTGTACTCTAGCAGATAAGCACCAGCAATCACACATGCCATGTGAATGGCTGTTACAAGGCTTCGAAGCATTTGCATTACTCCGGAGTTTTGCTGTTGAGAATAGTTGCCGATGTACAAGTGGCCTGGAAACATGAGGCGGACGAATCCTTCACTTAGTTCGAAAAGAAGGACCAAATGGAAAGTATTTCACACTTACTCGAGGCGCCCGACCTCAATGCACTTTGCCGCACAGCTCTTAGTACGGGGTGTAGATCTCCTTTTATACGCTTCCAGCTTGACGTAGCAGGGCGTTCTAGTACCAGCCAATGCGCAGCACATTTGTACCGCCCTTCCTGCGAAGGATCTTGCTAGGCAGTCCGAGCAATGATGTGAGGGTCTTTCGAGTCATCCGGTTACTTTCTATTCCAGTCCCAAGTACGCCATGTCTGCTTCCAATGCGTACCGATTGCGAACTTATGCCTGTCTTTCTATTGTTATCTTTTTGATTTTCTTAGCTACTTTCCCATCAGCCTTGCCAACACGGGGTTCAGAGTACTCTTCAGTGGACGTGCTTTCTACACCTCTGAACAATGACCTACCAGCATAGAGACGGGGACAAGGAAGGCCGAGGGAAGGAGAAAGGACGTCCCCCCTAGACATCATTGAAATCCGGATGTGACGATCTGACTGGTGAAACTCGTTTATTGATAGATCAAAGAAAGCGCTTAGCAATGAATCACCCTATCTATCCTGATAATTGTCCCCAAAATTTCCTATGTAGGTGATACTGTGTTGAGCGCCAATACGTGAAGAAAATGGTACTGGATTCCTCTCTGCGTGACACAGCTTAGCGCGGAAGCGCTAGTTTCCGTCAACGTGATTATCACCTCGTAGAATAGAAGATGTTGCGAAAATTCCTCCGTGCTGTCTATTGGTGAGTGAGATACATCACAAGACATCCTCCTGAATCTGGTTTTCGCGAAGGTGAATTGCTGACAGCCGACGGCCTTCAAATGCCGACTCCGCTAGCATACATAGAGAGGACTGGCCCCGTGTAAGAAATTTGCGCCTGAGAGCATTGAAGTCTCGATGCATTGGTGGCCTTGGGCGACCATAACTCAGTGCACATTTATTATGTTGCCAGACCATGGAGAGAGGATGTAGTGCACAGATTGTGAGACGCAAGATGCGCCTTTCGGTGCGTAAGTCTTATACTCTTAATACTTCGATTTTCCTGCGTCATCACTCCATTCTCGAGGCGCAACTCGAATGTTTTTCGTTCCGCTAGCGATGTCAAGATCGGACCCCGCTCGATGGTATCAGTCGATTAGTGCTGGCTAGTAGGGTGTGTTCCGCAATGTAGCTCGGGTACTGAGTTGAAATTTTTCTCGGCGCATTGGAAGACCTGTTGAACATTGGGCAAGGCGCGCAGTATATCTGAGAGAACTCACTGGTCCACGGACCGGATCGGTATCATAGTCTTTGCGCTTGAGGATGACCAAGCGGCTGCGACACACATGAACGCGCTGGCGAGATCATCGGTGATCTGATGTGGGACCAAGAATAGATGTCTTAACTGCGTAGGGTTGTCAGCACCACGAAGGCTCATCTTTGACAAGGTCAAGAAGCCATACCTTTTTCGCTAATTCCTTGTACAGTAACGTTGGCTTTCCAATTGAATCCGAGGATCTTTCGCTGATCATCACCAGGGCGATCAGACATCGGAAGGCCAAGATATTCAATTATTCCAGCCATGCTTCCAAGATCCCTTGAATAGGTGTCTGACAAATGCGCCATCCTCCCCACCGCCTCGAGTGGATCCGGAATGCGGTTGCCCAATGCCAAACCCATCAATGGGAAGTATCAGGATATCTCCAAAGAGAGTTGACTCTTTCATCCCAGTCATATTGATGTAGCTCATGCTGGTGCCAGTCGCCTCGGAAAGACTTTCCATGACTGCCTCGGTCCAAATCGCAGGGCCGGTAATCTCCATCACCTCCTCGTCACTTGGCCGTAGGTCGCCTACTGATACGTTATGGCGTTTTGCTATGTCATGCAGTGCGACGACAACTCTTTCGATGATTTTCTGCAGTATAGGGTGTCCAGCACTTGCGGCCATCGTCCACTGACAGAACTGTAGTCTGGTATAAGTCAATCCGACGTACGGTTCATCATCACGTTGATCGTATTCGATGCCGACGATTGCATGTACTTTAGCCCGGACGTCTGGCGACACCCAGTCTCGGATGGGTTTGAGCGCAGCTGTGTCAAGGTCGCTGTATACGCCACCTGCGGCGTTCAACAACAGATACCGCAGGAAATCCGAGCGAAGCACGGGAAAGCGGAGGTCTAGGAAAGCATGAAGAACGTCGGGACGATGGGCGTAATGCTCTCGAACGAAGCTGTCGCCGCCCTTGTCGCTCACGAGAGTGTACGCGCAGTCTTGATTCTTGGTGATCCAGCTTTGGAGTAGCTCAGCAAAATCAGACAACGGAGAGTAGCCAAAATAGAGCTGCCAGATCTTCAGAGGTATCTCTTCCAATGATGCGGTTGACGACGTGGTCGACGACGTAGTCGGATGAGGGTGAGATAAAAGTGACCTGGCTGAAGGTACATAAATTGGACGGCAGAGCCATAGAAGGATTAGGATCGCGACAAAGCTGACTCGCGCAGGATATCGGCGTACCAGACCGATAGTGCTCGAGAATGCGACAGGGATTATCATGGTGGTGGATTGAGATTCGAAAAACCAACACGCAAAAGGTGCTGAGGATTGGTAATTGGAGATCTAAAACACGAAATGACTGCCTGGCTGGAAGGCGAGTTGGCACTTGGCACGGCGGCCCGCTAAGGGCGCCGCCCACAGCATGATGCTCCGAGACTCAGGCGGTTACCGCGACCGGCTGGAATTTCCGGCACCTGACAAGCATCATTCGTAGTGTCCACGTCTCGTCTCTAGTAGTCCCGAGGTGCAGAAGAGACTACTCCTATGCCGGCGGGCTTTCTCAAGACTTCGATTGGCTTTGGAGCTTTCAGCTAGCAACCGGATCCATGGTTAGCTGCTCGCTTGGCCAAATTCCTGATGCTGGCAACCTGGCGACCGTGCGCAAAACCATCCAGAAAGTATCCCAGTGTGAGTTTTGACTGGTCCTGGACTCCATGGTCAGGCATAGCGTTAGCTTCAGCGGCAATGCACACTGGATCTATGGTACCGTGGAAGAGAAACATGGATCCTCGTGGCACTACGAAGGCGCCTCAATCCACCTTGCTTTTCCGGAGTATGCAGAGCGATCCTCCTTACAAATCGAGCCTTTAATGTGCTCCTGCACGATAGTGGTTTGAGGCCAAGGAAAATCGAAAGGGGTGGTAGCTTAGCTTCAGCCCCGACGCTAGTTGGCTCATTCTCCCACCACATTCTCGACACAGTCTGGTAGGACCGGCTAATAATAAATGTTCCAGATGTACCCTGCCAGCTTCGGAATTCCCACATGCCATTGAACAGCGGTAGCCGTGTAGCCCATGATCGCCCTACACGAGAGGCACAGCATGGCAATCCCTCGTTTGGCGTTTCAAAGCTGGCAGGTCTCGAAAACAGAGGATCTCGATTAGAGTATCTCGGTAAATATCTCTCTGGTTCGACATTCCAAGCCCATGTCTCTTGTCGCTTCAACCGTGTTGCCTCTGAAGCTACCTCTCGTTACCGGTTCAATCAAGTCGAGAATGATTGCTCGTATGTGCAAACACCTGGTCACTTTTTATTACTCCTCCTTCGTCTTCCTTGCCAATATCCCTTCAGCCTCCTCAGCAGCTTCTTGTTCGTCACCTTTGGCAAAGCCAATAGTGGTCCCAGTTACCAATGTGACTTTGGCGGGCAACTTAGTGTCTAGAGGTGCTCTAATGTCTCTGGGCTCTCCACCGCAAACTCTTTCTTTCGTTCCTAATGGGTGGGTAGTTGGGGTCCACATACAACGAGAATCATCTGTCTAAGTCTAAGCAGGCTGTGGAATAATACTTTCATCTCCGACGCATCAGCCGCCAGTGCTAACGGCAATGGCTGCCCCGATCAGCCCAACGCGTGCGCAGGGCTTCTTGGTGGCTTTTTCAATCAACAAGCAAGCACAACCTATTCTAAAGCCGGCAGTTTTCAAGCTCTCAACACCGCGGGAGAAGCCTTTCCTGATCATAAGGACGATGTCTTCGGTAGCGATACCCTGGAGGTGAACTCTACCATCTCGCTTGCCAATTTCCCATTCGGTGTGAACAGAGGCAAGTCGGACAACCGGAATGGTTTGGGTATGGGTCGTAATTCAACACTAATGAATGCGCTTGTCTCTAATGGAACGATATCTTCGAAATCGTGGTCATTCTGGAATGGCTGGACCGGTGCCGAGGCACAGCATCAGATGGACGGAAGCTTGATTTTGGGAGGATACGATGCAGCGAAGATCTCCGGTAGAAACATAACGTTGCCATTCAGCAACGAGAATGATTGCTCTCAAGGATACCTCGTCACCATATCTGATATCAAGTTGAACTTGGTCAATGGTTCAACCCCAAGTATTCTTGGCCCTTCTCACGGCTCGGCGATGAAAGCTTGCGTTGCCCCGGATTATCCGATCATAAGTCTCTCAATCGACA
>JAABUJ010007218.1_pt1 | contig 10447 bp, 7 predicted proteins | sample 5559131 | NCBI WGS metagenome assembly JAABUJ01 (sample SAMN10711875, study PRJNA513366) | rock metagenome | isolation source: Antarctica rocks | place: Antarctica: Victoria Land, Mt New Zealand nord | collected 2016-01-07 | reverse complement strand
CGCGGACGGTCACATCGCGCATGGTCACGTTCGTACAGCCGATCAGGAAAACGGTGAACGGACGCTCGAGATACTGCCTGACGCCGCGCATGCGATAGATATAGCCGAGATCCTCCTCCACGAACGAGCGCCCATGCCCGTCGATCACGCCGCCGCCAGTGATGGCGACGTTGTCGGCGCGGTAGGCGATGATGCTGGCGAGTCGGGGCAGTTCCGTTTCGTCTAGCGCCCCGCCGGTGATCGCGTCGCTCCGCAAATCGGGCGGGTACGCGGCCAGATCACCGCTGGCCAGGAGCGTCGCGCCGTGCTCGACGTGCAGTTCGACGTGCGCTTTGAGCGCGATCGGACTGAAGAGATAGGTCCGGCCGGCCGGTGCCACCACCATGCCGCCGCCGCCCGCTGTGCAGGCGTCGATGGCGCGTTGGATGGCCGCCGCGTCGTCGGTCGAGCCATCGCCGGTCGCCCCGAAATCGAGAATGTTATAGGTTGTCATATCCCCGTTCTTTCCCTGTTCACGCATCATTCTTCGGTGGTCAACCCCGCCCGTGACCAAACTGTCCGCAGACTGTCCGCGACGGCGTGAACGCGTTCGGCCGGCGACAGCGCCCGGAGCGTGTCGTCGAACGGCTCGACCGCCACCGGCCCCGCGTACGCCATGCGCCACAGGGCGTGCAGGAAGGCGACTACGTCGATCATACCGCTGGCTCCGGGCAGCGAGCGCTCCGCGTCGATTTGCTCGTCGACCGCGCGGCCAGCGCGCGCATCGTTGAGGTGGACGTAGACCACCTGGTCGGCGCTCAGGCGCGCCAGGTCTTCGACCGTGCCGTGGGCGGTGTACCAATGGAAGCAGTCGAGCAACAGCCCCACGTTCCCCGTTCCGATACAAGCGGCGAGTTCCAGCGCGCCGTCCATGGTGTGGATGAACTCATGCGCATGGCCGGCGCGCATCGTCGTGGGACCGACAAACTCCAACCCCAAAGAGCATCCATGCGCGGCCAGAAGCTGGGCGACCGGGCGCAAGCGCGCGACGTGGCGCTCCATGTTGGCGGCCGCGTCCAACTCGTCGGAGAACGGCAAGAGCCAGGTGGAGCACCACGGGCTGCCCAACTCCTGGGCCAGCGCGGCGTCGCGGGGCAACTCCGCCAGCCCCGCACGGTAAGCATCCTCGTCGCCGCGAAAATTGACGGGCAGGCCCCAGGCGCCGGGACGCACCCCGGCGGCGCCGAAGGCATCCTTGATGTCCTGTGCCGAGGTCCGCTCCGCGCGCTCACGCAGATCGGTGATGGATAGGTCGAGCGCCGCGAAGCCGTTGGCGCGGGCAAGGTCCAGCGCCTCCTCCAGTGGAACCGACAACGCGAGGGCACCGGTATGCAAGCTTGTAAACATGCTGCTACCGCCTTTCGCCGCAGGCGCGGCATTATTCCTACAACACCGACGCGGGCCGCAGGTCGCCCGCCTCGACCATAGCGGCCAACGGATGATCCATGATTGTGAGCGGCAAGTCGACCCGGCCGCGCCGCCGGCTGCTTTCATAGATACCGAAGATGATCTCGGTGGCGTTCAACGCGCGGCGCGCGCTCAACTCCGGCTCGCGCCCCGTGCGCAACGCCTCGACCAGGTCGGCAATGCCGCGCTCGTGGAAGCCGGGGCCGTGCAGGGTCTCCTCGCCGGTATCCACCACCTCCCATGTCGCGCTGCCCGGCCCGCGCACGCGCAGGAGTGGGCCGTCATGGACGCCCACCTCGATCGTACCGTCCGTGCCGTTCAGGCGATGCGTCACGCCGACCAACGCGGCTCCCGCGCCGGTGGCGACCAGGCCGTACACGCCGTTGCGATAGCGCCAGCTACCCAGCGTCTGGTTCTCGGCATGGGCCCCGAAGATGCGCCGCTCCGCGCGGTAGTCGACCTGGCCGATCAGCCAGTCCGCGGGCTGCTCCCCCGCGAAAAAGCCACACATGTCGATGTAGTGGGTACCCGTGTCGTAGATGTCGCCATTGAAGCCGGTCTCCACGCGCACGAGGTCACCGATGGCTCCGCTTCGCAGGAGGTCGCGCGCGCGGGCGAACGGCGCGCCGAAGCGCCGCATGTGGTTGAAGGTGAGTTGCACGCCGCGCCGCTCGCACTCCTGCGCCATCAGCCGCGCGGCGCCCCACGAGTCGGCCATCGGCTTCTCGCAGTGGACGGCCCGCACCCCCGCGACGGTGCAGTCGAGCACCATCGGCGCGTGCAAGTGCGGCCAGGTGCACACGCTCACGACATCGAGGTCGGCCTCGGCCAGCATGGCGTGATAGTCCGTGAAGACGCCCTCCGCTGGAATACCCGTGGCCGCGGCGAATGCCTGAGCGTTCTCAGACACGATATCGGCGCAGGCGACCAGCTCGCACTGGTCCGGGAGCGCCTGGTAGCCCGCCGCGTGCTGGTAGGCCATGAAAAAGCCCGTGATGTCCGGCCGATCCTTCTTACGACCCGTCCCGATGACCCCTACGCGCAAACGCGTCATATGTTCCGCTCCTTACTACTCTTCTGGTTTGTCCGCTTGTCCGTTCTGTTGGTCGTCATCAGGGGACATGCGACGACGCCGGCGTATCCCCCGTAGCGCACCTTTAGTGGACGCGGCCTGCGACTTTAGTCGCAGGCGTCACATGCGCGATTCCACTATTTCGAGGCGCGCCCTATCCCCCATGGTGATTACGACGACCACAACGACCGTACCTCCAGGAGCTGATCGCCCAGTCCCCGCGCGGTGACCGTTTGGGGGTCGTCCGGGAGCAGGTCAAGCATATTGTCGCTCCACTTCACGCCGTCGCCCGCCGCCAACCAGACGCCTTTGGCCGGGCGTGTGACGTGCAGTTGCACACGATCGCCATCACGTTTCAGCGCGATCTCCGGGTTGGGCATTGTGACATACTTGAACGGCTCCGCCCACAGCGTCGCCCGCGCCACAACGGCGCCCCGCACGACCAAGCGCGCCGCCACGACGAGCAGGGCGTCCCGCGTCGGGTCATCGTCGATCGCGCCGAGTTCCGTCGCCCGGTTCGGGTCGAGCGTGACACGCCGCTCCTGCGCGAACAACTCGGCGCCATCGGCCCCGTAGCCCCGCACGACCAGGTCGCCTTCGACCGTGTCCCGCGTCGCGTTGACGGCCCACGCCGCGGCGCCCTCGGGCGCGCGCGCCAGCCCGATGGCGAGCGGAGCCAGCTCCCGACGAATAGTATAGTAGGCGGGCTTGGGCCGGCGCTCGACATCAACAATCGCCCAACTGGTCACGGGCCAACAGTCGTTGAGTTGCCACACCAGCGCCCCGGCCACCGCGTATCGCCCCGGCCCTTGCCAGCGTCGCCGCCAGCCACGATAGGCTGCCCCCAGCGCTTCCGACTGGACGAACTGGGTGGCGTAGACGTAGTCCTCAAGGGTATCGCGCACACGCAGCGTGTCGTTGAGGTAGGCGGCGAGGCGGCGCGGGCCGTCGGTCGACTTGTTGTGGTGGTCCATGGTGCGGCTCTGCGAATAGCGTTCATCGGGTGGCGTGACGGCCTCGATCGTCGCCCGCGCGGGGGCGGCCTCCATGCCGAACTCGCTCACAAACCGCGCCTCATACCGTGGGTAATCCTGGTAGGGGGCCATCGCGCCGTGCCAGACATCCCAGGTGTGCCGGTCGCCGACCGTCTGGTCGTTGGTGTCGCCGCCGCCGTACGGACTCCCCGGCCAATAGGGGCGCGTGGGATCGAGCCGCGCGCAGACCTCGGGCAGCAACCGCTCGTAGATGGCGCGGGCCGGGAAGCGCGTTTCGCCGAAGTCGCCGTCGAAGCCGGCGTCGTAAGCTCCGAGGGACTGGGCGATGGAGTAGTCTTCGTTGTTCCCGCACCAGAGCGCCAAGCACGCGTGGTGGCGCAGCCGGCGCACCTGCGCCTCGGCTTCGGCGCGGACGCTCTGTTGGAACGACGCGTGCGCCGGATACAGGCCGCACGCGAACATGAAGTCTTGCCAGACCAGCAGCCCCAGCTCGTCGCACCCGTCATAGAAGGCGTCGTCCTCGTAGATGCCGCCGCCCCACACGCGCAGCATCACCATGTTGGCGGTGGCCGCCTGCGCGAGTTGCGTCCGGTAGTCCCGCGGCGTGAGCCGCGTGGTGAACGAGTCGGCGGGGATCCAGTTCGCGCCCCCACAGAAGATCGGCAGGCCATTGATCTCGAAGGCGAAACTGGTTCCCGGTTCGCCGGCCACCGGCTCCTGGAGGAGCCGTAGCCGGCGCAGGCCCAGGCGTTGCTCCCGCCGGTCGAGTACCGCGTCCCCCCGCACGAGCGTCGCCTCTAAACGATAGAGCGGTTGCGCGCCGTATCCGTTGGACCACCAGAGTTCGGGGTTGGGCACGACGAATCGATGCGCCGCCTCACCCCCGCCCTCGACCGGCGCCTCCGCCTGGTCGACCACCGCGCCGCGCGGATCGATCAGCCGCAACCGCACACGGAGCGCCCCATCACCGTCGGGGGCTGTATCAGCGTCGACGGTGACATAGACGGAGACCGTCGCGCTGCCCAGATCTCCGGCCACATCCACGGGGCAATGCACGTCGCTGATGCGCGCGGAGGCGGCCTCGAGCCGGACCGGGCGCCACGGACCGGCCGTGAGGAGGCACGGCCCCCAATCCCAGCCGTAGTGATATTGGGCCTTGCGCAGGTACACCCGGCTCGCGTCGCCATTCCAGACCGCGCGTACACCCCACTCGGCCTCGCGCGCTTTGCCCACCCGCAGGGCCGACTCGAACACGATAGCCAGGAGGTTTTGCCCTGGACGGAGCAAGGCGCCAGCGTCCACGCGCCACGGCACGAACATGTTGTCGGCGCTGAGCACGCACTCGCCATTCAACCAAACAGTCGCCACCGTGTCCAGCCCGTCGCAGCACAGCGTGATCGGTCCCGCCTCCAGGAACGACGGATCGACGTCGAACGCGCAACGGTAGAGCCAATCCTGCTCGCCCACCCACTGCGCCTCACGCTCGTTGAGCCCATAGAACGGATCGGGGATACGGCCCGCGGCGCGCAGCGCCTCGTGGACCGTGCCCGGCACGCGCGCCGGTATCCACCCATCGTCACCCGTACAATCGTCGTGGATATCACGCGTTGAGTCGCGCTGCTTGAGTTGCCAGTCGCCGGAAAGGGTACACTGCCGCATCGACAAACATTCCTCCATACCATCACATCATTGGATAGAGCCAAAGACGATGCCCAATCGTTTAGCGCTCTAGCGGCAGGCGCACCAGGCGGCTACCCTCCTCGCTGAAGCGCCGCCTGGATGATCTCCTAAGTCGAGGCGCGCAGGCGCGCCGCTAGGTCGACTCGCCGCCGCGCACCGCGTCCGCCAGACCCATCGCGTCCCCACATCGAAACGAGTTTAACATCATCGGTCAACGCCTGGACAACCGGCCCGTAGAGGTAGTCCGAGCGCGCCGCCGTCCCGACGATGGCTACCCGGATCGACTCGCGCGACGATGCGCCGGTCCGCGTCTATGCCCTTCGTCCTTTCGATAGACATCATCCATTAGGCTGCCCCTGGTCCATCGCGCGGCCCGAAAGTTGCACGTCCTGGTACCCCTCGCGGTTTCCGTCCCCTCCTCGAACCAGACCCTCCGGGTCCGGGCGCATGGCGGCCGTTTCGGCCACGCGCTCTGGCCGGCCGATCCCCACGGCCATCGCCGCGACGCGCGGGTCACGCGGCGGGTCTGGACTCGGCCACATGACCGTTGACATCCTTGGAAAGGCGACCGTTCGCAAAAGGATAAACCCACCTATCAAGAGGTTTGACCTGGGGCGGCGAATAAGGCTTGCCAAGCTTACTCATCATTTAGTTTTGTCGCGGGCAACATACTTTTCTGTGAATTGGATGCCGAAAGTGCCCTTTCCACCAGTGTCAAGCGTCATGTGGCCGAGTCCACGGCGGGTCCTATCCGCTATCCATGCTGCATTCTCAGCCGCAGGCCGCGCCCTGTCAACGCCACCCCAACGCCTCGACAGGCATGGCGGTGCGGACCGCCGTTTCGTCGTCGGGCCAGTCGCGCGCGCCGACGAAGCGGTAGCGCAGCCGCAGCGGCCCGCGCTGGCTCGTCGGAAAGTTGGTGAACCAATAGTGGTTCACCGGCATAGAGGCGAGGAAGCCGTTCCACGCCCACGGCTCGGTCTCCCAGTTGTCGAACTTCAACTGATTGGGCATCACCAGCGGCGCGTCGAGCGGGAGCCACAGCAGCGCCGCTCCATCCGGCGCCGCCAGGCGCGCCGCCCGCTGTACCGTGTAGTAGCTCGGGCAGGTGCCGGGTACCTGCCCGCCCGCCGCGTGCGAGCCCGGCCGGAAGAAACCGCCGCCCGTCTCGAGCAGCAGGTCACCCCCCGGAACGGCGAAGGGAAACGCGACGTAAGCGGCCTCGGGTAGATCGTTCCAGGTCTTGTCCCAGTCCAGCGCCAGTTCGACCATCGGGAGTGCGTGGTAGAGGCGCCAACTCAGCCACGCGTGTCCGATACGCTCCCCCCGCGTCTCGGTCGTAACGGCATCGAAGACCGGTCCGGGGACGTAGCGCGGCGTCCCCACCGGCGTCGGCGTGGCACGCTCGAAGACGGGTCCGTCCGTGAAGCGCCGGCGCAACTCCTCGCTCGCCACGCCGAGGGCGACGAAGCGTCCCGGGTCGAACACCGCCTGCCGCCCGAACGGATGTACGATCACTTCGTGCACGAGCTGCCCGAAGGCGTACTCATGCGCGGGGTCGACCCACTCGCGCCCCGTCGCCCGCTCGCGCAAGCTGGCGAGCCCGCCGGTGGCGGGGTCGACCCGTAGGGACCATCCCGCCGTCTCCATCTCCACCTGCCCCGCATCCACCGCGCGCGCGGGCGCACGCTTGTGCTGGGCACCCGGCCCGGTATCCACGCGGAGCGCCGGCGGCTCGCCGGCTCCGGTCGTCGCCGCCGTGTCCGCCATGCCCGCCACCGACGACGCGCCCGCTTGGGGCGGCACGCTCACGTTGCCTCCTCCGCCACGCGCGACCAGCCTAAAATCTTGGAGCCCTCCTTGTTGGATGGGGAGCACGGCGAGGTACTGTTTCAGCGCGCGCCTGTCCTCCTGGAACAGGTAGCGCTCGCCAGTGGCGGCGGCGAGCGCCTGCGCGTCGGGGTCGAGCTGCTGGTCGCCGGCGTCGAAGTGCGCCACGCGGAACCCATCGTCGGAGCTACCCTCCACCGTCGCGTGGATATAGAGCCGGGGCGCGTCGCCTGGTGGGGTGATGGCGCGCAGGGCCGTCCCGATGGCCTCATCGACGTACAACTCCGCGCGGTGAAAAGTTAGCTCCTTGGCCGTTTGCTGGAAGTCGTTGATCGCGGCGCCGGGCCGGCCCGTCGTACACCACGCGTCGAAGGTGTGCTCGAGCGCGAGCCGCTCCTGCTCCAGCACGGTGGCGAGCGCCGCTGTCGCGGACGACGATCGCGCCCGGTCCACCACCGCGACGGCGTCGGCGCGGCGACGCTGCGTGCGCCGCGCTTGCGCCACCCGCGCGGTCGCCGCGCCCAGCCCCTCCGCCCAGTAGTCCGGCCAGGCCGCCCGGTAGGTCGGCCACGTCCCCGTGTCGCGCGCGGCCAGCCTGTCGAACCACTCGCCGAGCGTGGCCGTACGCAGGTGGATATCGTCGCGCTCGCTGTTCCAGCGCGCGATGACCTGGAGCCAGCGGCTATCGGGCGGCGAGTTATCGACGTAGAACCCCGCTGTGCTGATCAGCAGCGCGTCGTCCTGATAGCCCTCGGCGCGCAGCCGCGCGAGGTAGCGCGGGACCTCACGTCGGGCGCGCTCATACAGGTCATCGACGGTCAGGCGGTCGGTCTCGGTGAAGTAGCGCGTCTTATCGGCGCCGAAGGGATGGGGGCTGGAGATCCCCAGCGCGTTGCCCAGGTGGTAGTGCTCGCCGAGCCAGTGCAGCATACGCCCCCCCGCCGGTCCCTCCCACCAGAAGGCCCGCGGGACGCGGATCGGCGCGTCGGACCGGAGCATGTGCTGCTGCTCATCCTCGCGTATCTGGTGGTAGTGTACAGCGCCGCGTCGGCCGAGGGGCGTGGCTCCGTTGATCTGGCTACAGAAGTAGGGGATGCCAGACTCGGCCAGGATGTCGGCCACGGCCCACGGCCAGCCATTGACGTCGCAGTGCAGCGCGCAGCGCAGCGGCAGGTCGTGGCGGCGGCCGTAGTCCAGCGCCCAGTCCAGGCTGCGCCGGTAGGCGTCGGGGTCGATGAGGTCGGTGAAGTGCAGGTAGCTCGCCGTCAGTTCGATCTGCCCCGCGCGGGCATAGCGCAGGAATTCCTCCTCGCGTGCGGGGCGAGCCGCGAGGTAGTGGCGGGCCTGCCACGACGTCTCGCAGGTCCATTTGAAGCGCGACGCCTCCGGCATGTCCTCCGTCTGGCGGCACAACTCAAGCACCCGGTCGTAGTAGTCCAGGTACATCGAGGCAATCTGCTCTTGCGGGTGCGTGAATCCGATGTCCGTGTGCGCCGATTGCATCACGTAGATCGTGAACGGTGCGGTCACCACTGTCCTCCAGACAACGTTGCTCTCGCCGTTGTAGCGGGTAGGAATCCGCGTCTACGTAGCTGAACGGATTAAGCAAATAACCAGCAATAAATCATGCCCATAGCCTACCACTATCACATCGTTAGCGGCCAACGTGCCACTTCAAGGCACCAAAAGGGACGTATTGAGCGCCATCCGCGCCATCCGCTGATCAAAAGGCGTGTGGCGCCGCAGACCTCCTTGACAAAAGCGAGGGAACGTGTCTACAATGGCTCAACGATTGCTTATACGGTTCACAAGCCGAAATACGGTGAGCACATAAGGAGCGATACGGGACGATGGGTAAACGCAGCGTAACGATTCGTGACGTGGCGACGCGTGCGGCCGTGTCTCCGGCGACGGTGTCGTACGTGCTCAATAACCGTAACAGGGTGGGTGACGATACGCGCCAGCGCGTGCTCGCGGCTATGGAAGAGCTTTCGTTCTACCCGTCCGCGTCCGCGCGCAGCCTGGTTCGGCAGCACACCAACCTGATTGGCTTTTTGATCCCCCATCGGCCCGAGAGTGTCTTCCTCGACCCCTATTTTGCCGAGCTCATGCGCGGCGTGGCCATCATGGCCGACGCGCACAAGTACAACCCTGTCATGGTGACGGTCGAGGGTGACAGCCATGCCCGCGAGGTCGCCGATCGCCTGATCCGCAGCAATTTGGTCGACGGCATCATCCTGAGCTACCTGTCCGAGCACGATTCGTATCTCCTGGACGAGATGGAGAAAGCGGGCGTCCCCTTCGTCATCATCGGTTCGGCTAAGCAACGGGATTACACCGTCGTCGATGTCGACAACCGCGGTGGGGCCGAGCAGGCCATGGTCCATCTGCTCTCCCTCGGGCATCATTCCATTGGCTTCATCAACGGGCCGGCCGATGCTCCACATGCCAAGCAACGCCTGCGCGGTTTCCGTGGCGTCCTCCTTGCCCACGAGGTGCCACTCTCGTCCTGCCCTGTCGTCGACGGCGGGTTCTCACGGGAAGGCGGGTACGCCGCTATGGCGACGCTGTTAGATGGCGAAACGTGGCCGACCGCCGTTTTCGCCGCATCGGATCAGATGGCCGTGGGCGCGATCCAGTGCTTACACGAGCGCGGCGTGCGCGTCCCGGAAGACATCTCTCTGGTGGGCTTCGACGACAATCTGCTGGCGACGGCCACCTACCCCGCGTTGACGACGGTGCGCCAGCCCATCCGGCAACTCGGCGAGATGGCCGCCGATCTCCTGTTCAAGAAGATTAATGGCTTGCCTTTACCGCCGTCAATCATTCTTCCGACCGAGTTGGTCGTACGCGACAGCACAACCGTGCGACGAACGGTAGTAGTAGGAGCGCTCCGATGATACCCACGTCTATCCAGGCTCATTGGCCAGCCGGCGGGGCCGACGGCGCCACCTGGTCCGCGCGCGCCGGCCCGCAGACGCGGCGTCGAGAGGCGCGCGCCGAAGGGGGGTGGTTGTAGGGAAAAACACACATCGCACGCCCGAGGTCTCGTGGGACGCGCCACGACCATGGTCCTGACCATAGCACGCAATCCTTAACAACACGAGAGATGTGCTTACATACACAGCATAGCTCAACGAGGAGTAGAAGATCTCATGGCTTTTTCTCGATCTGTCAAACGAGCCGCACAAGCCGCCGCCGGCGCGGCGCTTATCTCCGCCGCTGTCGTCGTCCCCGCACACGCGGCGCGCACGCATGCGGCTATGCAGCCCCTGGTGGTCGCCTACGGGCCAACGTCCAGCTTCGTGCGCAACTTCAATCCGTTTAACTTCACCTCGGTTGACCCGTTCACCCAGTCCGGCGTCTTTGAGCCCCTCTACGTCGTCACCGATGTTAATGGTAAGCAGATTCCCTGGTTGGCGAC
>JAABUJ010007217.1_pt1 | contig 10447 bp, 15 predicted proteins | sample 5559131 | NCBI WGS metagenome assembly JAABUJ01 (sample SAMN10711875, study PRJNA513366) | rock metagenome | isolation source: Antarctica rocks | place: Antarctica: Victoria Land, Mt New Zealand nord | collected 2016-01-07 | reverse complement strand
CACCGCGCATACGTTGTGTATCTACATCAACCGGCTGCTGGGGAAGGCGGACGCCTTGCAGATCAAAGCCCTCGCCTTCCCCTGCAACTAGCACAAGACCCTACTCGCCACCCACGCGAGCACCAACGCGAGGACATCGCCCAGGTTATGTGCCGCGTCCGCGACCAGCGCAATCGAGTGAGCAATGAGCCCGAAGACGACTTCGAGGACGACATAGGTGAGATTCAGCCCGACGCCGATGGCGAAGGCTTTCCCGAAGTTCGCCGGTGCGTGGCTGTGACCGTGCTCACCGCCGTGATCGTGTGCCATCGTGTCTCCCTTGGCGTGCTGCCGTGTGATCCGCTATCGGGTAAGGAACGTGGTGGAAATGGAAGATGGCACCGAAGAAACCGAGGAAACGGTCCCGTGTGCCTGTGACCCGGGACACCGCGACTAGCGGATGAAGCTATCGAGCGCCTTCTTGAGTTGCGCCCACTCCTCAGCCGCCATGCCCTCAGCCGCCCCGTGCAGGCACGATTCGAGATGGTCTGCGAGGACAAGCTTTGATACTCGGTCGATGGCAGACCGGACGGCGGCAAGCTGAATCAGCACGTCAGAACAGTCCCGGCCTTCCTCAACCATGCGTTTGATCGAGGTGACGTGCCCGGCAGTCCGTGCGAGTTGATCCGACACCTTCTTCGTCCGCTTGTGTGGGTTGTGCGCGCTCGCATCCTTCGCCGTGTGGCCGGTGGCGACTGTTTTAGTGGACATGGCCATGCTCCTCCCTTGGCGTACCACCTGCGGGCACCGCGACCACGACGATATCCCGCACATGCGGCACCGCGTGCCCGACCTGATGCTCAACCTCGCGGCCAATCGCGTGCGCCTGCGCCACCGACGTGTCCGGTGCGACGGCGATCTGCACCTCGCTCGCGATCTTGTGACCGATCCAGCGCGCGCGCACACGAGACACCGCCTCGACGCCCTGGACGTGGCTGGCAGTGTCGGCGATCGCGTCCACCGTCTCCGGCTCGATCCCGTCGATCATGCGCCGCAGCACCGCGAGGGAGGCGTCCTTGACGATGAAGAGGATGGCAATCGTGATGGCGATGCCGATCAGCGGGTCGAGGATCGGCACACCCACCCAGACACCAACCACGCCGATGAGCACCGCGAGGCTCGTAAAGCCGTCCACGCGCGAGTGGTAGCCATCCGCGACCAGCGCCGCCGAGCCGATCTCCTTGCCGACGCGGATGCGGAAGACGCCGACGAGCTCGTTGCCGATGAAGCCGATCACGGCCGCGACCGCGACCCAGCCGATGTTCGTGATCGTGTTGGGATGGATAAGCTTCTGGACCGACTCGTACGCGGCGACGCAGGCGGAGAGGAAGATGATCAGGACGATTACGCCGCCGGCAACGTCCTCGGTCTTGCCGTAGCCATACGTCAGGCGCTTGCTCGCCCCGCGCCGCGCGAGCGCGAAGGCGATCCAGAGGGGAATGCTCGTCGCCGCGTCCCCGAAGTTATGGATCGTGTCGGCCAGGAGCGCCACCGAGCCGGAGATGAGGATGACGCTCAGTTGCAGGATGGCAGTGATCCCCAAGCCGATGAGCGAGAGCTTGAGCGCCCACACACCCCGTTCGCTGCCCTCCAACTCGTCATCGGTCTTGTCCTCGATGTTATGGGAATGGGGAAGCGAGCCGCGAAACCACCCGAGAAGCCCGCCACCATGGTCGTGGTCGTGCCCGTCGCCGCCGTGACTATCGCCATGTCCCGTCGTCTCGTGCGCGTGCTCCTCGGTATGTGTGTGCTGATTCATGCGGTGCCTCACTTGCCTTGAAGGGGCGGCTATGCCATGATAGGAATATCCCCCCTGGGGGGATATGGTAACAGGTGGCACGTCTCTTCGCAAGTGGAGTTTTCGACTCCTCAGATCGCCAGCGTCATGCTGTGCGCGGAGACCGTGGCAAGGTGATTCGACGCACCGAGGATGGACTGGATGAGTCCATCCCCGACAATGTACGTAACGATCCCCGCGAGGTACACCGCCCCCACGACCCGTGCGGTCGTTCGGTAGGTATTCATTGTTGCTTCCCCGGTCATCATCCTGCTCCTTTGTGACTACGCCGCGATTGGCGGCGCCGATCCCCTAATCGCGGCGGCGGTGGCGGCCATCGTGTCATCAGTATCGTCCGCGTCGCGTCTCAGCCCTGCGGCAATCGACGCGCGCATGTGGCAAAACCGTCGCAACCCGCGTCGCGCGATCAGGCGCGCGATGCCAAAGGCGGCGCACACACCGAGGCCGCCGATGCGTGCGGCACCCAATTTACGTCGTCGTGCCAGCGGCGGCCCGGTAGAGGATGTATCCCGCCACGATGAAGATCAGGGCCGCGAAGACCTGCGTGAGGCGGCGCTGCGGCACGCGACCGGCGAGCGACACCCCGACCAGGGCGCCGACGAGGCCGCCGAGGACGAACAGCCCGGTGATCGCCAGGTCGAGGCTCCCGGTGCGTAGATGCGCCGCGAGGCTGACGGCGGAGTTGATGGCGATGATCAGGAGCGATGTCCCGACCGCGAGGCGCATCGAGAGGCCGAGGACGAGCACGAGTGCGGGGACGATCACGAAGCCGCCGCCGACCCCGAAGAAGCCGGTCATCAGGCCGACGACGGTGCCGCTCGCGGCGATCATCGCCCACTCCCTCGCGCTTCGAACACCGCCCTGCACCTTCCCGGTCTCAGACGGTTCGCCCCGACGACGGAGCATCGCGGCCGCCGCGACGAGCATGATCAGCGCGAAGAGGACGAGGAGGACCGAGGCGGGGACGAACGTGTTCAGCCACGAGCCGATGAGCGCGCCGCCGATGCCGACGACACCAAACAGCAGGCCGGTGCGGAAATCGACGCGGCGCTGACGGGCGTGCCCCGCCATGCCGATCAGGGCGTTGAGGCCGACGATGGCGAGCGAGGTCGTCGTCGCGGCCTGCGCGGGCTGGCCTATCGCGTAGACGAGGACCGGGACGGTGAGGATCGAGCCGCCACCGCCGACGAGGCCGAGGGAGAGGCCGATCAGCGCGCCGAAGAAGATAGAGAGTGCGACATGGGTCATTGTGGGTCCTTACTGAAGGGCGTAAGCAAGGAGTGATACAGGCCACGCGACAGCATCGGCGCGTGGCCCACATCACAGCGGCGAGGTTTCCGGGCCGCTGTCACTCCCGCGTGGTGCCGTCGTGCAATGTCTGAGGTTCGGCTTCACTGTCTCCCGGACGGTGCTGGGGAACCATTCAGGTGCCGACCCCGAGCCGGGGCAGCACGAACCGTTGCAGGACGAACCAGAGGATGATGACGGCGAGGAAGGACGCGGGGCCGGAGAGCAGGTCATGCATCGCGTCCCCCTTTCTCCGGCAGTCCGGCCGCTTCCCACGCCTCCATGCCCCCCGTGACGTTGGCGAGTAAGCCGTACCCCCGCCCTTCGAGGACGCTCGCCGCGACGCTTGCCCGGTAGCCGCTGCCGCAGACCACGGCAGTCGGTTGGTCATCGGGCAGGGGCGGTACCGCTCCCTGGATGATGTTGCCCGCAAAGCGGTGTACTGCCCCGGCGATGTGCCCTGCGTTCCACTCGTCGTCGCCGCGCACATCCAGCACCGCGAGTGCGTCACTCCCGGTTCGTCGCCGGGCCAACTCCTGGACCGTTAGCTGCGGTAACGTCCGGACCCGGCAGCCGTCGTCCACCCAGGATGCCATGCCGCCTTCCAGGAAGCCCACGACGCGATCCAACCCGATCCGGTGCAGCTCGGTGCGCGCCTCGTCGTACCGGCGGTCGTCCTCCAGGACGAGGGCGACGTCCCGGTCATACGGGGCGAGCCAGCCCATCCACGTCGTGAAGTTCGGGCCGAGACCGGCGAAGACCGCGCCGGGGATGTGTCCCGCGCCGAAGGCCTCCGGCGTGCGCGCGTCCACGATCAGCCCGCCACGCGTCAGATGGTCCGCCACGTCCGCCGACGTCAGCGCCGCGCCGGGCGGGAGATCGGCGAGCGGCACGGCGCCTTCCTTGTTAACCCGCTTGAGGATGGGATAGTAGGTGGGAGAGGGCGGCATGTCGGCGAGCACTTGCGCGACGAACTCGCCCTCCGAGGCGGCGTGGAAGGCGTAGTTGCCCCGCTTCTCCTTGCCGATGGTCGTCGTCGGGGCATCGCCGATCTTCTTGCCACAGGCCGAGCCGGCCGTGTGACCCGGATACACGACGAGGTCATCCGGCAGCGCCTTCAACCGTTCGATCGTGCGATAGAGCTTGCTCGCCAGTTCCTGCGTTGCGTCCTCGCCGAGCAGGTCGGGGCGGCCGACCTCGCCGACGAAGAGGGCATCCCCGGAGAAGAGGGCGACGGGATCGGGACCGTGGGCCGGGTCGAAGAGCAGGTAGGCGAGGTGCTCCGGCGTGTGACCGGGCGTCGCCAAGGCCTTGAGATGGAGCGCCCCGATCGGCAGGTCGTCGCCGTCGTCGAGATAGTCCGTTGCGAACTCCTGCCCGCCGTCACGGCTGACGAGGATCGGGGCACGGGTCGCCGCGGCGAGCTCGCGCGCGCCGGAGACGAAATCGGCGTGGATGTGCGTCTCGAGGATCGCGACGATGCGCACCCGGTGCGCTTCCGCCCAGTCGAGATAGACGTCCGCGTCGCGTCGCGGGTCGATCACCGCCGCCACGCCGGCGTCCGCGTCGGCGACGATGTAGGCGACTTGCGCCAGGCCGGGGGTGTAGATGCGGTCGATGATCATTTCCCGTATTCCTCTCCCGTAATGACGGGGTATCCCTGTTCCGCCCATGCGGTCATGCCGCCCTCAATGTTCGTGACATTCGTGAAACCAGCCTGTGCGAGGCGTTCCTGCGCCATCGCGCTGCGGTTGCCGGTGCGGCAGATGACGAGGATCTCGCGATCCGTCGGCAGCGCGGAGGCCCGGGACGCGATGCTCCCGAGCGGGATGTGAGTCGCTCCCGCGACGTGGCCGGCCCGCCACTCATCCATCTCGCGCACGTCCACGAGCAGCGCCTCCCCGGCGTCCACCCTGCGGCTCGCCTCGTCCACGTCGATCGCGGCGCTTTCCTGCCGCGAGGCAGCGAACAACTTTTTGAGAATCATCGATGCAACTCCTTGGATGTCACCCATAGTGGTGACGAACATGACGTGCGGTTCATCGTTTCAATCAGGCAGGCCGACCGGCCGCCGGGCGGATCCCTCAGCCGCCCCCCGGCTGCGGTGCGCAGAGGGAAGAGCCCGCTGTCGCGAAGGTCGAGAAGAGGCGCTTGACGGGTGCGTGCCCGCACGATGGACACGCGACCTCCGCCGTCGCGGTGACGGGGCGGACCAGCTTCTCGAACTGTGCGTCGCAGTCGGGGCACCGGAACTCGTACAGGGGCATCAGGCCGCTCCTTCCGTCTCGGCCGTCCCCGCGAGGCTGGCGGCCACCCGCTGGAGGCGGGTACGGGCCTCGTCCGCGATCTCCCGCAGGGCGGGGTTGTCCGCGACGCCGAGCATCGCTGCGGGATCGACGATCGAGACCATCGTGCCGCCGTCGTGGTCGTGGACGATGACATTGCAGGGCAGCAGCAGGCCCAGCTCGTGCTCGGCTTGCAGCCCTTTATAGGCCAGCTGCGGGTTGCACGCGCCGAGGATCACGTACCGCTCGAAGTCGACGGCGATCTTCTCCTTCAGCGTCGCCTGGACGTCGATCTCGCTGAGTACGCCGAAGCCCTCCTCCTTGAGGGCCGCCTTCGTTTTGCTCATCGCCTCCGCGAAGGGGAGCGCGAGCGTCGTGCTGAATCCGTACGGGTTTGCTGTCGTCATCCTCATGGTCCTTTCTTTCTGTTGCGGGTTCCATCCGCAGTCGCTGCTGCGAATCGCCCCTATCTTTCTGCACGCGGCGCGAAGAGCTCGTGTGCCGCTTCGAGTTGACGGAGCAGGATGCGGCGCGTCAGCGCGCATGCCTCGAGGATCTCAGGGTACGCGAGGCGGTAGGAGACCGTCGTCCCCTCGCGGCGCGTCGCCACGATCCCGCGCTGGCGCAGGAGCGAGAGGTGCTGCGAGACATTGGCCTGGCGCAGGCCGGTGGCGGCGATCATTTCGCCGACGGTCCGCTCGCCCTCCCCGATCAGGTGGATGAGTTCGAGGCGGGAGGGGTCGGCGAGGACTTGGCAGAGCTGGGCTTGCAGGGCGTAGAGTTTGCGTTCGCGTTCGTCCATCGGTCGTTTCCTCCATTCGCATATCACTGCATGCGAATGTAACCGATAGACGGCCCTGTGTCAAGTGCGCGGCACGGAAAGCGCGCGCGATTGCTCCCCCTACCGCTTCAGTGGGTTCTGGGGGTACTGCTGCGGGTAATAGACCGCATCGACCGGCATCTTCACGCCGACGTAGTCCTGGTCCTTCGTCGGGTACGCGGGGCGGTCGTGGGAGAGGACGTAGGCCGCGATCTGCTGCGCCTCCTCGTCATTGAGCGTGCCCGGCGCGTTGAGCGGCATCGCGTAGCGGATGAACCCCGCGAAGGTGTAGAGCCGCGCCAGCCCCGCGCCGTCGTTGAACGACTTGTCCCCCCACAGCGGCGGCACCGCGCTCGGCCCCTGCCCGGACCCCTGGCCATTCGCCTGGTGGCAGAGGGCGTACTTCTGCTCGTACATCTGCTGCCCCCGCTGCGGGTCAAGCTTCGGGATGGGGATGAGGTTCTGGTCGGCGATCTTGTTCTGCCCGCGCCACGGCGGGTTGGTGCCCGCCGGTTGCCCGTCGGAGATCCACATCAGGTACGTCGCGACGGCGACCGCCTCGCTGCTCTCCGGCGCCGGCCGCTTGCCGTTGACGCTGCGTGCGAAGCAGTCGAGGATGCGGTCGGTGAGGGTGAACATCCGGTTCGAACGCGTGTTGTACTCGGGGAATTGCGGCCCGACGCCGGTCAAGGGGAGCGCCCCCATCTGCTGGCCGCCGTTGATGTGGCAACTGGCGCAGGTGAGCGCGGAGTTCGGCGAATACTCCTTGGCGTAGGTCGCGGTGTCGTTGAAGATCTGCGCGCCCCGCTTGACGGCCGCCGCCTGCTGGGCGTTCTTCGGGAGCGGGTCCTTGTTCGCGTCCTTGACGACGATCGTCCTGCCCGGCTGGGCGGTGCCTGCGGTGCCCGCGTGGGCGGCGTCCGCCGGCACGGCGGCGATGATCGTCGGCGACGCGGAAACCGTCGGCGTCGGTCGCGACGCGGCGGGAGGTCCCGGGGAGGAGGATGGCTGAATCACGAACGGGAGCGTGGCGATGGCGACGAAGGGGATGAGGAGAACGCTCGTCGCCACCAACAACCAACGCGGAACGACCTGGAACATGGCTCGCCCCCTTCAATAGTGTGCACCGGCACCGCTATTCTCTCGATGTTCGGCCGCAACCGCATGTGACTATATACGAATGTAATCCCGACCTGCGAATGTGTCAAATCATTTGCCGTGATCTGTCCCTGCATCCTTCTGGGTTATTTGGTGGAAATAACAGCTCTTCACGGAAACAGCAGCCATGATTACGGGCTCGTTTCCAGGGTTTCCGCGTCCTTTGGTAGTGATAAACGTGTATATCACTAACACGTTCGTTGTCACAGGCATGGTGCCCGTTCCAGATAAGGTTCCCACAGAGGTATTATCGGAACCACATTTGGTAGCGTGCTCATCGTCGGCTATGCTGACTCGAAACACCGGGTGTGTCCGACAAAATCCTCGGGCAACGCCGCGTCTGCCGTGTGGAATTGGTCCTCACTCGCGTGCCATCCTACCGTGTAATCGCTATAGCCCAATGCGAGCAACAATCGCAATGTGACGCATCGCATAAACGATACATGGTTGGAGAGATCAGACTTGGAGGGCGCTCGTGATCGTAATTGTCCAAGCAATTCGGGCATATGGGTCGAGTGATTACTACGGCCTGAGCCCACGGCAGGTGCCTGACGAGAATCCGCTCATTATTGATCGATTCCCCAAGCCACGTCACCGAACACTGATCCATTTCGGTTTGTTGCCGACTGACATCGTGCGTGGCAATAAAGTGCGTCTCGCCATCGGCCGTTTCATGCTCGACGGCTTGTTTGGCGGGCATGATGCAGATACCTTGCCCGATGAAAGAATTGATCGTTATCTTCAGGGCGACGACGGAACTCAGTCGGATACCGGTCACAACTGGTATGTGACATTCGTGGTTGAGAAGGAGATTGACATCGAGGATACCGCGATCGGAGTCGGACGGTATGTTTGGCTGGACCACGGTACCCTGGACACGCAAATTGAGGCGATCCTTGACGAGGCTCCGTACTACATAGACCTGCTCGCCGCCCACGCTTCCACAGTGATCGATCCCCGCATGTTTGAAGACGTCGTTCTTAGCGACCGGGTGTTTTTCTCCCTTGCTGGGCGCGAGACGTTCGGATTGCCGGTAGCGAAGGCGTCGGCAACGTTGAGTGTGGGCCGGCAGACGATACCCTTCTCCGATCTGGATAAATGCCTCCGCAAGGTCGCAAACGCATCGGCGAGTAGTCATTCGTGGCTATCGTCGATCCCAGATGTCCACCTGGCGGCACTGAACGAGCGTGATTCGTGGAAACAGTTCTATTGGAGTTTTGCTGTGCTGGAGATGCTTTGCCGGAAGCTCGCTCCAAGGATCGAAGGCCCAGGCATTGATCGCACCGATCGCGCTTTACGGGACGATTTCGCGGTACTTGCGCATCACCTATTTCCCCAGCACGCCGACGAGGATGTCGCTCTCTTTGCAGCGTTGGTGAAGCTGAGGAACAAAATTCATAGTGGCGGCACGATCCCAGAAGGATCCATCGTGCCGATCCGCGACCTTCACTTGAAGTATTTTAGCGCTGCGACAGGCATGATGCTGCGAAAGATAACCTGATGCCCGAGACTGTGTCTATCGAATCTGAAGATAGATAACGGACTTTTCAGCGGTGGACCTGAACCCGCGTCCGATAACGCCCAATGTGCGGCGTTACCATTGATCGTATGATGTCGTTAGCGCCACGCTGTTCTAATCCCAGGAAACGAACGTTTTTGGGATTTCACCGAACTCTATTCAGCGTCGTCGGTTTCGCCAATGGATGCTGTACATTATCCCGTACCATTATCTACGTCCCGCAACCTGCCTCGCTTGCTTAATTTTGAGACAGCGCGCCCACGGCGCCACATGCGCTTGCCAACGGCCACCAGCGTAGTAGAATGAGCGCACCAGATATAGCCACAGGCAGCCGTGGAGCAAACGTGTAGACCAAGTCACTATCAGGAGAGGAGGGGTCACACCATGTATGCCATCATCACCCGGCGCACAACGAGTCCCACGCAACGGGCGGCCGTGGACGAGAAGGCGGGCCAAGAGTTCTTCGCCGCCCTCCAACAGGCCCCCGGCTTCGTGGACTTCTACCTGGTCCACGGTCAGGATGGCGTGAGCACGGCGGTCCAGATCTGGGAGGACCGTGCCCAAGGCGACACGTTCATGGCGCAGCAGCAACAATGGCGACAGACACTGGACGCGATGGCCCCCCTGATTGGCACCCCCAGCACCGGTGACATCGCCACGCACATCACGGCCCGAAAATAGGCAGCAGGCCCACGGTTGCCGCCGCATACGCACCATCGAGCACCGCCACCACCGCCGCCCACGCTGTCGACGCGCAGCACGCAGGCACCTGTCCATCTGGGGTATACCCCATCTGGACAGTTCGTCGTAGCCAGTATCGCCTCTCCCGGAGCCATCCGCCTCTTACACGCCCGACGGGATGCAACGTCTGCTGAATGCGGCTCAGTGGGACGCGGATGCGGTGCGCAACGATCTGCGAACGTATGTGGTCACGCATCCAGGCGATACGGACGCGGTGCTGGTGGTCGACGAGCCCACCTACCGAACGGGACCGAGCAGTCTGCGAAACTCCCCGATCCTCATTGATCGGTGTTCGCTCCGGCGCTTTCATCAGCGCACATCCCGCGCATGTGCCTGGGCGGGCGGGGTGGTCACCTCGATGGCGGTGAACGGTTCAAGGATTTTGTAGGCGTGCGACGACCCCTTCGGCACGACCCATGAATCACCCGGTTCCAGAAGCACCATTTGCCCTTCGAGATGCAACTCCGCCCGCCCTTTGACGACGTAGCCAACCGCCTCGTACGCGCGCTGCGTCGTTGTCCCCGCCTCGCCGGGCTGCTCGTTCTCCCACAGGCGCATGCCAAGATGGACGCCGGACGCAAGGTATTTTTGTCCCATTGCGCCGTGTGGCGACTGCGCCGCATTGACCTTTGTCACGCTCTTGTCCGCCATTTCGTCGCTCCTTTCCTTATCCCAAGCGCTGCAAGATAGGTACCCGACCCATATCGCGTGCTGATCCTCCTCGTCAACCTTGTAGCGGCCGCAGCGGCCATCAGTCGCCGAGTGTTCGCAGTAGGTTCGCCATCTCGATGGCGGCGAGG
>JAABUJ010007212.1_pt1 | contig 10451 bp, 6 predicted proteins | sample 5559131 | NCBI WGS metagenome assembly JAABUJ01 (sample SAMN10711875, study PRJNA513366) | rock metagenome | isolation source: Antarctica rocks | place: Antarctica: Victoria Land, Mt New Zealand nord | collected 2016-01-07 | reverse complement strand
GGCGCCGACCCCGTTCGTCTGGGACGGGAAACGGCGGGAGCGCCGCCGTCGCGCGCGGGCACGCCGCCTGGGCGGGTCCGCCGCTATCGCTGACCAATTCCACTTAAATGCGGCGTGACCCACTAGCGAGGCTCCGCCTCAGACCGACGAGACATGACGCGCAAACTTGACTCAATCGCACCATGTTTGCTTGTATTAGGAGTCCTGTATATAGGAGTCCAACCTTGATCTGAGACTGCGCTCAGATCAAGTGGCGCCTGGCGGAGCAGTTGCTCCCGAAGCCCGCGGGGTGTACGCTCTCTTTCATAACGGACATGTGGTGAGCAGCGACGACAGGGAGCTTCATCATGGGAGACGCAGTGAGTGAGCGCTATGTGGATCTTCTCGAGGGCAGCTACGATTGCGTGGATCGCATCGTCCTCAACGCGTACAACACCCTGTGCTACGCCCCGCCGGGGTTCCGATATTGGTGGCGGCAACTCACCGGCTCCGCTGCGACCCTGGATAATGCACACCTCATGCGCATGGCCGGGCGGTTCAGTCGGCGTGTCCGCGGCTTCGCCACAGCGCACCACATTACCGTCGTGGATTGTCTGCGCGGGGAGCGCAAGCACGACCTCGCCGAGGAGTACCTGGCGACGCACCCGTCGGCGCGGGGGCTCTTCATGATTCTGGTGGCGCGCGCTGTCGCCCCGGTGTGGGATGTGCAGCAAGCCAAGAACGGTATGATTGTCGATCGTGTGTCCAAGAAAGCCTACGTGAATCACGACTCGTTCCATATCCTGGACCCCGACTGGGGCCACCTCACCATCAAGATGTCCGGGCATCCACCCTGCGGGGCGCGGATCATCCTCAATGGACACGAGTATGTCGCCGCGCAGGCGGCCACGGCCGGGATCACGACCGGGAAGGAGGGCAACTGTTTCACGCACCTGGCCAACCCCACAGCCCTGGCGTCGATCGCAGACACCTTGTCCGAGGAGCGGATGATAGGGCGTCTGACGCAGGTCTGTGAGCGCTGGATCTATTCGTCCTGCTTGTGTTTCGCCCTGGACGTTGATGAGCAGGAGCGTAGCGGCTTTCGCTACGCGTACTCCGTCTATCAACTCGAGTACAGCCGCAACCTGCTGTTTCGGGTAGGCGGGCAGATGGAGCAGGTCTTCCAGGGTATGATTGACCGGACGCGCGCCCACCTCGACGTGCGCGGCCTCAAGACGATCTTCGGCGCCAAATCGCGCCCCCGCCACATCAGCGGGGCGAAAGCTCCACGCTTGGAGGTTGTGGTCGAGACACCTGTGTATGACCTGACAGTGTTCAAGCTCCATGTCGGCAAGCTGACCCTCAAGGCCTATACCAAAGGCGCACACGTCCTCCGCTTTGAGGCACAGGCGCACAACGCGAAGGAGCTGGGGTGCGGGCGGGTGATAGCGCGTTTCCCGCGGCTGGTCGCGCGGCTCCACGACATGGTGGATCATTTCCTGACCACGTTGGACTGCGTGGACCACGCTTTCGTGGCCGACGACACCCTGGAGCAATTGCCCGCGCCGGCGTACCTGGGCCAGACCCGCGTGGGAGGCATCGACCTCAACAAGCCGCGGATGCGCGCCGTCTTGGCGGCGGTGCTCGCCCTGGCGCCGGCTCCCACCGGCTTCACCTTGAGTGACGTCGCCGCGCGGGTGCAAACACTGCTCGGGTCAACCGGAGCGGTCTACCAGCCGCGGCACGCCGCCTACGACCTCAAGAAGCTGCGAGCCAAGGGCTTGATCGGCAAGGTCGGGTCCTCGCGGCGGTATCAGGCGCCGCCGGACGGGCTGCGCACGATCGCCGCGCTGGTGGTCCTGCGCGACAAGGTCACCAAGCCTATTTTCGCGGGGACCGCCAAGCCCAAGATGGGCCGGAAGCCGAAGACCTGGAGCGCCATCGATGAGCACTATGAAACTGTACGCAAGGACATGCAGACCCTGTTCGAGGACGTGGGTCTCGTCGCATAGACAACTTTTTGTCGATGTCGCTATGACAAGCGCCTAGCCCGTTGGATCGTCGCGTATGCCGCCGCCGGCTCAGGTGGGGACGATGTCGCGGGCGCTGGCGAGCGCCGCCTCGAGCGTCATCGCGTACCCGGCGGCGTACGCGACGCCGAACGCCTGCTCCCCCAAAGCCTCCCGCGTCGTGGCCTCCTCGCGGTCGTGGCGCTCGCGCTCCACCGGCGTCAGCGGCGCTCTAAGCGCCTCGCGTAAGCCGGCGGCCGCGCCATAGAAACGCGCCGCGCGGTCGGGGTGGCCGAGCCTGCGCGCGACCGCCGCGATCCCCTCCAGGCCTTCGGCGATGCCGCGCCTATCCCCCAGCTCGTACCGCAGGGTCAGGCCTTCCAGGTGGAGCGTCGCCGCCCGGCGATCGTCGCCCAGCCGGCCGACCACGCCCGCCAGGCTGCCGAGGGAGAGGGCGATGCTCGCCTTGGTGCCCAATGAGCGTTTCAGGGCCAGGCTTTCCTCCAGTAGCGCCGCCGCGCGGAGGTCGTCGCCTTGGAGTTGCGCCACCTCCGCCAGGTTGGTCAGCGACTTGGCCACGCCGTCCCCGTCGCTCAGCTCCCGTTGCAGGGCCAACGCCTCCCCGAGCCAGGTGGCGGCGCGGGCCGCGTCGCCCCACTCGACCGCCAGGCTGCCCAGGTTGCCCAGGACGGCGCTCAGGAGGGACCGTTCGCCGAGCCGGCGCAAGAGGGCCAGGCTTTCTTCGTAGAACGCCACCGAGCGCGCGGCATCGCCCTGCCAGCCGGCCACGTTGCCCAGGTTGTTGAGCACGATGGCCACGCCGCGCCCGTCGCCGAGCCGCTCCAGCGCCGCGCGCGCCTCGTCGTAGCGCTCCACCGCCCGCGCGTAGTCGCCCTGCTCCGAGGCGAGCAGCCCGGCGGCCCGCAGGGCTTTGGCGCGGTGCGCGGGGGCCTCCGAGACGCCCCCCGTCGCCGCTCCCCGCGATCGGGCGAGCAGGTCCTCCACCCAGCGGCGCCCCTCCGAGAGATGGCCACGCATGGCCCAGAAGCGCCCCAGCGCCCCCGCCAACCGCAGCCCTGACGATAGCTGCCCGCTCTCGGTCGCCCAACGCAAGGCGGCGCGCAGGTTGTCGTGCTCCCGCTCCAGCCGCGCGAGCCACAGGCCTTGCCCCGGCCCGCGCAGGGCCTCTTCGCCCGTCTCTGCCACCTCGATGGCGTGGCAGAGATGGCGGTCGTGCGCCAGGGCTGTTTCCCCAGCCGCCGTGAGCCGCTCCGCGGCGTAGTGCCGCACCGGCTCCAGCAGCCGGTAGCGCGTCGCCCCGGCCCGCGGCCCCTCGTCGCCCTCCCCGTCCCCGTCCACGACCACCAGCGATTTGTGCGCGAGGTCGGAGAGCAGGTCCAGCACATCGTCGGCCCCGACCGTGTCCGTGGCGCAGACAAACTCGGCCCCGGCCAGCGTCCACCCACCGGCGAAGACCGCGAGCCGGCGCAACAGGGCCTGCTCGGGTGGCGTCAGGAGCCGGTAGCTCCACTCCAGGGTGGCCCGCATGCTCTGCTGTCGCCGCGGCGTCGCCCGGGGCCCGTGCGCCAGCAGGCGCAGGCTCGCCCGCAGGTCCGCCGCGATCTCGTGGAGGCCCAGGACGCCGACGCGGCCCGCGGCGAGCTCGAGCGCGAGCGGCAGGCCCGCGACATGCCAGCAGATGTGCAGCACGGCGTCGGCCGTGTCCACGGTCAGCGCCAGGTCGGGACGGACGATCCGCGCCCGCTCCACGAACAGCCGCACCGCTTCGTACTGCGCCGCCGCGGCCGGCGGCAGCGCCGTGTCCTGCTCCGGCAGGCCGAGCGCGGGCACCGGCCATGGCCGTTCGCCGGGTACGCCCAACGCTTCCCGGCTCGTGGCCAGGATGTGCAGGCCGGGGCACGCCGCTAGCAGCGTCGCCGCGAGCGCGGCGCAGGCCGATAGCAGGTGCTCGCAGTTGTCCAGGATGAGCAGGAGCCTTTTGGGTTTGAGCGCATTGGCCAGCGTGGCCGTGAGGGGCCGCTCCGCGTCTTCGCGCAGGCCGAAGGCCGCGGCGACGGCCGCGGGCACGCGCGCGGGGTCGTCCAGGGCCGCCAGTTCGACGAGCCACACCCCGTCGGGGAAGGGGCCGGGGAGGTCGCGGAGTTCGTCGGCCAGCGCCAGCGCCAGGCGGGTCTTGCCCACGCCGCCCGGTCCGGTCAACGTCAACAGGCGGCAGGGCACACCGCGATCGACACCCCAAGGGTCGGGGTGCTCGCCGCCGGCGACCGCGCCGCCCGCCTGCAGGAGCGGGCGCAACGCCGCCAGCTCGCGGCGCCGCCCGACGAAGCTGGTCAGCGGGGCGGGCAGATTATGGGGCGCCTGGGAGTCCGGTGGCGCGCCCGTCCCCGCCGTCCCCCCGGTCTCCGCGGCCCCTGTCGCATGCCGGGCCCGCAGGTCGTCGGCCAGCGCGCGCAGGTCGGCGGCCGGTTCCATCTCCAGTTCGTCCCGCAACGCGGCGCGCAGGCGCCGGTAGAGTCGCAGCGCCTGCGCCGGCCGCCCGGCGGCGACGTAGAGCCGCATCAGGGCTAGCGCCGCATCCTCGTGGCAGCAATCGTCGGCGAGCACGGCCTGCAGCGCGGCCATCGCGTCCTCGACCGCGCCGGAGGCGTCACAGAGCGCGGCCAGGTGTGTCAGGAGGCGCGTGCGCAGGCGCGCCAACTCGTCGCGGCGGGCCACGGCCCACTCGGCGTAGGGGTCGCCCGGCAGGTACTCCCCGCGATACAGGGCCAACGCGGCCCGGCACGCCGCCGCGTCCCGCGCGGCCAGGGCCGTCGTCGCCGCGCGGGCGAAGGCGTCCGCGTCCAGCCAGTCCCCGCCCCCCGCGCCGGTCGCCGGGCGCAGCTCCAGCAACTCGGCGTCGAAACGCAGGACGCTACCCTCCGGCCCCAGTGACGCGCCGGGTCCGTCGAGGAGGGCGTGCAGCCGGTGCACCAGCACGCGCAAGTTGCGCGCGGCGCCATCCGGGGGCGTCTCCGGCCAGAGCGCCTCGCTGGCCCGATCGCGCGTCAGCCGGTGACCCGGGGCGGCCAGCAGCCACTTGAAGAGGGCCGCGGAACGCGTCCGCCCCCACCGGCCCACGTCCAGCGGCTCGTCGCCCCGCCAGAGGGCGAAGTCCCCCAGCGTGCGTACGCGCAAGGCGACCGCGCCGCCCGGCGCGCGGGCGGCGATAGCGGGCCCCGAGGTGGCCGGCCCCTCGGGGCCCGGTCCGACATCCGGGGGTGGGGTCTTGCCCAGGTAGCGCGAGCGCGCCCGCCCGTCCTCGCGCCAGAAGGCGTACCAGTACGGCCCATGTCCCGGGGCGCCGGCCGCGCACGCGACGCAGCCCGCTTTGCCGCAGCGCCGGTACTGCTGCCGATAGCTGACGGTGACGCCGGACGGCACAGCCATGGGCATGATCGGGGTCCTCGCATCCAGGTCGCGGGGCGGCACAGCCGCGCTTCCCCCCATTGTACAGTGTCCACCGCGGCGCCGTCGCCCGCGTCACACAAGAACGGCCCGATCGCACACAAGAACAGGGCCGCCCCCGCGGGCGTGCCCCGCCCCGTCTGTAACGCCGGCGCAATGCCCGTGACGTAGGATAGTCCACGGGGTGAGTGAGGCCACCCCTTTACGGGCAACGTGACGTGTTTGGCGCGGTCAACGCGGCGCGCTTGCCCCGGGATCGGGAGCGACGAGGGGTGGGGATAGAGAAGGGGAGGGCATCGCCAGGGATAGAAGGATAGGACGACCGTACGCCGTAAGCGGTACACGCCGGATAGCGACTAGTCGGTGCTCGATCGGCGTGGAACCATCATCACGATCAGGAGAAAGGAGTATCACCATGAAGAGAATATTGGCCCTCGGCGCCGCCCTCGCCATCGCGGGGTCCACCGGCGTCCTGGCCCGCGCGGCCCAGGCCGCGCACGCCCATGGCGGCACGCCCACCGCCGCGACGACCTACGACGTCACCGCCGGCTACGGCGACGACGACTACGCCGCCAACGTCTTCAACCCCCAGACCATCCAGATCTACGCCGGCGACACCGTGCGCTGGCACATCGGCGGCCTTCTCGAGCCCCACGACGTCGTCTTCGGCCCCAAGGCCGCGCTCGACAACCTTGCCGCCAACCTCGAGGTCGTCGTGCCCCACAAGGCCGGCCCGCCCACGGTCGAGATCAACCCGCAACTCGCCTATCCCATGCAGGGCATGGCCTACGACGGGACCGGCGTCGTCCACTCCGGCTTCATGGCCAAGGGCAGCCCCGACCAGAGCTGGAGCCTGACCTTCACCAAGCCGGGCGCCTACCGCTACTACTGCCTCCTCCACTACGACCCCGCGCATCCGGGCCAGAGCATGTATGGGGTGGTCCAGGTGCTGCCGCGCCCGGCGAGCGCGCACGTCTACCGTGTCGAGAGCGGCTACGACAACGGCACGCCGCGCGAGGCCGCCGATGTCTTCGTGCCGGAGAGGCTGACGGTCCACGCCGGCGACACCGTCGTCTGGTCACCCGGCTTCCACACCGTGAGCTTCGGGCCGCCGGCCCTGCTCGCGCAGCTGCGCCGCAGCTTCGCCATGCCGGCCCCGCAGCAGTCCGGCCCGCCCGCGCTCGCGCTCAACCCGCGGATCATCTACCCGGCGGGCGGCTCGACGTACGATGGGACCGGCTTCGTCAACTCGGGCCTGCTCATCGCGCCCAAGCCGCACACCTTCGCGCTGACCTTCACCAAGCCCGGCGTTTACCACTACGTATGCCTGATCCACCCCGGCATGGACGGCGCCGTCACCGTGCTGCCCCCGGGCCAGTAGGCGGCCTCGTAGAGTGAGGTCGGCCCTGGGCGCCGCGCCACAAGCGCGGCGCCCAGGGCCGCGATAGGGCCGCGATAGGGCCGCGATAGGGCCGCGATAGGGCCGTCTGGCCTTATCACGGGCTCATATACCGGACAACGGACGGGACGTCGGGGGAGCATCAGGAACCATGCACACCATCGCGCTGTTCGCGCGCATCATAGGGGTCCTCGGCCTGTTCATGGCCAGCGGTATCGGAGGGATAGCCCTCGCCCGTATATGGCGCGCCCGCCCGGCCGCACACCATCGGGACGTACGACCGCCCATGCGCCGCGCGGCTCACGGGCGGCGGGGCTGGTGGCAGGCGCCCGCGGCGGCGGGTCGTCGGACACGGGGGGCGGGCGCCTGCCTGGGCGCGCTCGCCGCCGGCCTGCTGCTCGCCGGGTGCGGGGGGCCGGATCAGCCGGCGGCCGCGCCCGGTCGCGCGGCGGCCGCGCCAACGGCTGATTCCCGCTTGGTGGTGCGCGGCCGCGACCAGCCCGTGGCGGGGTCGCTCGCGGGCGGGGCGTGGGTGAGCGGCGCCCTCTACCCGGCGCTGCCCGGTGCCAACACGCTCCGCTTGCGGGTCGAGGGTCCGGGCGGCGGGGGTGCCGCGGGGCGCGCGGAGGTGACCGCGACAATGCCAGGCATGGCGATGCGGCCGGTCAGGGCCACGCTGGCCGCGCGCCGGGCGCTATCAGGGGACGATCGCGCTCCCCATGTTCGGCCGCTACGCGGCGCGCATCGTCCTAATGACGCGGCGGGGGCGTTGGCAGGGCCTGCTGACCCTGGACGTGCCCCTCACGCTCGGGACATGAGGGGCATTTGTCTACCCCTTCTCTGGACAATTGGCTGCTATGGGACGCGCGTGTCCGCCGTCCGAGGAGGCGAAACATGGCGCGCTACGACGCCTTCCTGTTACGCATCTGGCGTAGCGGGATGGGCATGGAGGACGGACAGTGGTCCGCCAGGCTGGAGCATCTGCCCGATGGGCACAGCGTCCGCTTCCGCGACCTCGACCTGTTACTGGCCTACCTGCGCGCGGCGCTCCAGGCGAACGTTACGCAGCAGCCAGGCGATATCGAGGAGGAAACCGCCCCATAGTCGAGGATAGGCGGAAGGAAGCCGGCACGGCCACGACGAACGCAACGAACGCAACGAACGCAACGAACGCAACGAACGCATTGAGAGTGCATCTGGAGGAGGACGAGCACGATGACGATGACACATACTATCCTCAAGCGCTGCGCGGCGGCGCTCATCCTGGTGGCGGCGTCGCTCCCGCTGGTCGGCGCTCCCGCCGCCTCCGCGCGCGACGCCAGGCGCGACGACGCCTTCGCGTTCCACGGCACGACCGGAGCGACGCACACGGTCGCCCTGCAGGGCGACCGCTATGTCGTCGACGTCTTCGCCGCGCCCAACCCCGCGACGACGCCCGCCGACGGCTCGTGCTCCTTCACGGCCTCGCTTAACGGCGTCGAGCATCCCATCACGGGCGGCCTCTCGACGCTGGGATCGACGATAGTCAGCACCTATTCCGCCTGGCGCTGGATCCCCACGCTGGACCTGCAGGCCGGCCACTATACGCTCAACGTCTCTCCGCTCACCGACTGCTATTGGACCGTCTCCATCGGCGGCGGCACGGGGCATCCCACCTTCGCCTTCGGCGACGCGGGCATCGACCACACGCTGGCCCGCCATACCGTCAAGGCCACCGTGGTGGAGAGGAACGACCAGAGCTACACCTTCAGCTTCGCCTACAACGCCTGGGGCGAGGGGTATGCGGCGCCCACCGCGAGCGTGGCCATCGTCACGGGCGGCCGCACCCTCCACACCTACGCGCTCGCGCCCGGCATCGCCGCGGATGGCCAGACCTCGTTCGACCTCACGCGCGCCTTCCACGCGGGGCGCGGCGATGCGCCGGGGCGCTACACGGCGCGCTTCACCGCGCGGTTCGGTGGGAAGACGTTCACCAAGGCGACGGATTACACGTTGCAGGACCTCGCACCCGGCCACTGGGTGGCGCAGACGTCGGGGACGGCGTCCGACCTCGGCGACATCGCCTGCACCGGCGTGTCTACCTGCATCAGCCCCGGTCGGAACGCCACGATCATCGCCACGACCGACGGCCGCACCTGGTCCAGGGAGGGCACGCCGCTCGACGGCGCGGGCTTCGTCACCCTGGACGGCGTCTCCTGCCCCTCGGCGCGCGTGTGCTACGTCGGCGGCGAGCAATGCGTCATCCTGGGGAGCACGGACGGGGGGCGCACCTGGAGCGTGCAGAACGGCGACCGGACCTACACCAGCCCCGGACAGGGCTTCATTTCCATCGGCTGTCCCTCGGAAAGCCACTGCTACGCCGTCGGGTTCGGCGGGGTCATCGCGGCGACGACCGACGGCGGCAGCCACTGGGCCACGCAGCAGGAGTACGCCTCGGGCAAGGACCTCACCGACGTGGCCTGCCCGTCCGAGACCACGTGCTACGCCGTGGGGGCGGGCGGCACGATCGCGCGGACGACCGACGGCGGGGCGACGTGGCAGCGCCGCAGCGTCGGCTCGTTCGAGCTGTTCTCGGTGGACTGCCCAGCAGCGCGGCGGTGCTACGCCGCGGGTCAGCAAGGGACGATCCTGGCGACCACGGACGGCGGGGCGACGTGGACGCGGCAGAGCAACCCGCTCGACGGGAGCGATATCTGGGTCGACAGCGTATCCTGCTCCTCCACGACGACCTGCCACGCCGTCGGCCAGCTCGGCACGCTGCTCCTGACGACGGACGGGGGGCGGACCTGGCGCGACCAGCGCAGCCCCGCGGACCAGCAACTGAACGTCGTGGCCTGCCCAGCTGCAGGAGTTTGCTACGCCGTCGGCCAGAACGGCACGCTCATCAAAGGCGCGTGACGCAGAGGCCACGGACAACAGCGCGCTTCTTGGCCCGCGACCAGAGTAGCCGCTCACCAACTGCTGCGCCGCGTGAAACACGCTGCGGCGAGAACCGCATAGCAATTGACGGGAGGATTAGAGGATGCAGACGCTTGACTATGACGAGGTCACTGTCCACATCGAGGCTCCGCCTGAGCAGCTTTACGATCTCATCGCCGATCTGACGCGCATGCCCGACCTGAGCCCCGAGATCCTCCATTGCGAGTGGCTCGACGGGGCGAGGAGCGCGGCCCCGGGCGTCCGCTTTCGGGCCACCAATAAGGTGCGGCGCGGCCCATCGTGGAAAAACCGGCCCATCGTGACGGTGGCCATCCGGGGCCGCGAGATCGCCTGGGCGCGGACCGAGCCCTTCGCGGGCACCGTAGTGTGGCGCTACCGGTTTGAGCCCGACGGGAGCGGCACGCGGGTCACCGAGTCCTATGAGGTCGCCCGGCCGATCACGCGCCTCGGCTGGTTCATGATCGAGCGCTTCGGCGAGAAGGATAGGCGCTCCGCACTGCGTAGTGGCATGGAGCGGACGCTGCAGGGGCTCCAAGCACTAGTGGGTCACGCCCCAATTAACTGGAGTTGGTAAAGTGCCACCCCCGGCTAGTCAACGGGCGTCACAGGGCGGGTAGCAGCCGCGATGGGCCGCTACGCATCAATCCCAGTTAAATGGG
>JAABUJ010007211.1_pt1 | contig 10451 bp, 11 predicted proteins | sample 5559131 | NCBI WGS metagenome assembly JAABUJ01 (sample SAMN10711875, study PRJNA513366) | rock metagenome | isolation source: Antarctica rocks | place: Antarctica: Victoria Land, Mt New Zealand nord | collected 2016-01-07 | reverse complement strand
AGGGCGGCGGCCTGGAGGTCGTGGGCCACCCGACCTTTGAGTTCTCGGCGCTCCACCTGAGCGACGACGATCTCTTTCGCGCCACACACACGACGGATCTCAGGCCGCGCCGGGAGATTTTCCTGAACATTGACGGCGCGCACCGCGGACTGGGCACGCTGAGCTGCGGCCCTGACACCCTCGATCGCTACCGTCTACTGGAGCGTGAATACCGCTTCGCCTTTAGTCTACGCACGACGATGACGGCGCCGTAGCCGACTGTGCTGACCGCTAAGACCATCCGCGCGGTCATGGTGTTAGTTGGAGATGATCCGATAGAAGATATGCGCGCAGCCTGTTGACAAACCCCTCTCTTGACGTGTCTGGCCAGCCCGCGTCGATCGAGTTTCGCTATTAAATATGCTAATGGCTTACTTTCAATCTCATCAACGTCACTAATAGCGTCTGCAATGAGACTGCCAAGGTGTCGCCGACGGACAGGCAGGGGTTTTTCAACAAGCTGCGCGCACAGCACGTGCCCTGATGGTTCGCCCACACGTTCTGTCCACCATCCTCGCTGCTGCTCTCATCGAGTGGCCTGTGGGCCGCCGGCCTGCATGACGATACAATCCTTCTGGTGGCGACGAGGCTGTGCTGGCTACCGTCGTCATCTGGCCGAAAAACAGCAGCGGATGACGACGGTAGCCAGCACAGGTGTCTGTCAGTCGTCATACGTCTGTAATACGACAAGGCGATCATCCTTTCCCCTTGACAGACCGCCCTCTAACGTTAAGTTGTAGGTAATACGCTCAGGCCAGGCCGGGGACCAGCACGGCCTCGCCCGAGATCGTGCCCGACTCCGCCTCACCGTTCGCCTCGCATGTCGAGAAGTCGGGGATGACGGCGGTGTGACTCACGCCGTCCGATAGGGCGGTTCCTCCGCTCAGGCTTTCCAGGTCCTCAAGATCACCTCGATGCACCTCGACACCGGTGGCGGTAAGGGACGCCTCGGCTACATCTGAGCGAGCAAGGCCGCGCACCTGATGCCCCGCGTTCATGATCTCCTGAACAAGGGCAGAACCGATAAAGCCCGTCGCACCGGTGACGAAGACACGCATCACACCTTCTCCTTTGTCAACGCCCGTTCCACAGCCTGGCGATAGGGCAGAGGCTTCCGAGGCAGGATCGTGCGTATCGGCGTGGGATCTCCGATCAGATCGGTCTTCATACTGTCCAGAAAGCTTTTGATCGAACCTTTTGGGAACTTGGTCATGCGTTCGATAAACGGCGCGAGCGCGCCTAGGAGCGCCTGCGGGATATGAATTTTCATGGGATGATTGCGGCCCAGAATATCCGCCGTCCTATCAATCATTTGGTTAGTTGTCAGTATGTCATCACAACCCACGTCGTACCAGTGCCCATAGGCCCGTGGATCGTTGAGGACGCCAACAAGATAGTAGACCAAATCGTCAAGGGCGACGGGACGAAACTTTTGCCGGCCGCTACCCATCATAATAGCGATTGACCTCTTGGCTTGAGCCACCAGCATATTGAAGCCTTGTCCGCCCACCCCAACGATCTGGCCGGGCCGGATGACGGTCACATCAAGACCGCTATTCAACAAGAACTGTTCTGTCTTCCAGCGCCCGCGTGTCCACGCGCTCGGCGCATCCGGCGCGGCCCCCAGGAATGTCACGTACATCAGGCGACGCACGCCGTTCGTCCGGCAGGCCGTGACGATGTTCCGCAGTCCATTCATCTCTACGTCCATGAAGCCTTGACCCGCTGTACTGGCCTGTTGGGGTGAGAGCGTATGTACGGAGATGTAGGCGGCGTCGACGGATTCCAGGGCATGCTGCATCGACGCAAGATCCGAAATGTCACCTTGGACGACCTCGCAGCCAATCGCGGCCAAATCCTGGACCTTAGCCGGGTTACGCGCCAAACAGCGGACGGCGTATCCGTCCGCACGCAGCGCTTGGGCGACAGACCTCCCGACAAAACCCGATGACCCGATAACAAGAATCTTTTTCATATGATACGTTGTTCTCCATACATGACCGCATGCGCGGCCCCTTGGTTCTCAAGATAGGCGATTAACGACATGAGGCGGCCCATCGCGCCACGCGCGCTCACAAAGAGACGACCACCTTCGTGGCGGAGACGCCTTTCCGTTGCGCATCGAACCCGGCTTGGACGGACTCGAGACCCGTCCCGATGACGTAGGGTTCTGGGGCGGCGACATAGCGGCCATCCGCGAGGGCCTGGGGCAGGAAATCCTCGTAAATGACCTTGCTGACCTCATTGTTCTGCAAGGTAGAGCCGAAGATGAACTTCGTGCGCATGTGCCTCATCCGGGACTTCACCTGCAGCGACACGTTTGACGACACGAGTTGTCGAACCACCTTAAAGGTCATGCCATTCTCAAAAGAGACGGACGGGCTGGTCATGGAGATGAACTTGGCGCCGTCGCAGGCGTGGACGATGTCCGCACAGGGCTCGGCCGACCCTGTGCCGATGGCAAGCGCACCGGCGAGCGTCTTGCCCTGGAACGCCGCGATGATGTCTGTCACGACGGTCGTGCTGTTGTAGTCGAAGACCTGGCGTGCTCCGAGCTTCTTGACGTAGGCGAAGTTCCGTGGTGATGACGTGGTGATGACCTCGTAGCCGGCGGCGACGGCGAGCTGAATGGCATTGCTGCCGACGCTCGTCGAGCCGCCCCAGACGAGAAGCGTCTGACCCGTGGGTGTCGGGGTCGCGGAGGGATGTTGAAGCGCCAGCTGATCTTTCTGGAAGAGGCCACACGCGGCGGTGGACAGGCCCAGGGGGAGAACGGCGGCGTTTTCGTACGGCATGGTGCGGGGGATCGGAGCCGCCATGTGGGCAAGGAGGACGGTGTATTCCTGGAAAGCGCCCTCCGCCGGATTGTTGCGATCTTTGTCCGTTCCGACGGCATGACCGAGCACACGGTCGCCCACCTTGAAACGCGTGACAGCGTTGCCAACCTCGACGACCTCGCCCGCGACATCCGAGCCTAGCACGAAGGGATATGTGATCCAGCGGTAAACGCTGGCGACCTGGATGATCCAATCGACGGGGTTGATGGCCACCGCGTGGTTCTTGACCACGATCTCGTTCTCGCGTGGGGACGTGTAGGGCGCGGACTTGACCTCGAGCTTGGCCTGCTTCGCTCCAAGCCACGCAGCTGTATTCGTTGGCATGTGTTGCTCATCCTCTCTTTTCGGGGCTGATCTTTTCGGGGCTGATGTCGCGCTACAAGGTGCGGACACCGCTGCTCTGGTCCTCGTCCGTGTCCTAGTCACGATTCGACGACGCACGGCCCTGGTCGATGAGGAACGCGCCGCCGACCGCCTCGGCCAGTTCTGGCCCGAAGAGGGCGCCGGGGGTGTGCGCTCCTGGCCGGCCGTCGCCCCTGAGCAGGCGGTGCGCAACCTCCGCCGCGACGGCTGCGGTGAAGGTGTGGGCGTCGCCGGCGCGGAGCCAGCCTTCGCGGACTGTTCCGGATGACCATTCCGCGCGCGCGTGCCCCCACGAATGGGGTCGCGGCCGGTCCTGTGCCCGCAGCTTGACCCGCGCCAGCCTGCTGGCCGCGAAACCGGTGACGCCCGGGATGCGGCAGACAAAGATGACGGCGGGCATCATCAGTCGGACAACAGCGCCGGTCGGCACCACGCTGGAGGCGGCCACGACGTCGTCGGCCTGACTGGCCCGCCACGCGGCCAGCAACTCGCCGCTGGGAAGGCTTGCCGAGACGATTACATCGCCATCCGGCGTCGTCAGCCGCGTCGGTTCCCCAAAAACGGGAGCCGGCGCCAGGCGTCCGTGCCGCACCTCCCAGCCGCCAGACGGAATGCCGTCCACGATGCTGTGGGCCAGGGCGGAGCCGATGACGCCGGGTTCGGTGGCGAGGGACGCCAGCGCGTCGACGCGCACTCGTGTCGCCGGTGGCTGGCCGTCGCACAGGCGCAGCAGCACGCTCTCGGTCGCGAGCACGCCGAAGCCCGCGCCGGTCACGAACACGCGCCCCGTGTCCGCGGCCTCACGGTCGAGATCCAGTATCTCCTGGACGGCCTGAAGCTCGTTGGCCACGTCGACGTAGTGGGTTCCAGGAGGGCACGCCCGTGCGACGTGGAGGGCGGTGGTCGTGAACGGGCCGACGGTGTTGACCACCACGGCCGGCGCCTGCCGAGCAAGCGCGGCGAGGGCTGAGGTGAGCGTGCCCACCAGGAGCCGCGGTGCGCCGCCGAGCTCGGCGGCGACGCCGTCGAGACGTGCGCGGTCCCGCCCGACGAGCACGAGGGAGACGCCCGCCTCGTGCAGCCGCGACGCGACCGCGCGCCCGGTCCGGCCGGTCGCGCCCAACACCCACACCTCGTCATTCATCGTTATACATCCCGTTGCTCCCTTCATCTCGTCCCCGGTTGTCGCGCCGCCAGCTTGACGGCACGTCGTGTCATCACTATCCTACTTGATGACACGCCATGTTGTCAAGTAGACTGGTGATAGTGAGGAAGTACTATGAGTAGATGGGAACCCAACGCGCGGGAGCGGTTGGAGCGCGCCGCCGTCGAGCTGTTCATCGACCAGGGCTTCGCGGAGACGACCGTCCCCCAGATCACGGCGCGCGCCGGCCTCACGACGCGCACGTTCTTCCGTCATTTCGCCAACAAGCGCGCGGTGCTCTTCGTGGGCGACGAGGAACTCCCGGCGCTGGTCGCACAACTCGTGGCCGAGGCCCCGGCGTCGCTGAGCCCGATGATGTTGATCGCCTACGCGCTCGAGACGGTCGCGGCGACCAGGCTCGAAGGCCAGCGCGCGTACCTGAGGACACGCCGCGCCGTCATTCAGGCGGACGAGGGCCTGCGCGAGCGCGAGCTGCGGAGACTCTCCGCACTCTCGGACGCCATCAGCCAGGGGTTCCGGGATCGCGGCTTGGACGATCTGGCCTCGATTCTCGCCGCCCAGCTCACCGTGACCGTCTTCAGCGTCACGATCAGCCGGTGGCTCGACCAAGACGGCGCGCACCCACTGTCCGCACTCGTCCACGACACGCTGCGTGCTCTCCGATCAGTCACCGCGGATCCCGCCACGCACCCGCACAGCGCCGCGTAGCCTCGCGTCCCGATCACGCCCGGCCTGGCTCATCATGGACACCACGGCCACCCGTCCCGTCTCGACACATGGACAGGTGTGTTCGACGCTGTCCGCACGACCCGCGTGCCTCACCCAGTGCCACGACGACGCCACGCTGACCGCAGCCCTCGCCGCCGTGGAGCGCGACGACAGCGGCGACCAGGTGGACGAGATGTACGCCATCGGCCGCGCCACGGACTAATGCGCCTGCGCACGTCACAGGGCCGCTACGGGGCCGTCGGGCGATGGAGGCACGAGTTCCTAGTAGCCCGTCAAGCGTCGTCTTGACAGTAGGTGTTTCAATGGGGCATCCTCAGTCGTCGTGGCATGGGCATAGGACGGAGGATGTCTGGTGACTAAGAAGTATATCGTGACGCTGACCGCCGAGGAGCGGGCCACGCTAGAGGAAATGACCCGCACCGGGAAAGCGGCGGCGCGCAAAATAGCGCACGCGCGCATCCTGCTCAAGGCGGATGTGGCGGAGGGTGGCCCCGGTTGGCCGGACGAGCACATCGCCGCGGCGCTGGACGTGAGCGCGAGCACGGTGCGCCGCATCCGGCTGCTGTTCGTGGAGGAGGGGCTCGACCGGGCGCTCAACCCGCGCCCGGCCCAGCGGGTGTGCCCGACCAAGCTCGACGGGGCCGGCGAGGCGCATCTGATCGCGCTCACCTGCGGCGCGCCCCCGGAGGGATGGGCGCGCTGGAGTTTGCGCCTGCTCGCCGACCGCTTCGTCGCCCTTGGGCATGTCGAGGCGGTGTCCCACGAAACGGTGCGCCAGACGTTAAAAAAAACGAATTGCAGCCGTGGCTGAAGGACTGCTGGTGCATCCCGCCACACGCAAGCGGGGCCTTCGTGGCTCAGATGGAGGAGGTCTTGGACGTGTATATGCTGCCCGAGGACCCGGACTACCCGCTGGTCTGCATGGACGAAGCCAGCAAGCAGTTGGTCGGCGAAACGCGCACGCCCCTGCCCGCGCGACCGGGCGATGTGGCCCACGAAGATTATGAGTACGTCCGCAACGGGGTCGCCAACCTGTTCATGTTCTTCGCGCCTCTGCGCGGCTGGCGGCACATCCAGGTGACGGAGCGCCGCACCAAGGTGGACTGGGCCTATGCCATGCGCGATCTGGTCGATGTCCACTTCCCCGCGGCCACGAAGATCCGCGTCGTCTCCGATAACCTGAACACGCACGACCCTGGGTCGCTGTACGAGGCCTTCGCGCCAGAGGAAGCGCGCCGTATCCTGGATCGGCTGGAGTTGCACCACACGCCCAAGCATGGCAGTTGGCTCAACATGGCCGAGATCGAGTTGAGCGTGCTCGGTCGGCAGTGCTTGGATCGCCGCATCCCCGACCACGCCACGCTGGCGCGCGAGGTCGCGGCCTGGGAAGCCCCCCGCAATAGTGCCGCAGCCGCCATGGACTGGCGCTTCACCACCGCCGACGCGCGCATCAAGCTCAAACATCTCTATCCCGTAACGACGCTGCCGGCCCAAACCGTCGCCGCAGCCAGCCTGATCCACCCCGACGAACAGGTCGCCTAACATGCCAACCTTTTGGAACCGTCTACTGTTCATAGTTTGCTTGACAGTCTACTAGGCCCTTCTGTATGCCCTCTCGTGGACCCGCTCGCATGACACGTGTCCGTGGCCACTTAGATATGTGATAAGTCACTAATAAAGCAGCGCAAAAAAGGGGTTAGGGACGGGGCATAGCGGCTCTGTCGCCCCACCCCTCCTCTTCCATGCCGACAAGTCGCGGCAGGTCAATCGCTGCGGCGACCGTCAGGAGCATCCCGTACCCGAAGAACTGGCGCAACGCCTCCTCGTCGGCGCCCGACGTCGCGGAGACCATGCGGTAGAGCGCGGCGTACCGATCGTGCGCGACCGCCCGCACCTCCTGATCGCTCGACGCGGCGAACGCCTGCAGCAGCAGAAACAACTCGTCGCGCCCCGCGAGCGACATCGCGTACGCGTGACCCATCGCCTCCAGGACAGCGCCGTCCGTGGAGGCGGCCGCGGCCAGGAAGGTGGCCGCGATGCGCTCATGGACGCGCTCCAGCGCCGCGAGGAACAACGCCTTCTTGGAGCCGAAGAGCCGGAAGATATACGGTTGCGAGATGCCGGCGCGCCGCGCGATGGTCTCCGTCGAGGTCCCGTGCAACCCGGACACGGCGAACTCGACGATGGCCGCGTCGATGATCGCGTCACGACGCTCGTCGGCGGTCTGGCGGGGCGCTGGCAGCACGTTTGTTGTCTTCACGTCGTTAGTGTATAGTCACTAAATAACTCTGTCAAGCGAACAATGGTTGTAAGTTTCCACATTAGGTGATAGTGGTGGCGAAGTCAGCTTGCACCCCTGATCACGCCCACGACGCGCCCACTTTTACGCGCAGGCACGACCCTGGAAACGACTTCGCCACCAATATCATTAGGTGCGCGGATTTCACGCCTACAATGCGATCTTAAACCACACACTATCTTTGCACTTTTCGATCATCGTCAAATAGATGCCGCTTTACGCACTGCATGTTGTGGCTCAGCGACTCGCATAACCCCTACATGTAGGGGCCAAACAAAAAGTGCAAAGATAGAGACCACATTAGGTGCGCCGGCCCTGCAGACCGCAGCAAGATCGACCTGATGGAGGAGCAGATGCGCACCTTCGCACCGGTGGCGGGAACCCTGACGCATGTCCTGCTCGATAGCTGGTATGGGGCCAAGCGCCTCTGGAAGGCGGCGCGCGACCGAGGTTTCCTGATCACGACGGGCCTCAAGAGCAATCGTGCGCTGCGTGTGCCCGACCCCGACGCAGCACAGGGCTGGCGCTGGCAGCAGCTGTCGGACGATGCCGCCGGCCTGACAGAGCAGGACTATACCCTGCTGGCGTGGCCGCGTCAGGGCGACGACCCGGACGAACCGCGCCACGTCTACGTCCATGTCGTCCAGACGCGGGTGCGCAAACTCTACCGCTGCCAGGTCATCATCGCCCGTCCGGCGCTCGACGCCCCCGCGTCCGCGACGCGCTACGGGGCCTCGAGCGACCTGGACGCCGCTCCGGCCACGCTGCTCGGCCACATCGCCGCGCGGTGGGACGTGGAGGTCTTTTTCGGCGATACCAAGGAGGTGCTCGGCCTGGATCAGTACCAACTCATGACCACTACGGCCATCGTGCACTTCTGGACCCTGGTGTGCGCCACCTACACCCTTACAGAGGAGGAGCGGGCGCGGTTGGTCCAGGAGCAGCAGCGCCACGTCACCAGCGGCGAGGCCCGCCGGGCGCTGCAACGCCTCCATTATTGCCACCTCCTGAGTTGGATTGAGCACGAAGTCCACGCTGGCGTCAATGCCGACACCCTCTACGATCAACTCGCGGCGTAGCGACGACCAAATGTGCAAAGATAGAGAGCCGCGGTCAGATGGCAAACAAGTGATGGACCTCCTCATACTTTGTTCCTGAAAGGCGGCGTGACCCGAATCGGTGTGCTTCCTTCTCAGGTTCGTTGGGTGGGTTACTCGTCGAAGATGATCTCGGCAAGCGGGCTGCCTGCCATCCAGTCTTCGACGTTGGTCGGCTGGACGATGCGGGCCGGGTTGTGAGGCTGATTGAGGTCGTCGACGAACTCCGTGAAGATCCGGCGTCGCTCCGCCTCGTCGGTGATGGGTATCGCCGTCGCGGGGAGGTCGGCGCGGACCGAGTTCTTGAGGTGGAAGGTGAAGCGCGGGTTGGCCACTAGGTTGGCGTACCAGTCGCGCTTGCCCGCGAGGCCGCTCAAGTACAGCTTTCCGCCGGTGCGATGGAACCAGATCTCGATTCTCCGTGGCCTCCCAGTCCGGGCACCGATCGTGGTGATGTCGATCGTTCGGTCCCGGGCGGGCGACGATCGGTCGATGGCAAGCGCCTGTCGTATCGCGTCATCCATATCGGCTCCTCCTCGCATACTATTTTCTAGTTCGTTGAGTGGGTTAGTCGGTCGCGCCGCGTGTAAGTTTTCAGGATAAATGGGCGGGGCGCCCCCCTGGATGGGGACGTTTCGTCACGCTCTATGAGCCACTTTTGTCAGGATAAGTGGGCCGATCCGCGTTTTTCGTCACGGAAGGTGGGCCAATCCGTGCGCCGCGTGGGCGCTGTTCTCTCGCCACGACGGCTGCGCGTCGGTGGTTTCACCGCGAAGTGATGCAGCGCGCAGCCCTGAGAGGTGTCGCCTGTGAGATGGGGGTGTACGCCCAAACCCCAGAAATTTCTGTCCGTGAGAAATCATGTGCAGTAGTGGGCAAGCGAAGAGTCCAGTTGCCCATAGGCAGGTCGGCACCCGCGTACCCGAGGCCCGTTACCCCACTCAGTCCCTGTACGCTGGTTCACCATGATGGGTGCTACGGCAAGCACACTCTTCCACACGGGAACATTCCCGTTTTTGATAGGTGACACGAGGGCCTCTGCAGACTTCATCTCTGGCTATTTGCCCAGAGAGCCCCCCCGAACTTTCCGAATATCGGTTCTTTTCCGGAAAGTTCACGCGCCGGGAAGGCTTGACGGAAATTTCTGGGGTTTGGGCGTACACCCCCTGTGTCGTGTAGCGGGTCGGCCTCCCTCGGCCGCGTGGCAGCCGAGGGAGGCCCGTGGTAGTCTCATGTATGCGAAAATATTATCGCCATAATGACACTATTGCATCGCGTCCGGCTTTATCGCTATACTGGTCACACAGGGGGTCACCGGCCCCAATGATCCGGCGCGACACCCCATGAGATGTGCATCGGTTATCACGACTCTCGTGGACCGCTGCACGCGCCGTCATTGCGCGTGGGCTAGCGCGGTATCTCAGGCGTGACTGTCCACCTGCGGACGGAGGCCGACAGGCGCGTGGGAACCTTATCGTCAGTAGGAAAGGGAGGGACGCGGGATGGTGACGCACGCACGGCAGACAACAGACGAGGGGGACCGCGCGGAGACGGTGGCCGCCGTGCTGGCGGCCAGCGACCCGCGCGGCTGGACGGCCACGGAGATCGCGGAGACGCTCGATCCATCGCTGGACGTCCGGGACGTGCAGCGGGACCTGGAGGACATGGTTGCGCGCGCCCGGCTCACGCGCCACGGCATCGGACGGGAGGCCCTGTATACCCTCCCACCTCGCGCCGGCCAATCGGACGCGCGCGCGCGGGGGCGCGAAACGATGCGCCACGGCAGGGAGCGTCTACGGGCCGTGGGCCGCGCGGACGGGGTGACGGACCCGCCGCTCGCCCTGGAGTACGCGACGGTGCGCACGGCCTACGAGGCGGTGCGCCGGGGGGTCGTCGGGGCATCCCTGGAGGGTGCGGGCACA
>JAABUJ010007210.1_pt1 | contig 10452 bp, 8 predicted proteins | sample 5559131 | NCBI WGS metagenome assembly JAABUJ01 (sample SAMN10711875, study PRJNA513366) | rock metagenome | isolation source: Antarctica rocks | place: Antarctica: Victoria Land, Mt New Zealand nord | collected 2016-01-07 | reverse complement strand
CGCCCGCCACCCCGGCGATGACGCAGGACAGGATGAAGGCGATCAGCTTGTAGTCGTCGGTGCGGTAGCCGAGCGAGGTCGCCCGCGGCTCGTTCTCGCGGATCGCCTTCAGCACCTGCCCGAACGGCGAGTGCACGACGCGGTGGATCAGCAGGAAGCAGGCGACGAAGATGATCGCGACGACGGCGTACATCGCGAGGTCGTTGTCGAGCGGGACCACGCCGAACAGCGCGCCGCGCGGCACCTGCTGGATGCCGTCTTCGCCGTGGGTGAACGGCGCTTGCAGGCAGAAGAAGTAGTTCATCTGGGCCAGCGCCAAGGTGATCATGGCGAAGTAGATGCCTTGGCGCCGGATCGCGACCCAGCCGAACACCGTGCCGAGCAGCCCGCCGGTCAGGCCGCCCAGGACGATCGCGACCTCGGGCGTCAGGTGCCATTCCTTGGCGGCGTAGGCGGTGACGTAGGCGCCCATGCCGAAATACGCGGCGTGGCCGAAGCTCATCAGCCCGACGTAGCCGATCAGCAGGTTGAACGCGGCGGCGAACAGCGCGAAGCACAGCACGTTCATCAGGAACACGGGATACAGGAACGCCGGGCACACGGCGAGCAGCGCCAGCATCAGCAGCAGCGCCACGGCTTGCGGGCGGGAGAAGCCGAGCACTACGCCGCCTTCCCGAACAGCCCGGACGGCCGCGCCAGCAGCACGATCACCATCACCACGAAGATGACGGTGGCGGACGCCTGCGGGTAGAACACCTTGGTCAATCCCTCCGCCACGCCCAGGCCGAACCCGGTGACGATCGAGCCCAAGATCGAGCCCATCCCGCCGATGACGACCACGGCGAACACCACGATAATCAGGTTGGACCCCATGTTCGGGTTGACCGAGTAGATCGGCGCGGCCAGCACCCCCGCGAACGCCGCCAGCGCCACGCCGCCGGCGTAGGTCAGCGTGATCATCCGGGGCACGTTCACCCCGAACGCCTGCACCAGCCCCGGATTCTCGGTCGCCGCCCGCAGCCGCGCGCCCAGCGGCGTCTTCTCGATGATCAGCCAGGTCGCCAGGCACATCGCCCCTGCGGCCACCACGACCCAGGCGCGGTAGTTCGGCATGAACATGAAGCCGAGGTTGGTGCCGCCGGACAGGCTGGCCGGGATGCGGTACGGCAGGCCGGAGCTGCCGTACTCGTTGCGGAACACGCCCTCGATAATCAAGGCCAGTCCGAACGTCAGCAGCAGGCCGTAAAGATGGTCGATCTGGTATAGCCGGCTGATGACGGTGCGCTCCAGCACCACGCCCAGCGCGCCGACCGTCAGCGGCGCCAGCAGCAGCGCCCACCAGTAGTCGATCCCGAGGTAGTTCTGCAGCATCCAGGCGATGAACGCGCCCATCATGAACAGCGCGCCGTGGGCGAAGTTGATGATGTTCAGCATGCCGAAGATCACCGCCAGCCCGAGCGACAGCAGCGCGTAGAACGCGCCGTTGATCAGCCCGAGCAGAAGCTGGCCGAACAGCAGCTGCGCCGGGTAGCCGAAGATCGTGAACATCAGGCGTGCACGAGCGGGCAGCCGCCCTCCGCCAGAGGCCGGAATGCCTGGTCCGCCGGGGTGGTGGCGACCAGCTTGTAGTAGTCCCACTTGCCGCGGCTCTCGGCCGGCGTCTTCACCTGGAACAGGTAGGCGGGGAACATGCCGCGCCCGTCCTGCCGGATGGAGCCGTGGCCGAATGCGTCGTCGTCGGTCGGCATCGCCTTCATGCGCGCGACCGCCGCGGCGCCGTCGGCCTTGGCCTGGGCGGCGCCCATGTCGGCCGCCGCCTTGAGGTAGTGCAGGGTGGCGGCGTAGCAGCCGGCCGGGTCCATGCCAGGCCAGTTGTTGGGCGTCTTCGACTTGACCCGGTCGGTGAAGGCGCGGGTGCGCTCGTTCAGGTCCCAGTAGAAGCTTTCCGTGAGGTTCAGCCCCTGCGCGACCTCCAGCCCCAGCCCGTTCACGTCGCTGATGAACATCAGCAGGGCTGCCATCTTCATCTGCCGGTTCAGGCCGAATTCGACCGCCTGCTTGATGCAGTTGATCGTGTCGGCGCCGGCGTTGGCCAGGCCCAGCACCTTCGCCCCCGACGCCTGGGCCGCCAGCAGGAACGACGAGAAGTCGCTGGTGCCGGGGAACGGGTAGGCGGACGAACCCAGCACCTTGCCGCCCGCCTCGGTCACGAAGCGGCTGGTGTCGCGCTGCAATTGCTGCCCGAACACGTAGTCGGCGGTGACGAAATACCAGCTGTCGCCGCCGGCCTTCGCCATCGCGCCACCGGTCGACTTCGACAGCATGTAGGTGTCGTAGGTCCAGTGCACCGTGTTGGGCGAGCACTGCACGCCGGTCAGGTCCGACGTCCCGGCGCCGGAGTTGAGGTAGACCTTATTCTTCTCCCGCACCACGCCCGACACCGCCAGCGCCACCGACGAGGTCGGCACGTCGACGATCACGTCCACCCCGTCGCGGTCGAACCACTGCCGCGCGATCGAGACGCCGAGATCCGGCTTGTTCTGGTGGTCGGCGAACACGATGTCCGCCGTAATGCCGTGATCGCCGAAATCCTGCACCGCCTGCCGCACGCACGCCACTGAGGTTTGCCCGCCGGTGTCGCGGTACGGCCCCGACTGGTCGTTCAGCACGCCGATCTTGAGCGTCGGCGACTGAGCCCGCCCGAGCCGGGGAGCCAAGGTGGTCGCGGCGGAGGCGGCGAGCAGGGTGCGGCGGCTGATCACGGCGGGGAGTCTCCTACGAGGCGGCCAGGGAGCACTTGCTTTCGGACAACGGCCGGAATGCCTGGTCGGCCGGCGTGGTCGCGAGCAGCTTGTAGTAGTCCCAGGCGTAGCGGCTCTCGGCCGGCGCCTTGACCTGGTACAGGAACGAGGGGTGCAGCTTACGGCCGTCCTTGCGGATGCTGCCGGGTCCGAACGCATCGTCGTCGGTCGGCATCGCCTTCATCCGCTCGACCGTGGCGGCGCCGTCCGCCTTGGCCGACGCGGTGCCCATCGCCGCGGCGGTTTTCAGGTAGTGCAGCACGCTGGAATACACCCCGGCCTGCACCATCGACGGCCGCAGCGTGGGCGCCTTCGGCTTCAGCCGCTCCGCCAGCGCGCGGGTGCGGTCGTTGGCGTCCCAGTAGAAGCTGTTCGTCACCACCAGGCCCTGCGCCGTGTCCAGCCCGATCGCGTGGATGTCGGTGATGAACACCAGCAGCCCGGCGAGCCGGATGCCCTGCTGCCCCAGCCCGAACTCGCGCGCCTGCTTGATCTGCGTGATCGTGTCGGTCCCGGCGCTCGCGAGCCCGATCACCTTGGCGCCCGACGCCTGGCCTTGCAGCAGTTGCGACGAGAAGTCCGACGTGCCCGGGAACGGGTAGTCGTTCTCGCCCAACACCTTGCCGCCGGCCGCCGTGATGAACTGCGTCGCCTCGCGGGTCAGCGTGTGGCCGAACGTGTAGTCGGCGGTGACGAAGAACCAGCTATCGCCGCCCGCCTTCACCATCGCGCCGCCGGTGGATTTGGCCAGCATGTAGGTGTCGTAGGCCCAGTGGATGGTGTTGGGGTTGCACTGCGCGTTCGTCAGCTCGGACGTGGCCGAGCCGGAGTTGCAGTAGACCTTGTTCTTGTCCTTGACGACGCCCGCCACGGCCAGCCCGACCCCGGAGTTCGCGACCTCGACGATGATGTCCACGCCGTCGCGGTCGAACCACTGGCGCGCGATGCCGGCGCCGATGTCGGGCTTGTTCTGGTGGTCGGCGACGACGATCTCGGTGCGGATGCCCTTCGCGTCAGCGCCGAAATCCTCGATGGCCTGGCGCGCGCACAGCGCGGCGAACGGTCCGCCGAGGTCCTTGTAGGGTCCCGACATGTCGGTCAGGACGCCGATCTTCAACGCCGGCGCCCCTTGCGCCCGGGCGGCGAGCGGCGCGGCCGAAGCCAGTGCCGCCGTGCCGAGCAGTGAGCGGCGTGTGATGTCGGTCATCGGTGTTCCCCAAGCGGCGCTTCAGACGCCGAGATAGTCGTGCAGCTTGCCCATGTTCGCCTCGAGATCGGCGTTCGGGATCATGTCGATCACCCGCCCGTGCTCCATGACGTAGTGCCGGTCCGCAACCGTCGCCGCGAACCGGAAGTTCTGCTCCACCAGCAGCACGGTGAACCCGCGCGTGCGCAGCTCGCGGATGGTGCGGCCGATCTGCTGCACGATGACCGGCGCCAGCCCCTCGGTCGGCTCGTCCAGCAGCAGGAAGCGCGCGCCGGTGCGCAGGATGCGCCCGATCGCCAGCATCTGCTGCTCGCCACCCGACAGCTTGGTGCCCTGGCTGGAGGCGCGCTCCTTCAGGTTGGGGAACAGCTTATGGATCGTCGGCACGTCCAGCCCGCCCGGCGCCACCACGGGAGGGAGCATCAGGTTCTCGGTCACGTTCAGGCCGGCGAAAATCCCCCGCTCCTCCGGGCAGATCGCGATGCCGCACTTGGCGACGGTGTCGGGGCGCATGCGAACGGTCTCATGGCCGCGGTAGATCACGCTGCCGGCGCGCCGGGGCACCAGGCCCATGATCGATTTCATGGTGGTGGTCTTGCCGGCGCCGTTGCGGCCGAGCAAGGTCACGACCTCGCCCTCCTGCACCTCGAAATCGACGCCGTGCAGCACGTGGCTCTCGCCGTACCAGGCATTCAGCCCGCTGACGCGGAACATGACCGGCTCAGGCATCGGGCGAGCCGAGATAGGCGGTGATCACCTCGGGGTTCTTGGACACGGTGGCGTAGTCGCCCTCGGCCAGCACTCGGCCGCGCGTCAGCACCGTGATGGTGTCGCACAGGCCCTCCACCACCGAGAGGTTGTGCTCCACCATCAGGATCGTCCGCCCGGTGCGGATGCGGCGGATCAGCGCCACGATGCGGTCCACGTCCTCGTGGGTCATGCCGGCCGTGGGCTCGTCCAGCAGGAGCATTTTGGGCTCCAGCGCCAAGGTGGTGGCGATCTCCAGCGCCCGCTTGCGCCCATACGACAGCAGCACGGCCGGGGTCTGGTGATGCTGCTCCAGCCCGACGTCGTCGAGCAGGGCGCGGGCGCGGGCATCGTACTGCCGCAGCACGCCCTCGCTGCGCCAGAAATCATAGCTGCCGCCCCGCGCGCGCTGCAGCGCCAGCCGCACGTTCTCCAGCGCGGTCAGATGCGGGAACACCGCCGAGATCTGGAAGCTGCGGACCAAGCCGAGCCGGGCCACCTGGGCGGGCTTCAGGCCGCTGATGTCGCGCCCCTCGAAGCGGATCTTGCCGCGGGTCGGCTGCAGGAACTTGGTGAGCAGGTTGAAGCAGGTGGTCTTGCCGGCGCCGTTCGGCCCGATCAGCGCGTGGATGGTCCCGGGCATCACCCGCAGGTCGATCCCGTTGACGGCCACGAAGCCGCGGAACTCGCGCGTCAACCCCTCGGTTTGCAGGATCGGCGACCCTGGCACCTCTGACACCTTGAATCATTCCTCCGGCGGCACGTTTGCCTTAGGGCGTTGATTTGCATATCGCGACCCCTCGCGCAAGATTGTTTGGCATCCCAAGGAGAACGCGGTTGGATCGCTCGCCGATGAAGCTTCGCAGCCTGCTGTTCGCGCCCGGCGACTCCGACCGCAAAGCCACGCGCGCCCTCGCTTCGGACGCCGACGGCGTGATTCTCGACCTCGAAGATTCCGTGGCGCCGTCCGCCAAAGACCTCGGCCGCGCCCTCACCGCGGCGCTGCTGCGAGGCGCCAGCCGGCCCGTGATCGTGCGCGTCAATCCGCGTGACACACCATGGTACCTCGCGGATCTGGCCGCCTGCGTGCCCGGGCGGCCCGCCGCGGTGCTGCTGCCCAAATGCACCGGCCCCGGCGACCTCGCAGCCCTCGACCATCACCTCGAAGCGCTCGAAGCCGCGCACGGCATTCCCGCAGGTTCGATCGGCATCCTCGCACTCGTGACCGAGACGGCGCTGTCGTTGCGCGCCATGGACTACGCCGGGTCGCCGGCGCGGCTGGCGGCGCTGTGTTTCGGCGCGGAGGATCTCTCGGCCGACCTCGGCATCGCGCCGCGTGGCCCCGGCGGCTACCCGGCGCCGGTCGCGGCCGCCCGTGCCATGGCCCTCCTCGCCGCCGCCCAGGCCGGCGTTCCCGCCCTCGACACGCCCTGGCCGGACCCACGCGACCCGGATGGGCTCATGCAAGAAGCCGCCGCCGCCGCCGCCGATGGCTTCGCCGGCAAGCTGTGCATCCACCCGTCGCAGATCGATGCCGTCAACGCCGCTTTCACCCCGGCGCCGGGCCGGGTCGCGTGGGCGCAACGGGTGCGGGACGCCTTCGCCCAGGCACCCGCTGCCGGCGTGCTCAGCCTGGACGGCGCCATGATCGACCAGCCGCACCTGAAACTGGCGCATCGCATCCTGGCCGCCGCGGGGCTGCCTTAATCAGGCTGTCGCACTCCGTAGCGAGCACGAGTGTGTCCCCGCCATCTCGCGGGGTGATATTAGGCTTCAGTCGCCCCATCTTCGGCGCGCCACCTAGGATCGCCGCGACATCAATCCATGGCCACCTTACGCCCCCCTACCCTTGCGGCCCTGACCGGGCTGGTGTCGCTTTGCGCATGCGACCTCGGCCCCGACTACGTCCGGCCGACGGTCGAAATCCCGCCCGCGTTCCGCGCCACCCCGGCAAGCGCCGCCGCTGCCTGGCCGGAGCTCGAATGGTGGCATGGCTTCGGCTCGCCCGAGCTTGACGGCTTGATCGCCGACGCCCGCGCCCGCAACGACAACCTCGCCGCCGCCGCCGCCCGCGTCCTCCAAGCCGATGCCCAAGTGGCGATCACCGGCGCGCCGCTGCTGCCTGCCATCACCGGGTCCGTCAACAGCTCGTATGACCGGACCGGCATTTCGCGCAACGGCTCCTCGTTCGGTGGGCTGACCCGCGGTGGCGGCAGCCACTTCCTCGACAGCCGCCAGTACGGCGGCGCGGTCGCCATCAGCTACCAGGCGGATTTCTGGGGCCAGAACCGCGCGGCGTTCCAGGCGTCCCAGGCGAACGCGCTGGCCAGCCGCTTCGACCAGGAAACCGTGGCGTTGACCGTGGTGACATCGGTTGCCCTCGCCTATTTCCAGGCGCTGGCCGACTCCGACCAGTTGGCCGTCGCCCAGCGCAACCTCGCCAGCGCCCGGCAGTCGCTGCAGATCTTCCGCACCCGCGTCACCGTCGGCACCGCCACCGCACTGGACGTCGCCCAGCAGGAAGCGCTGGTGCGCGGCGAGGAGGCGCAAATCCCAAATCTGCAAAGCGTTCTGGAGCAGGAGGTGATCGCGCTGGGCATCCTGGTCGGACGTCCGCCGGAAGATATCCACATCGTGGCCGACACCCTCTCCAACATGACAGCTCCGGCCGTCTCGCCCGGGCTGCCGTCCGAGTTGCTGGCGCGCCGCCCGGACATCGCCTTCGCCGAGGCGGCCCTGGTGGCGGAGAACGCCAACATCCGCGTCGCCCGCGCCGCCTTCTTTCCCGCCGTGCAGTTGACCACCCAGTACGGCCTCCAGAGCGCCGCTTTGAGCACCTTGTTCGGACCTACCAGCGTGCTGCTGCAGGTGGCCGGCAGCGCCGTGCAGACGATCTTCGACAACGGGTTCCGGCAGGGCAACCTCGACCTGACCAAGGGCCGTTACGCCGAGTTGCTGGCGAACTACCGCCTTGCGGTGCTGCAGGCCTTCACCGACGCCGACACCTTCCTGACCGCCTACCGCTACGCCACCGAGCAGGAGCGGCGCGAGCGCCAAGCCGTCGCCGTGGCCCAGCGCGCGTCGGACATCGCGCGCTCGCAGCTGGCGGCCGGGACGGTCGATATCACCATCGTGCTGAACACCCAGATCACGCTGTTCAACGACCAGGCGACGCTGGTGCAGGTGCGGCTGATCCGCTTCCAGTCGTTGGTCAACCTTTTCAAGGCCCTGGGTGGCGGCTGGTCGCTTCCCACCGGCCCGCAACCTGGGTCGCTGGGAACAACATGAGATCAGGCCGCACCCTCGCGATCGTCCTCTGCCTGGCCGCGGCCGGCGGTGGCGCGTATTACGCCCTTCGCCCGAGCGTCGACGCCACGGCCGCGGCCGCGAAGAAGCACGGGGCCGGCGACCCGGTGCCGGTGCTGACCGCCCGCGCCACGACCCAGGACGTGCCGATCTACCTCGACGCGCTCGGCACCGTGCAGGCATTCAACACCGTCTCGATCAAGGCCATGATCGACGGCCCGCTGATCGAGGTGCGCTTCCGCGAGGGCCAGGACGTGCAGGCCGGCGACGTGCTGGCCCGTATCGACCCGCGCCCGACCCAGGCGTCGCTCGACCAGTTCGTCGCCAAGAAGGCGCAGGACGAGTCGACCCTCGCCAACGCCCGCCTCGACCTCACGCGGTACCAGAAGCTGGCCGCTACCGCCTACACGTCCGCCCAAATCTCGGACACCGCGAAGGCGACGGTCGCGCAGGAGGAGGCGATCGTGCGCCAGGACCAGGCGCAGATCGACAACGCCCGCACCCAGCTTAGCTACACCACGATCCTCGCCCCGATCGGCGGGCGCACCGGCATCCGGCAGGTGGACCAGGGCAACATCGTGCACAGCGCCGACGTCACCCCGCTGACCGTCATCACGCAGCTGAAGCCGATCTCGGTGGTGTTCACCTTGCCGCAGCAAGCGCTTCCCGCGGTCGCGTCGGCGATGCAGGCGGGGCCGGCCAAGGTCCTGGCCCTGCCGCAAGGCGACGGCGCCGGGAGCCGCGTCATCGACACGGGCGAGGTGGCGGTGCTGGACAACCAGGTGGACCAGAGCACCGGCACCATCAAGCTGAAGGCGACCTTCCCCAATCCCGACCTGAAGCTGTGGCCCGGCGGCTTCATCAACGTCCGCCTGCTGGTGCAGACCGAGCGCCGTGCCACCACGGTGTCGCCGCTGGCGGTGCAGCGCGGGCCGAAGGGCGCGTACGTCTACGTGGTCCGCGACGACGACACCGTGAGCCGCCGCCCCATCACCGTGGGGCACGAGGACGAGGCGAACGCCATCGTCACCGCCGGGCTGCAACCGGACGAGAAGGTGGTGGTCGACGGCGCGTCCCGCCTGACGGACAACGCCAAGGTGACGATCGCCGACCCGGCGACCCCGGCCGCCCCCAGCGCCGCCCACACGCCGGGCACGTCCCGCCACGGCGAGAAGCGGGCTTCGGCCGCGCCCTGAGGGAGGCCGCATGAACATCTCCGCCCCGTTCATCGCCCGCCCGGTCGCGACCGGGCTGCTGGCGGTCGCGGTGCTGCTGGGCGGCGTGCTCGGCTACCGCGCGCTGCCGGTGTCCGCCCTGCCGCAGGTCGATTTCCCAACCATCCAGGTCACGACGCAGCTGCCCGGCGCCGGGCCGGAAACGACGGCGACGCTGATCACGGCGTCGCTGGAGCGGCAGTTCGGCCAGATCACCGGCCTCGCCTCGATGGAGAGCACCAGCAGCGAGGGCACCAGCCAGATCACCCTGCAGTTCAACCTGTCGCGCAGCATGGACGGCGCGGCGCAGGACGTGCAGGCCGCGATCAACGCCGCCACGGGGACGCTGCCGCCCAACCTGCCCTACCCCCCGGTGTACGCGAAGGTGAACCCGGCCGACGCGCCGATCGTCACCCTGGCGCTCACCTCCGACTCGATCACCATCGACCGGGTGTCGGACGCCGCCGACACCTTGCTGCAGCCCAAGCTCAGCCAGATCGACGGGGTTGGGAAGGTGACGGTCCAGGGCGGCCTGCGCCCCGCCATCCGGGTGCGGGTCGACCCGGCGCGCATCGCCGCGTACGGGCTGTCGATGGAGGACGTGCGCAACGCCGTCGCGGCCGCTAACGTCAACGGCGCGAAGGGCGGGTTCGACGGCCGCTTCCAGTCCTCGGCACTCGGCGCCAACGACCAGCTGCTGTCGCCTGACGCGTACCGCGACCTCGTCATCAGCTACAAGAACGCCGGGCCGGTGCGGCTGCGCGACGTCGGCACGGTCGTGGCGGGGGTGGAGAACAACCGCGTCGATGCCTGGTACCAGGGCCACCCCGCGGTCGTGCTCGACGTGCAGCGCCAGCCGGGCGCCAACATCGTGCGCACGGTCGAGGACATCAAGGCGCAGTTGCCGGCGCTGCAGCGGTCGATGCCGGCCGGCATCGCGCTCACGGTCGTCACCGACCGGACTGAGACCATCCGCGCCTCGGTCGCCGACGTGCAGATCACGCTGGCGATCTCGGTGGCGCTGGTGATCGGCGTCATCTTCCTGTTCCTCGGATCGTGGCGCGCCACGATCATCCCCGGGATCGCCCTGCCGTTGTCGCTGATCGGCACGTTCGGGGTGATGTCGATGCTCGGCTACGGGCTCGACAACCTGTCGCTGATGGCGCTGACGGTGTCG
>JAABUJ010007208.1_pt1 | contig 10452 bp, 9 predicted proteins | sample 5559131 | NCBI WGS metagenome assembly JAABUJ01 (sample SAMN10711875, study PRJNA513366) | rock metagenome | isolation source: Antarctica rocks | place: Antarctica: Victoria Land, Mt New Zealand nord | collected 2016-01-07 | reverse complement strand
ACGGCCCGGCACGCCGACACCCTGACCGCGCAGGCCCAGGCCCTGGGACGGCGCAACGTGCAACTGCGGACGGTCGTCACGACGGGGCAGGCGCTGCGTGTCCAACGGGGCGCGACCGATACGCTGCGACGCATGGCGACCAGCGCACAGGCCCTCTCCGGGGCGGCGGCGGCGGGGGCGTATCTGTGCGACCCCGACGATCCATCGCGGCTCGAACGGGTGGTGTTGGAGCCGGACGACGCCCGTCACACAGGGTCGGCCTGGCTGGCGCTCCCGGCAGCCGGACAGGGTTTATCCGAGGAGCCCGACGACGAGGGACGAACAACGGTGGTCGTGCCGGTCGAGGTGGTGCGCGATGACGAAAGCGTGGCCGTCGTCGGGGCGCTTCGGTTGATGGGCCTGGACCGGCTCCTGACCGACGACGACCGCGACGTGCTGACGCTGCTGGCGACGCAGGCCGCCACTGCCCTGGAGAACACGCGTCTCCACGAGCGCGCCATTGCTCAGGCGTCTGAGGACGGCCTGACGGGCTTGCTTAACCATCGCGCCTTCCAGGATCGGACCGAGCAGGAAGTGGCGCGGGCACGGCGCGGCGGTCACCCGCTCGCCGTGGTCATGATCGACCTCGACGGCTTCGGGGCCATCAACAACGCGCACGGGCACCAGGCCGGCGACGTGACGCTCGTCGCCGTGGCGCGCTGCCTGCGCGCGCAGACGCGCCAGGCCGATGTCGCGGCGCGCTACGGCGGCGACGAGTTCGCGCTGATCCTGCCCGAAACCGACCTGGACGAAGCGTTGAGCTTGGCCGAGCGTATCCGGGCGGAACTGGCGCGGCTGACGATAGTGCAGGGCCCGCGCGCGATCCACGTCACCGCGTCCATCGGCGTCGCGGCCCTGCCCGACCACGCCACCAACAGGGAACACCTCATCGGCGCGGCCGACCGGGCCTCCTACGCGGCTAAACGCGCCGGCAAGAACCGCGTGCGTCAGGCCGAAGTCGGCGCCCTTCCCTATGACCCCGTGTCCCTGGCCGCCCAGTTGGACGACGCCAACCTGGCCACGGTCGAGACCCTGGCGGCGACCGTGGACGCCAAGGACGCCTACACGCGCGGCCACTCCGGCCGCGTCGCTGGCTACGCCGCGGCCATCGCCGCCGCGCTCGGTCTGCCCGAGGCTGACATCGCGCGCATCCGCCAGGCGGGCCTCTTGCACGACGTGGGCAAGATCGGCGTGCCCGACGCCATCCTGCTCAAGCCGGGCGCGCTCAACGATGAAGAGTTCGCCGTCATCAAACAGCACCCCGAGATCGGCGAGCGTATCCTGCAAGGATTGCCCTTCCTGGCCGAGATCCTGCCGGCGGTGCGCCACCACCACGAGCGGTGGGACGGTCGTGGCTACCCGGATGGGCTCAGTGGCGACGCTATTCCCCCGGACGCGGCGATCCTGGCGGTGGCCGACTCGCTCGACGCCATGACTAGTTCGCGCACCTACCGGGTGGCGTTGTCCGTGTCCGAGGCGATCCGCCGTGTGCGGGAGGGAACGAGAGCACAGTACGATCCGCGCGTCGTCGCCGCCTTCGACCGGGCGCTCGCGGACGGAACACTTGTCGTCCCGCGCCTGCACAGGGGCCATCTGACGGTGTGCCCTGGCGTCGCGTAGGGTCACCCCGGCGCCACGCCGCTGCGGCGTGGCGCCGGGGTGGTGAGTTGAGAAGAATAGGACAAAGACAGCATGGCTTACCTCGATGAGCCCGTCGTCGCGCGGTGTTGCGCGTGTGGGGCGACGCCTGGACAGGGCGCACTCTCGCCGGTCCACCTGCGGCTCACGCCGCGCTTCCCGTTCATATGGGTGCATCGGGGACGCGCCCCGCGCGCCTGGTGGCGCTCCTGTCTCGCTGCATGGCACGCGGACCCGACGGACCCGGACGCGGGCGTGCGCTATCTCTGCCCAGCGTGCCTGCCCCTCGCACGGAGTACATCGTCATGCGCGCCAGTCGATGCGTCGGAGGCCCCAGCGCCGTTTCCGTCCGATGATGTGCCCGCGCCCATGTCGTACAACGCGGTGCACGCGTCGGCGGGACGGGGGGGAGTAGGCGACGAGTTGGCGCGGCATATCCTGGACCTGCGTCAGGTGTTCGGTCGATCCGCGATGATCCACGGGGCGACCAGGGAGGGCCATCGCGGTATCGAGGTGGCGCGCGGGTCCGTGGCCGTGCGCTGCCGCGCGTGCGGCCAGGACATCGCCCACGTCGCCGATCTCGCCGGCGCCACCGTCGAGGACGACCCAATGTACGAGTATACCCCCGCCGGGCTACACGCCTGCCCCGCTATGTCTACGGTAGCTGAGGCCAACGACGGGGAGAGGCCCGACGAGGGGCCGTCACACCGCACACCCCTCGTTTTGTCACACGCGCGGGGGGCCTGGCGGGCGCCACGCCCCGCAAGCTAAGGTGAGTCGTCTGCCGTCCTGCCCCTGTCGCGCGCCCGCGTGACCTACCCGTACCGTGTGCCCCGTCGCTACGCGCGGGGCCGTCATGTGTGGGGGCTGGGACCATGGGTGGTCCCATGTCGTCGTGGTCCCCGGACCACGCCTGGGACCGCGCCCAAGATAAAGGGGTGGGACCACCCTGGTCCCACGGGGCCTATTTCACGCGTCAAACGAGGGACCAGCGTGGGACCAGGGCTTTGGTTCTAGTCCCACGGTTGGTCCCTTGGAAACGGCTTGGTGGTCCCACAGCATCGGCCTCGTGGTCCCACAGAATCTGCCCTATGGGGCCACGCCGGCACACCCTGTCGCCCCACAATGAGGGCCGCCCCATCGCTCCTCTAACGGACTAGCGGTGGCCGTCCAGACGAGGCCGCACGACGCGCAGGACGGCAACGGCGAGCAGGACGGCGAGGGCCACATACGCGCCGACGAGGGCGGCGGCGAGAACCGCAGCCAGGATGGTAAGGGTGGACGAGGAGGCGTGGGCGAGCGGGGTGAGGAGGCCGGCGACGGGGCCAGTGAGGGCGCAGAGCACGAGGGCGCAGAGGCAGAGCGTCCAGACGTGGGCGCGGGCTTGAGCGTCGGTCATGTGTCATCTCCTGCGGTCCGTCTCCTGTACATGCGGTGTCGCTCGTACCACGCGGGATCGGCGGCTTTGAGCATCTCCCATTCGACACTCATGCATACATCGCACCTGAGCTTACCGGGCGGGGCTGACCGTTCGCACGTCGCGCACGTTCCCGCCTGAGTGCCGGTTGCCGGCGCGGCCCGTGTCAGTGGGGCGTCGGGTGGCGCGTCGTTGTCCCCCATGGTCACGCACCCCCGCCGTCGTCGGCGCGGCCGGCGCGCTCCAACCAGGCGAGGTCGGCGCGCAGGAGGCGGAGCACCGTAGCCGTGTCGGCGGCGTCGAGCGGGCGCGGCTCGCTGTCACGGCCCTCGCGGAACTGGATGATGCGGAGGTCGCGGAGGCTGACCTGACCCGGATCGACGGGCATGGGCGACGCCTGTGGTGGTGTGCCCGTGCCCGCGCCCATGCCCCATCGGATGCCGCGGTCGGGAGGGCGGTTGCGGCCCGATGACCAGCGAGCGCAGGACGCGGGCGAAGACAGCGTGCGCGCGGGCCACGTCGCGTCCGGGCGGGTTGCCGGCCATGAGCGAGAGGTCGTAGTCGAGATCATACGCGGGCGCCCAGAGATACACATATGCTGCTCGTAGATGCCGCCTGCGGACGGAGGAGCGGTCCAGTAGGCGTACGACACGGCCGGGAAGCCCGCCACGACGAGCGGGGCGCGACGCTCCGAGAGTCCGGGCAGCGACAGGGCGTGGGGGGCGGTCAGGGCCTGGTAGAGGTGACCGCCCGGGTCGGGATGCCAGTCAAGGCCGATATCGGCAAAGCGCGTGGGGACGGGCCGGTGGTCGGTATTCGCGTCGTCGTAGCTGTGGAGGGCGAGTTGGGGTTGGCTCGTGTCGCCGATGGCGGTCCGAAAGTACCATGCGGCCGGGTAGCTGAAGCGGCACTGGCAGGCCGGCGACACCGCGCGTCTGTCGCCGGTCGGCGGACGTGCCGTTTGCCCTGGGGGCGGGGCGCAGCCACCGACGAGCAGGGCGATGCAGGCGCCGACGGCCGTGCCGATGGCCCGATGATATCCTCTCTTCACACCCTGTAGTATAAAGACGCCACGGCAGGGTCGGCGCCACGGTCGCGGCGATCACACCGGTGTCGGCTGTCTGCGTCGGTGCGCGCCGTGGCCGCGTCGGGGCGCACCCTGTCGTCAAGCGCGCGTCCGCCAGTTCTAGCCGCGGTCCCGCCCCTCCACGGAACACGAACGCGGGAATGGCGCCGTCTAGCAGTTTGTCGGAGAGAACGTGTTTTTTCGGAGGAAAGTGCGCTTGGAGGCCGTTTTGAGGTCAAGATACGGGCTACAGACGCGATTTTGCCCTCCCACAGCACGATAAATGAGGTCGGCAGGCTTCTCTCCGACAGACTGCTAGCTGTTGCACGGCCCGACGCAGTCGGCCTCCCACAGCGCTGCGGGAGGCCGGCCATGGCCATGCTCACGCCCCGGCGGCGTTAGGCCGGCTGCGTCAGGTAGCGCGCGACCCAGCCCACACGGCCCGCGCGTCACCACGCGCGCCCACGTCCCCGTTCGGTCCACGCCCAGCAGCGCGAGCGGCGTCCGGCGCGACAGTGTGGCGAGGATGGGTGCGGCGTGGTCGGGTGCAGCGCGCAGGATGGCGACCGCCGTGGCCACGGTCAGGTAGGGCGGTCGGAACGGCACGCGCGCGGCCGGCGCGGTCGGTGCCGGGGCCGTGATCGGCGACGCGGCCGGGGTGGGCGCGGCGGCGAGCGCACGCACGGCGTAGCGATCGACGTAGCCGATAGTGTCGTCGGGGGCGGTGACGGCGGCCCAACTGATGTGGTAGAAGTGCAGGCGCAGGACGGTGCCGCGCGACAGGCGGCGCACGACGGGGGCGGAGAGGCGGGGGGCGGCGCGCAGGTTGAGCGTGGGCACCGCGACGACGACAGACGAGGGCGGGGCGACAGCCGCCGACAAGGCCGGCGTGCGCGACGCGGCGTGCGCGGGGGCGACGAGAGCGGCACCGGCGAGGGCGAGCAGGAAGGCCGGGGCGCGGAGCGGGGCGTGGGGGGAACGCAGCGACGGGCGGGACATGCAGACTTCCAGGGGATAGTCGGCAGCGGGGCCACTACTCCGATTATCGCCGATCGGGAGCGAGCGTCGCTACGCGTGCGTTCGCGCGCGCGCCCCGCCCCGAAGTCTTCCATCAAGCGCGGCTACACGGACTGCAAAAACGGCCCCTGTTCGTGGCATGGGGCGACGTCTGTAGTGGATTGGGAAGCGTCGAAACTCGCATAAATGTGCAAGCATGTGCATAGCCATACACCGCTAGCTCGCACCGTATCGCACCCGCTGTGCCTCACAATCATGCCTCGGCCTTGGTGATCATCCTAGCTACGGCCTACCTCATGTGGGCGTTGCCAACGACTCGCGTGTTCATCGCCGGTCGGCCATCACGAGCGCGTCTTGTGGTGGCGTCAACTGACCGATCACGCACCCTGGCGCAGCTCATCGGATGAGCCGGTACGGTATGCACGACTCCTCAACGCGCGACAGGTCGTGGCGCCAGGCCCCATCCGGCCATCAGATGGGGCCTGGCGCCACGACCTGTCGCGCCACGGGTTCTCAACGCCCTCTGCGCCGTCATCGCTGTCCGCTGTGGCCCGCCGCCCTAGCCCTGCGCCCTGTGAGACAGCGCTAGGACGGCGGCCCACTGGTCAGCGTGGGCGGTGTCTGGGGCCATGGTGTGGAGGGGGGCGGCTTCGCGGACACGACGATGGGGGGGACGTGGCCGTCGAGGCCCGTGACCCGTACGGGGGCATCCTCGTCGCGCGCGGGCGCGACCGGGGGCGCGCTGGCGGTGTCCGCCGTGGCGCCCCCGGCCCCGGCATCTGACGTCGGGGCCGGCGCGTCCGGCACGTCCAGCGGGCGCGCGGCGAGGGGTGAGGCAGGGGTCGGCGTCGCGCCTGGGGGGCGCGCGGGCCGGGACCTTGTGAAGAAACGAACGGCCAGGGCGGCGAGCCCAAGCGCGAGCGCGCCCCCCAGGAGGAGAGCCGGACGCAGGCGGCCTCCCGCGCGCATCCCCGCGACGATCCGGCGCAGGCCCGTCCGCGCGTCGCGTGCGCCTGGGTCGTCGCCGGGATGGGCCACCCGCACCCTGTCCCCCTCGGCCATCCAACCCGCGTTCCCGCGGGTCTGCGCGCCCCCTCGCGCGCCTGTCTGTCGCCCTACTCCTCGCGCTGCCATACTACACTACGCCTTCCTTCTCTCCCACGCTGGACGCAACCACTCAACCGGGGTGTATGCGCGGCTACGCACCCAGCCCCTGCGCCTGCGCCTCGTCCTTGGCCGCGCCCTCGGCCTTCTGTGCGACGCTCCCGACCTTCTGCAAGGTGTCCTGTGCGGTCCCTGCGGCTTTATCCATCACGGTGTCGCGCGCGCCGCCCATCAGCTGGCGTTCCCCTGGCGTCTCGGGCACGAGCAGCCCGATCAGCGAGCCCAGCGCGACGCCCGTGACGCCCACGGCCAGGGGGTTCTCCTGCGCCAGCGTCTGGAACCCGTCCCCGACCTGAGACGCCCGGTACTGCACCTCGGCGACGAGCCCGCGCGCCGCGTCCTGCGTCCCAGCGGCGGCCCCGCCGACCGTCTCCCCGACCGCGCTTGCCGCGCTGCCGACGGTACTCCCGACCGTCCCCGCCGCATTGCCCAGCGCATCTCCGACGGTGCCCACGGCGTCGCCCATGGCACCCGCCGTCGTGCTGGCGGCGTCCCCAACGGCACCCGCCGCGCTCCCAACGGTATCGCCGACGGCGTTGGCCGCACTGCCTACGGTGTCGCCGACGGCACCCGCCGCGCTACCAACAGTGTCGCTGGCGGTCCGCTGTCCCGCCTGATCGGCCCGATAGGACGGATAGGGCGAATAGGGCGAATAGGGCCTGGACGCTACGTTCCCCGCCACGCTTTTGGGCCGTTTGAGGTACAGCCAGCCCAGGCCGATCGCGGCGAGGGCCGCCGGCAACGGATTGCGTTCGATCGTCCCCATGACGGCGGCGCCGAGCCCCTTGGTCGTGTCGTTGGCGCCCTCGGCCATCTCCCTGGTTGTGTTGCCCACTGTCTGGACCATGTGTTCCACCTTCCCTATGGTTGCCGCGCGGACGGCCTCGCCCGTCCGCGCCACGATGTCGGACGCGGCCTCCGTGGCGGTGGCGCGCGCCTGCTCCAAAATATGGTCGGTCGCCTCCTCGGCGGCCGCTGTGATCCGCGCGATAAGGTGGTCGCCCATCTCCTCGACCGGGCCGCGCGCCTCCCCGATGATATGGTCGACCGACTCCCGCACGGCGCGCTGCACCTCGGCCACGATGTGGTCGCTCGTGTCCTCGGCTGGCCCACGCGCCTGCTCCATGAGCGCGCCCGGGTTGAGCTTCTCCTGGATCGCGTCGAGCGTCTCGCTCATCGCGCCCTGCGTTCGCTCGATGGTCCCCTCGATCGCCGCGACCTCGCTCCCGTTCGTCACGGACGAGGTATAGTCTCCGCGCTCGCTCATCCCCTCTCTCCTTTCACGACATCGGCATCCGCCGCCAGTGTCGCCATGGTCTGGCGCGGCGCCAGATCGAGGTGCGCGAGGGCCGCGCGGCCCCGCTGGAGCAGCAGCGCGCCCACCCCCGCGACGACGAGCCCGACGATGAGGGCCGCGAGCCACGCGGGGAGCACCGTCGCGAGGGCCAGGATCGCCGCGGCCAGCAGCGCGAGGAGCCCGGCATAGGCCACCGCGCCGCCGATGACGGGCACGCCGATGTCCTTGCCGGCCTGCGTCGCCGTCTGCGTCAACTCGGCCTTGGCGAGCGCGACCTCCTCGCGCACCAGCGCGCCCGTCTGGCCCGCCAGATCCCCGAACAGCTCGCCCAGCGAGCGGTCGTCCTTACCCGTCTGCATCTTTACCTCTCCCTGTTCGGCGCCCCGGTTCACGACCCCGCTGGCGTGTCACGCGGCCGCCCCCCCGATGTGCCGGGCGTGCGCTGACCGGCCGCTTGGGCGCCCCGTCGGGCGTCCTCGGCGTCGCGGGCGCCCGTCCCCACAGGCGCGCGACCGGCGGCATCACCCGCCAGCACGGGGGGAACCAGCACGGGGGGGATAGGCGCGTCGTCGGATACGCGGACGGGGGCAGGTTCAGCCGGGCCGCGTGGGGGCGTCGGGGGCGCCGACGCGGCGACCGTCGCGTCCGCGACGACGGCCGGAGGCGGGGCGCTCGGGATCGGGAGCGGCGCGGACGGCGCGGGTAGCTGCAGTTGTGACTGTGGTGGCGTCTCCTGCTGCTGCGGTCGGCGTGAACTCTTGAGGAAGCGGACGCCAAGCAGCCCCAGCGCGAGCGCGCCCCCTGTGAAGAGCACCGGATGCGTGCGGCCGAACTGCTCCGTGTCGTCGAGGAGTCCGGGCACGTCCCGGCCGCGCAAGTAGCCCGAGCCGCGCTCGGCCTGCTGCGCCGTCCGATCGGCCAGCGTGGCGATGGTCCCCTGGTCCTGCTCTCGGAGCTGCTGCCCCGTCTGGCGCAACGCGTGGGCGGTTGTGTAGAGGCTCTCGGCGACCTGTTCCCGCCCGTCCTCCAGCCGCGAGGTCGTCTGCTGCTTGGCCTGATCGACGGCCTGACCCATTTTTCCCCCGGCCTGATCGGCCACCTGGCCCACCTTCTCCGACATCGTCTTGTGCTCTTGCGACACCATGATAAACGTCCTTTCCTCCGTTATTCGCTGCCGTTCGCTGCCGTTCAAGGCAGGTGTTGTACCATGTGCATCTATGCGCCCTAGGCATGGGTCACGCCGCCTGTCTGATAGATAGCGCGCTGGCGGCGTGATCGTCGGGACGACGACCGTGGGCGCTAGGGGCACGTCGGGGAGAGCGTCCTGCGCGACGCGTCTTGCCGCGGCGGAGGCATCCCCGTCGCGCGGGAGCGGCTATCCGATCCGACGACGGGCCGCCAAACTAGCCACCCGGGTGACCGTCCATCAGCGCGCAGGCGCCAGCATCTCCTCGCGCTTGGCCGCGATCGTCCGGTTGAGGTCGTCGAACGCGGCGGCGAACTGGGCCACGCCGTCGCGCTGTAGCGCGGCCGTCACCTCGTCCAGGTCGATGCCCGCGCGCGTCAGGCGGTCGAACGTCGACCGCGCCCCCGCGACGTTTGCGTCGAGCGTGCGCCGCACCACGCCGTGGTCGAGGAAGGCCGCGATCGTGGCGTCGGGCATCGTGTCCACGGTGTCGGGGCCGATCAGTTCCTCGACGTAGCGCACATTACGCCGGCTCGGCTCTTTCATGCTCGTGCTGGCCCACAGCGGGCGTTGCGTCCGGGCGCCCTTGGCGGCCAACGCCCCCCAGCGCGGCCCCGCGACGATCTCCGCGTAGGCGGCGTAGGCCAGCGTGGCGTTGGCGATGGCCGCCGTGCCCTTCAGCACGCCCAACTCCTCCTTGCGCGCCCCCGTGGCCGCGCCGATCAGCGCGTCGAGCTTCTTATCGACGGCCGTATCGACGCGGCTAACGAAGAACGAGGCGACCGAGGCGATGCCCCCGATCGACCAGCCAGCGGCGGCGCGCTCCTCCAGGCCGCCGATGTAGGCCTCGGCCACCGCGCGATAATTCTCGATGGCGAAGAGGAGCGTCACGTTGACGTTGATGCCGTCGGCGATGGCCTGCCGGATCGCGGGGATGCCTGCGGACGTGCCGGGAATCTTGATCATGACGTTGGGCAGGTTCAGGTAGCTGAACAGCCGCCGCGCCTCCCGCAACGTCCGCTCCGTATCGTCGGCCAGGGCCGGCGCCACCTCGATGCTCACGTACCCGTCGCGGCCGCCCGTCCGTTCGTAGACGGGGCGCAACAGCGCGGCGGCGGCGCGGATGTCGTCGAGCACGAGGTCGTCGTAGATGGCGGCCGCGCTCGTGCCCGCGCGGACGAGCCGCCGGAGTTCGTCGTCGTAGGCGTCCGAGCCGCCGATGGCCTTCTGGAAAATGCTGGGGTTGCTCGTCATGCCCACGATGCCCCGGTCGAGCAGCGCCTGGAACGTGCCGTCCCGGAGCAGGGCGCGGCTGATGTTGTCGAGCCAGGGGCTTTGCCCCTGGTCGCGTAGATGCTGTAACGGTGTCATATGATCTGTCATCGTCGGGCCTCCTCCCCTGGCCGTGGAGTGTCTCACGCTGGCGCGTGTGCCTCCCCTCTGATCCACGCGCGGACGGGGCGCCCCTGACAGGGGCGCCCCGTCCGCGCGGCGCGCCCCGCTTACAGCCTATCCGGAAAGTAGGTGGGCATGGCGGAGTTTGCGATACACAATGAGGACGGCGGCGAGGTGCACCAAGCCGAGGTAGTTGTCCGCCTTCTTCTCCCAACGGATGAGCAGGCGGCGGA
>JAABUJ010007206.1_pt1 | contig 10454 bp, 14 predicted proteins | sample 5559131 | NCBI WGS metagenome assembly JAABUJ01 (sample SAMN10711875, study PRJNA513366) | rock metagenome | isolation source: Antarctica rocks | place: Antarctica: Victoria Land, Mt New Zealand nord | collected 2016-01-07 | reverse complement strand
GGTCCTCAAATCTGGTCACCACTTCGATCCCAACCGGGCGACGCAGGCCCCATCTACGCCCGCGCTGACCATGGCCTGACCGTGACTCACTCACGAACCCCCTTGACACCCAACACGGTAGCTCCTAGACGCACGGCGAGCCAGCCTGCAATCAGCGCGTGCGTTTGACTTCGAACGGATCGTCGGATAGACTCGGCTCTGCGACGGAGACCTCGACAGCGCCACGGCAATGGACAGACAATGGCTCTTTTGGAGTCCGCCTCCGCCGGTCGACTTCAAGGAGTAAAGTAATGCGTTTTAGCCCAGGGCCGCTTGGCGTGGTCACGATCTCGGCGCTACTTCTTGCAGTGGCTGTCGGAACCGGCACGGCGCAAGCCACCCAGACGGTGCTCGGCGGTCAGACACTGGCGCGGCATGCAGACCTTCAGCGGCTTGGGGCGCACCGGCGGCTCATTGCGCCGTTAGTGTCCTCGCGCCGTGCACGGCCGTTCATTGGGGCCGGACAACAGTACACGATCAGTGACGTCGGAGCGCCTCCGAATACCGTTGCCAATGCCGAAACCGGATTGCCTCTTGTATAACAACGGCGCGTTTCTTGACCCCTCCGCGTCGACCTCGATCTTCAGTTGCGACTGTACAGCATGAACGATGCCAACGCGAACGGCGTCTTCGAGGGTGTGGGGAACATACAGGATAACTTCAATCCGGACGGTACGGCGTTCGTCGCGACGGGTTCAGCGAAGAGTTCATCCTTGCCGGTCACGCAATTCGAATCGACGAATCCCTCCGCGGCACTACAGAGCGTCAATGCGAAGGTACTGCCCAGCTTGGCCGACGGTTGCCCATCGCACTACCTGGTATCGAGCGACAATCTCGGCGAAGTTCTCGGTTTTGACTCGTGCTCGTCATCGAGCCCGAGCACGTACTGGACGTGGGACCCGACGAACGGAATTCAAGCCGTCAACATCCCTTCCAACGGATATTCTTCCGTGCAATTGCTCGGTGTGAACGACAACGGCCAACTCCTGGCGACGCTCGTTACGACGTCGGGCTCATACCATTGGGGCACGTTTAATCCCGTTGCTGGATCGTCGTCCGCACGGCGGCTACACGGTACAAGCTTGGGACCGATACGTATTAGGCACTAAGCGATATCTCGTCGAACGTCGCGACGTGCGGATGCATTGTTGACGCGCCGGCGGGCGTATCGGCCGGGCGCAGAAGACGCAGGATCTGCATTCCCGCAATACGAGCGGCATCTAGTTCGGCATCGACGTCGCTGAGAAAGAGAACGTCAGAGGGCTCGAGGCCTACGGCGCCCGCGATGGCGGTGTACGAAGCCGCCTCTTTCTTTGGACCGATCGCGGTGTCGAAATAGCCCGCGAATAGCGACCGCAGATCGCCGTGGTCGCTATGTCCGAACAATAGTTGCTGTGCTTGCGTCGACCCCGAGGAGTAGACGTACAGCGCGAACCCGCCGTCATGCCAGCGGCGAAGCGCAGTCGCCGCATCGGGATAGACCCGCGCGAACAGCTGCTTCTGCTCGTATCCGTCGGCCCAGATCAAGCCTTGCAGTGTCTTGAGCGGCGCAAATTTGCGGTCTTCGGCAATCCATCGGTGGAGATATGCCAGGATGGTCGCATCGTCGACCTCAGGTGCTTCGCCGGCTGCTTGGGCGGCCGCGCGCAGCAGTTGCGCAACCTGCGGCTCGTCTCGGTGAGCGGCAACGTATGCGTCGAGATGGTCGTCGGCGTACGGAAACAGAACGTCGTGCACGAATGCGAGCGGAGTCGTCGTGCCTTCGATGTCGACCAGAACGGCACGGCATGCGACCGAAACGGTCGCGTTCACTCGTATTTCGGAAAGCGCGTCGCGATGTCGTCGCCCGTGTAGTTCGGAGTCCAGCCTTCGCTACTCTCAAAGAGCCGGATCGCGGTGAACTCGGGGTCCGGCCCCATGTCGAACCAATGCATCGTCCCGGCCGGAACGCCGATGAGATCGCCCGCAACGCAAATCGTTTGGTAGACTTTGCCGCCGACGCGGAGATAGAACGCTGCGCTACCCTCGACGAAGAAGCGCACCTCATCTTCTGAGTGCGCGTGTTCGCTTTGAAACTTCGCACGAACCGGCCCGATGTCGGGCATTCCGCGGATTATCCGCAGCACGTCGGCGGTAGCGTACCCGTTCTCGCGCTTGAGCCGGGCGACGTCGCCGGAGTAGGCAGCGAGGATCGCTTCTTGATCGGCGTCCTTCGCAAGGGGAACAGAAGCTTCCCAACGCTCGAAGCGTACGCCGACCGATCCCAGCAGTTCGGCGATTCGCGCGCGATCCGCCGTATCGATCAATTTCCGCGCCCAGACGTCGTCGTAAACGTGTAAGGCGGAGGCCAGCGTCGCGTTCATCGCAGTTTCCGTTCTTCGAGATGGCAAGCCAAGAGAAATTCGATTCCTTCAACGTGCCGCCGTGCCTGCGCGGCCGTGGCTCCCCACGCGTACAAGCCGTGTCCGGCGATGAGATACCCTGGCACGGCGGTGTCACGGCCCAGGCGCTGTTCGATCTCCGCGGCAAGCTTGAGCGTGTCCTGGTCGTTACCGAACACCGGTATCTCGACCGCGCTCTCGTGAGATGAGAAGCCGGCGAGTGCCTTGTGCATCTCGTAACCATGGGTCCGAACCCCGCCTTGCCCGGCGGCGAGGCGCGACAGGACCGTTGCAGCGATCGTATGGACGTGAAACACCGCACCGATCTTTGGGTCCGCGCGGTACCGCGCGAGGTGCAGCGGCGTCTCGGCGGAGAGCCCAGGGGGGAGCGGCGCATCGATTGCCACCGCCGCGACGCCTTGGCTGTCGATCGTGCCCTTGTCGATCCCACTGCGCGTGATGGCGGCATGGTGCGCATCGATGCGGCACGAGAAGTTACCGGCCGTCGCCGGCACCCAGCCGCGCGACGCCGCATAGCGGCCGAACGCCGCGATGTTATCGATGGCGCTTTGCGGCACGGCGGGAAAGTCCGTCGTCACATAGGCGGAACAACGACGACTGCCGCGCGAGTTGCAGCGCATACGACTGATGGGGCGCCTGGGACCGGGACCACACTATAACGCAGCGGAAAGGGGTACGGCTGGTGGAACGGTGAACTTCGTTACGACGTGAACGGATCAGGCGTGGCGGACGAAACCCGGCCGATCTTTATCCGCGCGTTGCTGAACGCGATCTCGCTCGGCTGAATAAATGCCCACGGATCCGCGGCTCAGATCTACGTGCCGCTATTCCAGTAGGCGGCATGTTGCCGCATAACAGTTACAATGGTTCTTGCCCTATCGCGAAGTATGGCGGGCGCGTTTGAGTCATCGCGTATTTCGCTCATTTGTGAAATGACCAATCTCGCATATTTCGAACGCTCTTTTCCCGTGCTATAAGTCCCTGCCGAGCCAAGAAGCACTGCTTCCTGGAACTTGAAAAGGTAATGCGCCAGCCCTTTGTAACCGTAGGCGCAATTGCGGCTCTCAGCCGAAGCCTGCAAACAGGTCCGCACTGATTGGTCTGCTCGGGGCGTTTGAGCGCACGCATGGGCGTCGCGTTGAACTTTCTTAATATCGCAACCCAATGCTGGATGCGCCGCGAGAATGACGCACGCTGTAATGATAAGAAGCCTCAACATCATTCCATTCTGCACGTTCTTGCGTGTTAGCGATCGCTCGATCACGGCCCTAGGACGCGTTTCGTCCGCGCGGACATCTTAGTCGACACACCGGCGAAGCTCGTCGTCGGTCAGCCCGGTTTGCTTCAGGATCGCATGGAGCGTCCCGAGCGGCACAGTCGCGGAACGTGCACCGGCACGGTCACGATGCCGCAGGCTGCGAGAATCTGCTTGCCCGTCAATCGCGGGGCTTTCATGCGTTCACACTCCGGTTCACGTCAGCTGCATTTCGGTCGCTGCGAACCGACGTCTGCCGACTTGTCCGCGACGTGCAATCCGACACGACGGCCCCTAACCTCCTAGTGAGGACGGTGCGGCCAAAGAGGCGGTAGCGAAATCCGCGCGGTGCTAGACCGCGACTTCGACGGTCGCTGTTTCGATCTGCGGGACGTTCGCAGGCAGCTCGATGCCTTCGCGCCGCGCCGCGATGATGTAGCCGCGGATCGCTTCGCGCGTCCGTTCGAGCGCTTCGGCCTGCGTCGAGCCGAACGTCGAGAGGTCGCCGAGCACGGGGACGTGCGTCACCCAGACGTTCTCGTCGCGGTCGAACTCAAGCCAGAGTGGAAAATCCACGGGCCTTCCCCTTCGACGCAAAGCATGTTGGTAACTCCGGTGCCATCAGAAAAGCGTCAGCCGCGCGGGGCCGGTCGACGCATCGTCGCGGCCTGCAGATGCTCGATCGCGACGCCACGCTCGGCCAGCTCCTCGGCGATGTCGGCTCGATGGCAGCCCTACGGCTTCGACTCCGAGCACATGATCGCGACGCGCTGCCCGTCGCGGAACGCTGCTTGGGGTCGTCGACCACAGCGGCGCGTTTCTCGGTCGGGGCCCGCGATCGTCGGTGACGAGGTGCGCGAAGTGCGCGAGCACGACGTCGTATATGTTCCGCCGATGGAATCGCATCAGTTCGTCAATCGTGGCGGCGAACGTTCGGCTTTTTGTATCGTCCTGGCGCTGCGCAACTTCTCGCAATGCCTGTCGTCCGCCGAGATCGAGCATCTGCAAAACACTCCGGCAGGCGCCTACATCGATCCCGACGGTGCGCCGCCGCGAGCGCGGTGATATCTCCGCTCACAACGGCTCAACTGCGACGCGCGTACCAGCAGCCGAAAACCGTAAGGCCGGCGATCGCTTTACGGCGCAGTAGCCCGGCAGCTGATGTGATCGGCGTTCGGGTTAAAGGACGTCGCGCTAGATTTGTGCCTCAGCTAGCTTACGCGGCCGTTCGTAACATCTCACCCGTACGTTGGGCGACTTCGTTTTGCGCCTTTTTCGAAGCGCCGAGCTCAGCGGCGATCCCGGGAAGCGCGCGCACGGCTTGCGCGACCTCGTTGATGAGCGCGGAGGCATCCGCCTGGGAAAGGCTTTGTTGCATGGCATCGGCGAGCAGATCCTTACGAGTGATGTCCGTGCCTTTGCCATTAACCGCGGCGTAGTGGTACCCGTTGGGTCCTTGCGAGAACGTCAAATCGTAAGCGGGTGCGAGTCGCCACGTGCCCGTTCGATCCATCAAGAAGCTATGTTGCTTTGCGTGGTCGTCACGGTTGTGCGCGAGCACATTGAAGATCATTCGCCGCACCATCTCTCTGACGTCCCCGTCTTTGCGCGTAATGATGCGCGTGAGCGAGAACAGACCGTCATAGGAGATATTTGGGACGTCCCACGCGATTTCGAGCGCGCCTGCCGCGGACAACATGTGGCGGCGCGAGCCGTCAGGTTCGCGGTCGAATCGTTCGATCGCATAGTACGGCATTTTCTTCGCGCGCGAAGGGATCAGCCGCGTGCGGGGCACGGCGATACCGGCACGCCGGGCCGCACGCGCGTACGCGGCCTCCAGGATACTTGACTCGCGCGTCTCGTCCGCAGACGACGGCAGCTTGACGATCCAGTGCGTGTAGCCGGCGGGCAGTGCCCCTTCGGTCGAAAGCGCGTTGCCTGCGTCGTCGAGCGCGACGTTCACCTTGGGGCGTGCGCCACCAGACGCGCCGCCGAGCGTCGCCAGTTCAGCGATGACCTTGCCGTCATCACCTGCGAGCGCACGTTCAGCCTCGTCATCGAGGGCATCGAGATCGATCGGAAAGCCGGCCGGTTCGTCGCCGTCAGTTGCGGGTTCGAAGACGAGCGCACCGCGCCCGCGACGCCCGATAATTCCGAGCTGTTCGAAGCCGCTCGGCAGTCCTTTCCAGAGATTGGCCGCCCGTAGCTTGCGTTCGATTAAGAGCCGGCCCCATGCATCGGGGAGACTGTCGGCAAGGACGCCAGGCAAATTGTCTGTGTCGCGTGGGTTCGCAGGTCGGACGACGCCTGGTGCGGGCGGCCGGCCGTACGGATCGACGCGCAACTTCGTCGCGATGAAGTCGCTCGCGTATTCGAAGACGCCTGTCCCTCGGGTATCGAGGGCGAGCCGGCCGACGTACAACTCATCCTCTCCGTTTTCGTTGAAGAGGAGGGAGACGCGGAGAACGTCGTTCATTTGGGGCTGGGCCGGATCGTTCGGCCGCCGCGCCGACGCGGACGCGCTTTGAGCGCAAGTATCTCGTCGAGGCTCTGCGGATCTTGTGTGGGGAAGAGAGCGCCCAGTTCGTCTTCGGCTTCGAGCGCGATCGCGATGCGCACCACGGCCTCAAACTCGACAGGCTTCCCCGCCTCGAAGCGTGTAAGTGTCGTGCGGGAAAGACCGGCCGCCCGGGCAACATCTTCCTGTGAGCGAGCAAGGGCTAGCCTGAGATCCCGGGCGCGTTCCCCAATGCGGCGAACCACTTGAGCCGAAGACATCCCCCGGAGCGTTTGTATCATACGCAATACACTAAGTCCTTTTCTGGCCTTTAGTGTATCATATATAACACAGTAATTTCACCCTGCATAAGGGTCTTCAATGGTAGCGCCAGCATTGGTAGAAGCTGATTTGGTAGTCCGTCTTTGTCTCTTTCCACAAGGTGTGCGTCAACCGTCGCGATAGCGGTTTGCAACCGCAGTGAATTGACGTTCAGAGACGCGTTTGGCGCCGACAACACAGTATACGCTGATCTCTGCCCCAGTGGTTTAGGTGACGAGCACCATATTATGCCGCATAAACTCGCGCACGCGTTCAGCTTACTGCGTGCGCCGTGCGGCACTGCGCAAGACACCGATTCTTGGTTTGGTGCGAATGGTGCGCCCGACGGCCGAACCTTGAGCGATGGTTGGGACTCTAGCAACAATAGCGTGCCGGACGGCAGCAAGCAGAAGGACGTGATGAGCTATTGTAGCTCTTACTGGGTGGGAGCCTACGACCGGGGCAAGGTCATCGCGTTCTTCCAAAGCGGTCCTACCCCGAGCGTGGCGCGAACCGCGGCTCTAAGCACGAGGGAGGCGACGATGGCTCTTCCTAACGACGTGCTGACCGTCGATGAAAGCGCGAGTTTCGATACGCGCCGCGGCCTCAGAGTCTATCCCTACGGCTTTACCGAATTCGGTGATGCGGGTCCAATCTTCGGTCGGACGGCGCCGGGTTCAGACGCACTATTTGAAGGATTGGATGCCCGAGGCCAAACGTTGTTCTCGGACAAAACCGTTGCCGTTCCGGTCGAAAGCCAGCTGGCACGCCGCAATCAGGAGGCGTCGATGGCAATGGACCATGTCATCGATGGTTCGGAGCAGCGTGCCCTAGCAGCCATCCGCGTTACGTACCGGGGCCACGTAGCCATATTGCATGGGCTTCCAGGCGGCCCCATCAAAGGGACGGCGACAGCCATCGATGCAAAACACGTTAGGGTCGGATTCGATGCCAAACACTATACCGCGCTCGACGTCACGGATTCAGGCGGGAAGAAAACGCGCAGTTCGTCTATCCCGGCGAGGGCACCATGGAAACGCCAGAACGCGACGTATACATCGACTTGATCAACGGAATCAAGACCGTCGCGTGGCATATCAAGGTACACGTCCAGGGGCGTTAGGTCTGCAGCGCGTGGCGTTGTTAGCGCCCAATCATGGTTCGGTCCGGCCGAATGGTTCGCCGCTTACACCGGAGCACGGCGAGGAGAAACACTCCCGGTTCGCTGGTCCGATCTTGATCTGGATCGGCAGACGGTGACGATCCGTCGCTCCCTGACGGACACGGATAAGGGACTCAATTCAAGGAGCCCAAAAATGGAAAGCCACGCACCATCACGCTACCGCCGATGCTGATCGCCGTGCTGCAATCAGCGCGGTCTGAGCAGGAAAAGGATCGCCGTCTATTTGGGTCCGCGTATCAAGACCTAGATCTCGTATTTGCCTGCCCGGATGGGATGCCCGTACCGCCGTGGACGTTCACGGTGTTAGCGCCGGAGTAAAATTGACCCACCCCGCCGGTTGAAAATTGACCCACCTGTACCCTCCGAACCCTTGGGTTCATGCTATCGAAGGAGAGCCAGGTGGAGATCGCCGTGTTGCATCGGCAAGGCATGGGTGTCCGTGCCATCGCGCGTGAGGTTGGCGTTGCGCGGAATACTGTTCGCGCGGTCCTTGATGGACGTAGTGATGGTCAGTACGGTCCGCGCGGCAAGAGGCCGACGAAGCTCGAGCCGCATCACGATTACTTGAAGGATCGTTTGGCGAATGCCGGCGATCGGCGATTACCCGCAACGGTCCTTATGCGGGAAGTCCGTGAGCAGGGCTACGACGGCGGCATAACCCAGCTCAAAGAATTCTTAGCGGCGGTTCGGCCGACGCCCGAGCCTGAGCCGATCATGCGCTTCGAAACGGCGCCCGGTGAGCAGATGCAGATCGACTTTGTCGTATTTCGACGCACGCAGTCGCCGTTGCGCGCATTCACGGCATCGCTAGCATTCTCGCGCATGGCTTATGCGGAGTTCGTCGACAACGAGCGAGCTGAGACATGGATCGGCTGCCTACAAAACGCGCTGAGCGCCTTCGGCGGTTCACCCAACGTCGTGCTGTGCGATAAATCCCAAGGCCATTGTTTTGGTCCGCGACGCTTACGGGCCAGGAAAACATCAGTTGCACCCGCTCTTTCGTGACTTCACACGCCATTATGGCCTGCGCGTTGCGCTCTGTCGGCCGTATCGCGCCCAAACAAAAGGCAAAGTGGAGCGCTTCCATCGTTACTTGCGCGAGTCGTTCTATTGGCCGCTGCAGACGCGGCTGGCACCGTTGCTTCTCGATCCCCAAACAGCGAATCGTGAGGTACGATTGTGGCTCGACACGGTCGCAAACGTTCGGCTCCACGCAACGCTGCGAGAACGCCCCGTTGATCGCTTTGCCCTGGAACGCGCTGCGTTACGGCCGCTGCCGGAAATCTACAGCGGCCGGAGCATGCGTACGCCTGTGGAGGTTCGGCAGACTCTCGCTGCGACGCCCGTGGAATCAATCCAACACCCTCTGGCGGTCTACGATCAGTTCGTCCGAGAGGTTTTGAAATGATCGAGCTGACGCGGATTATGGATTTGTGCGAACGGCTCGGGGTTACAACGATGGGGCGCGATTTTGGAGCGATTGCCGAACGGGCGGCACGCGAGCAACTGAGCTATCATGCGTTTTTCGAGGAATTGTTGCAGTGCGAGCATCGCGAGCGGCAGTCTCGCAGTCGAACGCTGCTCACAAAGACCGCTGGCTTTCCGTCGATAAAGACCCTCGATGACTACGATTTCGCCTTTGCGACGGGCGCGCCGCGTAAACAACTGACCGAATTGGCGACGCTGACTTTCGCCGAACGCGCTGAGAATGTCGTCCTGCTCGGCCCATCGGGCGTTGGTAAGACGCACCTTGCCATCGCTCTGGGCTACAAGGCCACCCAGGCCGGCATCAAGACTCGCTTCGTAAGCGCCGCCGATTTGATGCTGCAGCTATCTGCAGCTCATCGCCAAGGCCGTCTCAAGGAGTACATCCGCCGCGCAATTCAAATGCCGCGGATTCTCATCATCGACGAACTCGGCTATCTCCCACTTTCACGCGACGAATCGAATCATTTCTTTCAAGTCATCGCGCAACGGTACGAACGCGGATCGGTCATCATTACGAGCAACCTCCCGTTCGCACAATGGGACTGCGCATTTGCAGGCGACGCCACCATGACCGCTGCGATGCTTGATCGGCTTCTGCATCACGCGCATGTCGCGATGATCAGCGGGGACAGCTACCGACTTCGTGAACGACGACGAGCGGGGATCGGTCTGCCGCCAGCCAAATCCAAGCCCAAGGTGGGTCAGAATTAAACCGGCGATACGGGGCTTAACTGGGTCAGTTTTCCTCCGGCGTCTACACTTGTCATTTCGTAGTGTATCGCACACGGGTAAACCCTCGCTCGCTAACGCTCGCTCCTTGGGGTTGACTCCGTATGCTGCGTCGTCAGTGCACGACAGCTACGGCAACGAGCAGCAGCAAACACCGGCGCTCCACAGCTCCGCCACCGTCGTGGGGCGCTGCCCCACACTCCGGCACTCAGGCTCGGTGTTCGGCATGAAAATCGACATGTTCAAAATTGGACGGACCGCCGATTTCCGAACAGATCCAGCCCGAAAGGGAAAATTCCCCGAACGAGTGAGAGCACCAAAACAACGGTAGAATGCGGGTTTGCGCCTCACCGTGCGATTCTTAGCGCGACAAATCGATTTTTGGTGATATTCGGTTAGCTTTTGTAGCTTGCTGGCAGCGGCAATCTCAAATTGAACCCGTAGCGGCAATATAAAATTGAACCCCTGGACGGGTTAGCCGTTCTTTCCGGTCTTCCCGCGAGTCCGCAGCCGATGGCTCTGACCGGTGAAAACGAAGAC
>JAABUJ010007205.1_pt1 | contig 10455 bp, 9 predicted proteins | sample 5559131 | NCBI WGS metagenome assembly JAABUJ01 (sample SAMN10711875, study PRJNA513366) | rock metagenome | isolation source: Antarctica rocks | place: Antarctica: Victoria Land, Mt New Zealand nord | collected 2016-01-07 | reverse complement strand
ACACCGACCTGTGGCGCCACCACACCGTGCTGACCGACCGGCCCGAGCCGCTGCTGACCGTCGAGGCCGAGCACCGCGCGCACGCCGTGATCGAGACCGTCATCGCGGACCTGAAGAACAGCGCCATGGCTCACCTTCCCTCCGGCGACTTCAACGCCAACGCTGCCTGGCTCGCGCTCGCGAGTGCGATTCAACTAGGTCGCGAACCTTCCGCCGATCCGCCCTGTCGAACGTACTGCGGTCTTCGCGAAGTAGCGGTACCCACTACTCCTACCACGACGGCGCTGACGCTGGCACCTCGCCAGGCGGTCTTCTTCCTCGGTGGTCACTCTGCCCTGGCGGCTGAGAGCATTCACCGGTTCGCCACAAGATCCAGGGCCAGCCGGGGGCGATGTCCGGGGATGATCGACCTCTCGGCACTTCCGCTCGCGAGTCGTCCCGCAGGCGCCGCCCAACGTCGCGGCGCCGCACCTTCAGGGCGGCTTGGGACGGTTCGCAGAGGTGCGCCGAGAGCCACTTCCACAGGTCAGACCTAGGTACGGGCGTGGGCGAACCGAGACGGACGGCCATGACCGGGTGCGTGTGGCCGCCATCGCGGCACCACACGGTCTTGTCGCCGTTGACGGACTGAAGGTCGTGGCTCCCGCTCCCCTGCCGGTAGCGGCCGGCGGGCCGCTCGCAGGAACGCACGGTCTGCTCCGCGGGCGAGCTTGGCGACATCGTCGGAGACGCCGTCGATCACCCGCCGCGGACGGCGTATCGGAGCCAGCGTCAACCCCCAGCCGGGGAACGCGCGACCAGACCCACTTCCACCGGCCCAGCCTGCGCCACGAGCGGGACGTGGTGGTGGCCGCTGCCCTGCCCGGCTCCGCCTGAGGTCTTCACGCCCGCCGGATGGCGTCTCTGCTCGACCCGGTCGCGGCGGGCTGCTGACCGCCGCGACCGAGTCGGGCTGCAGCCTCAGTCCGCCGCTGCCCGCGCGCACGCCCGCGAGCAGAACCGTCCGTGCGACCTCAGCCTCGGCAGGCCCTGCGCACACCGGCTGCACAGGGTCAGACGCAGGGTGATGTGCAGCTCCACGAGCCGGTTGGCATGGGGACGCCATTTCACGGCACCGAGACTAGTGTGTAGGCGTCCGGACCCGAGGAGTCGCTTGCGTGAAAGCTGTCGCGATTTGGCTGTCTGGAGCCGGTGTATCTGGAGGACTCCCTGACGGCCCTTCGTCGCTGGGTCGCCCCTCGGACACGGTGGTCGTCAACCTTGGTAACACCCTCCGGCGCTCGCTGGCCGTCAGCAACGTCTCGCACCGGTTCGGGGTCGAGTCGTTCCGGCCGAGAGGGCTGCCGCTCGACGGCACGAACACGGTGACCTGGGTGCATACGTCCGTGATGACACTGTGCATGCGTTGGCCGGACGAGACGATCCTCAAGCTGGACGAGGACGTCATCCTCTGCTCTGAGCAGGACCGGTGGAACGTCGGTGCGGGCCAGTTCCTCATCTCGAACCTCACCATTAACAACTTCACCACACGCTGGTATCTCGAGCGGCACTGGCCGGATCTCGCCGAGCGGACGGCCGGGAACCCGCTCATGTGGCACTTCCCTTACCCAGAGTCCGGCGAGGACGCCCGACCGGACCTGCTGCGTGCCATCTATGGCACCGATCCCGCCGCGCTGGCGCGCAGCACGGAGTCCGACGCGACGCCACAGGCGCGGATCTCAGGCGTGGACGCCTATAAGGAGCACGGGCTCGTCCCGTCTCTGTCCGGCGAGCCCGACCGCTATCGGGGTGTGTCCTGCGCGGCGATGGCGTTCCGCGCGCGGGACTACGCGAGCCTGTTCCCGAACGTCTCCGACGTCGACGAGCTGCTCATCGGCACCGCGGCGCGCGACGGACGCCTGGAGTACGTCGTCGACTACACGATCTTCGGGCACCACATCAACTACTGGAGCGTCCGCGAGTACCTCACCCGGAACCAGCCGCTCGTTCGCGGGTATAGCCAGCGGGTCATCTCGCTGTCCGACGGTGACCAGCCGGCGGCGTGGACGCCGCCGCTGTTCCATGTCGACGCCGCCTGAGCCGGGCCAGGACGACATGGGAAGCAGCGCGGGGGTCGACCACGGATTTTACGACCTGGTCGTCGTCGGTTCCGGCTTTTACGGGCTCACGGTTGCCGAGCGGGTCGCGAGCGAGTTGGGGCGCCGCGTCCTGGTGCTGGAGCGCAGACCGCACCTGGGCGGCAACGCCTACTCCGAGATCGAGCCGGAGACCGGCATCGAGGTCCACCGGTACGGCGCCCACCTCTTCCACACGTCCAACTCTCGCGTTTGGGATTACGTCAACGGCTTCACGGACTTCACCAGCTATCAGCACCGCGTCTACACGGTGCACAACGCGCGGGTCTACCCGCTGCCGATCAACCTCGCGACGATCTGCGCGTACGTCGAGCAGCATCTGACCCCCGCGCAGGCGCGCGAGCTGATTCGCACCCAGGCCGGCGAAGTCGACCCGGCCGCGATCAACAACTTGGAGGACAAGGCGATCTCACTGATCGGACGACCGCTCTACGAGGCCTTCATCCGCGGCTACACCGAGAAGCAGTGGCAGACAGACCCCAGTGAGCTCGACGCCAGCGTGATCTCACGGCTGCCCGTGCGCTACACCTTCGACAACCGGTACTTCAGCGACGACTACGAGGGCCTCCCCGTCCACGGCTACACGCCCTGGCTGGAGCGGATGGCGGCCCACGAGCGCATCGACGTCCGTCTCGACACCGACTTCTTCGCCGTACGGGACCAGCTCCCGGTCGGCGTCCCCATCGTCTACACCGGCCCGTTGGACCGCTACTTCGACGACGCGGAGGGGGGGCTCGGATGGCGGACGCTGGACTTCGAGCAGGAGGTGTTGCCGGTCCCTGACTTCCAGGGCACCCCGGTCATGAACTACGCCGACACCGATGTGCCGTGGACGCGGATCCACGAGTTCCGGCACTTTCACCCCGAGCGCGACTACCCGACGGACAAGACGGTCATCGTCCGGGAGTACTCACGGTTCGCGAAGCGCGACGACGAGCCGTACTACCCGATCAACGCGGCCACCGACCGGGATCGGCTGAGCCGCTACCGCGCCCGAGCGGACGCCGAGCCGGGGGTGCTGTTCGGCGGTCGCCTCGGCACGTACCAGTACCTCGACATGCACATGGCCATCGCGGCGGCGCTCACCGTCGTCGACAACGTGCTGACCCCCTACTTCACCGAGGGGCGGCCACTCAAGCCGGGACGCTGACCGGCACCCAGCGCAGCAGCCCACGCCGTGTCCGATGTCAGCTCCGGCCAACTGTCCCGGTACTGCCGGCGCAGCGCCGCCCAGCGGACCAGGAGTCGCAGGTGCGCAAGGGCGTGGCGGCGCTGCAGCTGCAGGAAGACCGCGCGGTCCCGCTGGTAGGAGCGGACGCCCGACCGGTCCGAGGTCCATACCTGCGCACTGTCCGACCGCATGAGCAGCCGCCAGCTGGCGCGGGCGTCGGCGACGAGGGGCGCCGGGCCCTGGCGTGACGGGTGCGGCACGCGGCGCAGCTGCCGCGCGAGGCCCGCTCCGGCGCTGAGCCCCTTGGCTAGCGCGCCCCCCGACGGCGCTCCGCGTGGCTGCCGGGAGACTGGCGGTTGCGTGCGCGGGTCTGATGCTTGCGCGGCCGGGCGAATGGCCGCGTCGGGATAGCCGTCGCGGATGGCTCGGGCCTGTCCCAGCTTCCTGGCCAGCCCGGGGAAGAGCTCGCCGGGGCCGGCGAGGACATCCTCGACCGCCGCGAGGCGCAGGTGGGCCGCGGCATAGTTCATCGTGGCCGCGTTGCGGAGCTGCTCGACGAAGCTGTCCCGGAAAGCCCGGGTCGCGGTCACCTGCGGGTGGTGCAGCAGGGCGGTGATCAGCCGGTTGCGATGGTTGAAGTAGACCTTCCAGTCGCTCAGCTCGCTCTTGCCGGTGAACGGCAGGTGCCAGACGGCCATGCCCGGCAGCGTGACGGTCGGGTAGCCACGGCCGCCGGCGCGCAGGGCGAACTCCGCGTCGTCCCACGCGATGAAGTAAGGCGCTGCCAGCCCCACGTCGCGGAGCACCTCGGTGGGGATCAGGCACATCCACCAGCCGGTGTAGTCGACGTCGATCCGCCGGTGCATCCAGGCCGTCGCGGCAAGCGACTGGGCGGCGAAGTCGTGGTCCTCCTGGACACCGGCCGCCGGTCCCCAGTCATAAGGACGGAGCCCGACCACCTCGCCGAAGGTGTGCAGCCGCGACCGGTCGAGGAGGTTGAGCATGTGACCACCGACGATCGTGGGGTGCCGGCACAGGGTGGCGAAGACCTGCGCCCGCAGCAGGCTCTCGGGCTCGAGCGCGACGTCGTCGTCGAGGAGCAGGACGTGGCGGGTGCCGGCCACGGACATCGCCTCCCGCATCCCGCGCGCGAAGCCGCCTGACCCGCCCAGGTTGTCCTGCTCGACCAGGCGGAGCCGGTCACCGAGGCCTTCGGTCACCGCGGCGAAGCCTTCGTGCTGCCGCACCCGCTGGTCGCCCTGGTCCACGACGACGACCGTGCTGATCGCAGCGCGAACGAGGCTCTCGCTGCCCAGCACTCGCAGCAGGTCGATGACGTAGCCGGGGCGGTTGAGGGTCGTAATGGCCACCGCCACGCTCGCGGGCGCGGGGGCGGGGGCGGCACCGTCGCCACCGATCCACTCCGCGCTCTCCAGCACGACGGGCTGCGCGCCGGCGGTCATCTCGAACCAGCACCAGCCACCGTCGTCGAACTGGCTCAGCGGCACCGGGAAGCGCAGTGGTGTGTCGCCGAGCTCGCGCCGGTCCGACAGCCTCGCCTGGCCGTCGCTGGTCGAGCAGTAGAGCCGGACCGTGCCCGGGCCAGCGGCGCTCACCTGGAGCTCGACCTCGTCGAGTCCGGTCCACCGGCGCCAGTAGCTTGCCGGGAACGCGTTGAAGTACGTCCCGAACGAGGCGGTCCGACCTGGTGCCACCCGCAGCCGGCGCCGCCCGAGGACGGCATCGGGCTCCCACACCCCGTCCCTCTCGCGGGTCGCCTCGTCCTCGGGGGATGTGACGTAGAGCGGCATCACGTCCGGCGCCGGGGTCAGCGGCAGGATGACGCGCTGCAGCGTGCGAGGAATGGTCACGCGGGCCTCACCTGCACTTTGCGTAGGCCGAGACAGCAGTCGCTGCGGGAGACCCTAGCCGAGCCGGGACAACCCCCCGAGGGGCGGTGCGCGCTCCTCCCCGGTCACTGGTCGGGCAGGGGGCGCCCGTTCTGGGTCTCTACTCGACCGTGTGGAAGCTGCCGGCCGGGGCGTTGCCCTGGTAGGCGCAGGCGGGGCCACCAGTGAAGGTGAAGCGGCTCAGGACGACGTTCGCCAGGGCCGCGCCGTAGCTGATGACCCCGACGTCGCGGGGGGTTCTGCTCGGTCGTCGACACCCGCGCGAGCCCAGCAGGTGCGCCACGATCGAACCGTACCGCAAACTCCTACACGCCCTATTCGCGGTACGTAGGTTCCGGACACCAGTTATGCACACTGCCCCTCGCTGCAGCACGCTCACCAGCCGGCCGCATCCAGTCGATCGGCCGCGCGAGCCCGGACCGGCCCACAAACGAGCGTCATGCTTATCCGGTTCCCTCCGCTGCCGCCGAGGACTATGGCATCGAGGGATCAAGTACGGGCCTCGGACGGGCCCTGACGGCGTAAATCTCCTCGTAGGTTGCTGATTGCTGGTGGCTGCTGAGACCAAGCAGGGTCTGGAAGGCAGCCATTGGGGTCCGTCGCCGGTTGAACCGAAAGATGAACTCGTCGAGGTAGACCTGCAGATGTTCGGCGGACACGCCCTTGTGAGTGCCCAGCAGCCAGCCCTTGAGGTTGCTGATGGCCCGGTGGACGCGCGGCAGGATGTCGTCGAGGTCCTCGACCGCGATCCGGCCGGGGCGTTGGGTGCGGGGGTGGTGTTCGTAACCGATCCTGGCCAGCCTGCGATAGGACGGCCAGCCATCGGTGTGCACGTCGGCGCCGGGCGCGACGGCATCCTGCACGAAACCGCACAGGGTGTCTGCCGAGGCGTCGTTGATGACCTGCATCCGCAGTCGACCCGACCCGGTGCCGCGGACCTCGACGGCCACGACAACTAGTGTCGCGCGTCTGAAGTTGTTTGACGGATGGCGTGGGGCAGGATTTCGTCGGCTGTTTTTGTCCAGCTGAATGGGTGGCAGCGGTCGTTCCAGCCTTCGATGAAGCAGCTGATCGCGTTCATGAGTTCTTTGACGCTGGCGAACGTGCCGCGCCTGATGGCCTGCTTGGTGATGATCCCGAAGAAGATCTCGACCATGTTCATCCACGACCCTGAGGTCGGCGTGAAGTGCAGTGTGATCCGGGGGTTCTTCGCCAGCCACGCTTGGACTTCTGGGTGCTTGTGGGTGTGGTAGTTGTCGAGCACCACGTGCAGTTCCCGGCGTGGGTAGGCCTTCGCGACCTGCTTCATGAAGTCCAGGAACTCCGCCTTGCCGTGCCGCTCGTAGCAGGCGTCCGTCACCTTGCCGGTTGCGACCTCCAGGGCCGCGAACAACGTCGCGGTGCCGTTGCGCTTGTAGTCGTGGGTGGCCTTTTCCGGCAGCCCCGGACGCATCGGCAAGATGGGCGCCGTCCGGTCCAGCGCTTGGATCTGGCTCTTCTCATCGCCGCACAACACGACGGCCTTCTCCGGCGGGTTCAGGTAAAGCCCGATGACGTCCCGGACCTTGGCCTCCAGCTCAGGGTCGGTCGAGAACTTGAACGTCTCCCGTTTCCAGGGCTTCACGCAGTACCTGCGCCAGGCCCGCGCCACCGTCGCGTCCCCGACCTTGAGCTCCGCCGCGAGCAGCCGCGTGGACCAGTGCGTCACCCCGAGCCGATCCGGCGGTGGATCCAAGGTGGCGGCGATGATCACCGCATCATCGACGGTCTTCGGACGACCCGAGCGATCCGCATCCCCCAGGCCGGACAGACCGTCCAATGCATAGCGCTCGCGCCACTGGATCACCGTCGGACGGGACACCCCAAGCTTCGAGGAGATCGCTGACGTCCCCAGGCCCTCACCGGCAGACAGCACGATCTTGGCCCGCGTCACCAATCCCGCCCTGATCGACGTCGACCGCGACCAACTCACCAGCGTCGCGTGGTCCTCGTCAGGGATCTGCACCTCTGCAGTCAATAGCGCCATGCCAAAGCGTGACGCGAAACCAGCCCAATGTAAAGGAACTATTGACGCGAGACACTAGCGCCTTTGTGCCGAGCTGGCGTCCTCCCCGGAGCCCGTGCTCGAAGCCACCGACGAAGCACTCATCGACCTCGACCGGTCCGGTCAGAGGCGTGCGCTCCGGGTTGACCATGGCGCGGCGCAGCTTGTGCAGCATCATCCAAGCGGTCTCGTAGCGCCTGATCCCGAGCTGCCGTTGGAGCTGGACCGCAGAAATGCCAGGGGTTGCGGTGCTCATCAGATAGGCGGCCCAAAACCACAAGTGCAGCGGCGTCCTGGTGCCGTGTAGGACCGTGCCGGCGGTCAGCGAGACCTGGTAGCGGCAGGCGGAGCACTGCCAGAGCAGTCGTTTCGCCAGCAGCACCGCGATCTGCTCGGCACATCGAGGACAGCGGAACCCCTCGGACCAGCGAGAGCTGATGAGGTAGTCACGGCAGGCCTCATCGTCGGGGAACCAGTGCTGGAACTCGATAATGCTGCGCGGGAAGTCCAGCCGGGCCACCCCCAAGATGCTAGCGGAGGGAACCGGATAAGCATGACGAGCGTTATCGCAACGGCACGAAGGGATCGGACCTGTGACCCTTAACGGTAGGTGGCGCGGTTCTCGCAGCGCTTCGCGACCTGGCACCAAGCTGCACCGAAACTGACGATCTTGCCCGGTAGGCAATCGCGCTAAGGGACGTCTGGGGTCCTCATGGCCGGTTACGGTCAGGAGGTGGCCACCGTGCAGCTGCGACCGATCCGGGCGGATGATCTGGCGGCCCTCGGTGTCCGTCCCCAAGACGACGACCCGTTCGGGTTCTTCGGCCACCGGTCAGTGAACGGCTTGGAGCGGCGGTTCGCCGCGGATGGGCTGATCAGTGATGACGCCGGCCAGCTCGCCGTCCAGACGCAGGACGGCATGCTGCTGGGCAGTGTGGATTGGTTTGCCGTACGCCATGGGCCCTCCAGCACGGCCCGAGCGTTGAACATCGGAATCTTTCTCCTGCCCGAGCACCGCGGCCGCGGCTACGGCTCAGCCGCCCACGCCGGCTTCGCCGACTACCTGTTCGCCAACACACTGGTCGAGCGCCTCGAAGCGGGCACAGACGTGGACAACATCGCCGAGCAGCGGGCGCTCGAACGGGCCGGCTTTCACCGCGAGGGATCGCACGACACGCTCAGTTCAGGGCTGGGGCGTGGCACGACCTCGCCACCTACAGCAGGCTGCGAGCCGACCCAGTCGCGTGACGGGCGAGGACCGCCACAACGGCCGAGTGTCGGGAGCTGCTGGCGCGCTTCGAGGTCGACACCTCACCACTGCCGGTGAAGACTGTCGGTGGCTCGTCCTACCGTTGGCCAATGAGCACCATGCCGGCCGGCCCTGGGCCGAGCAGGCGTACGGAGGTGACCCGCGCCGCTGCCCGCGCGCGGCTGTTCGCCAGCGCGTACGCGCCCGGCCTTGGTATCGCGGCCGTCAGGTTCGACGGCTCCCTCCGCTGGACCTGCCTGGCTCTCGCGCTCGCTGGGCTCAGCCAGGCGCCGGCCGTGCTTTACACGTCGCGAAAGCGCCGCGAACCGCTGACGATGCGTTTTACCACCGTCGAGGACGCCGGAGCAGAGGTCAGCGGCTTCTTGGCCTCCTACATCGTCTTCTTCGTTACCAGTACCGAGCCTCACGTTAGGGACCTGATTGGCTACGGCATTTACCTGTTCGTCGTCCTCATCGTGTTTATCCGCAGCGACTTAGTCCGTATTAATCCTTTGCTCTATGTGCTTGGCTTCCGAATCGGTAAGGTCGCGGTCAGTGGCCAGAGGAATAGCGCCCCTCAGTACATGATCGCCCGCACACTTCCCCGGCCCGATGAAGACGTTCAGGCCGTCTCCTGCGCTGGAGTGTTCATCAAGCTCGAAGGGGGGTCGCGTGGCCAGTCTTGAGGAGTGGGCAGCGATGTCACTCGGCCAGGAAGTCAGCCTCGTCGTGGGCTGGCGGCAGGGCCGGAATCCGCGCGCGGCTCGTGTTCCGATCGGCACTTCGTTCGCCACTGATCTACGAGCAGCGGCCACCCGCACCCAGCAGGCCCTCGGGACACTTCGGCAGCGCAACTACGAGCCCACCGCTCATCTCGAGGAGGACGAGGCTTTTGCGTTCAGCCTAGATGCCCTGCCGACGCGGCCACTGGATCGTCGGCGACGGAACGAACCCGAGGAGGATGCGGCCCCGCAGGAGCAGGCGAGTGCTCTCGTCAACCTGGTGGGGCGGCCGTCAGTCCTGGACGAGGTGAGTGCGGACCAGGTTCGAAATGGACGACGGTTTCTGTTCTACGCAGCCACCTTCCGCGACCCCGCCGACGCTGACGCGCCGGTCGTCGCCATGGTGAAGGGGTCAAACCCCGGACAGGTTGCAAGATCCGGCCGGATGCTGGGGTTGCTTGGCGACACGCTCACACGCCTCGACCAGCCGGTAATGATCTTCGCGGACGACTTCGATCTGCTCGTCTCGGGCAACCGAGATCGTCGCACTGCGGGAGGGCATCGTTGCCAAGTTGTTCAGTGACGTCAACGTGGTAGCCGCAGCGGTCCCTGCTCTAGTCGAGCGACTGAACACCTCCACACTCCCTCTGGCGCCGGAAGCCCTTGCGGCGCTCCAGGAGGCCTGTCAACAGCGTCGACTACTTGCTCGCCGACTGCAAGTTATTGCCAACCAGCCGCACCTCGCCACGCTCACCCCAGCGGACGTCGTGAGCTACCTCGAGCGGACCGGGCAGGATCCATCAACGGTCGTCCGCGAAGGGAAATTGGTCTTAGCCGTCGCTGACGCCGAGACCTTCCTCGACGTGCTAGATGCTCGGCATTACCGGCATGGCTACGACAACTCTCTTAGGCGAGCGGAACGCTCATCTGCTGTACAGAAGAAGTGACGATCCGAGTCAAGCGAGACCCCGAGGGGACGGGCCCGGCAGGCGTACCTTTCACAGCCCATGGCGACCGATCCAGCCATCCGTGCATCCGACGCCGACCGAGAGCACCTCGCAGGCCTGCTCGGCGAGCACCTAATAGCCGGTCGTCTCAACCTGGATCCACCGTTGCGATAGGGCGGTTTGGCATGTCGTAGACCGCGGATGCCCTGCTGTGTATGGAGAATGTGGCTTGCGAAGGACACGTTCTACCGACTCAGAAGGAGCATCCGCGGGATGC
>JAABUJ010007203.1_pt1 | contig 10457 bp, 9 predicted proteins | sample 5559131 | NCBI WGS metagenome assembly JAABUJ01 (sample SAMN10711875, study PRJNA513366) | rock metagenome | isolation source: Antarctica rocks | place: Antarctica: Victoria Land, Mt New Zealand nord | collected 2016-01-07 | reverse complement strand
GAGACCAGCGTGAGCCTGCTGCGCCTGCGTACCCTGCGCCTCAACGGCGACTGGGACGCCTATTGGCAGCAGGGCCAGTGCCCCTCCCTCTGTGCTGCCTGATCCCAGACCTTATGCGCGCCAACGATTATTCATGAAAACATTCATCGAATTGGATTGGCTGCCGATGGCGGCTTTGCAGGCTCCCAGAGTCCACTTTGGACGCCAAAATCGGCTCTACGGCCACTTCTGCCGATCTACAGAGGTGGGTGTTCAACCAAATGCGGTCAATCTGGTTAGACCAACTTGCTCATGAATAATCCAGGCTAGCTTAATCGTACACGTCTAAAACGAGAGGTTAAGCTAGATGATTATCAACGAACCCAACGCTCCCACTCGCGCCTTGCCATCGGCGCTCGACACTGCGCACGCGCTTGTACTATTGTCTGAGTCCGAGGAGGCGCAAGATTTACCCCAAAATACGTGGCTGCACACGCGTTACCCGGCTCGCGTTGCGTTTCACTTGTTGGCTATCTACAGTGCGATAGACAGTGAGCCGCACCCTCGGTAACCCCCTTTTCCTCGCGAAGTGGGATGGGCCAATCTGGCCCATCCCAAGCTATAGGCGCTCATGTACTCGCGTCTTGCAACTTTCCTGGGGATCTCGTTGTAACACGACGTGCCTCGGTCGTGTCACGTCGCTATGATAGTACAAGTCACGTACCGCGACGGTCAGACAAACGAAAAGCCAAGTGAAAGGCGGGCAGTATGGCACGCGATCCAGACGACGACGAAGGGGCGCGGCCGGAAGAGCTCAAGCGGATCGGCCGCTTGATCGAAACCGCGTCGCTGCTGGCGGCGCAGCCTCGGCGGTGGACGTTGGCGCGACTGTCGGCTCGCTTCGAGATTGGGGAGCGGCAGATCCAGCGCGACCTGATGGTGTTGCGCCACCGTATGGGCTACACAATCGGGCGTACACGGGATGGCTTCGTGATCTCCGGCGCGCCGGCTCTGCCACCGCTCCAACTACAGCTGCCCGAGGCTATCGCCCTGGCCCTTGCTACGGGACTGGCGCGCGATAGCGGCGACGTGGACGCCGCTATCCTCGGCGCGACGTTGGCCCGACTGGAAGCCCTCGTCCCCCCGACAGCCCTCTCGCTGTTGCGCCACGAACTCGCCCGGCTCTCCTCGCGCGGGCCGGAGGCGACAGAGCGCGCCCGTATCCTAACCATCTTGCAGCAAGCCAGGATGCAGGGGCGACAGGCGCGCATTGTCTACGAAACAGCCTCGCGCGACTACGAGCGCAGTGAGCGCGTCGTCGAGCCGTACTACCTCGCGCGCCACTATAACCGGCTGTGGTTGCTTACCGCCTACGATCACTATCGAGAAAGGATAACAGACTTTAAGGTCAGCCGCGTTCGCGCGGCTACACTGTTGGAGCAAACGTACAGCGTGCCCGAGGACTTCGACATCGCCGCCTACCGTGGCGAAACGTTCGGGCTGATGCGTGGTGAGGCCCCCGTCGATATCGCGCTCCATTTCTCCGGTCGAGTGGCGCGCTGGCTCGAGGAAGACGACTGGGACGCCGCCATGACGCTCGACCCTCGGCCCGACGGCAGCGTGGTGGCGCGCATGCGCGTCGGCGTCACACAGGAACTGGTACGCTGGCTGCTCTGGTTCGGTCCCGACTGCCGCGTGCTCACGCCGGATACCCTGCGCGCACAGCTCCATACGCTAGCAAAGGAGACAGTACAAGGATATGAACAATGACGGGAACAAATGATACCCTCGCCGAGTCTCTCATGCCCTTGTGGGCAAAGCTCCCAAAGGAGACAGCAGCGCACAGCTATCACCCTTTGATTTGTCACCTCATTGACGTAGCCATGGTGACACGGGTGATGTGGGACGACGTGTTGTCGCGGTGGACGCGGCGTCGCGTTAGTGGGGTTCTCGGGCTCGACGAGGACGCGGCTGGACAATGGATCACTTTTTTTAGTGGTAGCCATGATATCGGGAAAGGGTGTCCAGCATTTCAACTACGGGATGTGATGCCAGTCGAGTTGCGCGCACGCATCGAGGGGGCTGGGCTATTCGCTCCTAAACCAAATAAGGTTAATCATGGAGCAGTGTCGACGTATGTGCTGAAAGAGCAATTGTCCACTGTCGATTATAGGGTCCCGCGTGACGTCGCCGAGCACATAGCCATTAGCGTTGGCGGGCACCATGGGACCTTTCCAGGTTCTTCCGATTTGCGCCTCGTTAAGGCGTCGGTTATCAACGGAGGTGAGACATGGGCACGAGCGCGGCATGATCTGCTGCGCCTACTGGCTGGCCTCATCAACCTCCCGCAACGCGACGCGCCCCAATCCATAGACACCGCGACAGCCATGTGGCTGGCCGGCCTCGTATCGGTCGCCGACTGGATCGGTTCCAACGAGGATTTCTTTCACCACGAGGTTTCCGATGTCGCCTATCCGTCGCCCATCGATGTCGCCGACTATCGGGATAGGGCGGAGGTGATCGCGCGCAAAGCTTTGCGGCAGCTCGGCTGGCTGGGGACGATATCGCCTCCTCAGGTCTGGTCGTTCCACGATCTCTTCCCGAAGCTTGAGGAACCGGCGCCCGTGCAGCGAGAAGTTGTTGCGCTGGCGGAGGGCAACGTCGAACCGGCGCTGGTGGTCGTCGAGGCGCCAATGGGCGAGGGCAAGACCGAGGCCGCGTTGTACCTGGCAGATCATTGGGACGCGTCGCTCGGCCAACATGGCTTCTACGTTGCTCTACCTACTCAGGCGACCAGTAACCAGATGTATGGTCGCGTCAAAGCATTTTTGAAGCATCGGTACGCAGGTGACGTGTGCGAGAACGGCCCAGCAGTAGAAAACGTCGCGGTGCTACAGCTCCTGCACGGCCACGCCGCGCTCTCGGGCGAGTTTGCCGCGCTGCTGCGTGATGGAGACAAGGTGTTCTCCCCGCGTAGCATCTATGACGATGCGGCCCACTCCGACAACCATCCAGATGTCGTGGCTAGCGAATGGTATACCTACAAGAAACGCGGGCTGCCCTCGCCTTTTGGTGTCGGGACGGTCGACCAGTCCCTGCTTGCCGTGCTGGGGACGCGCCACGTCTTCGTGCGCCTGTTTGGCCTTGCCGGCAAAACAGTGATTGTGGACGAGGCGCATGCCTACGACACCTACATGTCGGAGCTATTGGAGCGGCTGCTGTGTTGGCTTGGCGCGCTGGGCTGCTCCGTCGTGCTGCTCTCGGCGACGTTGCCAAGCGGACGGCGCGAGAAGCTGCTGCACGCGTATCGTCAAGGCGCGGTCATCACGTCGTCGGTTGAGTCGAACGATTCGCTCGATCCCGATAGTGGGGCGAGCCCAGCGGCGCCTTATCCGCGCGTCACCTGGGCGCCCTTGTCCGAGGCGCCTGTCAGGGCGCGGCACGTCGAGACATCGGAGCGCAGCCGCAAGGTGATCCATGTCGAGGCGATAGATGGCCGTTTGCCGCTAGCTAAGGGGGAGCCTTTTGTGCTAGGCGAGAGGTTACAGCAGGCCCTCATTGACGGCGGTTGTGTGGCCGTCATCTGTAATACCGTTCGCCGTGCCCGGCAGGTGTATCGCGCTCTCAAGCACTACTTTCCCGACACGGCTACGGACGGCCAACCAGAGTTGGATTTGTTGCACGCGCGCTATCCCTTCGCGGAGCGCGACCGGCGCGAGAAGCGGGCATTGATCCGCTTCGGTAAGAAAGACGAGACTGTCGAGACCGAACGTGGGACAGAGACAGTATGCCGCCCGCGGCGTGCCGTGCTGGTGACGACGCAGATCGTCGAGCAAAGTCTTGACATCGACTTCGACCTCATGGTAACTGACATCGCTCCAGTCGACCTCGTCCTTCAGCGCACCGGCAGGCTATGGCGGCACGATCGCAGAGCATCTAATGGCGTCCTCGATCGACCTCAAGGGATGACCGCGCCGACGTTATGGTTGTGCGCGCCCGAGACAAAGGACGGCAGACCCGATTTCGGGCCGAGCGTCTATGTATACGACGCCCATGTGCTGCTGCGCTCCTGGTACCACCTGCGTCGAGTGATCGAGGAGGGGCGTCTGCGCGTCCCGGACCAAGTCGAGGGGCTCGTCGAGGCCGTTTACGAGGAAGGCGCCGTGCATTGCCCCGCCGACGTCACGGCCTGGGGACGGTATTGGCGAGAAACATGGTCAAGGCAGGGGAAAGACACCGTGGAGGACGAGCGGGAGGCCGAGAAACGCTACATTGAACTCCCCGGTTATAAGGGCGGAAAGGGCAAACTAGACCAAATTGTGGGCGAAGCGCGCGAGGAAGACTCGCCCGAGTCGCACCCTGCGGTGCAAGCCCTAACGCGCCTGACGGGATTGACTGTGCCCATCGTGCTACTCCACATGGTCGATGGACGCCTTTGCGCTGATATGAAGGGCGAGCATCCCGTGAACATCGACCGCAAGCCGAGCGTGGAGGAGGCCGCCCGCCTGCTCAAGCAGTCGTTGACTCTTTCCGGTTTTGGGGTCGTGCGACGAGTATTGGAGTGTGCGGTCCCATCGGGATGGCAAAAATCGGCGTTGCTCCGCAACCACCGCGCTCTCGTACTGGATACATCGAAGCGGGCGCGAGTGTGTGAGTACACACTGCGATTGCATCTCGAAGAGGGGTTGATCGTCGATAAGGGGTCGGATATGAACGAAGTGGACGAGGAAATGCCGTGAATCAACAGTTCAACTTGATCGACGAGGGATGGATCCCTTGTATTATGGGCGGTGATGGTCCAGAGGTGGAGCGGCGTTGCGAACTGGGGGTACGCGACATCCTGCTGCAGGCGCCGGATATACAAGAGGTTAGCGACCCATCTCCGCTAGTCACGGTCGCGCTGCATCGGCTATTGCTAGCCATCATCCACCGGGCCATTGATGGCCCGGTGGATATGGACAACTGGGCACGACTGTGGGTCCAAGACCATTGGGACGCCGCACTCGGCGCATATGTATCCGAGATGCGTCCACGGTTCAATCTTTTTGGCGATCAACACCCCTTTTACCAGGTAGCCAGTATCGGGCCGGAATACGGCCAGCCTGTCGCCAAACTAACGCACGAGTTGGCGTCCGGCAACAATGTGACACTGTTTGACCACACGACGCGCGCGCAAGCCCCCGCGTTCACGCCGGCGCAAGCCGCACGCTATCTCGTCGCCTACCAGTGCTATGCCGTCGGCGGTCTTGTCTCATTTGAAACGGGGCAGGACCCCAAAGTGTACAAGTCGGCCCCGGCCACGCCGCTTGTCAAAGGTGCCGTAGCCCTAGCGCGTGGCAAAAGCCTCTTCGAGACCTTGATGCTGAACCTCGTCGAGTATAACGTCAAGGTTGGCGCCCCTTTTAGGGAACAGAAAAGCAACGACCAGCCGGCGTGGGAGCGGGACGGAGAAACGCGCGTGGAGGAGCGCCGGCCCGACGGATATCTGGACTACCTGACGTGGCAGAGTCGCCGCATACGATTGTTCCCCTCTTACAACGAGCAGGGCGATATCATTGTGCGCGAGGTAGCCATCATGAAGGGTTATGTGCTTTCGGGCGTCGAAAGACGAGATGTTGAAACGATGGTGGCTTTCCGCAAACTCAGGAAGCAGCCTCTTGGGCAAGATCCATACGTGGCTATCGGCTTCCGCCCCGACAAAGCTCTGTGGCGCGACAGCCAAGCTATATTCCAATCTGTCGACGACAGCGTGCCATCTAAGACGTTGCACTGGCTGCATGATCTAGAAGACGCTGGGCTATTGCAGCTAGAGCCTATCATTCCACTCGATCTATTAGGTATGGTGACCGACCAAGCCAGTGTCTTACTGTGGCGGCACGAGCAACTACCCCTGCCGTTGGCCTATCTCGACCCGGTTAACGAAAACCTCAAAGCTGCTCTTTGGAAGGCGCTAGACGTGGCCGAGAAGGTGGGTAGGGTTGTACGGGCGGTGAGCGAGATTCTCGCCAAGTTTCTGCTCGCTCCGGATCAAGGCGCGCGCCAAGCCGCGCTCGACGATAAACGGAAACTTGCTGATAGCTTCGGCATGGAGCGCGCCTACTGGCCGCGCCTGGACATTCCCTTCAAGCGGTTGCTCCAAGCGCTGCCAGAAGACCCCACAATCCACGCGAGCGGCGACTTGGAGTATGACAACGGCCTGCCCGAGTGGGTGGGAGAGGTACGGCGAGCCGCCTACGACGTTTTCGACGAGGTGACATCGGGGATGGACGAGTCTGGCCGTTCACTTAAAGCCGTAGCCCTAGCACGGCGCGACCTAAGAATAGAAGTATTCAAGGTGGTGAAGGCTGCTGGAGTGACGATTGATCAACGGAAAGGAGATGCGGCATGACCCATCCGAGATCGCCGTATCCGCGCTTCATCAAATGCTTAGAAGATCTTGTTCCACGTGATCCTCCCGAAGGAAAGACGAGCGAAGGCGGCGACCGCGCCGCGCTCGCCGCCTTACGGCGCGGGCTTGGCAAACGGCCCGGCGAGGTGTCCGCTATGTATCCGTACGTCATACCATTGCTGTCCGTCGATAGGGCTCCAGGATGGGAGTGGAGAGACGACTCCTATTACATCGTGGCCTCACTCTTCGCGCTCTATCCCACCATCCAACGCAAAGCTGCCGATGAGAGGGACAATCTGGGCGCGGCTATGCGCGCGTTGGCGCGCGCCATTCAACAGGAGCGGAACCCGCATGGCGATGAGAACGGTGATAAGAGTGTCGAGCGTCGTTTCGTCGCTCTGCTCAATGCGACCACGATTGATTTGCCTGAGCACCTGCGCCACGCTGTTAGCCTGATCAGATCGAACAAAGGAGCTCCCATCAACATCAACTGGGTGCAACTGCTCTATGACGTGCAGGATTGGGACGTGGCGCACCATCCCGTCCAGCAGAGGTGGGCCCGTGCCTTTTGGACACCGTCGAGCACCGAGGGCAAGGGCTCCGGCGCCGACGACGCCGGTAATTCTGGCGACGTGGGCATGGACACACAGACATCCGACGATTTGTAACAATAGGCGTCCATCGACTTTAGTCGGTGATTTGGGGAGAGATAGAAACATGCTTATCGAGATCCATATGCTGCAGAACTTCGCGCCCTCCAACCTCAATCGCGACGACACTGGCTCGCCCAAGGACTGCGAGTTCGGCGGCTATCGGCGCGCGCGCATCTCCAGCCAATGCTTCAAGCGCGCCATCCGCGAGATCATGAAAGACGACGGTTTGCTCCCGCCCGAAGACCTCGCGTCGCGCACCAAGCGCATCGTCGACAAGGCGCTCGTCCCACGCCTTGTCGATAACGGCAAAGACGCGGTCGAAGCCAAGCGCGTGGCGACGGCGGCGCTCTACCACGCGGATCTCACGGTCAAGCCTGACGGGAAGACTGAGTACCTCCTCTTCATGGGTGCGCGCGAGATAGATCGTGTGGTCGCGCTGTGCCTTGAGCAGTGGGACCGCTTGCTTATTGACGGAACGACACTGCTAGCGGACACGGCGCCAGCGTCAGACGAGGAAGGCGCCTCCGCTCCCAAGAAGGGTAGGGGCGCTAAGGCCGTCGCCAAGGACAAAAAAATGGGCGAGAAGGTAAAAGACCTGCTCGACGGCGGCAAGGCGGCGGACCTGGCCCTATTCGGCCGCATGATCGCCAACCTGCCCGATAAGAACGTCGATGGCTCCTGCCAAGTCGCGCACGCCCTTTCCACCAACGCCGTCGACGTCGAATTCGATTTCTACACCGCCGTCGATGACCTCAAGCCGGACGATACGGCCGGCGCCGACATGCTCGGCACGATCGAGTTTAACTCGGCTTGTTACTATCGCTACGCCAACGTCGACATGATGGGGCTACGGCGCAACCTTGGGGGCGACGACGAGTTGGCCCGCCGCACCCTAGAGGGGTTTCTGCGCGCGGCGGTCGCGGCTGTGCCGACAGGGAAGCAGAACAGCATGGCGGCGCAGAACCCGCCCTCGCTCGTGTTCGCCGTGGCGCGCCGCGCCGGTCTGTGGTCGCTTGCCAATGCCTTCGTCAAGCCCATCCGGCCGGGGCAGGGTGATGACCTCATCCAGCGATCCACCGCGGCGCTCGACGGCTATTGGGGCAAGCTCACGAAGATGTACGGCACAGGGCAGATCGCCGGCGCATGGGTCTGCGCGCTCGGCGACGACGGGCTATCCGCTCTCACCGGCGCGCGCGTCGACAGTATCGACGAACTCATCGGCGCGACGGTGCGGGCCGCTTTCTCTGAGGGGGGGCTGGCGTGAGCACACTGTTGCTGCGCTTGGCCGGCCCGATGCAGTCGTGGGGTACGCAGAGCCGCTTCACCGAGCGTGATACGGGACGCGAGCCGTCTAAGAGCGGCGTCATCGGCTTATTGTGCGCCGCGCTCGGCTGGCCGCGTGACGTGTCGCGAAACGACCTCGCACGCCTGGCCGTTCTTACGATGGGCGTGCGTGTTGATCGACCCGGTATCGTGCGCATGGACTACCAGACGGTCGGCGGTTCCCACAGACGCGGCGAGCAATACGGCGTGGCGCAGGTTGAGGGCGGCATGCGTACAATCGAGTCGCACCGCTACTACCTTGCCGACGCTGACTTCCTGGTGGGGCTGGAGGGCGATGGCGCCACGTTGCGTCTGGTAGACAACGCCCTCAAGAATCCCGTGTGGCCGCTCTTTCTTGGCCGCCGCGCGTTTGTGCCGGGCGATCCGGTGCGCCTGCCCGACGACCCGTCCGAGCGCGCCGGGTGGCGTGACCAGCCGCTGCGCGAGGCGCTGCTGCATTATCCGTGGCCGCAACCACGCGACGCGCGCGAGGAACGCGCATCGGAATCATTCGCCCGTTTGCAATTCGTCTTCGAGAACAGTCCGCAAATCGGCGCCGAGGCGCGGCGCGATGTCCCTATCTCATTTCAGAGCGATAACCGTATCTTCGACGTGCGTTACGTCGTGACCGAGTCGATCCCGCGACCAGAGGCGCCGTTATGATTTACCTATCGCGCCTGCTGCTCAATCCGCGTCACCGCGCCGTGCGCGCCGATCTGGGCGATTGCAATAGCCTGCACCGTACAATTATGCGTGGGTTTCCTCCGGTTCCCGCGCCGGTTCCATCAGACGGCGGGGTCGCGGACAAGACCGGCGCCCGCGAGCGATTCGACGTGCTCTACCGCGTCGACGACGACCCCCATGCGCGTGGACCAATCCTGCTGGTGCAATCCCGTGTTGCCCCTAATTGGTCGCACCTGCCGGCCGACTACCTGCTGCCGGCGCATGGCGCCCAGGCCACGGCGGACTGCAAGCGCGTCGACGAGCGCTACGCCGCCATAGTGGAAGGCATGGCGCTTTCGTTCCGGCTACGCGCCAATCCGACGCGAAAGATCGACACCAAGAGCGGCCCCAACGGCGAGCGACGCAACGGCAAGCGTGTCGAGTTGCGACACGAAGATGACCAGTTGGCGTGGCTACGGCGCAAGGGCGGGCAGCACGGTTTCGACCTGTTGGCGACGACCGTCAACCCGGCCGTCGCCGACGTACGCGCCTCCGGCGCCGGTAAAGTGACCGGGTCGCGCGAGAAACGTGCGGCGGTGGGCGAGGAAAGCGGGGGCGGGACCTTGGGGGGTAGCAGCTTGACTTTCGGCTCGGTGCTCTTCGAGGGGCGTCTTCGCGTCGTCGACCCCTCATTGATACGTGACGCGCTCACGCATGGCATCGGTTCGGGCAAAGCCTATGGGTTCGGGCTGCTCTCGATCGCGCCACCAAGGAGGTGACACATGAAAGATCTACACACGTTGCCGAAAGTACGCGATAGCTGGAGCCACCTCTACGTCGAGCACTGCAAAATCGACCAGGAGGACAAAGCAATCGCGCTGCACGACGCCACGGGCAAGACGCCAGTTCCCTGTGCGACCCTGACCTTGTTGCTGCTGGGGCTGGGGACGAGTATCTCACACGCGGCCATCCGTGTCCTGGCCGACAATGGTTGTCTGGTGGTTTGGGGCGGCGAAGAGGGCGTGCGCTTCTATGCGCAAGGGATGGGTGAAACGCGCTCGTCGCGCGGTCTGCTGCGCCAGGCCAGGCTATGCTCCACCCCCGCGTCGCGTCTCGACGTGGTGCGGCGTATGTATCAGCGACGATTCCCCGAACCATTGGACGACTGGCTGACCATCCAGCAGATCCGGGGTAGGGAAGGGATCAGGGTGCGCGAATCCTACGCGCGGGCCAGCCGCGAAACGGGCGTCGCGTGGCACGGGCGTTCCTACAAGTCCGCCAACTGGGCCGCCGCCGACCCTATCAACCGGGCGCTCTCCTGCGCCAATAGTTCATCTTCGGAATAGGAGGAGAGACGTATGGCCCCCTCCCCGGTGAGCGGGTTACGCCGCCCGGCACCGCTGTTGGCGGTCGAGGCGGCGGTTGACCAGACCAACCACAGCGCGCGTGCG
>JAABUJ010007202.1_pt1 | contig 10458 bp, 12 predicted proteins | sample 5559131 | NCBI WGS metagenome assembly JAABUJ01 (sample SAMN10711875, study PRJNA513366) | rock metagenome | isolation source: Antarctica rocks | place: Antarctica: Victoria Land, Mt New Zealand nord | collected 2016-01-07 | reverse complement strand
CCATCACAGTTGACGAACTTCTCGGCCGAGAACAGAATCAGACAACCAACCCGGCAAACCCGGGATAACCGACCGTCTACCAAACCCGGGGCGGTTCAGCGGAGACAGCGTCGCGACGGCATACCCGAGGACGAAGACCACCGCGGCCCACGGGCCGAACCGGGCAAACCCCTCGCGCAGCTGGGTCACGCTCGGCAGACCCACGGTGACGGCAACCACGACCCCGACCCCGACGATGAGCAGCAGGAGGGCGAGCCGCCAGCTCGCCTGTCGCGCCGTCACGATGACTCCAGAGTCGCTGGCGGCTGCTCGGGCAGGACCGTGCAGGACGACGCCGGGACCTGGACGTGGACCCGCTCACCGAGCCGCATCGGGTCGCCGACGCGGTGGTGGACCGTTAGGCGTCCGATTCCTTCCGCGTCGACTCGCACGGCGAGGTGGGTGCCGGCGAACCGGGCCTCGACGGCGACGCCGGAAACGGTGTCCCCTCGACCGGAGCCGACCAGCCGCAGCGCCTCCGGTCGCACCACGGCGATCCCGGGACCGTCCGCGAGCGCGCTGTTCACCCGCAGCGGGGTACCCGGGCACGTGAAGGTGCCGTCCTTCACGCTCCCGTGGATCTCGTTGGCGACTCTGAAGAAGCGGGCCGCGGCCAGGGTGGGCGGGTTGGTGAAGAACATCTCGGGGGGCCCCTGCCCGGCCAGCCGACCGTCCAGCATCAGGACGACCGAGTCGGCGACGTCGACCGCCTCGGCCTGGTCATGGGTGACGAAGACCGTGGTGACCGCGTCGTGGTCGTGCAGCTGGCGCACCAGCCGACGCATCTCCACCCGGAGCTCGACGTCAAGCTGGGAGAACGGCTCGTCGAGCAGCAGCACCTGAGGCTGCAGGATCAGCGCCCGGGCCAGGGCCACCCGCTGCTCCTGGCCGCCGGACAGCTCGCCCACCCGACGCCCGGCGAATGCGGACAGCTGGACCCACTCCAGCATCTGGGCCACCCGGTCGCGGACCAGGGGACGGGCGACCCGTCTCATCCGCAGACCGAAGCCGATGTTGTCTGCAACGCTGAGGTGCGGGAAGAGCAGCGGTCGCTGGAAGACGACCCCGATGGGGCGGCGCTCGGCGGGTACGTCCCGGATGCTCCTGCCGTTGAAGCAGACGTCCCCCCGGTCCGGCTCGAGCAGGCCGGCGACCATCGCTAGGGTCGTGCTCTTGCCGCAGCCCGACGGACCCAGCAGCGCGGTGAACGACCTGGCCGCGATGTCGATGCTCAGCTCGTCGACGGCCACCGTGGGGCCGAACCGGCGGGTCAGGCCGACGAGGGAGACGTTCGTGCCCGTCACAGTCGTCCGAGCCCGACGACAGCCGGGGAGCGAGCCGACAGGACCCGCGCTACACCGGCAAGCAGCAGGACCGGCGGCCCGACGACGAGCAGCGCCAGGGCGGCGGCGGCGTTGGTGTCCGACGAGCCGATGGCCGCGAACAGCAACAGCGGCAGCGTGGTCACCTGACCGCCACCGATGAGCAGGGTGAGCACGTACTCGCTCCAGGAGATAAGGAAGGCAAAGACTCCGGCCAGCAGGATCGCCGGCCGCAGCAGCGGCATGGTGACGTGGACGAGGATCTGCATGGGCGAGGCTCCGAGCGTCCTCGCCTGGCGCTCGTAGTCCACGTCGAGGTTCGCGAACGCGGCCCCGATCACGGTGGCAGCGTATGGGACGGTGGGCATCAGCTGAACGAGGACCACCCCAAGCGTGCTGTCCGCCAGCCCGGCCCGGATGAAGAAGACCTGCAGCCCGAGGGTCACCGCCAGTCCGGGCACGATGACCGGCGCGAGCAGGAGGAACTGCGCGAGGCGCCGGCCCCGGAAGCGGTAGAGCCCGATCGCCCGACCGGCCGGCAGGCCGACGACGCAGGCCAGGACGGCGACACTGGTCGCGATCAGCGCGGAGGTCGCCAGCCCGCGCGGGATCTGCGACCGGTCGTCAGCGAGCAGCTGGACGCCCCGCAGACTCAGCTGCTGCGGGACGACGTCGGGGAAGCGCCACTGTCCGGCGAACGCCCAGACGAGCAGCGGCAACAGCGGCAGCAGCGCACCGATGAGCATCAGGGTGACGGCGGTGCCGCGGGCCACTGACGCCGTGGTGCTCCGCGTGCTCACGGCCCCCGCCTGGACAGCCGGGAGAGCAGCCAGAGGTATGCCGCGACGACTGCGCCGCTGAACAGCGAGATGAGCACGGCCACCGCCATCGCCTTGGGCCGCGAGGTCAGGTCGGTGGCCCCGGCATACTGCAGTGCCACGACGGGAAGCGTCGCCGGAAACGGCCTTCCCAGCAGGTAGGGCACCTCGTAGGATCCGGCTGCGAAGGCGAAGACGAGGATGGACCCAGCCGCCATCGAGGGAGCCAACAACGGCAAGGTCACGTGGACCAGGCGTTGCCAGGCGTTGGCGCCCAGGCTGCGCCCGGCGTTCTCGAGGTCACGAACTCCACCGCCGAGGCTCGCCAGCGCGATCACGGTCAGGAACGGCGTCTCCTTCCAGACGTACTCGGCGATGGTGCCCCAGCCGAACACGTCGTTCGTCAGTGCCGGAAAGTTTGACGGCGGGCCGGTCAGGCCGACGGCATGGCTCAGCCTGGAAAGCGAGCCGCTCTGCGAGAGCAGCAGCAGCATACACAACGCCCCTACGAGATGCGGCACGGCGAGGTTGGTTGGAAGACGGCGGCGACCCATGACCGACTGCGGCGCAGGCTCCGGATCAGCAATGCCGCGGTGACCCCGAGCACGGCAGCTGACGTCGTCGAGACGGCGGCGACGCGGGCGGTGAGCAGCAGCGACGCTCGGATAGCGGGGTCGTTCCAGAGCTCGACGTAGGCATCGGGCGAGATCCGGCTCGATGGCAGGTAAGGCTGGTAGCCGAGGCTCTGAGCGACGGCCTGCGCGACTCCGCCGACGAAGAAGACGCCGACGATGGCCAGGGCGGGGGCCAGCAACAGCCCGACCCGCGCTCCGTGGGGGGTTCCGCTGCGCCGTCCGGTGGTACGACGGAAGAACCGGGTTCGGGCACGCTCCGCGGGCGAGGGTGCGTCGGCCGCCCTCACGACGACCACCTACCTCTGCAGGACGTTCGTCTTCCAGTCCGTCTCGATCCGCGTCACGTAGGCGCTCGAGAGCTCCGGGAGCGAGGAGCGGGTCAGCGCGGTCAGCGGCAGCACCGACGGGCTGAGCGGCACGGTCGCAAACTTCCCCTGCGTGGCCGCATCGGTCTTGGAGACGTCGATGCCCGGGAAGATCCCCTCGGCGGTGAAGAGCGCGAGCTGGGTCTGCGGATCCTGCAGAGTGTTCGCCAGGACCAGGGCGGCGGCCTTGTGGGCCGCGTTGTCGGGGATCGACAGGAAGCTGGTGTTGGCGATGTTGCCCGGCGTCGGCACCGCCTCGCGGGTGCTGGCGGGATACAGCCCGGTGCGGACCTTCTCCCCGACCGCCCCGGGGCCGTACGTGAAGAAGGCACTGATCTCGCCGTCGCTGAACAGTTTCTCGACCGCGGCCTGGGACTGCGGGTAGGTGCTCCCGCCGCGCCAGAGAGCCGGTTCCAGGTCGTTCAGCCTGGTCCACAGTTTGGTGGCCGCCGGGCCGTACTTGCCTTCGTCGACGGCCCCGGCGAGCGGCGTGGCGCCCCCGACGGTGTCGTAGAGGATGGTGCGCACGGCCATCGACCCGGTGAAGTCCGGCAGCGCCGGATAGGTGAAGTGGCCGGGGTGGGCCTTGGCCCAGCCGATCAGCGACGACACCGACGCGACGTCGGCGCTGGTCAGTTTGGCGCTGTCGTAGACCAGCGCCGAGTTGGCCTGCTGCCAGGCTGACTCGCACCCCTTGACGGGAACACCGAAGTCGTTGGCGACCGCCGGGTTGGCGAAGTCGACGTAGCTCGAGTTCGGTAGGTCCTTGTCCCAGCCGCAGTACCACAGGTTGGCCTGGACTCCCGTGGCGAAGTTCTCGCCGTTGACCCAGATCGCGTCCACCGAGCCTCCGGTGGACCTGCCCGCCTGCTTCTCCCCGAGAACCTTGTTCACCGCATCACCGGTGCTGGTGATCTTGACCTGGTTGAGGGTGACCCCCTGCTTGCCCAGCGCGTCGGCGACGTATCCGGTGACGAAGGTGTTGAGGACGTCGTCGCCGCCGTACATGTACCAGTTGACCGTCTGACCCTTGGCCTCGGCCAGGACTGAGGACCACGAGCGGCTGTTCGGAGCGGCCGGCGGCGAGGTGGCTCCGGCGGTGGCACCGGCCCCACTGCAGGCCGCCAGCAGGAGCGCCGTCGCGGCGAAGCCACCGGCAAGCCACGGCGTATGCAGTCGGCGGGAGGTCAGTGACGTCGAACCGGGTCGGGTCATCGGTATTCCTGGGGGCTCGGGAACGGTGGGGAGAGCGTGCGGGTCGGGGGCGGACCGATGGCCGGCACGGTTGCCGGACTCGGCGCGCGCAGGATGCGGACGCCGAAGTACACCCGCTGGACCGCGGTGAACGCGACAACGCCGGCGAAGAGCCAGGCCACCAACGCGGCATACTCGGGAAGGAGGCAGAACAGCACGTAGACCATGACGGTCTCGGTTCCCTCGGCCAAGCCCCCGACGAACCGCAGCGACCGCTCGTCACCCACCGTGCCCCCGCGCCGCTCGATCAGCGAGGAGAGGGCGAGGAACGCCGCCCCGGAGACGTAGTAGGCGGTGAGCAGGGCAGCGCAGGCGAGCCGGGCCCCCGGAACGGCGACGGCGACCGCGACGACGAACCCGGCGTAGATGCTGAAGTCGGCGACGATGTCGAGAAAGCCGCCGAGATCGGTCGCCCCCCGGACCCGGGCCACCGGGCCATCCAGGCCGTCGAGAAGCCGGTTCAGCAGCCACAGCACCAGTCCGAGCACCCAGTGCTCGGTCCCGACGGCGACACAGGCGGCCACGCCGCTCAGCCAGCCGACTCCGGTGATCGCGAGCGCCGGGACTCGGGCGGCGGCCAGACGTGCCCCGGCGCGGTCCAGCGTCGGGGCGAGCACCTGTCTCGCGCGGGCGTCAAGCATCCGGCTAGGCCTTCGCCTTCTCCCGGCCCGCACGCGCAACCGGGGTCAGTGGCAGGAGCCGCCGTAGGGCGACGTTCTCGACCGGGTCGAGCACGCTGTGCTGGACGCACGCCGGGACGAGCTCACCGGTCTCCGGGTGCGCCATGGCGTAGGAGCAGGCCCGCAGCCGCACCTGGGTGTCGGCGACCCGAGGGTCACTGCTCTCCTGGCCGCGCTGGATCGCCTCCCAGGCCGGGGCGACGTCCTGGGCGTCCATGAAGGAGTGCATGACGAAGGTGACCGGACGGATCTTCCTCGTCAGCAGCCGACGCAGCCCGATCTCTCGCAAGGTGCGCACGATCCAGCTACCGAAGTGCCGGACCAGGCTGGGGTGGCGGACCACTGCCCGCGCGACCTTGACCGTCAACAGCGGGACCGGGGTGCCCGAGAAGTCGACTCCGCCGAGATGGTGGATGAAGGCGTCCCGAACGGCCAGGTCGGCCGGCTTCTGGTCGTCGAGGATCGGGAAGTAGTCGTCGCCCACGTAGAAGCCGTAGGTCGTGCGGTTGCACCGCTCGTCTCCCACCTGCAGCGCCCGGAACGGCAGCCGGGTGCCGGCACCCTTCTCGACCTCGGCCCACACCTCGTCACCGGTGGTCTCCCGGTAGCCCTCGTGCCAGCGCCGGTCGTCTCCGACGAACGCGGCAGGCTGGAAGGAGAACAGCCCGAACCCGTAGTGACGGCAGTCGCGGATGACGTCGGCGATCTGACCGACGTTGGTGGGGGTCACGGTCATGTTGTGGGCCAGGAAGGACCGCACTCCGTGCTCGCGGTGCAGCCGGGCGAACATCTCGGTGAACCGCCGGCGATACAGGTTGAGCGACGGCTCGTCGGCGGGACGTTCGATCCCTCGCCGGCCGAACATCATCATGTCGAAGTGTCCGGCGAACGAGAGCCGGTCGAACCTGGCCTCGCCGGAGTCGTCCACCGCCAGCGCCTTCAGGTAGTCGTAGTCGAAGTCGCCGTGGGTCATGCTCATCGGGCTGCGTCCGTGGTCGCGCATGATCTGCAGCGTTGCGGCGTGGTCATCGGCCGGCAGGAGGCTGACCTCTCCTCCGATGAGCTGTGCGTGCGCCCTCGGCCCCCGGAGGCGGCGCAACAGCCGCATCTGGTCGGCGACCTCGCTCTGGGTGTGGCTGCCACTGATCGCCACCCGGTTGGCGTCGCGCGAGTGGTAGCACGGCGTGCAGGCGAGGTTGCATCGCGGGAACACCCCACGCGTGCCCTCACACCCGGCTGCGTGCTGACCGAGGGTCTGGGCGGGGGTCTTGACCTGCGGGGGCAGGTCCGCCCAGCGACGCTTCAGCGCGGCGCGGGTCTCGGGGTGGACCGGGCGGGTCAGCAGCTCCGCGGCCCGGAGGCGCTGAAGCGGTCCGGGCCGCTCGAGCTGCTTCATGAGGGCGCCGAAGCGACGACGACCCCGCGCCAGGACGCCACGTGGTCGGTGATCTGGCTAGCCGCGGGGAGCGGGTTGTGGTAGGTCCACGCGGCGTCGGGAGCCCGTATGCCGTCAACCTCGACCGTGTAGTAGCCGGGCTGCCCCTTCCACGAGCAGGTCGTGCCGGTGACCGAGGGACGCAGGTACTGCTGGTCGACGTCGTCCCGGGGGATGTTGTGGTTGCCCTCGACGACCTCCATGCGGTGGCTGCGGGCGATGACCTGACCGTTGAACCGAGCCTCGGACATGGACCCTCCCGTTCTCCGACCGCAGGGGTGCGGACCACCGACTCATCTGCGGGGGAAACCCGCCGACTCCCGCTTATCCTTCCCAGGCGCGGCGCGGATCTTCCTCGCTGACGGCTGTCGGCGCCTGGTCAGCCGCCCCAGTTTCCAGCAACCCGACAGACCAGGATAACGCGATGCCGAACTTGGGCATCGCGCCGAGTATCCCCTGGCTGAGCGTCAGCGCCGGTCGAGGAGCCAGCGACGCACGCCACTCGTGAGCCGGATCGCCCGCGCCAGGCCGGGCGCTTTGAGACGCTCCTGGACGTCGGCGATCGCCGCAAACCACGGCCCGTCGTTGAAGGTGGGGTAGGGATGCGTCGTGGCGGCCAGGTCGCGCGTCTTCAGCCCCTGCTTGACGGCCAGAGTCAGCTCCCCCAGGCTCTCGCCGGCCCGGGGGCTGACGATGGTCGCTCCGAGGACCTTCCCCTTGCCGTCGACGACGATCTTCGTAAACCCGCCCGTGCTCGCCTCGGCGACCGCCCGGTCCACGTGGGCGTGCGACCAGTAGGCAACCTCGCGACCTGGCTTCGTCTCGGTGGACACCCCCACCGCGGCGACCTCGGGATCGGTGAAGGTCACCCGAGGAATCGCGGTCGTCGAGACCTTGCGGTGTAGGCCGAGGACCGCGTTCGTGGCTGCGGTGCTGCCATGGACGCCGGCGAGGTGGGTGAACTGGGGATGGCCGGTGAGGTCGCCGGCCGCCCAGATCCTCGGGTTGGTCGTCCTCAGCACGTCGTTGACGGTGACAAAGCCGCGCTTGTCGACGTCGACCCCGGCCGCGTCCAGCCCCAGTGACTTCGTGTGCGGGGTCCGGCCGACCGCGACGAGCAGCTCGTCGTACTCCACTCTCGACCCGTCGTCCAAGGTCACCGATCCCCCGTGGTGGTCCCCGTCCACCGACGACACCTCGACGACAGGGACGCCGGTGCGGATCATGACCCCGTCGACGAGGAGCGCGGCCTGCACCAGCTGAGCAGCATCCGGGTCCTCGCGCGGCAGGATGCGTTCGGCCCCCTCGACGATGGTGACCTCGGAGCCCAGCCGGGCGAACGCCTGCCCGAGCTCGCAGCCGATACTGCCCCCGCCCAGCACAGCCAGCCGCTTCGGCAGCGCGGTCATCTCCCAGACCGTGTCGCTGGTCAGCGCGCCAGCGGTGTCAAGGCCGGGGATCGGGGGCAGCGACGGAGAGGCACCCGTGGCCAGTAGCGCCTGGCGGAAACGGATCACCCGGCCGGCCACGGTGACCTCCCGCGGACCGGTGAAGGTGGCCGCTCCGGTCAGCACCTCCACACCCGCCTTCGCCAGCGCCTTGGCAGAGTCCGTGGGCGCGATCTCGTCGATCGCACCGTGTACGTGCTTCATCACGGCGCCGAAGTCCACCTCGACGCTGCTGACCTCCACCCCGAACAGGCCGGCATGCCGAGCCGAGGCCGCGGCCTCGGCGGCGGCGAGCAGCGACTTGGATGGCACGCACCCGGTCCACAGGCAATCCCCTCCGGGCTGGCCCTGCTCGAGCATGAGCACCGAGGCGCCCAGCCGGGCGGCCGTCTTCGCGCCGACGATGCCTGCGGTGCCGCCTCCGGCGACCACCATGTCCCACAGCTTCCGGTCGGTCATTCTCGCTCGCCGGCGGTCAGTGTCGTGACAAATGCTCTCAGCCGGCTGACTGCATCTGGGTCAGATACAGAGGGGCCTGGCAGGTGCGCGAGCGCGATCCGTAGGGACCGGAGCTCATCCGCGACCTGGGCGCACTTCTCGCAAACCGCCAGGTGCGACTGAAGTCGCACGATCTCCCCCGGGGCCAGTGGGGCCGACGGGTCCGCGTCAAGATAGCGTTGAATCCGTCGCGCCGACCAGTGGCAGGTGAGCATCCGCCGCAGGCTGGTGATCACGAGAACCTCCGGGTGAGGAGCACATCTGGCCCCAGATGAGCCCGGACCCGGTCCCGGGCCCGGCTCAGCCGCGACATGACCGTGCCGAGCGGGATGCCGAGGGCAGCCGAGGCATCGGCATAGGTCAGACCGTGGACGTCGACGAGCAGCAGCGTCTCGCGAAAGCGCGGGTCGAGCGCAGCCAGCGCTGCCTCAAGCTCGTGGTTCAGCGTCTCGTCCATGACCAGGTCCTCCGGGCTTCGTTGGGTGGCCGCCCCGAAGGCCGGGCGGTGGTCGCCGAGGCGGTCCCAGTGCTCGATCGTCACCGGCCGCTGGCGTCGGTGCATGTTCAGATGGGTGTGCCGAAGGATGGTCAGCAACCAGGCGCGGGGGTGTCGACCGTCAAAACGGTGCACCGCCTGGTAGGCGCGGATCAGGCACTCCTGGGTCAGGTCCTCAGCGTCCGCCGTGTTTCCGGTCAGCGAGCGAGCGACCCGGAACAGCACCTCGATCTGCGGCTCAACATGCTCCCTGAAAGCACGAGCCTGCTCGTCGACGTCCTGGGAAGGTTCGGGCACAATGAGGGAACCCCCCAGGCCCCCCCGCTCTTCCCACTCAGGTCGTTGGTTCTCGACCATGTCCGCCGTCTCCCGCCGGTGAGGAGCGCGAGCGGGTGGGTTCCTCGACATCACCGCCGACTTCTGCGTCTACGGCGCGAGGGTGGTCGGTGTCGGGCTCGGCGCGGCGGCCGGTCGTGGCCCTTCCAGCTGGTCCTGCTGGCAACTACGTCAACGGCACCGCGTCCCTGGTGTTCTCCTCGATCGCGCAGCGGTCCGGCCGCACCCTCGACGACGCCCGCTCGCTGCCGTTCCTCGGCGGGCTGGCCGAGGGCGGCGAGACCATCGCCGGGCACACCCTTGTGGCTGATCCTGCCGTTCTGGGCGGAGCGGATCGCGTCGGCGGGCCGGGATCGTCGCGCCCAGCGCCGCCCAACGGGTCGTGGGCGGCTACCGCGTGCTGCGGTGATCGGCAGCGTCGCGCATCACGGGGATGGGCTCAGCCCGCGGTCAGAACGGCCAGCGGTGTTTGAACCGCGGGGCCAGTCGCCGGTCGAGACCGCCGACCCGACCGGCCGGGACGATCGCGAGCAGGACCAGCGGGAACAGGTCGGCGGGGTACTGCCACAGGTAGAGCCCGGTGTGCAGCAGCATCAGCCAGATCGGCCCGATCAGCAGCAGACCCCGACGGCGGCCAGCCGGGCCGCGACCCCGAGCAGCAGCCCGAGGCCGATCGCGAGCTCGGCGACGGTGAGAAGGGCCCCGAAGAACCCCCAGTTCGGCAACACGACATTCTGGTAGAACGCGCCCAGCGGGGCGATGTAGGTCTTCTTGGAGGCGTCGTTCGCGATGGACTGCGCGGAGCCGCGGGTGAGCAGGTTGAACGAGATGAAGCCCCAGTTGTAGCCGCCCTTGTCGATCAGCTTGGCCAGCCCGTTGGACAGCCAGACCAGACCGGTGAAAATCCGCAGCGCGGTGAAGGCGCGGACGAACACCCGGTACGGGCCAGCCTCGACACGCGCGGCCTGGTCGCTGGTGGCGTTCATGGCACCTCGTCCCTCTTCTTGGCTCCTCGCTAGATCGTGTGGATGGTGGGTAGGGGCAAGCGGCCGGCGATGAGGTAGACGATGGTGATCATCTTCTGCTTGTTGCGGTAGCCGCGGGCCTTGCGTTTGGCCGCCTGGACCAGGCT
>JAABUJ010007201.1_pt1 | contig 10459 bp, 13 predicted proteins | sample 5559131 | NCBI WGS metagenome assembly JAABUJ01 (sample SAMN10711875, study PRJNA513366) | rock metagenome | isolation source: Antarctica rocks | place: Antarctica: Victoria Land, Mt New Zealand nord | collected 2016-01-07 | reverse complement strand
CCGTGGGGTGCCGGGGCCGCTGCATCCGTTGTCCCGTCCGCAGCCGCTCCGATGTTCAGCTCGTAGACCTGGCCGACCAGGTCCACGCCGAAGCTGTGATGCGGCTCCTCTTCTACCAGGCTGAACCCTCGCGACACGTAGACGCGGCGGGCCGCGACCAGCGGATCGTTGGTCCATAGCTTCACCCGTGCGTAGCCGACCTGGCGGGCAAAGCTGACGCACTCGTCGACTAGGCGGGCGCCGAGGTGATGCCCGCGTGCGGTGGTGTCGACGAGCAGGATGCGCAACTGGGCTGTGGTCTCATCGGCGGCGACGCAAAACACACAGCCGACCCGGTGACCGTTCAGCTCGGCGATCCAGGCGGCCTCCCGGGTCAGGTCGTGGCCGGCGGCGTAGTCGGCGACGATACGGGCCACCAGTGCCTCGAAGCTCGTGTCCCAGCCGAACTCGGCGGCATACAACTCCCCATGGGCCATCACCACCCAGCCCAGGTCGCCGGGCTCACCCAAGCGACGAACCACGATCTGCGGGTCGGTCATCTCGCCTCCTACTGACACAGTCGTGTCAGTGGCAGACTAGCGTCATGACCGACCCGGAGCGAGGCCCCTCCGCCCGCCACGAGGAACTTCTCGAGCGCGCCTACCGCTACGCCCTCGCCCATGGCCTCGCCGACCTGTCGCTGCGGCCGCTCGCCACTGCCATCGAGTCCAGCCCACGGGTGCTGCTGTTCCTCTTCGGCTCCAAGGAGGGACTGGTCCGTGCCCTGCTCGCCCGGGCCCGCACCGACGAGCTGGCCCTTCTCGACCAAGCCCGCCAAGACGGAGCATGCGGTGACCTCGCCACCGTGATGCGGACCACCTGGAGGTGGCTGGCCGCCGAAGCACACCGCCCGCTACTGACCCTGTGGGCGGAGGCCTACACGCGTTCCCTGGTCGAACCGGACGGATCTTGGGCAAACTTCGCCCGCCAAACCGTCAACGACTGGCTCGCCGTGCTCGCCACAGCACAACCCCCTCGGCATCGAAACACCAAGAGGGGCACGACCGAACGCACCCTCGCCCTCGCCGTCCTGCGCGGCGCCCTGCTCGACCTTCTCGCCACCGGCGACGTCGCCCGCACCAGTGCTGCCGTCGACCAGCACCTCCTCCACAACATCCGCCCCAGTGACGGCCTGACGAATCTGGCCGCGTCGTAGAAACCGTGAGTGCTCCGAGCGCCCGCCCCTACCCAGGGCACCCGAGCCAGGCCTGCCATTGGTTCTGATACCTCGCAGTATCTGAATTGGGGTCCGGGTGTGGCTTCCGATACTTCGACTCGCCGGCGGTTCCAGAGGCCCAAAACCGCTTCCGATACTTCGCCGGTCACCTGGTCGTCCGCTACGGCGAAGGCGGCCACTACCGCGAGGTCCCCCTCCACCCCATCCTCCACAAGGCCCTCGACGCCTGGCTAACCGTCCGGAAGGACCAGCCCGGGGCCGCCAGCCCGGCGGTCTTTCTCAACCGTCGCGGCGCCCGGCTCTCCACCCGGGGCGCCTACAACGCCCTCACCACCATCACCGAAGCGGCCGGCATCGACATCGGCCGAGACGCCCAGTTCACCCCCCACGTCCTCAGGCACACCGCCGGGACCACCATGACCCGAGCCGGGACCGACATCATCCTCGTAGCCGAAATCCTCGGCCACAGTGTCGAAACCGCCCGCCGCTACGCCCTGCCCACCCACGAAGACCGCCACGCCGCCATCCGCCGCCTCACCACCGACGAGTAGGACCCACCCGCCCGAGCCAGATGGCACTTGGTGACACGTTCCTTACCGGCACCCCGTCTCGGTCGCGCATCTGCGGCGCCTGGGCGAGCCTTGGCGGCGGTGACGGGAAGTCCTTCTCCGCCTCCTCGTCGACCTGGTCGTCGTCGGTGGGCCTCATGGCGGAGAGAACACGCAGACGCCGTGGCCTGGGCCCGCAGGTACTGGTAGACGGTCTCGCGGCTGACGGCGAACTCTCGGGCGAGGGCGGCCTGGGGCTCACCGGCAGCGGCGCGGCCCTAGGCGGTCAATCTGATCCTCGACGAAGCAGAGTTCGCACATTGCTCGCGACCCCAGGCCCGGAGGCAGCTGGGTGAATCTCCGGGTCGTCGTGACCCGGACTGCCGCACGAGGGCTCGCAGAACGCCTCCCCGAAGCGGCCGCCGCAACTTGCGTCGAGTTCATCTTTGGCCCGTTGGCCGACAACCCCGTCCATGTCGGCTGCCCGCTCCGAAAACCGTTCGAGGGCCAGTGGCGGGCACGCCGGGCTGAGTATCGCGTCCATTATCGCATCGACGAGCCAACCCGGATCGTCTAGGTCCTCGACGTAGATCACCGCCGAGACGCCTACCGGAACTGACCCTCGCGCCGAGATGGTTGTTAGCGTTAGCCGATCCGCCCACCCCTCAGAGAGATGCGAACGTCGCGGTTCCGCTGTTGGTGTAGACGACGAAGTTGGCGTCGTCCTGGATCACGGCGAAGGAGGGGCCCCGACCCGCGGTGACCGTGGCCCACAGGGCCTGGTGACCGAGGTAGACGACCAGGTTGCCGTCGCCCTGCATGACCGCGTAGGCGCCGGGACGGCCGCTCGTGCCCGAGGCCCACAGGGCTCGGCCGTTGCCGTACTCGACCAGGTTGCCGTCGCTCTGCATGACCACGACGTATCGACTATCGGCTGACGTGATGGCCTGCCCGGGACTCAGCTCCTGATTGGTCAGCACCCGGTCGACGTTGATCCCGCTGGTCCCGCTGGCGAAGGCGACCAGGTCCTGGTGGCTGCCGTTGAACACGTCCTGGTCACCGGGGAATATGCCCGAGTAGCCGTACTGCCAGATGGTGTGGCGAGCCCAGCCGTTGGGCAGGGGGTAGGGGCTGGACCCGTAGTTGGCGATGGACAGGGTGGACTGGCCCCCGAGCGTCGGTGAGTTGCCCGTGCAGGTGCTCCACCAGTCGGTGGTGGTGTAGACGTCGGGCCAGCGCCCGGTGAGGTAGTGGTACTCGTTCGCGAAGGAGGTGGTCCAGCCCACCATCTGGGCCTGGGTGAGGCCGTAGCACTCGGATCCGTAGGGGTTGTACTCGATGTCGAGCATCCCGGGCAGGGTGCGCCCATCGGCCGACCAGCCCCCGCCGCGGGCCACGAAGTAGTCGGCCTGGGCCGCTCCGGTGGTGCTGTTGGGGACGGCAAAGTGGTAGGCGCCCCGCACCAGGCCGGCGCCGGCAGAGCCGTTGTACTGCTGCGGAAAGTAGGCGCTGTCGTAGTAGGTACCCTCGGTAGCCTTCACATAGGCGAAGGAGCCCCCCTCCGCGGCCACCTGACCCCAGTTGACGTTGCCCTGGTAGTCGGCCACGTCGAGGCCGAACTGGCTGTAGCCAGCCGTAGAGGCGGCCATCACCTCGTGACTTCCCCCGGCCGAGCCGGGCGTGTCCGATCCCGAGGCGGCGTGGACGGCCACGCCCGAGCCGGTGTGGTCCTGGGAGGGATGGGTGATGGCCTCGGGCTGGCCGGGGTGGGGCATCTTCACATTCATGGCGAGGCGCGCCTGGGCTTGCTGTATCTGCTGGTCGACCGTCGACTGGTAGGGACTCACCCCTGGGCCGGAGGGTACGACGTGGGCGGACTCGACCGGCGGGGTGGTAGGCGGCTGGACCCGTGGCGGGGAAGCCGAAGCCCCAGCTGCCCCGAGCCCCATAACCAGCCCCCCGGCCGCCAGGGCGCTCAGCCCTGTCCTCATCCGACCAGTCCCGCCTGCGATACGTCGTCCCATGCCTGGTTCCTCCTCCACCCGCCCCGAGCCGCGCGGCCGAGGTCTCGTAGTCTTGACACGCTAAGGCGTTGATCGAACACTAACAGTAGTGATGCGGCGGTTATGGATCACCCGCCACCGGTCGCCCGCCACCATAGGTTGTACCGGCGTCACCTGCGCCTTGTGGGAGGCTGGGGGTCGTGGCCGATTGGGCGACCATCTCCTCGCTCGCAACCGCTGGCGGCACGCTCGTCCTCGCCGTGGCCACCTTCGCGTCAGTTCGCTCCGCCAACCGAGCGGCCCGAGCGTCGGAGCGGTCCCTCCTGGCCGGGTTGCGCCCCGTCCTCATGCCGTCACGGCTAAAAGACCCGGCGGAGAAGACTCCTTCGCCGACGGACACTGGGTGAGGGTCGACGGCGGCCACGCCGTCCTCGACATCGTCGAAGACGTCATCTACCTGGCCATCGCCCTGCGCCACGCCGGCAGCGGCATCGCCGTCTTGCACGGCTGGTCATTCCATCCCAACCGTCTCGTAGGCGATGCAGGCCATACGGGACCCCGGCGAGTTCCGCCGCCTCTCGCGGGACATCTACGTCCCCGCTGGCGATATCGGCTTCTGGCAAGGCGCTCTCCGCAGACCCCACAGAAGCGATGTTCGGCGCGTCGGAAGTTGCACGGGTGTAGTTTGTTGGCATGGAGGTGAGCGAGGAGGAACTGGGCGGTTTCTTCGAGTTCATGTTCGACCATCTCGATGAGAAGCGGCGGCGGCTGCTGGCGGGTGCGATGGCCCGGTTGCTGGGTCGAGGGGGGATCACGGTGGTGGCCGGGGCGACGGGCATGAGCCGGAACACGGGGACCGACGGGGCGAAGGCCTCTGATGCCGGCGAGGCACCGACCGGCCGTGTTCGAAGCGAGGGTGGCGGCCGGCCTCGTCTGGAGGATGTCGACCCGACGCTGCTCGATGATCTCGTCGAGCCTGACGCCAGGGGCGACCCGATGTCGCCGTTGCGCTGGACGCTCAAGTCGACTCGACAGCTGGCCACGGCCCTTCGAGCGCTGGGCCACGAGATCTCGCATTCGCTGGTGGGGTTGTTGCTCAACGAGATGGGCTACAGCCTGCAGGCGACGGCCAAGGTGGTCGAAGGAGCCCAGCATCCCGATCGTGGCGGCCAGTTCGAACACATCAACGCCCTGGCCGCCCAGCGCCTGGCGGCGGGTCAGCCGGTGATCTCCGTGGACTGCAAGAAGAAGGAGCTGGTCAACGGGCGCAAGGCGAACGCCGGGCGGGAGTGGCATCGGAAAGGCTCGCCAGAGCGCGTCGACGTGCACGACTTCCCCGACAAGGCCGTGCCCAAGGCCATCCCCTATGGGGTCCTCGACGTCGGGGCGAACGAGGGCTGGATGTCGGTGGGCGACGACCATGACACCGCCGCGTTCGCGGTGAACGCGATCCGACGGTGGTGGGCCACGATGGGCCGAGACCGCTACCCAGAGGCGACGTCGTTGATGGTCACCGCCGACGCCGGCGGCTCGAACGGGTACCGCAACAGGCTAGGGAAGGTCGAGCTCGCTGCCCTGGCCGCCGAGACCGGGTTGACCATCACCGTCTGCCACTACCCGCCGGGCACGTCGAAGTGGAACAAGATCGTTATCTACACCGGGTTTCCGGGTGTCTACGAGGTGACCAACGAGCCTGCTCCGGTGCCTGAGTGCCTGGCCCGGACCCGGTTATCTGCATCGCGTCGCTGACGTCGTTGACGTCACAGCTGGGGTGTACAACCTCTCTCGATCGAACTGGCGTTCGGTCAAGGAGGTCAGTGTTCGATGTTGGTGCAGAAGGTGGTGGCGCCCGGCGGTGAGACGTCTTGGACGGTGGTCGATGAGCGCTTCGAGCCGGTGGAGCCGATCGAGGTGTACCTGGCTCACTTGGAGGCAATCGAGCGTTCCCCGAACGCGCTGAGGGCGTACGCGTCGAGCCTGCGGCTGTTCTTCGATTTCCTGGCCGGCCGCGCGCGGTGTAGATAAGGATCGAGCACCGCATGTTCAGCTTCATCACCAAGAACTGGAGAGGCAAGCCGCTCACCTCCTACCAGGTCATCGTCGACCCCGTGGCGGCCACGATGACCGACACGGGGCTGCGAGTCGTGGCTGAGTGGGAACAAGGCGATTACCCCAAGGGCATCGAGGTCACCGATGCCGAGCTCGCGGCGCTTCCTCTCAGCGGTCACGATTGGCACCCCGAATGGAACTACGATTTGACCCCACGACCAAGGAACCAGCGTCACCGGGGCAAGTAGTTGCTATACGGTCCCTTACGCACGGTGTGGGTCTTGCCGGTTCCCGGCGGCCCATACAGCAACAATCCTCGTTTGAGGTGTTGCCCGGACGCTCGGAGCCGGTCACGGTGGCGGGCCACGCCGAGTACCTGACGTTCGATCAGCTCCACCACGCCGTCAGGGAGGATGAGCGCGTCGCGCTGGACGCTCGGGCGAGGCTGGAAGGTGAGCGCCGCCGCTCCCCGACGGGCGAACCACACGTCCAAGGCGATCTGGACATTCACGTGATCGTAAGAAGGCCACTCCTCGCCGACCACCGGCAGCGTCGCGCCGTCGTAGCCCAGGTGCCCGGCGATCACCTCATCGGGTGACTGTGCATCGATCGGCTTTCTGGCGGTGGTCACCACCGTTCGCAACGCCCGTCGCCCGAGACGGGCCAGATCCGCCAGTCTCGAACCCGCCGGACGGCTCCATCATTTGAGTGTGCCCGGCCTGGGAGCAGCGGACCAAGTTCATCGGCGTCGTCGGTCGGGGTCGAGCGCCGCGGTGGCGGCGGCTACGGCGTCGAAGGTGGGCTTGGCGTTGATGGCCAGGCTGGTGAGGCTGGTGTGGCGGCTCTTGGTCATGAGCAGGGGAAGCCCGACGCCCGCTTCGGCCAGGTGGGTGAGCCGGGAGTGGCGGAGCTGGTGGAGGGTCCAGCCGCCGTTGGCGACCTTAAACACCTCGGCGGCGCGCCGGTAGGACAATCGAGCCCGGCCGCTGGTAGGTCGAGGTCGGCCAAGGCTAGCTGACGGGCAGGGGCGATGTCGGTCAGGAGCAGCGGGCCGGTCGGCGGCCGCCCAGCAGTCGATAGAGGAGCCTGGCCGTCTTGGTCTCCCAGCCGATCAGCTCGGGCCGGCCGCCCTTGCCGATCACCACAGCTCGGCGACGAGGCAGGCCGATGTCGGCGACGTCGAGGGCCAGGACCTCGTTGGCCCGGGCTGCGGTCTCGTACAGCAGCCACCACAGCGTCTTGTCCCGCAGCGGATGCTCGGCGCTGAGGAAGACGAGGAACTCGTCGGCGGGAATGGCCCGGGTCCGGGCGTGAACGTCATGATCGATGGTGAGCCGGCGCCGTTCCAGGCCGGTCGCCGGCGACGTAAGGATCCAGCCTAGCCTTGGCGGGTGGTGTAGGCGAAGAACGAGCTGAGGGTGGCCGACCCCGGTTCCACGAGGCCGGGGCCAGATGCTCGTTGCTCGAGGTCATGAACCGGACAAGAGACCGGCTGGTGATGCCGTCGATGCCGGATCGAAGATGTCGGCCAGAACCCCGAGGCGTCTGGCCGCCTCGTCGGTGTCTCCGAAGGAGTAGTCCTGGGCGATCTCGAAGCTGGGGTCGACCGTCACCTCAGTGGTCAGGCCGTTGGCGACGTAGCACTCCCGATGAGCGACCTCGGCCAGGTGAGCGAGACGCTCGAGGCTGGCCCCGGGCCCGACCGCGATCCTGGGCCGCAGTCGGATGGCGGTCAGCCGGGCCGGCTCGGCGTCGTCGACCATGATCCCCTCGGCGTCGTCGTCGTAGCGGCGCACGTCGATCCGGGCCCGGGCGGCCACCGCCAGGAAGGACAGCAGCTGGCACGACGACGCAGCCAGCACCACCAACTGCTCCGGGTTCAGCCGTTCGCCGTCGCCACCGAACGCAGGGTCGCCGCTCAGCTCCACGCCGGCCTGCGAGGGCGGAGCGGCACCCAGATGGGCCCTTGAATACGACTCGTAGCCCACGGCCGTCGAGCCGTCCCACCGACAACGGGCGTGATAGTGGTGGGTGTGGTTCCCTTCTGACAATCCGACCTCCTCCATCTGCGGCGGGCTACTTGATGACGCAACCGGCGTCGACTGGCAGCGTGACCCCGGTGATGTAACGGGCCTCGTCCGAAGCCAAGAACAGCAGGGCGTTGCTGATGTCGACCGGTTCCACCCACGGGATAGGTAGGGCGTTCATCTCCTGTGAGGCCGGCTGGAAGTCGTCCCTTGTGGGGTGGTCGATGTCCGGACGGAACAGGGCGTAGGTGGAATCGTTCATGATCATCGGGGTGTCGACCTGGGTAGGGTGGATGCTGTTCACCCGGATCCGCTGCGGTGCGAGTTCCAAGGCCAACGTGCGCATCAACCCGACGACGCCGTGTGGCCGACACGTAGTGGGCGACGTTCGGGTAGGCCATCAGCCCGGCCGCCGAGCTGGTCAGGATGATCGACCCGCCGTGGCCGGCCTCGATCAGCTGCGGGATCGTCGCCTTGGCGGTGTGCCACACACCGGTCAGGTTGATGTCGATCAAGTCCCGCCAGATGTCCTCGGGAAGGTCCTGGGCGGCGTAGGGGGCCGAGCTGATCCCGGCGTTGGCGTTGACGATGTCGAGCCGCCCCAACTGGGTGACCTGCCTCGTACCAGGCGGCAGGTAGATGAGCGGTTGGGCAGGCCTCCGCGGTACCCAACCCGAAGGGCAGGGTCGCCCTGGCGGCGTCGCCGGGCGACCTCCCGGTGAGCCAGATCGAGGCCATCCTCCAGGGCCCGGGCATGGTCACCGACGGGATGCTCAGCGTCACCTTGGACCGCGACGACCTCAAGGTGACCGGCCCGGGAGGGATTCCCTTCGACCCGGCCTTCGAGATCAACGGCAGCCTGTACTTCCAGCCCCTGGGCGACGGAGTGGCCCTGCTCAACGGGGATTTTCCGGTCCTGCCGGAGGAGTCCAACCCCTTCATCGACCAGCTCCTGGCCACGGCATCGTCTTCCAGGCGTTCCACCAGCACTACTTCGACCTGAGCCCCATGGTGTTCTTCATCCACTACCGGGGGGTCGGCAACCCCCTCGATCTGGCCACGGGAGCGGCGGCGGCGATCAGGACCACCGGCGTCCCGCTGCCGCAGATGATGCCCGCCAATCCCACCACCCCCTCGACGCCGCCGCCATCGGCAAGATTCTCGGGGGGGCACACCCACCGTCGGCTCCTCGGGGACCGTCAGCGTCAATGTCCCCCGAGCGGACACCATCACGTTGGGCGGCGTGAGATCAACAAGAAGTCCGGCACCAACACGGCAGCGGGGATCTCCTTCGAGCCGCTCTCTGGAGGGGGCGCCCAGTACGCGGCGGCCGGCCCCGACTTCTCGCTCATCGCCTCCGAGATCGAGGGCGTGATGCGGATGATGCGGGCCCAGGGCTTTACCGTTCATTGCCTGTACAACCAGGAGACCGACGAGCAGCCTCAGTTGTACTTCTCCCACATGCTGGCCACGGGTGACGCCTTGGACCTGGCCGAGAAGATCCGGCGGGGCCTCGACATGACCGACTCGAGCTTCATGTCATAGAAGTCGCGGGGATCGAGGCGGCGCCGCCTCAGCGGAGAGCCGGGCCGGCTCTGCCGGTCGCGGCTGGGCTTCATTGTTGAAGCGCACGGCGAGCACGGCGACGTCGTCGCCGTGGTCGCCGTCGACCATGCCCGCCACCACGGCGTCCAGCAGGGCGGCTGGACCGAGGTGATGGTACTCGGTGAGCAGGCCGCGGAGCCGCCGGAGTCCCTCGTCCAGGTCGCCCTCGCGCTTTTCGATCAGCCCGTCGGTGTACAGCAACAACGTGGCGTCGGTGGGGACCGCGAACTTGTGATCGTGGCGGCCGGCATCGGCCGTGACGCCGAGTAATGGATCGGTGGCCTCGGCGTCGAGGACGACCGTGGCGCCGTCGGCGTGCAGGAGGACCGGTGGGGGATGCCCGGCGTTGGTCCAGCGCAGCACCCGCCGGCCCGCCGCGGCGTCTGCCGGAGATTGCTCGATGCGACCCAGGATGGCAGTGGCGAGGGCGGGGATGGGGAGGTCCCGCATGGCCCGGTCCAGCAGTCCCATGACCTCCGACGGCGGCCCGTCGACGCTCCACGCGAACCCTCGCAGCATGCTGCGCAGCTGCCCCATGACCGCAGCGGCGCCGATGTCGTGACCGACGACGTCACCGATCATCACGATGGTCGCGCCCGACGGCAGCACCACCGCGTCGTACCAGTCGCCACCGACCTGGTCGTCGACCGTGGCCGTGCGGTAGAGGGCCACGAGGTGCAGGTGGTCCGGTTCCGGCATCCGGGTGAGCATGGCGTCCTGGAGGGCACGGGCAACCGTGCGGTCGTGCTCGCCGGCGGCACGCAGTCGGGCGTTGAGCTCTTGCAGCTCCTGGGCTCGCGCCAGCAAGTCAGCCTGCGCGGCTGCGACCCGAGCGTACAGATTGGCATTGACGGCCTGCGCCGCCGCTCCTGCCGCCTGCTGCTCGAGCAGCACCGTCACGTCCTCGACCCGGTTCAACAGCAGTACCACCTCGCCGTTCGGATCGAAGACCGGGGTGTTCGTGACGTTCCAGTAGCGCGTCTGGTAGCTGCCGTCCACCCAGATGTCGTA
>JAABUJ010007198.1_pt1 | contig 10464 bp, 9 predicted proteins | sample 5559131 | NCBI WGS metagenome assembly JAABUJ01 (sample SAMN10711875, study PRJNA513366) | rock metagenome | isolation source: Antarctica rocks | place: Antarctica: Victoria Land, Mt New Zealand nord | collected 2016-01-07 | reverse complement strand
TGAAGCTCTACCGGCACGCCCCCGCGACCGGATAACCCCAAGCCGCCTCACGGCGATCACCCGCTGGCGCATCAGGGCTTCGGTCTCCAGGCTCAGCTCGCCGCAGCATTACTTCCCCGATCTTTTGCGCGACAGCCTCGAAGGGGGGTCAGTTTTCCGCCGGCCCAAGCAGACTGACGACGTGAATTCAAGATCGTCTTGTCCGTGCTCTCGGGGGAGCGGCACACGGGGGTCTCGCAGTGGAGATCGCCGAACGGTCGGGGAGAATCGTCGAACCGTCAGGCGGCGGGTGGGGCGGCGGAGCCAGCTCGATACCGGCGCGACGCGGAGGGGTCAATGTTCATTCCGCACTAGCCAGGGCTCGCGGGCTGGTCGCGGAACTTCGAGGAGATCCCGGAACGGCGGGTGCCCGAGACCCGAGCGAGGTCCGGCCACACAGGAGGCCCGCCCCATGATGTATCGTCGCCTGCGCACTCTCCCCTCCACGCGCGTATCCGGACCAGCCGCGCGTAGCGCCCCGACCGCTCGCTCCGCCTGTGAACCGCCACCGAGGCCTCGCCCTGCGCCGTATCCGCCACCCTGGCTTGGCCGTCCTCGCGCTCATGCTCGTCGGAGCCGCCCTGGGGGCGGCGCTCCGCCCCGCTCCCACGGCGTTGTTCCGGGCGGAGGTGGCGATCGGCGTCGACACCGCGAGTGCGTCGAGCGCAGCAGACCGCGGGACCGCCCGAGGCGTGCTCGTCTCCTCCGCGCAGCTGCCCGCAGTGCTCCGAGATACCGCGGCGGCCGTCGGCACGCCCGACGCCGCCGAGGGGCTGGGCGACCGCGTGTCGGTCGTCGGTGACCCGATGTCCCCGATCATCCGCCTGCAGGTTACGGCCGAGACGCAGCCAGCCGCCAACCGCCTGGCGAGCGTCCTCGCGGCGCGGGCGATCGCCGCCGCGCAGCGCGCCATGGCGACACCGAACGGGCCGAGGACCGCTGTCGGCTTCGGCTTCGAGCAAGATCTCGGCGGGTGGGGGGCCACCCCGTCCATCTTTAATCTCGCCCCCCGCAGCCTGACGCGAACGCGGGCGGCGGCGTTCGCCGGCCGCTTCTCGCTCGCGACGGACTGCCCGCAGCGCAACGGCGGCTGCGGCCCGTCTGTCTCGATCGCCGGCCCGTTCCGGATCGGGAGACCCCAGGTCGCAACCGCCCGGGTGCGCACGCTGACGCCCGCGCCGGCGACCCTCCGCCTCGTCTTCGGCGCGAGTCCGCAAGACGTCAAAGTCAGCTTGACCGTCCGGGTGGGATCCCGCTGGCGTACCGTCTCAGTTCGCTGGACCCCCGCCCACGCGACGTCCGAGGCCGAGGTGGGCGTGCAGACCGTAGGCGGGCCCGCGCGCTTCGCGGTCGACGACGTCGTGGTGGCTGAAGGGACGAACGTGCGGGACCCCACGCGCTCCTCCGCCTCTGCCGCCGACGCGACAGGCGCTGCGGGGAGGGCCGCGGCCGCACGGTACGTACACGTGGAGGACCCCGTTGCCACGCCCCGCGCGCCCCTGATGACGGCGCGGTCAGCGGCCTTCGGCGGCGGCCTCGGCCTTCTCGCTGCAGTCGGCGGGCTCGGCGCCGCACAGCTGGCTCGCCGCAAGCGCGACGGCGAGCACGAGCCAGACTCGGATCTCTAGGCGGTCCCCGGCGAGTTGGGCGGCGACGACGGCGACGAGCGCTGCCGTCAGGAGACCCACGATAATCGGCTCACCGCGCGCGACAGCCGCGCGGACCACTGACGCACCGATCGCCGTCAAGAGGAGCGCCCATCCGAACAGCCCGAGCAGCCCGCAGTCGACCAGCGCGGACGCCCAAAGGCCCTGCGCCGAGCCGAGCACCCGCGGCGCGATGAGCCCGGGGGCGATGGCCGCCCCGTCCGGCCGGTAGGCCAGCTGGACGGAGCTCTGGCCCGGTCCATAGCCCAAGTACGGGCGGCGCTGCCACGAACGCAGGGCGCCGGTCCACGCCGAGGTGCGGTTCGCCGTCGTCCGGCTGAGGTCCGACGAGGACCGCCCCACCAGTCCGGCCAGCGCGCCCGGGTTCACGAAGGTGCCCACACCGACGACGAGCGCGCAGACGACTGCAGCCCCGGCCATCCCCGCGAGCACCACGCGCCCGGCTGCAATGGCGGTAAGGCAGAACGCGACGACCACGCAGAGCGCGAGCACCCCCCAGGCGAGCGAGGAGGACGTCACGGCAAGCGCGGTGACGGCGAGCGCGAGCCCCGCGACGGTCGCCCAGCGCCGAGCGCCGCCGAAGCGCAGGGCGAGCACCGACAGCAGAGGAGCGCCTGTCGCCAGGAAGACCCCGAAGTACAGGGGCTCCTTGAACGTCCCGCGCGCGCGCTCCCACCCCAGGAGCCCGCCCCCCTGGAAGCGGTGCCCGGTGGAAAAGCCGTCCGAATTCGGCGCGGAGTTGAGGTCCGCCAGCGGCCAGCCGTAGCGCAGGGCGACCCACTGGTACAGGCCGATCGCCGCCCCAACGACGGCGCCCGCGGCCATGGCCGCCACGAACCGTTCCAAACGCTGGCGCGTCGGGGTCAGGCCCACCACCAGCCCTAGGGCGCCGAGCCCGAGCCCAAGGTCGCCGACGTAGACGGCGGTGCGGTGCGAGGACCGGGAGGCTCCGCCGAGTGTCTCGCCCTGCCCGAGGAGCGCGGAGAGAACGTAGATGGCGGCGAGCACGGCTGCCGGCACCCGGATGCCTAGCGGGAGCTGCAGCCATCCGCGAACCACCCACGGCGCGCCCACCACAGCCGCCAGGGCGGTGAGCCCATAGCTCACCTGAAGCGTGAACCCGGCCTCGACCGTTCCCGCGGCGTTGAGAAACAGCGCCGCCAGCGCGAGGGCCAGAAGGCCGGTGACGGCCGAGCTCACCCAAGGCCGCGACCAGCCCCGGTCGAGCAGCAGCAGAGCGCTGCGCGCACGGAGAGGAGCGGAAGAAGGCACGGCGGGCACCGCGGATATGCTACGCGACGATGCTCGCCGTCCCTGTACCGTCCACGAAGCGTTCGGGGGGCGGCGATCGGCGGTGGACCGTTGCCGTCGACGCCCTCGCCGCGCGCTTCGGCGGGACCGCGTACGCGGCGCTGCAGCTGACCGACGCGCTGGCCCGCCGCGATGACGTCGCCGGGGTGCATCTCGTCGCCCAGCGGGACTCGCTCATCGGCCAGGCGGTGCGCCCGGCTGAGCGCGTCCACCCCGTGCTCCTCGTTAGCCCGCGCCGGGGTGAGCTTGCCTGGCGCGTGGCCTACGAATCGGCGCGCCTGCCCGGTTTGGTCGGGCGGCGCCGGGCGGACGTGCTCCTGACGCTCTCGGGCATGCTCCCGCGCCGCCCGGCCGCGCCCGTCGTCTCGCTGCTGGCCAACCCCGTGCCGTTCGTTGACGGCGGCGTCGCCAACCGCCTGCGTCGCGCAGCAATGCACCGGACGAAGCGCTACGCGCTGGCTACGTACGTGCCAAGCACACAGATGCAAGAGATGGTCGGCGGGCCCCGGACGCGCGTCGTCCCGCTCGGGGTCGACTTCGAGCGGTTCCGCCCCGGTGACGGACCAGGCAGCGAGCTGCTGTACGTCGCCGACTTTTACGCCCACAAGCGCCACGACCTGCTCGTCGCGGCGTGGGAGCGCCTGTCCGAGCCGCGCCCCCGGCTGCGCCTGGTTGGGAACCCGGCGGTGGATCCGGCGACGTTCGCCGCCGTGCAGCGGCTGGCACACGATCCGCGGGTCGTCGTGGCCGGGCGCGTCTCGTTCGTCGAGCTCCTGCGGGCCTTCGCCGGGGCCCGAGCGTTGGTCGTGCCGTCTGAGCGCGAGAGCTTCTGCATGCCGCTAGCGGAGGGAGCCGCATGCGGCATTCCGGCGGTCGTCGCCGACCACCCGGTGCTCCGTGAGACGGCCGGGCCTGGGGCGCTCGTGGTGCCCGAGGCGACCGCCGAGGCCTGGGCCTCGGCCCTACAGCGCATCCTCTCCGACGACGCGTTGCACGCCGAGTTGCGAATGGCCGCGCTCGACCACGCGCGACGGTTCTCCTGGGACGCAATGGCGGCCGAGGTCGTGCGCGACTGCGCGAGCCGCCGGTGATCCGCGTCGGCGTCGTCACGGTGACTTACCGCGGCGGGGACGCGCCGGCCGCGTGGGCCGACGCCCTGCACACCGCCGCCGAAGCCGCCCGCGACACGGTGAGCCTGCAGGCCGTCGCAGTCGACAACGCCAGCGGCGACGGGACCGCCGCCCGGCTACGCGGGGCCGCACCCTGGGTCGATGTCGTGGAGTCCGCCGTCAACGGCGGTTTCGCCGCCGGCTGCAACGCCGGTCTCGACCGACTGGTCGTGGCGGAGGTCGTCGCGTTCGTAAACCCGGACGTCCGCGTCGACTCAAGCTTCCTCAGCGTGCTCGCCGATCTCCCCTGGCCCACGTCGCTTGGCGCGCGCGGCCCGCTCATCGTGGGCGCCGACGGCAAGCTCGAGCAATCGGCGCGCGGCTTCCCGCGACCAGCGACGGCCCTCTTCGGCCGCACGTCGCTCCTCGCCCGCCTCACCCCGCGCTCGTCGGCGGCTCGGCAGGAACTTAGGGCCGACCCGTCGGCCGGCACCTACGCCGTCGACTGGGTCTCCGGTGCCTGCCTGGTCACCACAGCAGCCGTCCTGGAGCGCCTGGGCGGCTTTGACGAGCGCTACTTCATGTACTGGGAGGACGCGGACTGGTGCCGCCGGGCCCACGACGCCGGCCTGCGCGTCGAGTACGAGCCCCGGCTCGTCGCCCACCACGCGCAGGGCTCGAGCTCGCGCTCGCGTCGCGCGGCCACCATCGTGGCGTTCCACCGCAGCGCGCTGCGCTACTGGCGACGGCACAACGCGAGCTCTCCCGCCTCCACCGGCTTGGTCGCCGCCGCGCTCGCCGCGCGCTGCGCGGTGAAGCTCGCCGAGGCCGGCGCGCGGGAGCGCTGAGTTGGACGAGCGTGAGCCGCGGATCGCCGTCGTCGTGCTGACCTGGAATGGGCGCGAGAACACCATGGCCTGCCTGGCGTCGCTCGAGCGCACGGAGGGCTGCTCGCTCGATGTCATCGTGACAGACAACGGCTCGACCGACGGGACGGTCCCCGCCGTCCGCGCCGCGCACCCCGCCGTCACGGTGATCGAAAACGGGCGCAACCTCGGCTTCGCCGGCGGGAACAACGTCGGGATCGAGCTGGCGCTGCAGCGCGGAGCGGAGGCGGTGCTGGTGCTCAACAACGACACGACCGTCGAGCCGCAGACCATCGCGACCCTCCACCGCGCCCTCACCGCGGCGGACGACGTCGGGGCCTGCTCGCCCGTGCTCACCTACGCGTCACAGCGCGATCGGCTGTGGTTCGCAGGAAGCCGCTACGACCCGGCGAGGGGCCACAGCGGACGGGCCTCGGCCTACGAGCAGGGCGCCCCGCTTCCGGCCGCCGCAGTGCCGATCGACCGGGCGGTCGGGGCGGCGATGCTCGTGCGCCGCGCCTGCATCGCTGAAGTCGGGGCGTTCGCCGAGGAGTTCTTCTTCCTTTACGAGGACGTAGACTGGTCGCTGCGCATGCGCTCTGCGGGCTGGCGGATCCTGCTCGTACCAGACGCGCGCGTCGCGCACCGCGTCTCGGCGAGCCAGGGCGGGGAGCCGATGACGCCAACCACCGCGTACTACGGCACGCGCAACGATCTCGAGCTCGGTCGTCGGCACGCCAGCCTGACTGGCGCACGAGCGGCCGCGCGCCAGGCGTTGTGCCTACTCGTGCATCTCTGGCAGCTGCGCCGCGCGCCGGCCGGGACGCGGCTGGCCACCACGCGCGCGACGTTCGAGGGGGCGCGCGACTTCGCCCGCGGCGCGCTGTTCCAGCGAGGCGCCCCGCGGCCGAGCGGCTAGGGTTGCGCGCGGATGGACTCCTCGGTGCTTCCCCTCGGCGGCAAGCCGCCCGACTACTATGATCACCCGCGCGCGGACCTCGTCGCCCAGCTGCCACGGCCCCTCGGCCCGACGCTGGATGTCGGCTGCGGCGTCGGCGGGGTCGGCGCGGAGCTGCGCCGAGCCGGCGCCACACACCTCACTGGCATCGAGCTCGACGCAGCCTCGGCCCGCGCCGCGCGCGGGGTCTTCGACGAAGTGCTACAGGACGACGCGCTCGCGGCAGCGACCGGGCTCGCCGATGCGAGCTATGACACGATTGTCTGTTACGACATCCTCGAGCATCTGTTCGATCCCGCCACGGTCCTGCGCGAGCTCCACCGAGCGGCCGCACCCGGCGGCCATCTGCACGTCTCGATCCCGAACGCGCGACACGCATCCCTGATCCGCGACCTCTACCTCCGCGGCACGTTCGGTTACGCCCCCTACGGCCACCGCGACAGCACCCACATCCGGTGGTTCACGCGCAGGGACATTGAGCGCCTCCTCGCGGAGTGCGGCTGGCGCGTGACCGACGTGGCGACGCATCCTTTCAAGCGCTACCGGCAGGTGCTCACCACGGCGAGCGGGGGCGCGCTGCGCGAGCTGTTCGCTGTGCAGTGGTTCGTGCTTTGCGACGTCTAAGCGGCCGCGATGCGCACGCTGGCGCGAATTGCGCTCATCCTCCTCGCCGGTCAGGGGCTCGGGCGCGGCGCGCAGGCCGTCTACGGTGTGCTGCTGGTCCGTGTCCTCAGCCCGGCGGGGTACGGCGACTTCGCGTATGCGCTGGCCATCGCCGGCACGGGCGTGATCGTGGCCGACCTCGGGTTCGCGCGCCTGATGGTGCGCGATGTCGCCCGGGCCAGCGACTCGGCGACGCGGGCGCGCGAAATGCTCAAGGCGCGCGCCCCGGGCGTGCTGGCGGTGACCGTGCTCTGCGGGATCGGTGCGGCCAGTGGCGTGACGGGGGTCTCGCCGATGCTCGCGCTGGCCTCGACGGTTTTCCTGGGCGCCGAGTCGTTCGCGTACGGTTACGAGTCCGCGGCGGTCGGCAGCGAGCGCCCCGCGCGCTTCGCCTCCGTGCAGTTGCTCTCCGGCGTCGCCGTCGTGCTCGCCGGCGTGGCCGTCGTGACCGCCCCCTCCGTGTCGCCTGCGGGCGCGATGGCCTGCCTGGCGGGGACCTCCCTGGTGAAGGTCAGCGCCCACCGGGTGCTCTGGCGCGGGGGCAGGGTGCGCCCCCTGCGCGCGCTGCCTGTCCGCACCTGGACGCGGGACGCCGCGCCGTTCCTAGCCCTGGCCGTGCTGGCCGCGGTCTACTACCGGGCCGGCATCGTGGTGCTCCACGCCACCGTCGGTCCGTCCCGAACGGCGCCGTTCGCCGCCGCGATGCGGATCTTCGACGCCGCCGCGCTGGTCGGCGGGATCGGGTTCTCCGCCGTGAGCCCGCTGATCAGCCGCATCCACCGCGACCGTCCGGACGAGCTCTGGGCGGTGTGGAAGCGGCTGATCGGGCGAGCGGCGGTCGTCGTGGTGCCGGGCGCGGCGCTCGCCATGGCGGCGGCCGAGCCGCTCGCCGGAGCGATCTTCGGTGCGGAGTATCGGGAGCCAGTGGGCAGCCTCCTGGCCATCCTCCTCCCGGGGATGGCGTTCGCGATCCTCCAGAACTTGAGCGCCGCTGTCGTCTTCATGAGCGACGACAGGCGCGACGTGCTGCGCCTAACGATCCTTAACGTGTCCGTGCTGCTCACGATGATCGTGGTTCTCACGACCACCGAGGGGGCGCGCGGTACTGCAGTGGCGATCACCGTTGCCGAGGCGCTGTCCTTCCTCTCATTCACTGCGCTGGTCCGACGACGCCACCGCGCGCCCGTCAGCGCGCCACTCGCCGCAGAGACCGCCCGATGACGGCCACGGACATAAGGTCGTGAGGGATCGCCAAGGCCAACGTGAGCACCAGCATCACGAGGAACGGGCGCTCAGGACCATCGCGTTGCGCCCGGCGCCTGCCACGCAAACAGCAGCGCGATGCGCGACGTAGCACGCCGGGCCGACGGGGGGGCGCCCCGCCCGCAGAGTTCGACCGACGCGGTGCCGCTGCTCGGCGCCGCGACCACCGGGAGGAGTATTAGCGCGCCGGCAGTTGTGGGCCACGTCCTTGAGCGCCCCGGCGGCGGCGCTGTAGGCGCCGCGAAGTTGCGCGGGATGGGCGGCGCGCACAGCCCAAGAGACAGCTCCGCGAGTGCCCCACGCGGCCCCCAGCGAGACGCCGCAGAGCGCGCGGCGCCGCTTCTCCGACAGCGAGCAGCATCCCGGCAGCGAGCCACGCGAAGCCTCGGGTAGCGTAGGTTCGCGGGGTATGTCCCGTTAGGGTCGGCCGCGTTCAGTTGCAGCGCCCCGTCACGACGGCGACGTGGGAGGTCACCAAGCAGAGCGTCGGGAACCCGCGGAGCCGCGGGGCGCGGGAGCACGCCGCGGGCCCGCGGCGCTCGCCGTGCGCGGGCAACCGCTAGCCATTGCGGCACGACGCGTGGCCCAACGGCCTTCTCGCCGGATGACGAACATCTGCCTCTGTTCGGATTCGCCTCCGGAGGCGGGGCACACTGGGGTCGCGCGCCAAACGGTTCGACGGCGCCCGACGCTGCGCGGCTCGACGAGCCGACCTGGCATGCTCCGCCGCGATGCGAACCCTCATAACCGGTGGAGCTGGCTTCATCGGCTCCCACCTCAGCGACGAGCTGATCCGTCGGGGTCATCGGGTCCACGTGATCGACGATCTTTCGACCGGGGCGATGGAGAACATCAGCCACCTCAAAGACGAATTCGGGATTCTCCTACACCATCGATTCGGCGCACAACCTTAGCCTCATGTCCGAACTGGTGGACGGGGCCGACGTCGTCTATCATCTGGCCGCTGCCGTGGGTGTCGAGCTCATCGTCGAGTCCCCCGTACGGACAATCGAGACCAACGTGCACTGCACCGAAGTCGTCCTGTCGGCCGCGGCCAAGAAGCGCAAGCCGGTCCTGATCGCGTCGACCAGCGAGGTCTACGGGAAGTCCATGGACCTGCCGTTTCGCGAAAGCGGGAACCTCGTCATGGGCGCCACGGACAAGGGGCGCTGTTCCTACGCTTGCTCGAAGGCCATCGACGAGTTCCTCGCGCTCGCGTACTGGAAGGAGCGCAAGCTCCCGACGGCGAGATCGCCATTAAGTCAAATGTGACCCGGTCGGCTCCGGGGCGAGGGGCAATCGACATTCCGGTCTCTCCGGTGCCGGCTACGAGCCTGCACGGTCCCAGCTTTTCGCCCAGTGGTGGACCGCGTAAGGCGCATCGGCCCCGATGTTCGTTCTCCCATCCCACAGCGTGGGGTAGAACCGCTCGGGCCCAAAAAGCGGCGCTTGTGCGGTTCCCGGGGGTCGGTTTCGGGGAGCTGGTGGAGTAGCTCCACCGTCCGCCGCCGTCAAGCCCCACCTTGGTGGTTGGGGGCGGGGCGCGGGGTCGTAATCGGCGGTCTTGCGGCGGTTTTGCGGTTGCTTGACTGCGTCGGGCGGCTGCGCTGATGCAGCCAATGAGGTCCGGGAGCGGAGTGCCCGGAGAAGTGGTTTGAGCCGCGCACGCCGCCGTGCTCCGAGGGTTCCGGCTTCTTCAAGGTCGGGAACTCTGCGAAAGGAACGGTGGCGGCGTGCGCAAACGAAGCGTATGGAAGATGCTGCTCGGAGTCGAGCGGGCGGTCATCGAGGACGTCCGCGTCGAGCAGGAGCTGGTCGTGGTTTCGGTGCGCCCCAAGGCGCGGGAGAAGCATCGCTGCGGCGCTTGCGGGCGGCGCTGCCCCCGGGAGGATGCCGGGGATGGCTGCCGGCGGTGGCGGGCCCTTGACCTGGGAACGACGCTCGCCTATCTCGAGGCCGACGCGCGGCGGGTGCGTTGCCGTCGCCATGGCCGAGTCGTAGCGGCGGTGCCGTGGGCGCGCCACGACTCGCGTTTCACCGTCGCGTTCGAGGACCAGCGCGCCTGGCTGGCGGTACATGTGTCCAAGAAGGCGGCGGCGGAGTTGATGCGCGTCACGTGGCGCGCGGTTGGCGGCGTCTGCGAGCGCGTCGTCGACGAGGCGATCGGCCGGCGCGACCTGCTGGCCGGGCTCAGGCGCATCGGGATCGATGACTTTTCGCATCGAAAGGGCCAGCGATACCTGACCGTCGTCGTCTGCCACGACACCGGCCGGCTCGTCTGGGCCGCCCCCGGCCGCGACCGCCAGACCGTCCTTGAGTTCCTCGATTTGCTGGGCCAAGACCGTAGGCTGAGGCGGAGATCGCGTCCGGCGCGCCTTCCAGGATGGGTCGCTCAATCGAGGGAGAATCACGTTGAGCGAGTCGAAGAAGTACCGCAAGTTCACGCCGGCGCAGAAGCTCGGATCTGCCGCGAGCATCAGATCAGTGAGACGCTTCTGCGTCGTTGGCGCGACCAGTTGCTGGAGGCCGGGGTCGAGCGCTTCGAGGGCAAGGAGGAGCGCTCGGTTCATATCGAGCTGCGCAAGCGT
>JAABUJ010007196.1_pt1 | contig 10467 bp, 14 predicted proteins | sample 5559131 | NCBI WGS metagenome assembly JAABUJ01 (sample SAMN10711875, study PRJNA513366) | rock metagenome | isolation source: Antarctica rocks | place: Antarctica: Victoria Land, Mt New Zealand nord | collected 2016-01-07 | reverse complement strand
AGGAGGAGGGGTTGGTGGAGTATGAGAGGGGGAAGGAGGAGGAGGCGAGGGAGGCGTTGAGGGGGCAGGGGGAGAAGGAGGTGGATGGGTGGGAGGCGTTGCCGGGGGATGGGGGCGATGGGGTGGGGTGGAGGTTGCCGAATATGGACGAGGTGCAGGAGGAGTTGGTGGAGAGGAGGAGGAGGGTGCTGTTGGATAAAATGGGGTGAAAGACTGATACCCGAATCCGAATCCGAACCACGGTACACGCTTGCTATCATATGATGTCGTGCATGTGCCGCACATCAAGATTGGTCATCCGGCCTCTGAGAGCCTTTCGTTCGCCCTGAGCTTTTGGTCTGCTTTGCGACCTTGACTTAAGCTTGCATACAGAGTCTGCGCACTGGTCCGCTTCGCATCTGCAAAGCTGGCCAGTGACACGTCGTCAAGCACAAACAGCCCCAAAGTGCCGACTCTCCATCTATGGATCATCCAAAGCGCCGTGGCTTCAATATCTGGAGTCCCTCCTTTCTGCAGTCTGCCAATCCCGCGGGCCGCTCTGCTGAGAAACTCCACTATATCATTCGTTGGCACACTGTATTTGTAATAAATCTCAGGGTTGTACAAGTTCAGATGGTAGAGGAGATAGTCGGCTAGAATGGTCGGAGGTATGATCGTATCTTTCACGCATCCACATAGTGCAAGCTTGAGCATGGACTCTGCGTTGGGAACGAAAGGAATGAATACACCGGGTGAATCGATCAGATAGACCGCTGGCCTTTCTTGATCTGCTTCGAGGATCTTGACGTCCGAACCCATCTTTCGCGTGACCCCCGGCTGCGCACCCGTACGGGACGCCTTTGGCCGGTGTAAAGTGAAACTCCGCATAGCATTGAGTAGGGACGATTTCCCAACATTCGGCATACCAACGACCATCATCCTGAAGGGCAACAATGAATCTTTTGCTGCAGCACGCTGCTGTACAGCGTCGAGCAGGAGGCGCATGGAATTGGTATTCCTAGGATCATTGAAGAGGACTTTGGAAGGATAGTGCCCTTCTTGGGTGATATCTTTGATCTATACCTGATCAGCAAGTGGCCGGTACGATGGTCTCCCCACTCTCTCGCTTAAGCGTGAAACTTACAGACTTGAGTCGCATTTTGTCCCTGTACTTCGTCCCTGCGTGACCGAGGTCTGTCTTTGTATATATGATCACCCGCTCTTTTCCAGCCAGATTTTCCTCGAACAATGGGTTACTGGAGGTGATAGGTACACGAAAGTCCCTGCACTCAATGATGAGATCGATATTGGACAACATGGTTTTCATCTTTTCAAGTCCCGCACGATGGTGACCAAGGAAGTATGACCGGGGGAGGGATTCGAGATTGGGGAACACCCGTCGAGGAATGAAGGACGCCATGTATTGAGATTGCTAGCAGAGTCATTTTGAATGTATTGCAAGAGGCCCTAATAGTGTATGGCTCATTAGATTGCTTTCGCGGTTGTGGTAATCGATTGCTGGACGGGACGAATAAGTGGACTTTGGAGTGGACGTCTGCATACATAATTGATTTGGCATGGCTAATCATTCGTGAAGGACGAAAAGTAGGACGAAGTATGGCAGTAGTATTTCATTTGTTTGCAAGGCCTCGCCCGATGTTGGCTCGAGCATGAGGGAGCTTAGATGGAAAATATCACTCGTTATGTCTCCATAGAAGTACAAGGACCATGTCGTTTATAGAAAGCTCCCAAATGGTTACCGGACACCGTCCCCCCTTTTCCCAGACTGAACCCCGTTTGCCCTTTCGCCTCTGAACTCCATTTCGACCTAAACACGAACCCATATCCAACATCGTTGTTCAGACAGCTCGTCATGCTCAAATGTTCGTTTCTTCAAAGCCAGCTAATGCCGATCCGCACTCTCCTCTGGCGGCAGCACTTTCAGATTCCCATCTTCAATATCTTTTTGGATACGATCCAGCCTGCTTCCACTGCCCCTCCTCTCCCATGCTGGCCTGCCGGAGTCGAATACTTCAGTCATTTCCTCCAGCGTCTTCCCCTTAGTTTCCGGAGCCGCTACCCAGATGTGCACAAAAGCGAATAGGTTGAAGGTACCAAAGATCATGTACATCTTCCAATTAATGCTCCACAATAGTGGCGGTACCGCAAAACCGACGGCGCAATTCCAGGCCCAGTTCGAGGCTGTAGTCAGCGAGACGGCTTTGGCGCGGATTCCGGTAGGGAAGATCTCCGCAGCGTAAACCCAGGAAGTCGGACCCCAGGTCATGGCGAAGATGGATACGAAAAGGTAGGAAAATGCGATTATGAGACGGGAGACCACGGGATGGGAGGCCGTGACCCAGGAAATGGCATCAAGATCTGGGTTCGTGTGCGGATTGGGTTCGCCGTAGATGGCTTCGAGGGCACCGATGATGAAAAGGCAAGCCATCTGGCCAAACGCTCCGACGAGTAGGGATGGCCGCCGGCCCCACTGCAGCATTTCAGAGTCAACGATCGTTCCTTGATTAAGTTCGGAATTGCAAGTACGGAACCGCCAATAACATAATTGGCCCCAAGAGGCGTAATTCGAGGATGTGTGTCTTTTGTAGGCATGTGGGAGATAGTACTTACAGTGTCGAGAAAGAGAATCGCGGGGAGGGTAAGGGCAACGTTCAAGATGTATTGGATCAGCGCTGTAAGAAGAGGGTTCCCCGTGCCGGCGGCTTGCATCACATAGCTTGAGATTGTCAGCGACAAGCTGAGCAGAATAGACGTAAAGCTTACACGATATAATACATCTGCGACCATGCCGGTCAGCAACCAGTGACAGAGAATGAGACTGGGTGAGTTCACTGACGAGGATGTTGATGCCGCACAATTGCGACCACATCTGAATTGACATGCCTAGGATCACGCGACTGAACAACTTTGGTTCTGTCAAGGCTCGCAAGGACGACACCGCCTCTTCGCGCTCAAAGCGTAGAGCTTCTTCGATCTCTCGATACTGTGCCAAGACCTTGGGATGACCGATATCACCGTTGCCGTGTAAATTGGCGAGTACGCGAATCGACTCTTCCCAACGGTCTTGACCAGCGAGCCAGCGAGGGGTGAAGGGCATAAAGAACATGCCGACGAAGAGAATGGCGGCCGGGATCGTTTGAACTGCCCATGGTATGCGAAACGCGGCGGAACTCTGTTTGGGGTTTGCAGCCCCGCCTCCTACGAACGATGAACCGTATTGGATGAAGTACTGAATTAGTATACCCCATGTGATAGCCCACTGCTGGAGTGAGACGACCCTCCCTCGAATCTCTTTAGGTGCCTTTTGAGCATGTGAGCAGGGACACAACGTTATCAGATACATACTCACAATCTCAGCTTGGTAAACTGGAACCATAGCTGAAGCAATGCCTATACCCACGCCAGCAGTGGCACGTCCAACGACGAGCGGCGCTATGCCATTGGCGGAGGTCTGAATTCTAACAGCTGGTCAGACCTGACCGACACAGGACGCAAGCAACGAACATAGAGCCAATAATCCATACTATAGCAGCGATTTGGATGGCACTTCGACGAGACATGCCATCGGCAATGAAGGAAGAGAAGAGAGTGCCGAGCAGTGATCCCGCGGGCATTGCACCAGTGATCGCACCTTGCTTGTACTGGCCATGAACGTTGAAATAGTTGGTATAGGCTTGGGTGCCTAGTACACCACTCATAGAGCTGATATCAAAGCCAAATAGCCCGCCGCCTAAGTTGAACGATCAGCTGCTGCGCAGTGCAAACGAAGCAGGGTTCTAAACCTATAGCTGCGAAAGCGCAAATCGCATACACATTGTAGACTTGATACATGACGGGATTGAGCAGCAACTATCAGTGGGAAACGTCGATCATTGATGGGTAACAACCACACCGGTGGGGTACAGCTTGCACGGCAGCACAGTCAGAGAAGGAAGCAAAGGAGGTAAAAGACCAGGATGGGAAGGAGCAGCATCAAATAAGATGACTGGGCCGGAGAGCCTCGATGCTTTGAGAGAACGACCTGAACTGCCATTCGGATGCCTCCAGAAGGCCACCAAGCCAAGGTGTAGCCGAGTCATACCATGGCTGACCGAAGAAGCGAGTACGAACCTGGACCCCGAAGCCTTTGGAAGAGCAGAATGACACCGCATGCATAGGCTTGACTTGACGAAGGAACATGCCGTCCTGGACCCAGAAAGCTGGTCCAAGGCACAGCGATGGGATGAGATCCAGCACCACGCGTACTTACTTGCATACGGGGGTACATGCACGTGAGCTCTCTCAGCCTTCAGGCTAGATTGCGAGAAGATCCGTTACACAGCAGCACAGCAGCTGTCGCTCACCCGACTGGTGCATGATCGTCTGCGCTCGGCCAACCATTGAGCGACGCTCAGCCGACGTGCATCCCCCCATCGCTGCCTGGAAGAACTCCGCATTCTCCCAAGGCAAAGATCGAACGATCAATCTCAATGTATTAACCGACTACACCGCTCTATGTAGGTTCCATCGAGAACGTCTTGGTTCACCATTGCGACAGACCTCAATTGGAAGGAATCTTCATTGCAGGCGATTGCCGTTGGAATGCTTCTCTTCTAGGACCAGCTCGAGGAATAGACTCACTGTGGGGGTCCGTTGACCAAACCCGACGCCATAGCTATTGCTCCTTCCATGTCGTCTTTATTGTACAGGAATAAGCCTTGCAGGGCTGCTGCACTGGTCCGCGTACTTGGCTCAGGTCTCTTGGCCTGATCCGACTCAAGGATCCCTAGCGCTTCGAGCCTGCGTAGGAACTCTCGTTTGAAGCTCTCGCATTGGTCCAAATCCCCATAAAATCGATCCCACAGCATGCCAGCCTGCCACCGCGTGGCTTCTCCCAGTCTGACAGTCATGTCGACCCTGCCAGGCCGCACCAGCGCTGCATCAAGCCGCTCAACATGGTTAGTGGTCAGAAACAGGACGCGCTCTTCAGCGCTACCTACACCGTCCAAGGCATTGAGAAGGCCAGAAAATGTGACATTAGCGCCCCTGTAGCCATCGCTATCGGTCTGTCTGCGATTAGCAAAAGCTGCATCAGCGTCTTCTAGAAGCACCAGAGTCCTTTTCGGAATCACAGTAAGGAGGAAGTTCAGCCGATCGTCGGTAAGGCCTCGCTCACTGAGATTTAGAATGGCAATATTATAATCTAGCTCGCCGGCTAGTGCTTGTATGAACGAGCTTTTCCCACTGCCTGGAGGTCCATGAAGCAAGTACCCTCTTCGATACGGTATCCCGCGTTGATAGTACCATTTGCTACTGGCCAGGAATTCCTTCACATCTACCACAATGCGCTCCTTGACCCCCTGGTCTAGTATTACAGACTCAATAGGTCTTTTCCTTCGTGGCTCTCCAAATTTCTCCCAGCTCGTTGACTTTGCCGTGTACATAATTGTTCTACCTTCTGTAGATCGTTGCGCAAGCTTGTGTGCTTCGATGAAGAGGTCCTCAAATACGTGACGTTGGGAATATAAGGTTGTCAAGGTGATGGATTCCCATGGTCTGCCCGAATGGATATCCATAGATTTCGTCTCGCGGACTCGATTGACCATGAGAAATGCATTCTTGTATCTAAGGATGTGCCTGCCAGGGCCGGGCAGGAGAGCGAACTGGGTCTGGACGGAACCGTTTGGGTGCGTGACCTTTTCCGTATGAATCGCGAGATGGTGCATCCCAGGAGTGAAGCGGCGCAGCAGAGATTCGTAGACCCCAGCCTTAGCAATCTTCCGATCAGTGCTTACAGCGGTGAAGGAAGGACTGCCGGGCAGCTGTGCCCGCTGATGCATCGTCATCCATTGCAAAAACCAAGGGTATGACTCGTCCTTGACATTGATCTCGACGTCGACGAGCAGTCGTCTTTTGAGCATGCTTGCGCCATGGCGAAGTCCTTTTTGGGCGGTAGCAAGTACGACACCAAAGCCAGCTAGGCCTATACCCTGCAACAGTCAGTTGGAATTGCTACGCTTTCTCAGGTCACTTACAGCGGTGAAGAAGGGATTATTCGAGACTTGCGACAGAAGACTGCCCTCTCCGCCGGCTTGTGTGGAGATTAGGGGGTTCAATCCACTATCTTCAACCCCGACAGCGGATTTCTGAGGTATGGGCGTCGCACCACTTCCGTCCATACGCTCTCGACTCTTCACGTGTCACGGCAACATCGTTTTCGACGTCTCATGGAACTGGTCCTGGGAGGATGGACTTGCCAATAATTCGTCATGATACTTCTACTCTTGAGAGTGCGGAATTACAGCGCGATTCTCTTGGCAGTTCTTGGTCCCTTTCTGAGGACCCTCAGGTTTTGCACAATTCCCAGGTACTTTGAACTTCAATGTAGTGAAATCGTCCTACTTCTGCTTTCACTGACCCGTCGGTCGAAATCTCCTCGCCGAGCCCCGTCATTACTTGCTTGCTTGTCAGCCTCCAATCTTAAGACCAGGCTGCAACATTTCTCCCCTGCGTCTTATGTCCGAAGTCCGAAAGCTACAGAGTCTAGATAAAGTACTTATTTGGACCATTCGCATCCCAGATCATTGTTCCAACCAGCTCAAATGAGCCTCTTCGGCCGACTGTTCTTCCGCTTCTCAAACACGACCAAACCTAACCCAAAACGTTCATTTTCCAACTCGCCCTTGATGTCCAGCTCCGCGACTGCTGCCGCGCTCTATGCGGCCACGGTCTCCAGCTCTGCGATTACAGGTGCTACACCAGAGGAAGCCAAGGAAAAGCGACATCATGTCAAGGACGGGAAAGGCTTTGTGAATCCTTGGGATAGCTGGAAGGAGATGCCGGGACCAGCCATTGCGCGAGAAATGATTTGGTATGCAATTCGTCCTACAGAGGAAGCAGTGCTGATCTTTAAAGGCGGCGGTTGTCAGGGAAGGCCAATCAGCCCAACACCACACCTCCTACGGTACCCGTCCGAAAGCCGGACTTTCTTCCTACCAGAGATACAAAGACTCTCCGCGCAACCTGGTTAGGTCATGCTTGTTATTATGTAGAATTCCCTGGAGGCTTGCGTATACTCTTCGACCCAGTCTTCAGTGAACGATGCAGCCCTTTCAGCTGGCTTGGCCCAAAGCGGTTTACAGAGGTGCCCTGCCAGATCGAAGAGGTCCCGACAATCGATGCGGTCGTCATCTCGCACAATCACTACGACCACATGGACCACCCCACAATCATGAAGATCAAAGCGAAACATCCGAACGTTCATTTCTTCGTACCATTGGGTAACAAGAAGTGGTTCCACGACTCCGGCGTCACGCAGGTCACAGAGCTCGATTGGTGGGAAGAGCGGGACTTCACATTATCACCCAGTGGTAGCAAGCCGCGAATCTCAAATCCGGACGGAGATCCGGGTGCGGCGTCAGCGATTAGCGAAAGGAGCATGAATGCCCATATCTCGTGCCTCCCATGCCAGCACACTAGTGCCCGAACAGCATTCGATCGAGGACACACGTTGTGGGCATCCTGGAGCGTCGAGAGTGGAGGCAGGAAAGTCTGGTTTGGTGGCGATACCGGGTACAGAGCTGTGCCGAAGCTTCCAGAGGGTGCGGACGACTACAGTCCCGATCTCAATTACCCTCGTTGTCCAGCATTCAGGCAAATCGGTAAACTGCGAGGGCCATTTGACTTGGGTCTGATACCCATAGGTGCTTACGACCCGCGCTGGGTCTTCTCGTCAATGCACGCCAATCCTTTTGACTCAGTTGAGATCTTCAAGGATACCCAGTGCAGAAAAGCGATGGGTATACATTGGGGGACATGGGTGTTGACCGAAGAAGATGTATTGGAGCCACCGAAGATGCTGAAGAAAGCTTTGAGCAGGAGTGATATCCCAGAGACGGGCGTTTTCGATGTGTGTGATATTGGAGAAAGTCGAGAGTTCACCTGAGGCCGTCCGTCGGATGTCACTCCGTTCAATGAGGCTGCGGTCCTGGCTGGTAGAGATTTTCTCATCCGTCATAGCCTTTACCGAAGAGCATGGGATGAGACCCTCCCGCTAGCACAAACATAGGAAATTGCTGTCGTTCCTACCGCTTTCCTCTCAAATCCTATCACGAAAGCAAAAAGGGTGGTCCGAGAGTATAGGCCCTCTCGCGACCTACTAGATAGTAGGCACAAATGACGATAGTGGGTGGGATAGCGTGGATGGCGCGTGCAAAGAGGGAGGTATCGAGGAGTGCGAGGAAGACCTTGTTGAGCATTGTATGCGAAATTTTTACACTGGATTGCGAATCCACCATGAGTCCTGTCCGAGTCAGATGTGCGAAGCAGCCATCTTTTGGGTCGTGTACAGGAGTGTTGTTTTAGCTCTATTTTAAAAAATTTATCTGGATCAGATTCAGTCATGCGCAAAATTGCCTGGCTGAGCTATGCAGCGCGATGAACGCAATGCAAAGTTTTCGTTGTGCAATTCCCACTGGCCTTCTAGCACATTCGTCTCGGGCTAAGCCTTGAACTCATGGATGGGGGACATGAAGGCGCTTGTCAGCCGCTTGGGGCAATTTAGAGGTAGTGGTCTAGTTGATTAAAAACGTCTTTAGATCACAAGGTTGCTGTGTGCGTAAGACTTGAAGCGTGTTCCGTACGGTGATCTGTGGACTGAGCTTTATCTTTCTGACCAAGCCGCTGCATGTTCCCCAGGTCGAAGATACCTAGATCGCGATGACTACATACAGCTCCTCGAGTGTGGGAGTCTGTGCCAGATGGGGACGGCTGTGTCCATGTCGAATAGGAGACCTGTCTAAGAGGCCCAGTGATCTGGGAAGTTGGATACCTGGGTCTATCAAGTTTGTTGACTCGCATTGGTCGCCATTAGACCCTCTTCAGGCCTCGCTCGTTTCTCTTCTTCAGCCAGTCGATCTTGTTCGTCTTCCGGTGTTCCTTCTTTGCATGCCCATGCGTCGACGTATCGAAGAGTTTCGCGGTTCCAAATCTTGTTCATGAACAGCAAACGTATGGGCACCAGAGCGATGATGACCACGGGGAAGGCAGGAGCACCTTTAGTCAATGTTATGACGAAGATCAAAACCGTGACGATGATCTGAACGGCAGTGTAACCATGAATGGCCCAATAACTTCGCACTTTAGTTGGTAGTGGTTGGAGTTCTGACGCTGGGGTGAGGATGTAGAAGAAGCGGTACAGGATTGGACTAGCTTTTGTCAGCAAACCCTGAAGCTTCTCACATTCACCAGATCATACTTGGTGGACAGGCTCTGTTCGCCCATATACAGGAAAAGTCCTGCTAGCACACTTGTCGGGGTCAAGCCGAGAACGTGTTGGAAAGGTGGGCTGATGAAAACAAGGATAGCACCGGCGTGTAGGAAAGCGCTCCATCGTTGCTCGTACACACGTCTTACCGATCGAACCTCTGGCTCTTCCTCGTCTTCAGCGGACACGCGAGTTTCCTCTTTCTCAATGTGCAATAAGCTCTCGGAATGCAATGGCGCCTGTGGAAGCAGCCCATTCGCTGGAGGTATACCTAGAATACCGCACATGGCCGTGGTGCACCCTAGCAAAGCGATATCCCAAGCAAAACCGCCAGGTTTTTTCGTGCCATACCGTTCGACGGTACAGATGATACTGCTCACTTCGTGATCGAAAAAGAAGAGAATGGTGATGATGAGACCAGGTATCAGCGCAGCAAAGATCCACTTCACGTCGAGTCGCCAGAATTGAATGAAGAATACCGAGCGTTCAGGACTTGTCGGTCTGAACGTAGTGCTGATTTGCAACGTCTGCCTGTCCAGATTGCTCAGCTCGCCGACACGCGGTAGGCCGATGAAGATAATTATACTGATTGCAGCAGCGTACTCGGCAAGGCCCATCCGAATGTAACGATGGAAGAGCGGCTTCCACTTTTCTGCTGTAGAAAGGAAGATTGCCACAAGCATCGTCCCAATCGCACCGATGATGCTATACAGGAAAGCTGCAAATGAAAGGCCATTATGTGCGCGCTGCAGCTCTTGGATAGCCTTATGAAAGTAGATAATACTATTCAAGAGTGAAAAGATCTCCGCCGAGAACGTCGTTACGTAGCACATTGTCCAATCGTGGGCGTTGAAGATCGCAAGAATGATGTGCATCCATCCGGCATGAATAAGAGACCAGGCTATGAACGGCAGAAACTGTATCTACATGAAGAGTTTCAGCAGAGTAAGTAACACGACTTTAGCAGCTGTACTCACACCGAAGGTGTCAGTACACAAAGAGTATATCGTCTCTGCCAAAACGGAAAAGGGTCCAGTGACACCTAATATGGTGAGCGGCTGGTTTGAAAATCTAAAAGTGTCAGAGATGGAAAATGCATTCTCTCAAACCCATACAGCTTCTATCATGCAGACTCTGAAGGCATGTGTCAAAAAAGGAGCTCGATGACAACAGGGCTGCCAGGATGATTTGGGCATCGACTTGTAAAAGCAGAGAAGCGGACC
>JAABUJ010007195.1_pt1 | contig 10467 bp, 13 predicted proteins | sample 5559131 | NCBI WGS metagenome assembly JAABUJ01 (sample SAMN10711875, study PRJNA513366) | rock metagenome | isolation source: Antarctica rocks | place: Antarctica: Victoria Land, Mt New Zealand nord | collected 2016-01-07 | reverse complement strand
CGCATAGAGCAGGATCCCCAACCAGCAGAATCGCTCGACCTACCCTCTATCACGCATCGAAAATGCAGAACCGTGCCCATAAATAAAAAGCTCTGAGGTAGAATGGAAGCAGGCAGGGAGCAGAAGCGATGCAGCCCTCCTAGCCCCCACGTATAGTGAGCGTTAAAGCTAGGTGGGCAACGCATGCTTCTAGGGGCACGGAGTCGGATTCGATGTCCATGAGACGTGGATGTATGGTAGTTCTGCGGAGAGTCTACGGGGTCGTGCCCGTACCCTTGGGTATCGGGGTCATCTCTGCTAACCCCTAGGCGATCTGGTTACCGGAATGGAAGGCCAACAAATTGCCCTCAAGGGCCCGGGTGTGGTGCAAATTGAGATTTGAGTAGCAGTGCGAGCAGTGCTGTGGCTGCCCAATGGTGTTCGGAACACCTTACATTCCTTTGTGTGGGCGTGTACTTACAGGGAGTGGTTGAAGAAAAGTGACGATTACGCGCTAAACCCGAAAAGGAACAGAAGTCTCACCACCTCACTGCATTTTCTATGTTGGCCATGCGGTGGCCACGCAGGTCTGTCTGACTTCACTCACTTACAGGATTCGTGAACACGTTCTACAAGGAGAGAAAATCAGCGGACTTTGCGCCCTCCTTAGGAGGAGGCTAATAGGCAGCGATCGTGCCCTAAATGAGAGCACTGCGGAGTACTTGTGGGATGGGTTCTACTTCGTATCGCCGCCAGAACCCAGCTTGAAGTTCTTAAAACTAAGGTACGGGTTACGACTTACCTAGGACTGGCTTACCTTGGCCCTCCCAGGCATGCATCATTTCATAGACTGGTGCTTCGACGTTTTGGTGGTTTATCTTGAGGTAAGGAAACAAAGGCAACAAATAGCAAGATCGTAATGGAGCACAAGTGAAAGCGCGTCTCAGAACAGCAAGGACCTGATAGTCTAATATGTTGCGGCTCTGGCTCCATGATCGTAAATGAAACGGAATCCTGCAGAGACTAATTCACTGCTGGCGAGAAATGTATCTCCTACCAGTGAAACTGAAACTAGTCAAGTAGCTTACACCTTTTCCAACACGCGGCTTGCAGCCGCAATGAAAGCTGCATGTGTCGCCTCGACTCTGTGCAATGTATTGCGATCAGGGTCGAAGCATGAGAGTAAATGAGACCAAGTATCGAACAAAGCTGTGCAGGTCAAACAAGATGACGCTTACCAGCGACGACTACGTTGAAAAGTCAGATGGGGGCTAGAACGACTCAAATTGCACTCACCTGTAAGCCGCAGCGACCTTTGGTTGGCGCCTCTTCAACTTCGGTGTCACATCGTCAGCTTGACGACGTCCTGGGGTTTCTTGCTCATCTGAAGAATCATCTCGGGAGCTCTCCTTTCTACGAACATATGATCGCTCTGAACGTAGTTTCAGGGACGCGGCGACTGGTGCGTCAGCTGTATGTCCGTTTAGAAGGCTGGTGTCGCCAAATTGCTTGCTGTCCTCCTCATCGGGTTCGAATGGGTTGCGCTGCGCTAAGCCAGCCGATGAAGGACTTCCACCAGATCCATCGTACCCTGAGGGCCTCCTCAAAGGAGGTGGTGGCGGCGGTGGCGGGCGGTCAAACTGCTCGGGAAATGTTTGGTCGTCCCTTCGACGGGAATGTTCCAGGCTATAACGAGAATCTCGTCTATAACGGTTCGAATACCCGTTGTAGTTCTGGCCATTGAAACCCGAGTCTGGTGGCGAAATGTATTGACGCGAGCCACTGCAGGGAAGTCAGCAAACAAGCGAATGTCTGATTTACCTGGGTATAACGTACAAATCGTTTCTCCGAGGACTTGCGCTTCTAGATCGGAACTCGCGACCGCTGTCATCATTCTGTTCTTTTGGCGTTGGAGGAGGATAAGGTCTTGGAGGGAGTTTTGCACGCATCGTGTCACCCTTGGAATCACGCCTAGCATCTTCTGGCTCCTGCCCATCAAAGTCGTTTTCTCGCGACAGTGAACGATTTCTTTTTCTGAAACGGAGTTCATGCTCTCGATCCGGCGGCGACTGATGTTTTCTCCCACGCAAAGCATGCTCAAGGCTATCCATAACATCCTTATTGTCGCCATTGTTGACACGGTGAGGTTCCCGGAATCCGGACTCACCATGAGAATAGAACACTGGACTCGGTTCACGCTGAAGCTGATGCGGCCGATAGAGCGCGTCCAGTTCTCTGAAAGAAACCAATTTACCATCATCCGAGAGAGTAGCGAACATGGGATCTTTCTTATGAGTATTCCAGTCACTCGTTTCCTTGACGTTTTGCACTTCATTGATACTATCAGGCCGCTCCAGATATTTGGATCTACACAGGCCATTGTCTCCGAGGGCTGGCGGTGGAAAAGGTGCTAGGGCATCTGCAACAATGAAGTTGGTTGGCAGTGGCCGACCAACTAATGCTGCCATTGAACCACCTAGCATCATGTTAGCCTTCTTCTTGTGTCAATGCTAGGGTAGGCTTCATCACCTTCAACGGTTGGCATAGCAGGAATGTGAAGCTGGCGCAAATCATCCTCCTCCGGCTCCTCAGGTACTATGGGAGCAGGCTGCTGCATGGGGGTTGATGATAGAGAGTTAGTAGCTGGGTTGGACGGTGGAAGACTAGGGTACACATTTGCAGTAGCATTGCCTTGGCTATACGGGTATTGCGGGTACTGAGCCATGGTCGAAGACTGTGTCATTTGGGGTGCAACGCTTGAGTACGATGGGGCTTGTGTCACTTGGTGTTGTTGCATCTGAACCGGAGAGCCTTGATGTCCGGCAGGAGACATATGGCTGGGCGGTTGCGGGCCGTAGTACTGAGCTGGAGTCTGTGGCGTCGGAGTATAAGAATATTGTGGGTACTGACCAGCATATCCTGGCTGGGGTGCTTGCTGATTCTGTGGGTATTGGGCGTTTTGCGGCCACTGCCCATTCGGTAGAGCCTGTGCGGACATTGGTGTGGGCGGAGGATAGGGCGCTTGCTGTTGCATCGGGTATTGTTGTGGGTAGCCATACTGGCCATATCCTTGAGGCCCCCATGCCTGTTGAGCTGCCTGTTGCTGTAAGGCTTGAGCCTGAGCCACTTGAGGCGGGACAGGGTACTTCGTCACTACAGGAGCGGTGAACTTTTGACGCTTGTTTGGAAGGGCAGATGTTTGACTACATAGTGCGGCGCTTTGGTTACTTTAGTGGGCTTGTCGAGTGATAGGTGGGTACTCACGGTTCCTTCTTTGGCTCCGGGCAATTCTGCGCCCAGTGATCAGCAGAGCCGCAGTTGAAGCAGCAATTGTGGCTCGGCTGGGGGGGCTGGACGGGCTGCGCTGGTTGCGCTGCTGTAGCTGCCTGTATTGGGGACCCATAGATCTGATAGGCATGCTGCTGCTGCTGCCCAGGTCCATACTGATGCACCTGCGAAGGCTGCTGTGGTGAGACATACGCTTGTTGAGACTGTTGAGGTGCAGCACCGGAGGTCGCTGTAGGCTGTTGATACTGAGCCTGATGAGATGGATTCTGCTGAGCATATTGTTGCTGAACAGGCGGTGGCTGCGAATATACTTGCTGGGCATAAGCCTGCCCCGCTTGCTGCTGACCGTACGCATACTGAGGGTGTATTGGCTGAGCTTGTTGCTGGGGGTATAGTTGCTGGTATGGACCAGACCCATAAATGGTAGTTACAGGTTGCTGATATTGTTGAGGCCACTGGGCTGCCATTGTAATATCAAGCCCCTTCAGTCTGGTTTCTCTGCACAACTGCGTGTAGGGGGGGATTTAGATCATAGCCAACCGCACAAAATCTAACAGGCTATGATCGAAAGGGAAGCCAAATCAAAGCTCAGAGTTGATATGCTTGTGCGAATGCAAGGAAATCAGAGAGTACCGGGTTGGAAGTTCGAAGGTTGGAAAGAACGCTCGGGCTAACAGCAACTATACTTAGACCTGTGTCGAGTCAAGCCGTCGATAACGGGCTCAAGGGATAGGAGTCATTACTATTGACTGGAAAACAACCAACTGATTTCAGGTAGCCTTCGTGTATATTGAGCTCTCATGTCGGACGGTGTCAAAAGGCATCGACAGGAGTGATAGAAAAGGTGGAACATGACCGTCAGGGCGCGTTCCAACGAAGCGATAAAGCCAAGCCGGAACAACCACGGACCGCGGAATCTAATTTCTGCCAATCAACCCCTTTATCTTGAAGCTCCAGGGGCTACAGGAAGATCAAGAAGATCCTGTTCCTTGACATTCCTTCGCCCTCGTACCCTAGACCGAACAATTCATCACTCCACATTGAGACCATTGCAATTTGTCCAATCCCCCGCTTCACTGATGGCTACAGTACGATGGATGGAAAAGTAAAGAGACATCTACGAGACCGCGCTAAAGACATTGATGAAGCATCCCCCGTGCTGGTACAAGCATGCTGCTGGCAGAAAATTGTTTAGGCGAAATAAATCAGCGATCTTCGCTTTTTTGCTGGGAAAAGCGGGCCACGACAAGCTTCTAACGCGGAACCCACCATGCATTCAATTCGAGGGTCATTCGTTAGATCTCTCGCCACGGGTATACCATATATCGCATAGAGGAAAGTGGTCAGAGAAGCAAGACCAGACTTACACTTCGCACACGCTTCACATACCTAGCTGTTGGTTCTCCGATGAATTTTCGTCGCGGCTACCGTACGTGCGAGCAGCTCCTCGGCCTGCTCATTGCGAGTCTCGAACGAAGCGTTGAAGAAGGGCGGTAGATGTTGCTCCGCGTCTAGTGAACAGCAGCCTAGTCAGTAATGCTATTGTGGAATGATAGCAGGAAATGAGGCGACAATTTACTCTTCTGTAGCGCTGATGCAGTGCACCCGCTTCCCTCCGATTCGGTCAGAGTAATAAGAGTGCTCCCCAATGCAAAATCCATATAGAAGTCTGACATGCCAAAAGAGACAATGGGAGGACTTACAGGCACCTTCATCGTCAAATCCTACCCCCTTAACCCCTGCCTTCCCCATTACCAGCTTCACTCCTTCCTCCAACAAGGCTTTCCCTACTCCCTTGCCTCTATACCGCCTTGCCACCGTCCAAGCCCTCACAAACCCCTTCTTTTCCCTTTTCGACACCCTGATTACCAATGCACCAATAATTTCTTCGCCCCATCTTGTCACTAGAAGAATTGGCTCCTCGATCGTTGCACTACGACCCCGTTTATGCCCGTTACTGTATGTATGGCTATGATTCGATGTGGACGACGAGACGGGAGAAGTAGTGTCTGTGAGCCAGTCCCAATTTATCCGCTCCGCCGCGGAAATGTATCCGCCTGTGAGCCAACGAATACCGACGAGAACAGTCATTATTGTCCCGCTGCCTGTCGTCAGAAGGACTATTGGGTTCAGCCAGTACGCCTCCAATGCCAAGATTAAGGCTAGTGTTGCCATCACATAAGAATTCGCGAGGATGGCTTTGACGGCTTCCTGCCGCTGCTGCGCTACGGAATCGGCGATAAGGCGCAAAGCGGAGAGCTTTTCAGTGTTGGTGTCAGGAGTGTAGGTGGTCAACTTGGGCAGTGGGTCGGCTGTTGGCGCGGGGTCGGTACGCTGGTAGGAAGTCATGATGGAAAATGATGTCGGAGACGGATTCGGAAGGCGCGAGTGAATCGTAAGTGGGACCATGGGCGAATAGGGGATCGAGTCGGTTGTGGAAAGTTGAATGTTGGTTCGAAGAGTGGAAAGGAAGGCTGTTAGGAGCAAGTCAGCTGTATTCAATCGGTGTCGCTGCGGGATGTCGAGCAATGGAACGGAGATGAAATTGTTGTCAAGAGAAGGAATGTGAACGAATGTGCCTCGATATCAGCAATCGTGCAGATATAGGAAAACACACGCACTGGCACTGTAGCGATATGCCGAGATGCTGTCCCCAAAGCGCCAAGCCTTTTCGAAATCCCAGTAATGCTCGGTCTTCTTCAGAATGTCAATGTCTAAAGGATGAAGATGTCGTGCCACGACCCAAGTCATTGTGCCCGCTATTCTCACACGGCGGCCAGAGCTCTCGCTTCTGGCTTAGCAGTCTGTGCATGATGGCAACGATGGTGGGAAGCCGTCTTTTTATGGATTCGCACGTTCCATATGCACTGGACGAGAAACGATGCTTATCGTCCCGATAAGGATTAATGCGGGGACCGGCGTTGGAGTGGTTTACACTGCATGCTCGAGGCGTGCGAGTTAGATAAGTCTAAGCGCAGAGCTTGGGGCTTGGCAGGAAGCCATCAGAATGCGCTCTCTATCGTCGGCGGATGCGATGAACGCATTACTGGACGAGAGGAGGCTCGAAGGGGTTGCGAGCGATGGCCCCGGGAAGCGTTTCATGTCAAGCGCCTCTCCTGTCTGGATGAGCGAAACCGCATGATGCGCGGAGTGGTCTGTTCACAAAGACTAGAATACTCCCTACGGCGCTGCTGCAAGAAATCTTAGCGAGAGAACGAAATCGAAGTTGAATGGCATCGCTGGTTCAATTATCTTGCTATACATAAGTCCTTCGAGACCCGAATGATAGAAGCCGCAGACGAGTAGGGATTGCACTGTATCCGATCAAATTATGTTCAACCACCATCCCCCATCCAGCATCTGCAGCAAATTCTGTTACATGTTTCAAAACGTTTTCTGGTCTCGCAAGTCGCCATCCGGCTCAATTGACCGTGACATGGTCCTCAAAAGTCGAGGAACTAGGTTACCTTATTTTCCTATCTGTGATGATTTCAAGCGTGCGAATAGAACTTCGCATCTAGATCTATTAAATTTCCTGATTTCGTACCATAGTATCGCTCCGATGATCGGCCTAGTTGCAAAGACAGTTCGATATCTGATCATCACGAGTCCAGAAGTGACAAGAAGCGACGAAGCGACAAATCAATGAATATAGCAGTTGCCTTCTGTAGAGGCACCTTGACCGCAATTTCCTGTTTGTGCTTCTCTTGGTCTGCATGTTGGCTTCTCGTGACCCATTAATTGTGCATCTTCTGATAATCTTCTTCGCCCTCCAGGAAACAGTGTTAGCCGGAAGCCGAGGGAGTTGTGTCAAAATCCATGCGCCTGTGTCACATGTCAATATCGAGAGCGACGTACCTTGGTCTGCATTTTCCTCTTCATCACAAAAGTTTCTGGCACATCAAGACCCTTCTGTATCGCAGGCCGATCGTTAATCTTAACGAGCCACCGCTTTACCAGTCTGAACTTTTTGACATCGATCCCAGCCAATCTGCCCAATTGATCCAACTGAAGCAAGCCAGATCAGCGATGGTCATTTGGTCACCGACGATCCACGACCCTTGAGACCCAGCTTTCGATTACTCGCTAGGAGGGTCCTCGAGAACTTGGTAAAGCCTATTCGTTTCGATCTGGTAGCCCTTGGACCCGTTTTCAATCTTATATAGTGCATAGCGATGGAAGTGGTTGGCTTGACCTTGTCGCATACGTTCCGAGACGCTTAGGGCCCAGACAACGCTGCATTCAGGTCAACCATTCCGCGGCCTCCCAGTATTCATCGGTATAGTAAGGGTACCAGAGCATATGATTCCTGTCGTAACGCCCACAAATGTGAAGCATTAAGGCCCCAGGTTCAAAGATATGCTTTTCTCGCAGTTTGCCGTCTGCCGATGGCGTAATGTCGACAATGGCATGGACCCACCCGTTGGGCTTGAACTCGGAGGGCCCATTCCTCTTTATGTAGATTGGTGTTGATATGGATATTTTCCACCTTGTATGGAAGGCCTAGTTACTTGAGAGTTGAGAGTGATGCTCTTACCAGAAGTATAGAGTCTGATATCGGCTTTGTTGATACCAAGGCGTGTAGTAGCTTCTAGATGGCGATCCTGGTCAAAGAATGGGCAGCTCGAGAAATAAAGACGTTTCCCCGAGGAAGCGTTCGTCCGTATCCTCTCTAGGATGACTGTCGGTCCTGATTTGACGGCGATGTGTCCATTGTGGTGTTGATCGCCCGAATGCAATGTGTCTTCATGATCTCCTACGCTTGGAGGATCCAAATGCGCAGCCCTCATAGGGCCAATCTTTTACCCTTAACACAGACTGCGTTGATGCGGTCGTGATTTGAAGTGGAGAAGGAGTAAGGATGGGATTAGTAAGCCGAGCTATCTGGGCGGTGAAGGATTCTGCCAGTCACGATAAGGATAAGGGCGTACCTTAGGTACCATTCGAGTCACCGGGGCCTTTGAGCGGCTTGAATCCAATCATTCTCGAAGTGCTTAATATTATCATTCCCATAGCAGTCCTCATGGCAACACCGGTTCGTCTAGCCATTCTGGAGTGCGACAGCCTTCCACCGAGTATCAGCAAGAACGGTTACTGCGGCCTCTACACTTCTCTGCTCCATGCTGGCGCTGATGCGTTGAGCATACCATATTCCCAATTAGACATCACTAAGTGGAATGTCAAGGATGAAATGGACAAATACCCATCGCCGGACGACATAGATGCCATTCTGATTAGTGGGTCGAGTACGTAATACTGTGCGTACCTCAATCATTTCGCAACGACGGGAATCCTATCAGCACAGGCTTGCTTGCGAGCTGCGAATGACAGAAGAGACGGCGGCTGCTGACGTGGCGTCGAATCAGAACTTAATGCCTTCGACGATACAGAATGGATACTACGGCTGGTGGAATTTGTGCGGAAGGTGTTGAACCACGATAGAATTAGGGTCATCGGCGTATGTTATGGGCACCAGATCGTCGGCAGAGCTTTAGGCGCCAAAGTTGCGAGAAGCGATGCGTGGGAAATATCTGTTAGCGAAGTCCAACTCACACCGAAGGGCAAGCAGGTTTTTGAGAAGGAAGTTCTGGTATGTCTTCGATTGTAATACTGCCCGATGGACTAAAATCGCACCAGGAAATCCACCAGATGCACAAAGACATCGTCTGTCATTATCCGGAAGGGGTTGAAGAGCTGGGTTGGTCCGATACGTGTAAGGTTCAGGGCATGTACAAGCCAAAGAAAGTGATTACTGTACAGGGACATCCGGAATTCACCGAGGCCATCATGCAAAAGCTGCTGGAGACAAGACGGGCGCAGAATATATTCGACGAGAACACTTACCAGGATGCAATGGCAAGGTCTGGTAGGCCGCACGACGCCGTGGTTGTTGCCAAAGCATTTCTAAAGTTCCTGCTAGAGCGATAGCGTGCGAGTACATTCAGATGTTGATTCATTGGAGATCTGTGCTGGTGATTCGAAGCCGTTCTATGGAGATATTGGAAGGGCGTTTGATCTACTGAACCGCGAAGTGTCTCCGCTCAACTTCTCCACGAGCTGACAATGCCCAATTGCCGGATATCTGATGTTGGGAGCTCTGAAGGAGGTCCATCGTTGATTGACGAGTCTTGATGACAGAGACTCCGAACATAGCCATGGATGGACGTAAATTTTGGTGTCTGTGATAATGCAATTACTGTATGTCGCTTATAGAGTAATCATTCAGCTCATAGAATCTTCTGTTTTGTCAAGACTTCTCAAAGATATCATTCATCGAGGCTTCAGCAGCATTAGCAGAGCTGTAGCAAGGATTGCCCCAGCAGCAGCTCCCTCCAGAGCAGTAGCCGTCATCTCGACGCGGCTGATGACGACTTCACGATGACTGAAGAGATCACGTACGAAATCTTGCATCCTATCAAGAGCGTTTTCTGAAGCTTTGAGTTCGGACACCTTTTCATCATTTGGTCCAAGAGCCACGACAGTGTTCTCAAAAGGATTCGCTTCGTTCACCAACAGGGCAACTTCGGACCCGGTCCCCCCCGGCGTGACAACGTGCTCATTCACGATGGGCGGCACCTCGGAAGAATGTTCTATGGCTTGGTGAAAGGCACTGGCGGGCTCAAAGGATGTCCCTTCTCGCCCCAGAGCTTCCATAACCTTCTCTTCGAAGCCTTTAACCAACCTTCTCCGTCTCCAAGGCTCGACGCCTATCTGGAAAACCAGGAACAGCAGAATGTTGACACCCATCAAGCCCCAAGTACCCCAAGTACTCATCCTTCGAATCTTATCACTCCATATCTGCTCTTCGTGGTACCGCGCTAGGATACTTGCGCTTAATCTTGCCGTCGCTTCCTCAGCTCTCCGTTCCACAGCGACCAAGTTATCCTGGGCCGCTGTTTCCGCCTGTTCGTTGGCGTGATCAGACCGGTAGAGTGCAGTGAAGCGTTCGAGATCATTCGGCGTCCAGGCATGTTTGCGTTGAAGAAGCTCGTTTACTTCGCGCTGGGAGCCCGACCGTTGGCTTATGGCGGTCGAGTAAGCCTCGCGAGCTGCTTGGAGAGCTTTTCGAGTCGTTTGAACAAGCTGTTCTGCAAGCAACATCAGTCCAAATGCATCATCCTTTTCCACGCTGTGACGCACCCTGCTCTTCGATATCTTTCTTCAAAGCTTCAATGCCTGAGTAGCCGGTAAGATCGTTGA
>JAABUJ010007194.1_pt1 | contig 10467 bp, 8 predicted proteins | sample 5559131 | NCBI WGS metagenome assembly JAABUJ01 (sample SAMN10711875, study PRJNA513366) | rock metagenome | isolation source: Antarctica rocks | place: Antarctica: Victoria Land, Mt New Zealand nord | collected 2016-01-07 | reverse complement strand
TGTTATAGGCATGATCAAAAATGATGTGGCTTATGACCTTGGCATTATTTTCGGCGCGTCGTGCGTAATGTTGTTCGCAGCAGGAAATGCTAACCTTGCGGCAAGCAGCGCAGCACTAGTTCTTGGTTTGGCAGCTACGGCCTCTTTCGCAGTAGCGTTTGGAGCCGATGACTTAGGTGCGCTCAAAGCACTTCTTACCAGCGCAACGTGGGCTGGTATGGCAATGTCAATCATGCAAGGTGCTAGCGCTGGGGAAAGAGTGGGTGCAGGAGCCGGATCGCTAGCAATGACTGCAATCGTAGGTTGTGCTGTTTACGGCTTCATGGTTCTGGGGGCCTTAGCCGGAGATGAGGTTGGGATATAGAAATATAATCTAACGTAAGCGGTATGGAGACTGAGAGACTGCCGTACCGCTTACGTTGGACAGTAGTAATAAAGAAGAGTGAAGCTATGTTTTACAAAGTTGTCTTATCGGCTGTTGTAGGATTGTTGGGCATATTAACAGCAATTTCTTTAGGTGTTTTGATAGCACGATTTCGAACACGGTTTTTCCCATTTCTACGTGCTATATTTTTCGTGCCGGTAACTTTGCTGATTGTGTTTTTTACAATGCCTTCTTTGCAAACTCTGATGACGGGTTTTATTGGCTATTATGTGATTGTCTGTTGTCTAACCATGACATTAGTAGCGGAATTGCTGCCTTGGTGGGTGGAGAGGCGAAAAAAGAGCAAACATAGTTAAGCTAAGTTTCGTTTACGAAGTCTCTTGACTTATGCAAGTGAAGTCCAAAGCGACGGCCAGACGTAGGGCTACACGTTCGACGTGATGGGCAACCGGCTGACGAAGGGGGATGCGGTCAGCGGGGCGACCACGTCCACGGCTTACGGCTACGACGCAGCCAATCGGCTGACGGCCCTCGACGGCAACACCAGCGCCTATACGAGCGACGCCGACGGCAACACCCTCACCGACGCCAGCGGGCGCACCAACGTCTGGGACAGCCAGAACCGCCTGGTCTCCTGCACATCAGGGGGCGTGACCAGCACCTACACCTACGGAGCGGATGGCCTGCGCCGCTCTTCTACGGTCAACGGCGTGACTACCTACTACGTGTATGACGGGCAGATGCTGGTGCGGGAGATGCAGCAGAACGCGCAGGGCGTGCTGCAATCCACGGCGACGTACCTGTGTGGGCCACGCGGCCCTGAGTACCGGCGGGACGACACGCAGGCGGAGGGCACCTACAAGGACGCTTCGGGCACACAGCAACCGGCAGGCAAGACACGCTGGTACGTGTACGACGGGCTAGGCAGCGTGATAGGTCGTATAAAAGGCGGCACGGGAACAATTTCCTGTGCCGCCTTTTTATGTGCCTGCTACCGACACGCACACTGGTAAACCTCGTCTGGTTTTTGCATACGCCAAACCCGTTTTCAGGGTATAATAACCGGCACACATTGAGGCCAAGCGATTTCAGTTCAAGCCAAGCGAGTTGAGGAGGCTGCATGACGAACACCATTCCCGGCTCGCCGGACACAGTAAACCCTGGACAATCTGGTTCCCCGGCGGATTACAGCAAGACGCTGAATGTCCCCAAGCCTGATGTCAAGAACCCCGACGGCCTGGACACCAACCCCGACAGCATCCCACAGCGCGCGGGCCTGCCGCGCCGCGAGCCGCAGACCTTGGACTTCTGGCAGGCGCAGAATGTCTACCAGGAACGGCTCAAGCCCACCACGGGCCTGGGCACGTTTATCCTGCACGACGGCCCGCCGTTCTCTAACGGCAACATTCATATCGGGCACGCGTTCAACAAGATACTCAAAGACGTGACGGTGAAGTATCGGGCGATGCAGGGCTACAAAGCGCCCTACGTGCCGGGCTGGGACAACAACGGCCTGCCGATTGAAGTCCTGGTCGCCAAAGAGTTCGCCGAGCAGAAGGTCACGCCCACGCCGATGCAAATCCGCGCGCGCTGCCGCGAGGTTGCGGATCACTGGTGGCATGTGCAGCGCGAGCAGTTTGAGCGCCTGGGCATTCAGGGCGAGTGGAACAACCCGTACCTGACCATGTCTCAGGGCATGGCCGCCAAAGAGCTGGAAGTGTTTGCCGAACTGGTGGAGAAAGGCTTTATCTACCGTGGACTCAAGCCCGTGTTCTGGTCACTGGTAGACCAGACCGCGCTGGCAGAACATGAAGTGGAATACGCCGACCGCACCGACCCGTCCATCTATGTGCGCTTTCCCGCACGCACCGACCCCGACGGCGTGTTCGGCGCGGATGCCGACCTCAGCCGATGCTGCACGGTGATTTGGACCACAACGCCCTGGACAATCCCTGCCAATGTCGCGGTGGCGGTCGGCGTCGCGATTGACTATGTCGTGGCCGAACACCAGGGGCAGCGCTACCTGGTGGCCGCAGACCGGCTCAATGCCACCATGGAGGCCGGGGGACTGATTGGCTGGACAGTGGTCAATACGTTCAAGGGCTATGATTTACAGAACTTGCTGTTTCAGCATCCACTGCCCGAAATAGACCGGGCGTCTGTGCTGGTACTTGCCGACTATGTCACAACCACCGACGGCACGGGCGTCGTGCATACCGCGCCGGGGCATGGCAAAGACGACTTCCTGACCGGGCAGAAGTACCGCCTGCCGACTATCCAAGTCCTGACCGGCGATGGCTACTTCAACGACGAGGCCGGGCCGTTTGCGGGGCTGAAGCTGGGCGCGGGCCAGCAGCGCATCATGGAGCGTTTGGAGGAAGTAGGCGCACTGCTGGCGCGGCAAGACTTGTTCCATTCGTATCCGCATGGCTGGCGCTCGCACGACCCCCTTGTATACCGGGCCACGGTGCAGTGGTTCATGAACATAGACCACAACGGGCATCGGGCGAAGTGCCTTAAAGCCATCGGCGATGTGCAATGGTTCCCCCAAGACTCGGTGAACCGTATCACGGCGATGGTGGAGGGGCGTCCCGACTGGTGCCTTTCGCGTCAGCGCGCGTGGGGCGTTCCTATCCCCGCGTTTTACGCACAGCCTTCGGGCACGCCGCTGCTGTCGGCGGAAGTGGTGCGTCATGTGGCAAGCATCGTCCGCCTGCACGGCACAGATGCCTGGTTCGAGCGTGACGCCAAAGACCTGCTGCCCACCGGCTACGCCCATCCGGAGACGGGCGAGATAGAGTGGACTAAAGAAACCGACATCTTTGACGTGTGGTTTGACAGCGGCGCGACCTGCCGAACGGTGCTGGAACAATGGCCCGGCCTGTCCTATCCTGCCGACGTGTATTTGGAAGGCGGCGACCAGCACCGGGGATGGTTCAACTCCGCGCTGATGCTGGGCATCGCGACCAAAGGGGAAGCGCCGTTCCGGCAAGTGGTCACTAATGGCTGGACACTCAACGAGAAGGGCGAGAAGATGTCCAAGTCGCAGATGAACGGGGTCGCGCCCCAAGCCGTCTGCGACAAGTACGGGGCGGATGTGCTGCGCTTGTGGGTCTGCTCCACCGACTACTTCAGCGATGTCAAGGTCGGAGACCCGATCTTAGAGCAAGTCGCCACCAGCTACCGGACATTGCGCAACACATTGCGTTTTGCCCTGAGCAACCTGTATGATTATGACCCCGCCACGCACTCTGTCAGCTACGACAATTTAGAAGAGATGGATCAATGGGCTTTGCAGCGTCTTAACGAGACGGTCCGGGCGGCCAACATCGCGTATGAGGCGTATGAGTTTCCCCGCGTCGCCCAGCTTGCCCTCAGTTTCTGCGCGTCCGACCTGAGCGCGTTTTACTTTGACCCGCTCAAAGACCGGCTGTACACCTATGGCGCACGCTCGCAGAACCGCCGTGCCGCTCAGACAGCCTTGTTTGAGATTGTCTCCTGCCTCGCGCGCCTGCTGGCCCCCATCCTCTCATTCACGGCGGAGGAAGTGTGGCAGAAGCTGCAAATGCCGGGCAAGCCTGTTTCTGTTCTGCTCGCCGCGCTGCCCACCGACCGGGTAGAGCTGCGCAACGCCGCCCTCGCGGCCCGCTGGCGTCCCCTTGTCGCCGCGCGGGAGACTGTCAACAAAGCCCTGGAAGGCACGAAGGGCCGCCAGCAGCTCGCCCTGACACTGACAGCGGGCGCTGAGACGTTTGCCGCGCTCCATCCGTATCTGAACCAACTGCCCGCCCTGCTGATGGTTTCGCGCGTGACGCTTGTGCAGGGAACCGAACCGGGCCTGCAAGTGGTTAATGAAGGAACAGCCGAGGGCGTCAAATGCACCCGCTGCTGGGTGCAGGTTTCTGATGGAGGCGAACTGCCTGCCGCCGACTGCGCACTCGGGTGTACGCGCGCGTGGCGCACCATTGCGCAAACGCAAACGGCCTGCCGCCTTCTGCCGCAAGAAAGAACATGATGACAACGGAACAACTCAGTCGATTCAAGCAGGCTCTGCTGGATGAAAAAGCGCGTCTGGAAGCCGAGCGTGCTGTGTATGCTGGCGACGACCGCACCGATAGCGAAGAAGACGCCGCCGGCGAGCTTTCCCACAGCGATGTGAATGACCCCGCCGATGAAGCTACCAACTTGTTTGACCGCGAGCGCGACCGCGCGGCGATTGGCAACATGGAACGCATCTTAGGCAAGGTTAACCGTGCTTTGGAGAAGATGGATGAGGGCACTTACGGCCAGTCCGATATTGACGGCACGCCCATTCCCCTAGAGCGCCTGGAAGCCCTGCCCTACGCCCTGACGACAGTTGACCAGGAAAACTCCGTTTGAGCCGGTCGTTGTTTTACAGTCTAGCTTTGCTGGTGCTGATTATGGATCAGCTTTCCAAGCGCTGGGTTGCGGGGCTGTTCCAGCCAGGCGACAGCCGCGACCTAGTGCCTGGCTTTTTTTCCCTGACCTATGTGCGTAATACAGGCGGGGCATTCGGCATTCTTCCTGCGGGCACCTTAGCTCTGGCCGGGGCGGCGCTGCTCGCGGCGGGCGCAATTGTGACCTATGTGTCGCGCCTGAAAGCGCCGCTGCCGCCGCTGCTGGCAATCGCCTTGGCCTTGCCGCTGGGCGGCGCGCTGGGCAACTTCGCTGACCGCGTGCGCCTGCGCTACGTGGTAGATTTCTTTGACGTGCATGTCGGCTCTCATCAATGGCCGGTGTTTAATGTTGCCGACAGCGCGATTTGTATCGGCGTGGCCTTGCTGGCGTTTTACTTTTGGCGGCAGCCGCTGGCTCCCGCTCCCACTGTTTCCCCTTCGCTTCCACTGGAGCATTGACCTATGTTTCCTGTTTTGTTTCACATTGGCTCGTTTGCGGTTCACACCTACGGCATTGTCTTGATGCTGGCGTTTATGGTGTCTATTTATATCGCTTACCGCACGGCCCAGCGGCGCGCGGCGCAGGACCACGCCTGGCCGATCACGCCTGAGAATGTCTTGGACTTAGGCATCTGGCTGGTCGTTGCTGGACTGCTGGGGGCACGCATTATGTTTGTTGCCCTGGACTGGGAAATGTACTCATCGCACCCCGCCGACGTGTTTCGGGTTTGGCAGGGCGGGCTGTCGTTCCATGGCGGCTTCTTCGGCGGGCTGATTTGCGTGGCGATCTTCTGCGTGCGCAACAAAATCCCGGTACTCACGATGGCGGACTTGTATGCGCCCGGCTGCATGCTCGGCTATGCTGTTGGGCGGGTGGGGTGCTTTTTGAACGGCTGCTGCTATGGCGCTCCGACCAAAATGCCGTGGGGCATACGCTTCCATGACGATGGCGTGCTGACCCCGCCTTCGCATCCCACGCAGCTTTACTCTATTGCGCTGAGCCTGGTGTGGTTCGCGTTCCTCTTGCACTTGCAAAAGCGGCAGGCGTTTCGCGGGCAGTTGTCCTGCTGGTTCTTTATCCTTGCGGGCACGGAGCGCTTTATTATGGAAATCTGGCGCGCGAATGTGACCTCTACCGTTGTGGCTTTGGGCATGACCGATGTGCAGATTTTGTGCCTCGCGTTTATTGCTCTGGGCACGGCGGGCCTTGCTATCTGCCGCCGCCTTCCCGCTCTGCGCGCCGCTGCCTCCCTGCCGCCCCGTGCCGTTTCCGTTTCCTAACGCTGTTCCCCTCTATATCTATGCAGGAAAACTTGCTGGTTGCCGATGGCGATGAAAACATTCGCCTGGACGTGTTTTTAGTGTCTCGCTTGCCGTCCCTGTCCCGCGCCCGCATTCAGCGGCTGATTGGCACGCACTCGGTCGTGATTAACGGCCAGCCTGTCAAGCCCAATTACCGCACCCGGACAGGCGACCAGGTGTCTGTGGATGTGCCGGATGCGCGCCCTTTGGAGAACGCCGCGCCGGAAGATATTCCCCTCAATATCGTCTATGAAGACTCCGACCTGCTGGTGGTCAACAAGCCCAAGGGCCTGGTGGTGCATCCTGCTCCCGGCTCCGAGACAGGCACTCTGGTCAATGCCCTGCTCGCCCACTGCACCGACCTCAGTGGCATTGGCGGCGCGCTGCGTCCGGGCATCGTGCATCGCCTGGATAAAGACACGTCCGGCCTGCTCGTCGTGGCTAAGAATGACCTTGCCCACGAAAGCCTCTCCAAACAAATACAGGCCCGGACGGCTGTGCGCAAATACAATGCCCTGCTGTGGGGACGCGTGCCGTTCAAGAACGCCGTCATTGATGCCCCCATCACCCGCCATCCTGTTGACCGCAAACGCATGACTGTCTATGACGACATTGGCATGTCGCTCAGCCAGGGGTTGGGCATGGCGCGCGTCGCCCGCAGTGCGGTGACCGAAATCCGCCTCCTGGAACATTTGATTGACTTCTCCTGGACTGAGGCCATTTTGCAGACTGGGCGCACGCACCAAATCCGGGTGCATGCTAGCTTTGCCGGCTATCCCGTTGTGGGCGATGCCACCTATGGCGGCCTGCGCAAAGTCAGCGCGGACTTGTTTCGCGGCATGCCTTTGCAGACACTCAATGCCCTGCTGTCCGCGCTGCACGGCCAGGCCTTGCACGCCCACTTTCTCAGTTTTGACCACCCCCGCACCCGTCAGCGAATGCAGTTCCACGCGCCCCTGCCCGCAGAAATTGTTGACCTGCTAGACTTTCTTCGCCGCCTGGATGAGGTCTTGGGCTGATTGTTGCTTTCCTCCACCCTGCGTCACGCAAAAACAGCGGCTGCCCTGATGGGCAGCCGCTGTTTTTGTTTCACAACCTACTTGATTGATAGAAGTGCGCAAGCGTCTTAGCGCGCGGGCGGGGTGGCAATGGCCCGCGCTTCTGTTTGGAGCTTCTGCTCCATCTGCTGAAGCTGCTCCGCCTGCGCCCGCTGGGCCGGGTTGAGAATTGCCATAATCTTGGCCTGCGTGTCCTGCTGCAATGCCTGAACTTTTTGCTGCTTGTCCTGCTGCGATGTTTTTGGGTCAGAGATGATCTGCTGATACTGCGCTTTGGCGGCCTCTTTGATCGGCTGCATCTGCTGCTTCTGGGCAGGAGTGATAGAAGCATTCAGCTTGGCCGTCAGTGCCTGCCCCGCGCTGATTTCCGCGCTGTGAGTTTCGGCAAAGGCCTGGCTGCGCGCGTTCTGCGCGGCCATCGCCTGCCCGACAATGGTGCGGTTGGCGGCGACAATCTTGCGCTGTGCAGGCGTCATAATCGCCAGCGTGTCGGCATTGGCGCTTTTAGCGAGCAGGTCAATCTTCATCCGCTTTTGCGGGTCGGAAAGCTTGGGATTGGCAACAATCGCATTGCGAGCGGCGGTGAACTTGGCCGCGCGCGCCTTCATGCGGGCAAGCTCAGCAGGCGTGACATGGGGGTCAACAATGCCGGGCATCGGGGGCGGCGGAGTTTGGGCCTGAGCCGTGCTGAGTGTTCCGGCCCCGGCAAGCAGAACGGCGGCGGCCAGCCACCAGGGTGAGCGTCGTGTCAAAAGCGTGTTCCTTTCAGGATAGTCACTCAGAAATAGTCGTTTGGTTGAGTATACCTCATGAGACGGTTTGGGAAAAGAAAACGTTCCGCTTTTGCACGCCTAGGGGAAAATTGGCGCTGCGCTTGCATTGCAAAAGTGTCCTGCGGGCGTTCCTACGGCAAATCCAGCCCGTACCAACGGCGGAATAAAATCTTCTGTCGTTGGTACGGGCTGGATACGAGATGGAAACGCCCGCAGGACGCCTTTGCGCTCCGTGGGCAATGGGCGTGAAACGCGCCCACGCGTGTCAGGCGAGAACTTCGCGAATAAAGGCCAAATCGTCAGGGGAAAAGGCGCGGCCCTCAGCAGCCAGGTTGCAGCGTGCCTGGCGCTCATTGCGGAAGCCGGGGATGACGCAGGCAACGCGCGGCTGGGCCAGGACGTAGCCAAGCGCCATGGCCGCGAGGTCTTCCGTGGTGTCGCCGAAGCGCTCCTTGAGCCTGGCAAGCTTGGGCTTGAGGGCGGCAATGGCCTCCGCGCCAAAGCCGTTGTTGCCCACCCGGTGGTCGCCCGGCTCAAAGGCAGGCGGGCTGGCAGGGTCGTATTTGTCCAGCAGGCGGCCCTGCGCCAGGGGGCTGAAGGCGACAAAAGTCATGCCATACTGCTCCATCAATTTGCCGACAGGAGAGCCGGGGCGCACAAACTGGTCGTCCATCGCATGCGCCCAGCTTTGCAGCACCTGCGGCCTGACAACAGGCACGGCCCTTTCAAAGTCGGCGGCGGAGTAAGCCGATTGGCCCTTAATACGCACTTTGCCTTCCGCGACAAGGGCATCCAGAGTGGCGGCGGCGTCAGGCAGAAGCTGAGCGCTAGGGCCGAAGTCGCCGTGATGGAAGTAGTACAAATCGATGTAGTCGCGCTTCAGGTTCAGCAAAGACTGCTCGCACTGGTGGCGGATATGAGCCGGCTCGTAGGCATGGTCTGCTGTGCCGGGAAAGTGGCCTATTTTGGTGGCGATGACATAATCCTCGGACTTCAGGCCCAGCTTGTCAAAAACGCGCGCCAGCATCCGCTCTGCCCGTCCGTTGCCGTACACATCGGCATTGTCAAAATGGTTGACGCCTGTGTCCACAGCCAATTTGATGCCTGCCGTAATTTCGTCTTCGTCCACATTGGCCCAGCCATTAGGGTTGCCATTGACCCAGTTCAGCCCGCCCATCGTCCAGCAGCCGAAGCTGATTTCGGACACCTGCACATCGCTCGTTCCCAGCGGTCGATAGTTCATCAGAGAGTTCTCCTTGCAGGCCGCCGTTTAACACGCGGCCAGTTCGGTTTATCGTGACGCACAACAAACCCAATTGTCAACCAATTGGGCCTACTTCGCCAACAATTGACTGCGCACAGGCCTCTCCAAACCGGCAGCGGGCAAAACAACACGCCCATAGGATATATACCTATGCGTTATAGATAAAATAGCAATTATGTATTTGTCCTATAGCATAGGAAGCGGTACAGTAGGGGTATCAACGCGCGCAAGCCACCCGCTTAGAAAATGAGAACACCTATGGTCGTACCCGCTCCTTCGCATGAACAGCCGCAATCCCCAGGGCAAAACAAGCATGGGCAAAAAAAGCATGGACGGCTTTTCCTCCTTTCACTCCCCGCGCGGCAAGCGCTGTTTATCGCCGTTGCGCTGTTCTGCCTCTCGCCCTGGGCCTCGTCGCCTCTCGCTTTGGCGCTGGGAATGGGCCTGGCGCTGACCGTGGAGAACCCGTACCATCATCTCAGCAAGCACGCCGCCAAAGTGCTTTTGCAGGCGTGCGTGGTGGGGCTGGGCTTCGGCATGAACCTGGCTGTCGTGCTGGCGGCAGGCAAAAGCGGCATGCTGTTTGCAGCGGGGAGCATCTTGGGCACTCTCGCCTTGGGCTACGGAGCAGGCAAGTGGCTGAAGATTAACGGCAAGACCTCCGCGCTCATCTCGGCGGGCACGGCGATCTGCGGCGGCTCGGCAATTGCCGCTGTCGGCTCGGTGATTGGCGCGGCGGAAGGGGAAATAACGGTGGCGATGGGCACGGTGTTTTTGCTGAACGCAGTCGCGCTGTACGTGTTTCCGGTGCTGGGGCACGCGCTGCATCTTTCGCAAACGCAGTTTGGGACATGGGCAGGCGTCGCGATCCATGACATTTCGTCGGTGGTGGGGGCGGCCTCACGCTACGGCCTGCCTGCCCTGCAAACAGCGACAGCGGTGAAGCTGTCCCGCGCCTTGTGGATTGTGCCGGTGGCGATTGCCGCCGCGATGGCATTCCGCCGCCGTGCTCTTGACCCAGTTTCCGCCAAAGCCGGGGGATTGGCAAACACGACCGTGGGCTTTGACCCAAACCAAACGCCACTGGGTTCTCAGGGCAAGCTGCAAGTGCCATGGTTCATCGGGCTGTTCCTGTTGGCTTCGCTCGCCCGCAGCTTTGTGCCGGGCGTGGCGAATGCCGCCCCTCTGCTTTCGCACCTGGCAACTGTGGGGCTGACATTGACATTGTTCCTGATTGGCACGGGCATCTCGCGCCAAACATTGCAGA
>JAABUJ010007193.1_pt1 | contig 10472 bp, 11 predicted proteins | sample 5559131 | NCBI WGS metagenome assembly JAABUJ01 (sample SAMN10711875, study PRJNA513366) | rock metagenome | isolation source: Antarctica rocks | place: Antarctica: Victoria Land, Mt New Zealand nord | collected 2016-01-07 | reverse complement strand
TGGCCTGCTCCCTCGAGCCGAACCGGACCGCTGACGGCAGCGCGGGGTCGTGCGCCAGGCAGTAGGCGCGTCCGGTCAGCGCGGGCGCGCAGCACATGCGCCCCGCCCGCGTCCGGGCGTAGCAGCCGCGATGGAGTCGTCTCATGGGCCGAACGGTCGCAGCCGGCCAGGACACCCCGGAACTGCCAGTTGCGCGCCAGTCGCGCGCCAGTCAGCTCCACGCGCGAGCGGTTCTGAGCGGTCCTCGGCGGCAACGCCGCGGGCGGGTTCCCCGGCCTTAGCGTCGGCCAGAAACCGCGTCCGAGCGGGGAAAACGCCGACGTAGCGGCGAGCAGCGCCGGAGCGGGGGAGCCGGGATTCGAACCCGGATTCACGGTTTTCGAGACCGCCGCATTCAACCGCTCTGCCACCCCTCCAGGTCCGCGGGCGGGGCCGCAGCGTAGCGTCACAGATGCCGCGAGCCCGCTTCCCGAGCGGGACGTCGGCGGCCTTCCCTTCCCCAAGAGTCGAGTGGGTGCCCTCGTGAGATACGAACGCCGCGAAGCCGCCGAGGTTGGCCGCAAGTCATCGCCGGCCGGCGAAGAACGCCCGCAACAGCGCCGCGCCCTCGGCAGCGAGCAGTCCGCCGGCCACCTCGGGGCGGTGGTTGAAGCGGGGCTCGGCCAACACGTCGAGGACGCTCCCCGCGGCGCCGGCCTTCGGGTCCGCCGTGCCGAAGACCACCCGGGGCACGCGGGCGAGCACGATCGCTCCCGCGCACATGGCGCAGGGCTCGAGCGTCACGTAGAGGACGCAGTCGAGCAGCCGCCAGCTCCCGAGGGTCCGCGCGGCTTCGCGCAACGCGAGCGTCTCGGCGTGGGCCGTGGGATCGCCGCGAAGCTCCCGTTCGTTGCGAGCGGCGCCGATCACCTCGCCCTCGCGGACGACCACCGCGCCGACGGGGACGTCGTCGTGCTCGAGCGCGCCCTCGGCCTCGCGGAGCGCCAGTCGCATGTAGTACTCGTCGCGGGGAAAGAAGCGGGAGGTCAACCGGGAAGGCCTTCGCAACGCAAAAGGGAAACTTCTTGGTGCCGATCATGTCTTAATGGGTGCGAGCGGCCCATCGGCCGCCGCCCATCCCTGTCCATGCGCCTCCCTACACGCCTCCTCCCGAGCCTCGCCGGGTTCGCCGCCGCCCTCGGCCCCGCCGCGGCGGCCGCGCGGGCTGACGTCCCGGCCGCCCCGTACGTGCCCGGCCAGGTCGTGGTGCGCTACGCCGCGCGCACGCCGCTCGTGGCGCGCGCCGCGACAGACCGAGCCGCCGGGGCCGTCGCCCTCGCCCAGCCCAAGCCGGCCACCGCCCCCTTCCGCGTCCTGCGCCTGCGCGCCGGCACCTCGGTGCCCGACGCGCTGCGCCGCCTGCGCAGCACCCCAGGGGTGCTCGCCGCCGTGCCGAACTACCGGGTGAGCGCGGCGGGCCAGGCCGGCGCCTTCTTCCCTCGCGACCCGGGGAGCACCTCGCGCGCCGGCGCGTGGACGCGCTTTCAGTGGAACTTCCTCCAGGGCGCCGGCGTCGACGCGCCCGGCGCGTGGGCCAACCTCATCGCCGCCGGGCACCCGGGCGGCAGCGGCGTGCGCATCGCGGTGCTCGACACGGGCGTCGCCTACCGCAACTGGGGGCACTTTCGCCGCTCTCCAGACTTCGCCACCACGCGGTTCGCCGATCCGTACGACTTCGTGGCCCACAATCGCTTTCCCCTCGACCGCGACGGGCACGGCACGCACGTGACCGGCACCCTCGCCGAGGAGACGAACAATCGCGTCGGGGTCACGGGACTGGCCTACGGCGCGACGCTCATCCCCGTTCGCGTGATCGGCCCCAACAGCGGCGACGTCGAGGTCGCCGCGGGCATCCGCTACGCGGTGCAGCACCACGCGCAGGTCATCAACATGAGCCTCGAGTTTCCCGACCGCTATGCGACGCTCAGTCCGGCGGACATCCCCGACGTGATCGACGCGATCAACTACGCGCATCGCCGCGGCGTGGTCGTGGTCGCCGCGTCCGGCAACGAGGGGCCGAGGGTGAGCTACCCCGCTCGGGCGCAGCACGTCGTGGCGGTCGGAGCGAGCACCGTTCACCGCTGCCTGGCCGACTACTCGAACCACGGCGAAGGGATCGACCTCGTCGCTCCCGGAGGCGGAGACGACGCCTACCTTCCGCAGGATCCGAACTGCCACGTCGACGACCCCTCCGGTCGGCCGATCTACCAGGAGACCCTGCTCCAGCGCGAGGTGACCGTTCGCCGCCACGGCCGCGTGGTGGGCTCGAGCACGCGCGCCGACGCCGCCCACTTCGGTCTGCAGCCCGTGTGGGCCGGCACCTCGATGGCCAGCCCCCACGTGGCGGCCACCGCTGCGCTGATCATCGCCAGCGGCGTCATCGGTCCTCACCCCTCGCCCGATGCGGTCGCCGCGCGACTCGAGAGCACGGCGCGCGACCTCGGCACCCCCGGCTACGACCTGCGCTACGGCTACGGGCTAGTGGACGCGGCGCGGGCCACTGCTCCGTAGGCCCTGAGCCGCGGCGTCCTGCCGCCCGGGCGCGGCTAGGTCGTGCGGACGATGAGGACGGAGCAGGGAGCGTGGTGGGAGACCTTGTTCGGCACCGAGCCGAGCAGGAAGCGCTTGGCGCCCGTCATCCCCTTGTTGCCCACGATGATGAGATCGGCCTTCTCCTCCTCGGCGACGTCGAGGATGGCGTCGGAGGGGTCGCCGCGCCGCGAGAAGGTCTGCACCTCGACGCCGGCCGCCTTGGCCTCCTCCTCGGCGTCGCCCAGGGTCGCCTCCACGTCCTCCCGCGGATTGACGGTCCACTCGACGTCCCTGGGCACCTCGCCCCGCTCCTGACGCAGCCGCTGGTCGGGCACCGGCTCGTAGGCGCTGACGAGCTTCAGACTCCCGCCCACGCTCTTGGCGAGGTCGATCGCGTGCTTCACGGCCTGGTTCGCCGTCTCCGAGCCGTCCGTCCCCACCACGATCGAGCTGAACATCGCTTCTCCTTTCGCAGGTGCCTCGATGCGGGGGGATCATAGGGTCTCCGGGAGAGGCCGGGCGGCCGCCCGAGGTCGCCGGCGCGGCCCCGGGCGGCGGGTAGGGTGCCTCTGCGGATGATCGACCTCCACTCCCACGTGCTTCCCGGGATCGACGACGGGCCCTCGAGCGTCGAGGGTTCGCTCGCCCTGGCCCGTGCAGCGGCGGAGAGCGGGGTGCGCACGCTGGTGGCCACTCCCCACATCGACCACACCTACGGACTTGCGCCCGCTCGCGTGCACGAGGCGGTGGAGCGGCTCGGCGTGCGACTGCGCGAGGAGGGGATTCCTCTCGACGTGCTACCCGGCGGGGAAGTCGCGCTCTCGCGCTGCAGTGAGCTGAGCGACGAGGACCTGCGCGCGGTGTGCCTCGGGGGTGGCCCCTACGTGCTGCTCGAGAGCCCGCTTCAGGCGGTCGCCGTCGCGCTCGAGCCGGCGGTCTTCGAGCTGCAGGTGCGGGGCTTCCGCGTCCTCCTCGCCCACCCCGAGCGCTCACCCATCTTCATGCGCGACCCCGAGCGCCTGCGCCGGCTCGTCGACCGTGGAGCGCTCTGCCAGATCACGGCGGGCTCGCTGCACGGCCGCTTCGGGCGCACGGTGCGCTCCTACACCCTCACGCTGCTGCGCGAGGGCCTCGTGCACGACGTCGCCTCCGACGCCCACGACGACCAGCGCCGCCCGCCCGGCCTGCGCGAGGGGCTGGCCGCGGCCGAGCGCGACGTGCGTGGACTGGACGAGCTCGCCGGCTGGCTCACCGAGGAGGCGCCCGCCGCCATCCTGCGCGGGGAGACGCTGCCGCCCCGGCCGGAGCTACCCGGGCGCCGGGGACTGCGTGCTCGGCTCAGGCGAGCTTCGTGATCGCGATGATCGCCCCGGCGAGCACCGCGACGACGATCGCGACCTGAGTCCAGATCCAGAAGGGAGACATTCCGGTCTCCAAGGGTAGAGGGCGCTCCGTTCAGCCGCGATAGCGGGGGAAGTCGCGCGAATGGTTCGCGTTGCCCGTGAGCTCGAGCGCCCAGGAGAGCCACCAGGCCCCCGTGCGTGCGTGGCCCCGGCATGGAGCCCGGCGCATTGCCGCACGGACCGTCGGACATCCCGGGCGGGCTGACCCAGAAGAACGCGTCGACGAGGCCGTTGCCCGTGCGCAGCGTCGGCAGCGGTCCGAGCGACCGGCCCGCCGGGTTGCACCACACCTCGTTGCCGTAGCGCACGCGGTCGCGCGGCATGAGCGGGCCGCGGCCGTTCAGCGCCGTGTTGACCACGAAGTGCTTGCCGCCGAGCAGTCGCGAGATCCTCGTGCCGTGGGCGATCTGCGTGTGCGTCCACTCGTAGTGGGTCGGATCGAGGACGAAGCCGCGAACCCCGCCGACGCCGACCCGGCGCAGGAGCTGGGCGGCGCGCTCGGGGCGCAGCCAGTCCGCCGCCCCGGCGTCGATGTAGACCCCGGTGTTGGGCAGCGCGGCGAGCCGGCGCACCTCGTAGGCGATCAGGCCCAGCCGGAAGGAGAGTGCGGTGCCGCGCAGGCAGTTCGAGCTCGCGATGCCGTCGGACTCGACGAAGACGACGGCGCGATGGGAGCCGATCCCGCGGGCGAACCCGTCGACCCAGCGGCGGAAGCCGGCGGCGCTCGGGCCGCCGTTCTGGGCGCACCCCATGCCGGGCAGGTTCTCGGTTACGAGCGCGGGGGTGACGTCGCTGCCCTCCTCGGCCGCTCGAAGTAGGCGCGCGTGTCGTGCTCGCCGAACTGCCACGGCCACCACTTGGCCGATGGCGTCCGGGCGAGGACGTCGAGCTGGCGGGCGGTCGCGTGATGGCCGACCGAGTCCTGGTAGCGGACCTCGCGCGCCGCTGGCTTCCAGTGCCAGTCGACGAACCACGGGCCGCTCGCGAGGGGATTGCCGGCCGGGGCGGCGAGCGCCGAGGCTCCCCCGCTCAGCCCGAGCAGGGCGCAGGCGAGCAGGAGGACGGGGAGGAGTCGCTTCGGGCGCATGGACGATCGGTCAACGACGGAGGCGGCGGACGCCGGCCTCCCTTCCCCTACTCACACTCGATCGGCTGTTTCGGTCCGGGCCTTTAGCCCGCGAGCGCGAGCTGGCGCGTCGCCGCTCGTTTGGTCGCCGCCGCTACCGCGCATGATGGGTCTCGATGCCTCCCGCCGCGATCCTCGACGTCGACGGAACCCTCGTCGACACGAACTTCCAGCACGCCATCGCGTGGTACCGCGCCTTTCGCCAGCACGGCATCGTGCTGCCCGTCTGGCGGATCCACCGCTCGATCGGGATGGGCGGCGACCAGCTCGTGCCGAGCCTCACCGACCCGGAGACCGAGGAGGAGCAGGGTGAGAGCATCCGCGCGGCGGAGAAGGCCCTCTACATGGCGCTGATCGAGGAGGTCGCGCCCTTCGCGGAGTCACGCGAGCTGATCGAGGACCTCAAGGGCCGCGGCCACAGCGTCATCCTGGCGAGCTCGGCCAAGGCCGACGAGATCGCCTTCTACCTCGACCTCCTCGACGCGCGGGAGCTCGCGGACGGCTGGACGAGCTCCGCCGACGTCGAGAACACCAAGCCCGAGCCGGACCTCGTCAAGGCGGCGGTCGAGAAGGCGGGTGGGGGCGCCGCGGTGATGATCGGCGACACGACGTGGGACTGCGAAGCCGCCGCCCGCGCAGGCGTCGAGACGATCGCCGTGCGGACGGGCGGATTCTCGACCGACGAGCTCGAGGGCGCCGGCGCGCGAGCGGTCTTCGACTCGGTGGCCGAGCTGCGCGGAGCGCTCGACGAGATGCTCTAGAGGCCGAACTTCTCCCCGACGCTCCCGAGATCTCCGAGGAGGTCCTTCGGGGTCGATCGGGAAGCTCATGTCTTGCTCTCCGTCGGTTGAGGGAGACACGGGGGCCTGTCGCAAATAGCATCCGCGCGCATGGGCGAGACGGACAGCGGCGTACGGCTGCGTCAGGCTGTCCTCGTGGCGGCCGACCTCGAGCCGGTCGTCGCGGAGCTGCGCGCCGAGCTCGGGCTCGGCGAGCCCTACGCCGATCCCGGCGTCGCCGAGTTCGGCCTGCGCAACGCGGTGTGCGCACTCGGCGACGGGTTCATCGAGGTGGTCTCGCCCGCGCGTGCGGGCACCGCCGCCGGGCGTCACCTCGAGCGCCGCGGGAGAGACGGCGGCTACATGGCGATGTTCCAGCTCGACGACCTCGAGGCGGCCCGCGCGCGGGTGCGAGAGCTGGGCGTGCGGGTGGTGTGGCAGATCGACCTCCCCGACATCTCCGGGACTCACCTGCACCCGGCCGACGTAGGCGGCACGATCATCTCGCTCGACCGGCCCGAGCCGCGCGGCTCCTGGCGCTGGGGCGGCCCGGACTGGACCGGACGCGCGGGTAGGGGCGCGCCAGGCGCGCTCGTGGGCCTCAATGTGAGCGTCGCCGATCCGGGCGCGGTGGCCGCCCGCTGGGCGCACGTGCTCGGCGTGTCCGTTGCGGGCGGCGAGCGACCTCTCCTGCGCCTCGACGGCGGGACGCACGTCACCTTCCTCCCGGCCCGCTCGGCGCGGGAGGAGGGACTCACGGGGATCGTGGTCGCCGTGCCGCCCGACCTGCGCCGCGGGCGCGAGTCGCTCGCGATCGGCGACGTGCGCTTCGAGCTGCGCGACGCTCCGTAGACTGCGCTCGAGCCCCAAGGGAGGAGCAGCGGTGAGCGAGGTGGTGCAGAGGACGGTGCAGGACGGCGTGGCGGTGCTGACTCTCAACCGCCCCGACCGACTGAACGCGTGGACCCCGGAGATGGGCCGCGCCTACTTCGACTCGCTCGCGGAGTGCGCCGCGCTCGAGCAGGTGCGGGTGATCGTCGTCACCGGCGCCGGGCGCGGCTTCTGCGCCGGGGCGGACATGGAGAACCTGCAGTCACTGGGCGAGAACGGGGCGGAGCCCTCCGCCGGCGAGCCCGACCCGCGGCCGCAGTCTTATCCGCTGAGCATCTCCAAGCCCGTCATCGCCGCGGTCAACGGCGCGTGCGCGGGGATCGGCCTCGTCCTCGCCCTCATGTGCGACCTGCGCTTCGTGGCGGAGGGGGCCAAGCTCACCACCGCCTTCGCCCGCCGCGGGCTCGTCGCCGAGTACGGCATCGCATGGATCCTGCCGCGCCTGCTTGGTCCGGCCCGTGCGCTGGACCTCCTGCTCTCGGGCCGGGTCGTGCTCGGAGAGGAGGCGGCGGCGCTCGGGCTCGCCAACCGGGCGATCGCCCCCGAGCGCCTCCTCGACGAGACGCTCGCCTACGCGCGCGACCTCGCGGTCAACTGCTCGCCGGCGAGCATGGCGGCGATGAAGGCGCAGGTCTATGCGGATCTCGAGCGGGGCCTCGACGGTGCCCTCGCCGAGGCGGGCCGGCTCATGCTCGGCTCGTTCGCCCAACCGGACTTCAAGGAAGGCGTGGCGAGCTTCATGGAGCGACGCGAGCCGCGCTTTGCGCCGCTCGCCAGCCTGCGGTAGCGACTCCCAGCGCTTTTTCAGCCTCCTCCCAGGGTGCCCGCCCATACTCGGTCGGGGTCGGGCTCAGGCGTCCCGACGATCAGTCACTCGTCCACCGGAAGGCATCTCGATGAAGAAGTCCCTACTCACCCGCGCCGGCATCGTCGCCGGCGCCTGCGCGCTCGTCGGAGCGGGCGCCGGCATCGCCGGCAGCGCCGCGTCGCCGACGCCCAGCCACACGAAGGCGAATTCCGCTCAGAGCACGCGGTGGGCCCGCGGCACGGATGGCGGCTTCGGCCATCACCGCATGGGCGGCCCGCCGGTGCACGCACAGCTCGTCGTGCTCAACCGAGCGCGCACTTCGTTCATCACCGTCACCGCCGACAACGGAACGGTCAAGACCGTCTCGGGCAACGACGTCACGATCACAGAGGCGTCGGGGTCGGTGACCTACAAGGACGCGACGATCACCCTTCCCGACAACGCGACGGTGTACCGAAACGACGCGGCGGCGAAGGTCGGCGACCTCAAGGCCGGCGATCACGTGCGCATCGCGCAGTCCTCCGACGGCACCTCCGTGTTCGCCGAGGACGCCCAGCACGACCAGGCCGGCCCCGACGGACGGCACCACGGGCACCATGGCCCCGACGGTCCCGGCGGCCCGCCTCCGGGCGGTTTCGGCGGCTGATCACCCGCCACCTCAGAAGGCGGCGGCCCGGATCGTCCGGGCCGTCGCCTCGCGGGCGCTCAGCGGCTGCCGGACGGGATCGGCAGACTCCCGCCCCCGTAGTCGACGCTGACCGCCGGCGGCGCCCCGGGCGGCAGTCGCCAGGCAGCGTTGAAGGGGAGCACCTGCCGCGGGGCGATCTGCAGCCTTATGCCCAGGCGCTTGAGCTCGAGCGCGTTCTGCACCTCGCCGAACTGCGTCGGCGAGTACAGGCCGTGCGCGTAGCTGGCGAGGAAGCGAACGGTCGCGCCCCTCACGGGCTGGCCCCTCCCGTCACGCAGGGTGATCCGGCGCGCATCGAGCTCGAGCGGCCGCCCGGAGCGATTCTCGATCTGCCCCCCGAGCACGCGGTCGCGCGGGAGATCCCGGTAGCGAAACACCTGCGGCGTCCCGCGCCACGCCAGAGAGGCACCGGCGTGGCCGCCGCCGCACCCGGCGAGGCCGACGGCGAGGGCCACGAGCACGACGCGCGCCTTGGCGCGGTGGCTCAACGAGGCTTCGGCGGAAGGGTGAACCAGTCGCAGCCAGGCGGATTGGTCATGTTCATGGGATCCCAGGCCGCGCACGACGCTTCCTTCTCGAGCACCCCGGGGCTCCCCGGCCGGAACACGCCGACGGTCGGGTCGCCGCAGTCGGGCATGGCCGGGAGGTGCTCCTGCGTGGCGCCGCCGGCATCCGCGCTCGTGTTGGCGTGGACGCAGTTGCCGGCTCCCTCGCCGTCCCAGGTGATGTCGTAGCCGTTCGGCACTCTCGCGCCGGCCGGGGAGCGCCCGAACTGGTTCCCGACGATCTGGTTGCCGTTCGAGGTGTCCCGCTGGTCGTTGGGGTCGTTGTCGTTGCGGAGCGCCGCCGGGATCCAGAAGATCCGGACTCCGCTGCGCCAGTTGTCGTAGATCCGGTTGTTGTGGATCATGTCGCGGTTGCCGCCGTAGATGATGATCCCTGACCCCTCAGGGACCTGGAACTGCGGGCAGACCAGATGTGCCTTGCGCTTCTTGAAGGGCGTGTGCGCGCAGTAGCTCTGATGCTCGGTCGCGAAGAGCGGAAAGTTGTTCGAGTAGATCCGGTTGCGCTCCCACTTGAAGCACTCCTGCGGCATGCCCGGATGCCCGGCGGCGAACGAGTCGGTCGACAGCCCCGACGCGTTGTCGTGGAACTGGGAGTCGTGGATCCACGTCGAGTTGCCCGCCGTGCCGGAGTACCCGAGCGTGTTGCCGTAGGAGTTGATGCCGCGCAGCTCGATGCCGTAGCGGCGCTGGGCGTAGCCGTCGGCGGGAGAGCACCCCTTGGGGTCGGAGCCCGGGTAGACGCCCGAGTCGCCGTTGCCGAAGGCGGTGATGTTCTCGTAGAGCCCGTGGTCGGTCGTGAACGAGAGGATTCCGTAGTTCTGGTTCCACCGAGCGATGACGTGGTCGAAGTGGAAGCCGTTCAGCTCCACCGCGTCGATGCCGTTGAACGCGCCGTACTCCACGGTGATGTTGCGCACCGCGAAGCCGTCGGCCCGGTCGGCGCGGATCACGTCCATCTTGGTGCGATCGCCCTTGATGTCCACGTCGTTCGGCCTGCGGCCCATGCCGATGAGCTGGAGGTTGCAGCGCACGTCGCAGCGGGGGGAGTGCGCGCCGTCGGCGAGGACCTTGCGGTTGCCGACGATCGAGATCAGGTTGCGCGCGTTCGGGCAGTCGTGCTGGAAGCGGAAGTTCGGGCGAACGGGCGGATCGTTCGAGCGGGGCCCGGCGGGCGGAGGACCGGCGTTCGAGTAGCCCTCGGTGATCGCGAAGTACTTGCCCTGGTCGCTGCACTTCTTCGGCGTGAAGGCCACCCGGCGACTCGGGAGCTCCTGGTAGACGCCCGGCATGATGAGGATCCGGGTGTTGCTCTTCGCGTGGTTGACCGCGGCCTGGATGTCGGCGAAGCGGCAGCGGCGCAGCAGGGCGAGCCGCGAGCGCAGCGCCCGGCCGCGAAACTCCCGCCGCAGCCGCCGCGCGGACTCGCCGCGCTTACACACGACGAGGCTCGGACCGTGCGTGCGGAAGGCGGGGACGCTGCCCAGCGCCGGGTCGGGGAACGTCGTCGGCCGCTCGGGATGTCCGTAGGACAGCGTCACCGGAAGGACGAGGGCGACGAGGGCCACGGCGGCCGCCCCCAGCAGCAAGATCGAGCGCTTCACGGCACCGAGCCTACTCGAGCGAGCGGCCGCGCGCCACCC
>JAABUJ010007190.1_pt1 | contig 10475 bp, 10 predicted proteins | sample 5559131 | NCBI WGS metagenome assembly JAABUJ01 (sample SAMN10711875, study PRJNA513366) | rock metagenome | isolation source: Antarctica rocks | place: Antarctica: Victoria Land, Mt New Zealand nord | collected 2016-01-07 | reverse complement strand
TTGGGTACAAAAAAAGAGCCTCGGCACATGACCTGGCTCAAACTCGACGCTCTTATTATACCATCTTTCGGGCGCGTTCGTCTAGGTAATAGGTGCTGGTTACAGACCCGACTCGGCGCTGCCATCAACTGGACTTGCACCAATGGGCACGCCTTTTATTTATGTCAAATCAATCCCGTCCCGCACTGTATCAAGGACGCGCCGCCCCCTCTTTTCCAACCAGTTACCCCGCTTGCCCTCCCCACCGTTGGGGTGGTATGCTGCTTTAACGTCAAGACGCTTTAGTGTCTTAACATCAAAACGTTATAGCAATCAGACGTTACAACGTTTTAGTAAGGGGGTGTTGTGCGGTCCATTAGCGTGCTCAACTTCAAAGGTGGCGTCGGTAAATCGACGCTGGCGACCAATCTCGGACACGCGCTCGCTCTGCGCGGTGTCCCGGTGCTCGTCATCGACTGCGACCTGCAAGCGAACGCGAGCACCCTACTCCCCGAGCCGGCGACCCCGACGCTGACCGACGTGCTCATGGGCCGTGCTGCCTTGCCGGACGCGATCCGCCAGGCGCGCGAGCACCTATGGGTCGTACCAGCCGATAAGAACCTCGACCAGGCGGCCAAACACGTCGCATCCGAGGGGATGCGCGGGTACTACCGGCTGCGCAAGGGGCTAGAGCGAGTGCGCGGCTTCGACGTGATCCTCTTCGACCACTCGCCGAGCTACAGCGCCGTGACAGAAGCCGCGCTGCTGGCGAGCGACGAGATGCTTGTCCCGTGCGAGCTGGCGGCGTTCGCCATCGAGGGATTGCTACAGATGTTCGAGAAGCTAGAGGATACGTTGGTCGAGCACACCTTGACGCTCTCCGGCATCGTGCCCTTTAAGCTAGATCGGCGGATCAAGATGCACCTCCCGTATCTGGATGACCTTAAAGAGACGTTTGGCGAAAAGGTCTTGCCCTCGATCCGCACGGATAGCGTCGTGGGCCGCGCGCAGTCACGTCACCAAACCGTCTTCGAGTACGACGACATGAGCAAGGCCGCCGAGGACTTCCGGCTACTGGCGACTGCTGTGGCCGGCGAAAGGGTTGGGGCCGCTGTATGAGCAAGGCGACGGAGTTTGATAGCCCCTTGAAGCGAGCCGCAGGGCGAGGAGAGATAGGCGCACGCCGGGCGGGTCCCGAGCCGGACGTCACCTCGGTTGAGCGTCAAGACGTTAGAACGCTAGAACGTCAAGACGTTAGAACGCTACAGCGTCAAAACGCTATGACTACCAAGGATACGGCGGACGACAAAGAAGAGATGAAGCGCCAAACCGTCTATTTGCCCAAGAGCCTCGCCGCGTGGCTCAAGGTTCACGCTGCGACCAGGGACGAGGACATGAGCGGCATTATCGCGCGCCTTGTCGAGCAGTACCGGGCCGAGCAGGGTTAGCGGAGCGTGATCAGGCCCAGCACGACCAAGCCGAGCGCCGGCAGGAGCGCGCCGACACCGGCAGCCCGCACACGTCGTACGGGAAGGAGGAGGGCCGCGACGGCGACCGGCCCCCCAGAACACAGCCGGGCTCTGCACGATCAACCCGAGCAGCGCCGCAGCCAGGCCGAGGAGGAGACCGACTACAAGCCAGCCGCCCGCGCCGCCGCCGCCGTCGTTGTCGTTGTCGTTGTCGTTGTCGTTGTCGTTGTCGTTGTCGTTGTCGTTGTAAGGAGGGTAACCCTCAGCTTACACCTGGGACCTGTGCGATAATTCCGCCAGAACGTGTGTCATCATAGGGGGTTGCAAAGGGGTTGTCTTGAAGACAACCCCATACGCATCAAGCTAAGACTCCGAGGGCAGGATCAAGGAGCAATTGGTAGGTATTGGGCTTCGTTTTGCGGCGATTGAGGCGGCAGCCGGCCGCGAGGCAGCGCTGAATGACGGCGATAGCAGCACCCAAGGCCACGGGGCACGCGAGGACGCTGGCGAGATGCAAGGCATGCTGGCGGATCGTCTGGGCCGCCTTCATTAAGCTGCGGTCAGGATAGGCCCAGCAACTCACCAGGAGGAGCCAATGCTGGACGAGCATGGCGAGAAGCTTGGCGTAGACCTCGCACAGGATGCGCCAAGGCTTGGCACTGCGCGACTCGTCGATATGCCCGTGGCTCTTCCACAACTTGAAGAGGAGTTCGATTTGCCAGCGGGCGCGCGCCAACACGAGGGCGTCGCGCACGGAGAGCATCTCCGGGGGCACGTTCGTGACCAGGATCGTCCAGTCGGCCCAGGCCAGACGGGTCGCACTCGGCGTCTGCCCGCGGCGCTTGGCCTCCGCGCGGATGCGCCGACGGCGGTGATTGGCGACCTCTGTGCCGACCCGCACCGCGAGCAAGCGCGCGGCAAGGCGCTGCTCCACGCCCAGGACGACCGGCAGGTCGATCTCCGTCGCCCCCTGGGCGGCGAGCAAGCGCGGCACGTCCTGGGGGTGCCCCTCGTGATCAAAGACGGTGGGCGCGACGTGCAGGCGCGAGAGCCAGAACACCCCACGCGCGGCCATCTCCTTAAACACGTGCAGGTCGAAGAAGCCCAGGTCAGTAATGCGCAGGGCACCGGATGGGAGCGGAGCGGTCTGCAGCGTCGTCGTACCGTCGTGCGTGCGCGCGTCGAGGAGCAGCGGGCCAGCGAGGGTGCCCGCACAAAGGTCGAAGCGCACTTGCAGTTTGAGCGCCGCGGCTGTGTTCTTGGCGCTCGTCCCCCCACAGCCGGGCCACCACAGGGCCAAGGCGTCAGGCAGCACAATGGTCGAACTGTCGAGCAGCACGACCGCCGCGAACCGCTGCAGCAGGGGGACCGCCACGGGTTCCGCGGCGATGACCGCCTTGACGGCGGCAGCCAGCACGTCCTCCAGGAAGCAGGCCGCCGCCTCAGTGAAGCGCTGATCGAGCCCTTGTGGGCTGATGGCCACGCCCGCGACTGCCGCCGCTTGCGCGAGGGCCTCCACGGTCGCGTGCGGGTTGGCCAGCCAGCCGAAGACGAGCGCCTGGACGAAAGCCGCGCCGGTCAGCTTGGACTGGCGCTGCACGAAACCGGTCCGGCGTGCGGCCCTCTCAGCCGTCGTGGTCAGCACGGTCTGGAGGGCCTGAGCCAGTTGTGGTACTGTAGTCATCGGAGAGCTCCTTTCGCACGTCGAGGTCATCTACATCCTCAGCATGCCAAAGCGGCTCTCCTCGTCGTTTTTTAGCTTGATGCGTATGGGATTGTCGTGATGACAATCCCTTTAGCGCAGGGGGGTGCGAGAGAGGGCATGTCAAGCGAGGACACCGGCGTCGCATCGGACGTGATCGAGCCCGTTGAGCAGAAACTGGTCGTGCTCGCGCAAGCGGGAGAGGACGAGCTGTTGGCTGCTCGCACCGAGACCTCGGAGATTTACCTCCCGGTGCGCCCCATCTGCACCGCGCTCGGTATGAACTGGCCGACGCAGTACCGCAAAATCAAGGCGGATGAGGTGCTCTTGGAGAGTACGCGCACGCTCCGCCTACAGACGCGCGGCGGTCCGCAGAACCTTGTCTGCATGGATGTCGAGGCGATCCCCATGTGGCTTGCCGGCATCGAGCCGAGCCGCGTCCGCGCGGACCTGCGCGAGCGGCTCAAAGCGTACAAACGATGGGTGCGCAAGGTGGTGTACGAGGCCTTCGCCCGGGAGACAGGAGTTGTGCCGAGCGCGAGTACTGCGGCCACCACGGCGCCCGCCCCCGATGTCCGCGCCCTGGAGCATATCGAGCACATGGCCCTGGCGATCGCCCAACTCGCCCGCGAGCAACGGGAGTTCGAGCAACAGATCGATACGCGCCTCGTCTCCCTCCATACGGAGATCGTGGAGCAGCGCGAGCAGGTCATGGGCCGCCTCGACCAGGCAGCCGCCGTTGTCGGTGGCCTGCTGCGCCGGATGACGACGGTCGAGGGCATGGTGACGATGGGCGAGACGATCAGCGAGACGCAGGCCGCAGAGATCAGCATGCTGGTCAAAGCGATCGCGGGCGAGCTGACGCAGCGCGGGGCGGGGAAGAATACCTACCAGGGCGTCTTCAACGCTCTCTACCACGAGTTCCGCGTCTCCAGCTACCACAACCTGCCGCTGCGGCGCTTCGGCGAGGTGATGGCCTGGCTGCGGGAGTATCAGGAGACACTCGACGCGCATGGCGACGACCGCCCGTCTTGACGTCTACGTCCGTCACCGATGCGACCGGAATATGCTGAAAGCATGAAATCCCGCAGCAGTCATGGCCTATCGGGGGTTGAGCCGAGATACGACCCAAAATAGGAATTAGGCCGGCCGCTCGGCTCCCCAGTGCCCTGTATGTCGTCCAGGGGCAACTCCGTCGCCCTAATATGCGGCGTGGGGACGACATCGAGACGATGGCCGCGGTTCATTTCTCCCCACAAGACTTTCCGTGACGAGTTTCATGGTTCCATTGCGCGCGGCCGCGCGCAACGACGTGCCCCCTCCACCCGACGGGATGGGATGTTTTGCAGGATCGTGCGCGGCGACGCGGAGCGGACACATCATTCCGCTCCGCGTTTTCCCTGACAAGTGTGTCCCTGTGTGGGGCGACCGCCGCCGACATGTGCCCGGCGCCTGCGCCGACCTGGACGCACCCACTGCGGGTTAGCGAGCCGCGCTCGCCCGCGGCGCCGGCTCCGCGCGCGGCTGCCAGTCCAGCGACGGCTGCACGCGCAACAGACGCGCCGGGAGCGCCGGCAGCCACCAGTTCCAGCGCCCGAAGAGCGCCACCAGCGCCGGGACCAGCAGCATGCGCACCACTGTCGCGTCGAGCAGGATGCCCGCGGCCAGTCCCGTGGCCAGCATCTTGAGGTCCGTGCCGGGCGACGAGGCCAGCGAGACGAAGGTCAGCATCAGGATCAGCGCCGCGCAGGTCACCAGCCGGCCGGTGTGCCCGATGCCGCCGATCACCGCCGCGCTGGTCGAGCCGGTCCGGTCGTACTCCTCGCGCATACGCGAGAGGATGAACACCTCGTAGTCCATGGACAGCCCGAAGAGGAAGGCGAAGACCATCAGCGGGATCCAGGCGGTGATCGCGCCGGTCGCCGCGATGCCCCAGAGCCGCGCCGAGCCGACGCCGTGCTGCCAAACCAACGTCATCGCCCCCCAGGCCGCGCCGACCGAGACCACGTTGAGCAGCAGCGCCTTGAGGGGCAGCAGCAGCGAGCGGAAGGCGCGCACCAGCAGCACGAAGGTCACCAGCGCGATCAGGCCGATCATCGTCGGGAAGTTGCCGTAGATCGCCGCCACGAAGTCGGCATCCGCGGCGGCCTGCCCACCGACCCGTGCCGCCGCGGGGCCGGCGTGCGCCGCCCGCCTGACGGTGTCGAGCGTGGCGTGCCCATCCGCCGAGGTGCTGTCGGCTGCGGGCAGCACGTCGACCAGCGCCGTCCCGCCCCGTCGCCAGGCCGGGTCCGCCGGGGCCACGGCGCCACGCACGCCGCCGACATGGGCCAGCTGGACGGCCAGCGCGGAGGCGTCGCGCGAGGTAGCCAGCGCCTCGATGGGGTCGAGCACGCCCGAGCCGATGCCGCTCGTCTCCAGCGCCCGCAGCCCCTGATACGCAGGCCCGGCCGTGGCCAGCGCATCGGCGGAGGGGTTGCCGAGCACGAGGCCGGTGAGGGGAACGAGCAGCGCGCCCAGGAGGAGCGTGGCCACACCCGCGGCGACCCAACGCCGCCGCACCACGCCGCGCGCCCAGGCCGCCCACACCCGGCCGGGCCGCTCGCTATGGCCATGGTGCGGCCAGTCGAGGCGCGGCCCGACCGTCGAGAGCACGACCGGCAGGAGCGTCGTGGCGACGAGCACCGTGACCAGCGGGATGAGCAGGCCGCCGTAGCCGACGCTGCGCAGGAAAGGCAGCGGCAGCACGACGAGGGCGAGCAGGCTGATGCCGACCGTGGTACCGCTGAAGATGACAGCGCGACCTGGCCGCGGCCGTGACGCAGGTGACGATGCGCGCCGCGTCCCTCATGGAGCTGGAGCAGGAGGATGCCAGCGGCGAACACCGGGTCGTCTATGCTGCGGGCAGCTGGGAGGTCACGTAGGCCGCCGCTGTCCCGTTTTCCCGCGCCGCCGGCGCGGCCCTGTGTCAGTGGAGTGTGCGCACAGGGCGGCCTGCGGGCCGGAGAAATCGGCGGGCGGCGTGGCCAGTTCACCGGCGAGCCCAACGAGGATGCCGCGGCCAATCGTCATCCTTTATGCTGATGAGCGAACGGGTTCATGGGCACAGGCCATACCGACGTGCTATTCCCCTCCGTCCTTTATCGTTGCGCTCTCCCCCCCACGCCCTGTATAGTGTCCGTATGGTGTACGTACACAAACGCCAGCGCAAGGATCGTCGGGTCGAGGTGCGCATGGATGACGCCACCCTCCACCTCCTGGATACGCTCGCTTTGTCCTACCACAGCGACCGCTCCCACGTCGTGCGCCTTGCCGTGGCGAAGTTGGCCGCACAGGAGGGGATCGCCGATCCAGAAAGGGAGCACGCATGAAGGTGATTGCCCTGGGCGCGCAGAAGGGTGGGGTGGCCAAGACGACATCGTCGCTCTACCTGGCGACACGTCTGGCCGAGATGTTGGGTGGGACGGCCGCGGAGCCGGCAGTCGGCCTGATCGATCGCGACGACTCCTCGCGCAACCTGACGCGCCTGCTTGCCACGTTTCCGCAGTTGGTGCGGCCGGGCGTTGTGATGCTACCGGGCGAGGATCTGCCCCCGGCGCATGCCGCGCCGCCCGTGGTGATCGTGGACACGCCCCCCGGCCTCAACGCCATTAGTTCGCTGCGCGAGGCCGACCTCATTGTGGTGCCCGTGCTGCCGGAACTGCAGGGCATCATCAACCTGACCGATTACCTGGACAGCATCGAGGAGCAGCGTCTGACCATCAGCCCGGGGATGCGCCTCTTGGCGCTCTTGCCGACCCGGGTGCAGGCTCGCTCGGTATCGGACCGACAGCGCCTGGCCGACATCCGCGCCATCGCCGCCAACCAAGCGCCGCCCCTGCTCATATTACCCGCAGTACCCCACCGCGAGGCCATCAAACGTTACGACCTGGATACGCTCGAGTACAACGCCCCGGCTGAGGAGATCGTTCACCATGCCAAAATCGCCCGCCCTACAACCACTTCCTGAGCACCTGATCGTCGGGCGGGCGGGCAAGTACACCGCCGCGTCCAAAGCCGATAGCGCGGAGCGCTCCTTCAAGCCGATCCCGCGCGGCTACTTGATCCCCTTAGGTCATCTGTCCCCCTGGGAACGCCAGCCACGCCGCAGCGTCGACGACGACGGCCTGGATGAGCTCGCGGCCTCCATCGCGGAGACGGGGGTGCTGGAGCCACTGGTTGTGCGACGCGATGCGGAGCGGCCGGGCTACTACATCATCATCGCGGGTCACCGCCGCTACCTGGCGGCGCGGCGGGTCCATGCCGGCGCCAACCAGGAGGCGCGCACTGCCATAGAGGCATTGCCGTGCATCGTACGCGAGGCTACCGATGCGAGCGCCTTCGCCGACGCGCTGGTGGAGAATCTGGTGCGCACGGATCTGACCCGCCGCGAGGTGATGGATGCGTTGGTGGCGCTGCAGACGGAATATGGATGGAGCGGGCGCGCGATCGCCAAACGGACCGGCCGCCAGCAATCGGATGTCAATGACATGCTGCGCGTGGCGAAGCACCCGGTCCTCTACCAGTTGGTCTCAGAGGAGCGTGTCGCCCCATCTGTCGCAGGGCGCGTGTTCCGGTTGCCCGACGCCCAGCAAGAGACGATTATCACCCGCCTCGCGGGTGGCGAGCGCTTCACCGCCAAGGATGTCGAGCGGATTGCGGAGACGGCGCGGCTCGGAGACGCATCCAGGCACGAGGCCTTTCCACCACCCGAGCATAGTCGTGCAGAAGACATTATGGGACAAGCGGTGACATCGTCGGACACCGTGGGACGGACGGAGACGTCGCCTCGTGTGGCACAGGTCGTGGACGAGGTGGCGCGATCACAGCGGCCTCAGCATGTGTCGCACAGTGATGCGGGGTGTCTGAATTCAGACACTAGCACTACTATTAATAGCGACGGTATGGTGGGCGCGTACGCCGTGCAGGCGGCGGCGCGGGTTGACGGCGGGGAACGCGTGGTCGTGGGGCAGCACACGCGGCATAAAGCAGGGAGTTCAGCGCTGTATCGGCCCACGACCGACGAGGTGCAGCGCGTGGCGCGGGATATCGTCATGATGGCTGCTGAGACGACGGTTCTGGATGCGGCGGCCGTGACTATGCTTCGCGAGGCGGCGACGGAGCTTTTGCGCCGTCTCAACGCCCTTACTGCGCGCGCTTAGCCTCATTGAGGCGCTGAATGCACAGCGCGTGCGTCACGCGCTGTGCAATGGCGACACCGGGGGCAGGCGCCCCAACCGTGGCGATGGTGGAACACAAAAATGGACAGCCTCAACAGCATTAGGATCTCTCGATTCAGGTAGCCCCTCGCTCCTCACACCATCGCTTATGCGGTGCGGTAGCACACAAGTTCTAGTGATGATATAGCTCTATTGCATGCGCCGGTGCAAGTGCGATACAGTAAACCCCAGGAAGACGAGGTAATGAGCCGGTGTACTCTAACGACACACGCGAAACCCGCCGGCGCCAACCAGCGGGTTTCTCTCCCTATCGGTGATGATCTGGCTCTGGCAGCGGGTTGCGAATCGACGACCAGGGCCGCTGGACCGGGTCTGACCGTCCCAGTGAGCGCCGACTCACCAAGGACGTGTGGGGCTCGTGGGAGGATTTTACCTTCAAGGAGTACCTATGAAGTATCACACGGGAGCGATTCCTGCCTGTCAACGGCTTGGGTGGATGACCCTGAACGTCAAGTATGCCCACGTTGCGGCGCTGAGGTACACCCACCGCATCCTGTGGCATCGGCTGGAACACGACAAGGGGACGTGTTGATGGACACAAGCGATCAGCTCTCTCCGACGACACCCGTGCCGTCGCTCCCCAGCGCGAAGGACGCGGAAGGGCCGCGCACGCTCGACGCCTGGACTATCCAGCCTTTCGACCCTAAGACGGGTAAATCCCTCGACGCCGACGAGATGGCCTATCGCCTGCGCATTCGTGACGAGCACGAGCAGGGTTACGTCGGCGTCGATGCGTTGTATCACGCGGCGCAGGAAGTCATCCACCAGCCCCTGCTCGATGAGCGCGGCGAGGTCGTTGATACAGCGTGGGTGCTGCGGCGGGCTAATCATACCAACGTACGCGTCGTGGTCGGTGAGATGGGGACGCTCCAATCGCTCGAAGGTGATCTGACAGCGATAGAGCGCGCCGCCGTCGCGGTGGCGCGCATGGCCCTTGGCAACGTCGCCGCGGATGTCATGAAAGCCCTCTACCAAATCGCGAATGACCCGCCGAACTGGAGACGGCCCGAGTTCACCCTGCATCTCAGCGACTTGCTCGACAAGCTCGGGTACTCACGGGACGACCGGGGCGTGCATCGCTCCAAGAATCGGCAGACGCTCTCCAAGACGCTCCTAGCCTTGCACTATGCCCACATCGGCGTCCAGAGTGTGAAGGACGGGGAGAATGTCGGATTCGTCGCCCCTCTCCTCGCAAGCCTCGAGTACCGCACCCGCGAGCCGGTCGCCCATCTTACGCCAATAGAAGTTTTCGAGCAGGGGCTACCGGAGGTTGTGACGGTCGCCATCAGTCAGAAGTGGTATAGGCTGCGCGAGGCGGACGGCCGTCCTGCGATCGACTACGCGCTTGTCCCCCGCACCGAGTTGCTGCCGCCCGGTCAGCGGGCTAGAAGCGGGCGACGCATCACGCCCGCGATGCTGTTGCGCGAGCATGTCGCACGCTACCGGACCGAGGGACATGTCCAGATGACGCGCGCAGGCCTACTCACCGTCGGCGGCATCAAAGACCGCAACGTCACACATGCCACCAAGACGCTCTCCCGCGCGCTCGATACACTGCGCGACGAGGGTACTCTCACGACCTACGAGCCGCGCCCGCTTCCACTCAATCCCAACGCGTTTATCACGCTCACGTGGGATAGAACATGATGGGATGCGCCATAAGACGACTGTGCAACGCGCGTGCGACCAATACAGTCAATGTGCTACTGAGCAAATCAATGTGCTAGTGACGCAAGTCCCGTGCTACCAATGCAATTCAGGTGCTATGCACGACGCAACGACAGTGCTATAGATGCACTGTCGGTGCTACCAATACATAGCTGGTGCTACTGATGCAACCAAAGTGCCGCTCATACAATAGAGTATTCATCTATTGTCAGACGAAGCGTAAGATGTCACACTGGGTTACGTGTGAGAAGAAGGACAGGGCCATGCCCTAATGTAATCGCGCTAGATGCGCGAAACCCGCCGCTCGCGCGACGGGTCTCTTACTAGTCTAATAGAATGACCGGTCCTAGTGCCTCCGACGACAATCTCGTCACCAGG
>JAABUJ010007187.1_pt1 | contig 10482 bp, 22 predicted proteins | sample 5559131 | NCBI WGS metagenome assembly JAABUJ01 (sample SAMN10711875, study PRJNA513366) | rock metagenome | isolation source: Antarctica rocks | place: Antarctica: Victoria Land, Mt New Zealand nord | collected 2016-01-07 | reverse complement strand
CTGTCGTTCATTCAACTGCGGCAGGATCGACGCCAGCTTGCACGCCAGGACTCCTTGCTCATCCATCTCTGGAGTATAGCCGATTAGCTCCTTTTGTTCAGGTTATTGTGGCACGAGTCCTAAGCTGGCCGGCCACGTCGCTGATCACGAAGACTCGACCTGTGTGCTCATCCGCGACGACCGTACCCCACGCCGTCCCTGTGGTGATCCCCCGGAGCACGCGCCCCGTGCGAGCGTCGAGCACGTCGGTCGTGCCATCGTTGCACTTGACGAACACACGCCCCAGGCGGCTACTGAGGCCCAGGGCGAACGGCGATCCGCAGACGGCGATCCGACGCAGCATCGCTCCGCTCCGCCCATCGATCATGGTCACCACCGGCTCATCGCGGTGGCCGATGAACACGCGGGCGGTCTGCTCGTCGGCAACGATTTGCCGGTTGTCAGGGCTCGCCGTGTCGGTCAGCGTGTGCAGGAGGCGACCGGTCGAGGCGTCAAGCATCGCGATGGTGCCATCGTCCTCGTCGACGAAGACATGGCCGCTGTGGCGGTCGACGGTCGCGAAGGCCCCGCCGGGAGCGATGAAGGGGCCGCCGGGGCCGAGGGCAGTGATGTGGTTCTTGGGCGCTTTTGATGATGCCTTTTTCTCTGGTAGCACCAGAGATAGACAAGGGCACGTTTGACGGGCGCCACAACGGCAGGTTGACGGTGCCGAACCTGCTGCTCATCACCTCAGGAAGGCCAGCCGAGATTGACTAACTCACGGTATCCAGCCCCATCATCAAAAGCGCCCAAGAACCAGTGATGTGCACCACCCGGCCGGTTGGCGTGTCAATGACGGTGACGGCGCCGAAGAGACTGGTGTTGGCAGGGGGGCCAGTGTAGGCGAAGGCGCGGGCGGACACGTCATCCCCCACCAGGGGGAACAGTTGCGGGCCCATGATCGCGCTGCCAATGACGAGCGTGTCGCCCACGGCAAGCACGAGACCGCCGGCGAGCAGGATAAGCAAGGCGAGCGGATGCGTCAGGATTCAGAATGCACACAAGCACAAGTGCGCATCGGCCTGTCGTTTCCCCGCGTCGATCGCGCCTACGCAGCCTGCAGCACCGCGCACACCACGTCCCACCGCTCCTGGAACAGACGGCGCTGATCGGCCAGGGCCATCGTCTCGTTCAGGTGGTGGCGATAGCGAAAGTGGTCGCGCAGTTCATCGTGGGCGGTGCAAAAGCGGGCTGCTGAGGCGAACGAACCGAAGCCGCGCAGGGGATAGTAGCGTTGCTTGATGCCGCGGTGGTCCTGCGCGATGCGGTTGTTCATAGAGCGCCTCGTGCGGTGCTGCACGTCGGACCCCAGCGTCTCGCGAATGGCGCGCGGGTAGGCGTCGTGCCCGTCCGTCGTCACCGTCTCCGGCGCGTGGCCCACCACCGCACGAGCACGCCTGAAGAACCGCTTGGCCGCGTCCATGTCGCGTGTCTCACTCAGCATCGAGTCGACCAGGTTGCCGTCCGCGTCGATGGCCCGCTACAGGTAGCACCAGCGCCCATCTACCGTCACATACGTCTCGTCGGCGTGCCACCGCACACCTGCTTTACCACGTCGCTTGGCCCGCAGTCGCTCAGTCAGCAGGGGAGCGAACCGCGCCTCCCACTCCCGGACGGTCTCGTGGGTGAACGTAAAGCCCCGCGTGAGAAACATCTCGGCCAGATCGCGCAGGCTCAGTTTGTCGCGCAACCGCCAGAGGACGACGCGCAACGCGCTGTCGGTGGGCACCTGCAGATGGTTGAACGGCGTGCCGCTCCGCTCGTTGAAGGTGCGCCGGCAGGGCCGACAGCGGAACAAGCGATAGCCCAACGCCGCCGTCCGGTCCAACTCCTGTGTCGCGTCTCCTTGGCAGTATGGGCAGGCCATCGTCCCCTCCTCAGCGCACCGCTATAAAAGGAGAAGGATACCCGACCCGTTGGGTCCCTGTCACCCGTGATTCTGAGTCCTGACGCAACCCCCCTGACGCCTAGGCTTGAAGCAATCCAGCTTTCACCATGCCACGCGGGCCTTGCGGAGTCAGCCTATCCTACAACGCTTTCGGACGTTCTCCGCTTTCCGCACATGCTGCTTTCCCTTGTGCCTTTCGGCGTCCGGTTGGTGCGGTGGCCCAGGAACATTCCTTCGAGTTCCTCCTCTCTCAGAAAGGGATACGATATGCCGTTGAACGGCGCACATCGAAATTGTACGGATCCTTGAGCACCTGCCGCGCCAGGTCCGATTGCGTCGCGGGGAGCGTGCGTGTGAAGTTCGTCTGCGCCTGGCCCTGTCGCCGATACAGATCGCTCTCGATCTGCCGCATCATCATGTCGCGACTCCACCCACGCTCAACCGCCTGGCCCATGTACCACGCACGCTCACGCGGGTCCTTGACCACGTCCAGCAAACGCATCGTGTGCCCCCAAGGTACGTCCGCGGCCACCTGCCGCACGATGTCGCCATCCGGATACAGCGCCGCGAACGCACGCATGTAGCGCAGATTGCGCGTCGAGAACCCTTTCATATCGGGGAACGACTGGCGCAGGTCAGCCGCGAGGCGGTCGATGACTTGCGTTCCCCAGCCATACTCCTCCTGGCGCGCGACGATGAGGCGGACGATCTGCCAACAGAGGGTAATGAGCTCGCGGTTGACCGACAGGGCGGCTCGTGCCTGCGCCGCGTGGATGCGCTCCTTGAGGTCGCCCAGTAGCGACTGATAGCCGTCGGGCGCCACATCCGTCTTATGAGGCATAGTACACATCCTCCCCCTGGGCCTATATGTCACGGGCGCGCTGCTCGACGGCCGCCTGCATCACCGTGAGCGGTCCCATGCCGAGCGGGACGAACCCACGCCCCACGTACCCGCGCCCCACGTCGGCGCCGGGCGTCATGGCAACGTAGCCGGCGTAGAAGTCCACACCCTCGGCGGTTGTCACACGCGCCTCGTGGAGGTACGGTGAGCGCTCGATCCAGCGGATCATGGGTGCCTTATTCATGAACATGTGGCCCTATCTCTACCCTCTACACCCGGTCGGCATGCTGCTGCGCGTGCCGCTCTATCGCTACCTTCGCCTCATCGAACGACACTCCCTCAGCGATGGTCATGTCGTCGGCGAGGCGCCCGGCCGTCACCATCGCGTCCCAGTCGCCGTACGAGCGTGACGTATCCCTGTACTGCACGACAGACCCATACGGCCGCGCGGCGCCCGCGATGCGATACGTCCATAATGTGTCGCTCTTGCACTCCCACTTACCCGTCATGCGACGGTCCTCCTCACGCCGCCGGCATCCAGCGCGCGACCATGTCGTACAGACACGCGAGATCGAACGGCTTGGACAGGCGATCATTGACCGGCATCAGTGGCCCCGTCGCCTGCAAGCGGTCCTGCGCTGACATGACGATTATCGGGATATTGGATGTCACCGGATTGTCGCGCAGGCGCTGACTCACCTCCACGCCAGTCATCCCCGGCATGTTGATATCGAGGAGAATGACATCGGGCTGTAGCTCATGAGCCACCCCCAACGACTCAGCGCCCACTGAGGCCAGCACGAGATAGCCCTCGTCCTCCAGGGCTGTCTCCAGGAAGGCGATGATATCAGGATCATCGTCGACCACGAGCACCGTGCCTTTGATCACCACGTCACCCACCGTGCTGCCCTCCACTCACCCCTACACGCGGCCATAGATTGCCTCTTGCACGCGCATGAGCGCGATCGCCTTGAGCGATGGCGTCACGTCCCACAATCCCGGCGCGTAGGCCACGTAGAAACGCAACCGCTCACCGGCCTGAGCCACGGCCTGAGCACGGTAGATAGCACGCCGTACATCGCTCTGCACGCCGTAGAGCGGCAGGATACGCTCCCGGCGCTGTGTCGTTAGCTCACCCAACGCGAGCGCCAGATGGGGCTGCAAGACGGCCTCGACACGCTCCCGCACATCCAGTGTGAGGGCGAGCAGGTCGAGCACAGACACAGCATAAGTTGCTAGGTCCATCGGCTTAGGACCATCGCAATGTGACAATAGCTTTGCCCCAGGGCTTTGCGCCGTCAAAGTAGATCGCTTTCGCGTCGGGCAGGTCGCGCAGTTTGTCGAATAGCACGGATGGAAGCGGGACTGGCCTGATTGTAATAGGCGGCGTCACGGTTTACCTGCCTCCCCGCTATAGCTGGGCGATTCGGCATTGAAATGGGCCACGAAGTGCAACTCACGGTCTGTGGTTGCCGTTGCCCCTGTGAGCACATCCTCGATGATGTACGCAACGATGTCCTCAGATTCCACGACAATCTGGTTTTGGTGCCTAGACACACCGATCTCATATGTGACCGACATAAGCCGCACCCGAAGGAAACGATGATCAGCGCTGTTGGCGATATACGTTGGCTCTGTAAATCGATGAACCACGGTCTGGCGGAGCACCTCACCGCTGAGCGTGGGATACAGCGTCTGCTTAAACTCGTATATCGACTGACGAGGCGTCCCATCCTCGTTATAGAGCATGACAGATAGCTCATCCCCTTCGATCTGTATTGGAATGGTCGTACCACGTGCTATTTCCAGTCGTTCACATTCTTTCTCCCACCAAGCCTGGTCCCACTCGAAACTCGGCTGCGATGACCATGGAACGTTCATCACGCTGTTGATAACAATCCGCCGGATGATAATATCCTTCACCGTCCGTTCGCGGAAAGTGTACAAAATTATGCCTTTGGCCGAAGCGAGTGCCTTTGCTCCAGCCTGGTAGCCCTTACGCGTCACGAAAATGCCGTGAACTTGGCCACGCAGATTGGACAGGTCAGCTAACACACCGCTGAAGGTCAGTAAGTGCTCTTGTTTAACGGTGTAGTCCCAATCTTTGCATTGAACGATAACGGTGTGTAGGACTCCATCCGCCTCAAAGCGGAGTAAAACGTCGATTTGGTGCTTAAGAACAGCCCCCTGTATCTTCACATCGTGCTCAACAGTCAGGTTTTGCACGCCCTTCTGCTGATGAACCTGATTGAGAAGGGTCTGCGTCAACAGTTCATAGTCGCGTCCCGTGTTCTTCGCCACGCCTATAGTCTCCTCCTGTCATGACATCGAAACGATCCACACCTAGCGTGTTATTCACCTTTCCATGTGCCAGACTGATACAGCTCGAGCCCCTTATCAACAAGGCGTCGAAGCATTGCTGATTGCTTGCGCCCGGTCTGGTTACCCAAACGTTTAACTTCCCCTATTTGCTCATCAGACAAAAGGACCGTATACGGCTTGAGCTTGCCATCTTGCGCGTTGGATACCCTCGCCTCCTCCGATACCATCGATCGCTCCCCCCCTAGTTTATCCAGGCTGCTAATACATACTAGCATCTCAGTTAATCTCTTTACAACTCATAGAAACTATGAGATAATAAGAGAGTGGGGAGCGGATAGCTTCCACAAAGAAAACGGCCGGTGAGTGCGACCACACTCAACCGGCCAGAGCAGGGTGAACACGAAGGAGCCCACCATGCAAGCTAAGTCTACTGCGTACCGTCCATCCGTTAAGCTCACCGCCCATCGCGGCTGGTACCGCGTCCAGTCCGGCACGAATCCCAGCGTCTACTACGAGACCTCAGCTAACTCGTGCACCTGCCCGGCGCGCAAGCCATGCAAGCACATGACGTTCGTTCGGGTGTTGAACGTGTCGTTCTATGTGCGGAGGAAGGTCACGGCGCCGGCGTGCACAACGGTTGGGGAAGAGCACGCCGGCGTTACCTCTAACCGAGGTAGCACTATAGCAACTCCGATCGTTGATGTCGAGGCCAACGACGCCGAGGAGCGCCTCGCGCGTGCACTGCGCGCGCTGGCCGACACGGACGTGCAGAGCGACGAGCGGGCCGTGCTCATGCGACGCGTCGATGAGCTAGAGCGCCAGGTCGCCGCAGACAGCTACGCCAGCATGCGAGCTGCGTAAGATGAACACCTCAAGAGCTACCACCTGGACGGCGGCCAGCGCGATGCTGGCCGCCCCGATCACCGATGAGCAGCCCCGGTATCGCTATGCCGGTCATGGCGCGTTCTTGCCGGCCAATGCCGCCGCAGTCAAAGAGTGCGACGACTGGAACCGCTACGCTGCCATGATCACCGCCCGTAGTGCCGCCACGCGGAGCGTCCGACCATGACCACCCGACATCTAGCCCCACCGGTGCTGGCGCCGCCTTTGCGTGTCGGCTGGGGCTACCACGAGTACGCCGGCATTGCCTACCTGACCCACGAGGGTCGCATCCAAGCCTGGGCGACCGTCAAGACACCACCCCAGGCCGCACGCATCGAGCGCCTCTTTCAGCGCCTCACGACCACCCACACTCCCTACTACCTAAATTTAGTCCAAATTAGTGGCTGTGTGGGGCGGCCGGAGGTGGCTGGCCCAAATGGTGATGAGACTCTCCTGTAGGAATGGTCGAACACAACCAACAGGAGGGTCATCACCATGGACAAGTCTAGCACGACACACGGCACACAGCATTTCTCGGCGTGTGCGAGCCTGGCCGGGATCGGCGTGTTGCTGCGGCAGCGCGACGTGTTCGCGCCGATCCGGGCGCGCGTGCATATCGCGCAGAAGACGGTACGGCACGCGCCGCTCGACAAACTCTACGATGGATTCATCGCGATCTTGACGGGGGCACACGGCTTGGTGGAGATTAACACGCGCCTGCGCAGCGACCCGGCGCTGCAGGCGGCGATGGGCCGGACGGGGTGTGCCGAGCAATCGGTGGTGCAGCAGACGCTGGACGCCTGCACAGAGGAGACGGTCGCCCAGATGGAGGAGGCCTTGGACGAGATCTATCGCCAGCACGGGGCGGGCTATCGCCACGCCTATGCCCAGCAGTGGCAACTGCGCGACGCCGACATCAGTGGAGCGCCCTGCGGCCCCAAGGCCGCCTGCGCCACCAAAGGCTATTTTGCCAAACAGCGCAACCGGCGCGGGCGGCAGATCGGGCGTGTGTGCGCCAGCCACTATGGCGAGGTCGTGGTGGACCGCTTGTTCCCGGGCACGACGCAATTGGCCGCTGCCTTGCCGGGACTGATCGCCGCAGCAGAGCGGACGCTGGAGCTCGACCCCGCCAAGCGGGCGCGCACCATCGTGCGCATCGACGGGGGCGGGGGCAGCGTGGAGGACAGCAACGGGCTGCTGGAGCGGGGCTACGTCGTCCACGCCAAGGACTACTCCCCGGCCCGTGCCCAGACGCTGGCTCGTGGCGTCACGGACGGAGTCGATGACCCGCGTGTGCCGGGGCGGCAGGTCGGCTGGGTGACCCAGGACACGACGGCCTACGTGCGTCCGGTCCGCCGCCTCGCCGTGCGCGTGCGCAAAGCGAATGGGCAGTGGGGCGTCGGCGCCCTGGTCTCCACCCTGTCTCCCGCCGACGTGATCCTGCTCACGCGCCAGCCCATCGACCGCGTGGACGACGCCACCGCCGTCCTGCTCGCCTACGTCTATTTCTATGACCAGCGTGGCGGCGGCGTGGAGACCTCCTTTAAGGAGGACAAGCAGGGCCTGGGGCTGACGAAGCGCACCAAGAAACGCTTCGCCGCCCAGCAGATGGTGTTGGCGCTGGGCACCCTGGCGCACAACGTCCTGGTCTGGGCGCGCGCCTGGCTGGCTCCGCATGTCCCCGCCCTGGCCCATTATGGGCTCCTGCGCCTGGTCCGCGATGTCTTCCATATGAGTGGCCTCATCCTCTTCGACCCCACGACCGGGCAGGTGCAGGACCTCATCTTGAATGCCGCCGCCCCGTTGGCGGCGGGCTTAACCACGGCCTTGCGCGCGCTCCTCGCCCCCGCGCACGTCACCGTTACTTTGGGCGAAACTTAGGTAGGAGCCCACACCATGACCAAGACTGACTTGCTGGTCGGCTTGTCCGAGATCCGCGTCACGCCCACAGCCCGAACTCCCCCACGGCCAGCCTTAAGGCGACGGCCTACAAGCTCGCAGACCTTCTGACACAAATCGCCCTCGACCCCGATACCACCCGCCGCTTCGTGGCGGGGATGGCCCCGCCGCGCGGCCGTGTTCAGGAGTTTCTCGTCACCTGCTTCACGATCATCCAAGAGGATCTGGTCGCCGCCGGCGATCTCGACGAGGTGACGCGTTTCTAGCACCTATCTATGACGTGCTTTATCACTTATCGTTCGCGCAAATTGGAAGTCAGTTCGCGAGCGTCGCGACCACTACATATAGTATTTATAGCGGATTTGCTACTACATGTAGGAAGTGTCCCTGGTTGAGTTGAAGGGAGAGCAGAATGCCCAGCAACATACTGACCTGTCACGACCATAGACTCCGCAGCCATCACGGCCTTTTGTTGACAATAACCACGGCACCGAGCCGTTTGTTCACAAGCCGGCGGCGATTGTCGGCGCCAGCCGCCGAACTCGCTCAAGATTTGCGCGAACGATAAGTTATCAGTCGCGGGGCTGTCACTCGACAGCCCCCTATCACTCAAGGAGAAACCGCCATGACCACCGTAACCGCCTATGACGAGTCCGCCTACGCCTTCCTGCACGACGCTGCCCCATTACTCGATGCGGTCGCCCGCCGCTATGCACGGGAGGAGGATGTCGCAGCCGCGCTCTCGATCATCGACGGTGCGCCCGAGGATAGGGTATTCGTGCTCGACCTCTGGCGCACCGTACGGGCGGGGCTTATCAAGCGGGGCGAGATCGCGCCAACAGCGGATTGCTAACGCACAGCCACGCATCACCCACGGGGCCGCCGGCGTTCTGCCGGCGGCCCTCTTCGCGTTGCAGGCTGTTACAATCGCCGTTAGGAGAGGAGCAATGGTGAAGAGTCACCGGGTCGGCCGCGCGACGCTAGACGATGGCACGGTTACGACCGCCTACCGTGCGGTTGTCGCGTTCACCTGTGTACAGTGTGCCAGGGCTATCGCACCGGGCGCACTCTTCTCGCGCCTGCCTCGACGCACCCCCCCAGGCATGTTTGGCTTGACAGCAACTGATCCTATTTGCATCACCTGCCGCCCGTTTCGCATGGAGGACACTGACGAGGGTCTGTAGGCGGGTAAGGGTACCTGTGACCTATGTCATAGGGGGCGTGCGACAATCACCATTAGGGAAGGAACTGAGATGGTGAGGAACGTAAAGAGTCACCAGGTTGGACAGGCGACGCTGGCCACCGGCGTGACCACGTCGGCCTACCGTGCGATTCTCGCGCTTGAGTGTGCTCAGTGCGCCAGGACGATCACACCGGGCACGCTCTTTTCGCGCCAGACGCGGCGCGCTCCAGCACACACGTTGCCCGCACCGCAGGTCCTGCCGATCTGCACGCGCTGCCGCCCGCTGCGTCTGGAGGACCCTGGCGAGGGACGTTCCTAGAGGAGACGTGGCGCTGCCGACCGATGAGGAATGGACCTTCTTCGAGGAGACACGCGAAGGGTTCGAGATGCTCTACTCCGGCCAGTGGGTGCTCATCAAAGGCCGGACGCTGGTCGGTGTCTACGATCGCCAGGACGACGTCTTCAAGGGAGCCGCGCTGCGTTTCGCGGGTGCCGGCTGTCTGATCCGCCGCGTTGTTGACGAGGTGAATAGGGGTGGCAGGCCGGGCCGCAGAGAGGCGCTCGACTAGCTCTTCCATGCCGGCCCCCCCTGTGTGCTCTGGCGCGTGATACACTGGCGGACATGATGGACAACCCGGACACGCTTACCCAGGCTATCGTCGACAGCGCCCTCAGTCTCTTCAGCGGGGACCTCACGGACGACACACTGGCGACCCACCTGAAGACCCTGCGCGCCGACGCAGCCTGGCGCGTCTTCGTCCTTGAGGGGCCGAAGACACGCGATGTGGAGCTGATCTACAAGCCCACCAACGCCTGGTACGTGCTGCGCTTGACGAAAGTGTGGCACCTGCGCGGACAGGTATGCGCGGCGCGTGTTCTAACGTGCAGAGGCCTTTTCTGCGCATCGAAGGACGCGTGCAGCGTCGGCGCCTGCGTACGTGCATGCCTACGGGCGTACACCATCCATAGCGCGAGTGTACGTGGCGAGCAGTCTATCATGCCGAGCAGGCGACACGAGGTACCTACGTGAATCTACTGCCTCGCACACCGTCACGTTACGTACAGGTTTGTTGGTAGGAGACCGGTAGAAGGGCAGGACACAGGTGCCGCCACCACGCTTCACGTACCACCATCACGCAGTGACCGGGAGTTGGTACGTCTATGATCGTCTACTCGATCGGCGGGTCCGCATTGAAGGCTTGGGGGTGAAGATTGCGGACGTGGCTCACGAGTATGAGGCGAATTGGCGACGCCAGTGTCAGCGGTGGATTGAGGCCGAGTATCGGGACATCACATTCTAGGCGCTAGCAGTCTGTCGGAGAGAAGCCTGCCGACCTCATTTATCGTGCTGTGGGAGGGCAAAATCGCGTCTGTAGCCCGTATCTTGACCTCAAAACGGCCTCCAAGCGCACTTTCCTCCGAAAAAAC
>JAABUJ010007186.1_pt1 | contig 10482 bp, 11 predicted proteins | sample 5559131 | NCBI WGS metagenome assembly JAABUJ01 (sample SAMN10711875, study PRJNA513366) | rock metagenome | isolation source: Antarctica rocks | place: Antarctica: Victoria Land, Mt New Zealand nord | collected 2016-01-07 | reverse complement strand
ATTGAGAACGATGCTTCCCATCCCGATCGGAGAGACGACCAGCGGGCAGTTCCCGCATCGCCCCCGATTAGAGCAGGTTCGACGCTGTGGTTTGGGCGAAGTAGATCATCGCGTCGAACGCGCTCGGTAACGAGACGGCGCTGAAGTATTCTTCCGGCTTCCCGTATGTGTACACCGCGCCGACGCTGCGGTACGGGTGCGGGCCGCGCACCCACACCTCCGCCGGGCTGTCGCCATCGCTCTGCCGCAGATCGATCACCAGGCGCGGCTCACCCGCCCGCTGCCAGGCCGCCTCGTAACTATCGGGTGGCGGCGCGGGCACCCGCTGCGGGCCGACCGGGTAGTAACGCTGGTTCAGGGCATCGTATCCGGCCGCATTGAAGAGTCCCATGCCGAACTCGAACCCGAAGACGCGCATCTCGTCACTGTACCGCTCCCGCAGATAGGAGCCCATACTCCGGAAGGTGGACGACTTGGTCGTGCCGACATGGGCGTTGTGCGCCCAGAGGACGATCTTCGCGCCCGCCCCGCCTTGCTCCAGCAGCCACACCGCGTTCTCCGCCATGTACCGATCTCGCGGCTCCGCATCCATCCCGGCCGCGAGGTCCTCCGCCTGCATGACGATCCGCGCCGCCCGCAGCCCCTGCGCGTACGCCTGCGGCGAGGATGCCTGTGCGTAGGCCGACTTGTGCGCGGCGAGGTCGGCGTAGACCACCCCGATGTTCGCGCGACACTGCGCCTGCACATCCGCGTCCGCCTTGGCGTAGGCCCCCGGCGCGTTCTGATACGGGCGGAATGGCTCGTACAGCGCCGTGGCATGGTCTGCGGCAGCAGAATCCACGGTGTGCAGATAGGCGATCACATCGTCCATCGCTATGTGCGGATACTGCATGTCGAAGCCAAGAAAACTGACGGCGGGGGCGCTGCCGCGCTGGTCGTTGTACGCGCGCATCCAGCGGATCAGGTCGAGCACTTCCTGCGTATCCTCGAGCGAGAAGTTCACCTGCTTGAAGAGCGCCGCAGGGTCACCGGCTGTTCCATGCACGTAGTCGTTGATGCGGTTTGCCTCGGGTAAGTCCGCTTCCATCGCGAAGAGCGTGAAGCCCATTTCGGTGACGAGAAAGCGCAGGAGACGATGCTTCATTGCGAAGAACTCGTGGGTGCCGTGGGTGTCCTCGCCGAGCGCGACGATCCGGGCGTCGCCGATGATCTTGCGGAAGGGTTGGAGATCGGCGACAGCGGCAGTTGGATCAGTGGTCGCGAATGAGACGGCATTCGCATGCAGCCAGGCATCCAATTCCGGCGGGGGTAGTGCGGTGCTCGGTGTGGAAATCGCGGTGGCCACCGATGCGGTGGCGATCGCTCGCGACGCGGGAGCAGATGGCGCGATTGGGAGGGTTGCTGCAGGCGTCGTAGGAAGAACTGGGGTGCCGGTGACGGTCGTTGCCGCAGTCGCGGTCGAAGCGGAAGCGGAAGGAGTCGGCCGCACATGCGATGCACCGCAGGCAGGCAGCAGACCGACTGCCGCTGCCGAGGCCGTTGCGAGGAAGCGACGGCGTGTAAGGGTCGTGCGTGGTTGCGTCATCGTCTTCGCCGTTCTTTCCTTTGCTGAATCGCCCGTCACGCGTCTGTCGCCATCATACACCGCAACCACAGGCGGGGAGCGGCCGAAGGGCTGCTTGCACCACGCAGCAAAGAGCATGCAGCTGCGCGTGACCCGACTGCGGAACCGCGATCGACCACCGACTGATGACCGAATTGCTCTCCGTCGCAGCTTAGTCCGCAGCCTCGGTACCCCGATCCAACGATGGTAGACTAGTGGGTCATGCCGCAATTGACTGGCAATAACGGTTGCGATGAGGGATATTGTGAGAGGAAAGGAGGATGACGATGGCAATCCCACAGAACGATCCCTTGCGCGCGTTGACCGCAGCAGAGCAGGCCGCGCTCGCACAGATCGTGCGCGCGAGCAGTGCGCGCGTGGATCGGGTACGGCGGGCGGAGGCGTTGCTGGCAGTAGCGCAAGGAAAGCCCTTTGTGCAGGCAGCAGCGCAGGCTGGTTTCCGCAGCCACAGCACGGTCGCCAACCTCGTGGCGCGCTTCAACCAGCACGGCCTGGCGGCACTAACGATTGCCGAAGGGCGGGGACGCAAGCCGACCTACGATGCCAGCGCACGGGCGAAGATGGTCGTCACTGCCCAAGCGCAACCCGAGCGACGCACGGATGGCACGGCCACCTGGTCGCTCGGCACGTTGCAGCGGCGACTGCGGCGCGACGGGATGGAACACGTCGGGACAAGTACGATCCGGCGCGTGCTGCACGATGCGGGCAGTTCCTACCAACGCAGTCGCTCCTGGTGTCCGACGGGTACGGCGCAACGGGTGCGCACGAGCGGGGTCGTCACGGTGGTCGATCCCCGGACCGAGGAAAAAAGGGGCTGATCGAGTGGGCATATCGATGGGCAGAACCGGCGGGCATTGCCGTCTGGTGTCAGGACGAGGCGGGACCGTATCAAACGGTACCCTGTCCGGGGGCGAGTTGGCGACCGGAAGGCGACCCGCTGCGGCAGCCGCACGAGTATCTGCGTGCCGGTACCGCGAAACTGCTGACGCTCTTTCGTCCTGCGACGGGAGAAGTGCGCGGCAATGGGGTGAGGAGTAGCCGCAATGCCGTGCTGCATCCGTGGGTGCGGGCGCAGCTGACAGAGATTCTCGTGGCCTTACCCGTCGCGCCCGTGGCGGAAACAGAACGACCACTGGCGGCACGCTGGGCGACCTGGCTGGGACACGAACCGCGCGATCCCTTGCCACCGTTGCAGGTGATCCTGGTCTGGGACAATCTCGCCGGACACCTGAGTTGGCCCATCGTTGACTGGCTGTTCCAGCATGGAGTGATGCCGTTGTATACACCGCTCAGTGGCAGTTGGCTCAATATGGCGGAGTCGGTGCAACGGATCATCAGCCGGCGCGCCTTGACGGGGCAGCATCCGCAGACGCCGGAGGAAATTATCCGGTGGTTGGAAGAGACGGTCGCGGGATGGAATCAAGCGCCGACGCCGTTTGTCTGGGGCGGGAAGCGGCAGGCACGGCGGGAGCGGACCCGCCAGCGGCGAATCGGTGGCTCCGCAGCTTGCCTGCCAGAGTGTCAGTCAATTGCGGCATGACCCACTAGATCGTGTCGCCCTGCTTCCCTCGCGACGGAGATCGTGATCGTGCCGTCCGGGAGGATATTCCTGACCAGTTGCGTTGATAGGCTAGCGTTGGGACAACGGCATGAATCGCGTACACACGGTGATAGGATGATTGAACGAGACCATCTCGCTGAAGTCCGTAACGTGGCCGCACGTCTGCACACGAATGTCGCGCAGGTCATCGTTGGCAACGATGCCGTCATTGATCTGCTGCTCGTGGCCTTGCTCAGCGACGGACATGTCTTACTGGAAGACGTGCCGGGCACGGGCAAGACGATGATCGCGAAGACGTTCGCCCGATCGCTCGATTGCCAATTCGCGCGTATTCAATTCACCGCAGACCTGCTTCCATCAGACATTATCGGCATCAACATATTCAATCAACAGACAAGCCAATTCGAGGTCCGTCCCGGTCCCGTGGTGACGCAACTGCTGCTGGCGGATGAAATCAACCGCGCCGGCCCCCGTACGCAGGCCGCCCTCCTCGAAGCGATGGAGGAACGGCAAGTAACCATCGAACACCAGTGTATTCCCCTTCCCCATCCTTTCCTGGTCCTCGCGACGCAGAACCCCGTCGAACTCGCCGGAACTTTTCCGCTGCCCGAGGCGCAACTCGACCGCTTCCTCATGCGTATCACGCTCGGCTATCCCGGCGAGGAGGATGAACACACGATGCTCAGCCGCTTCCGCGACGCGACACCGCACGAGGTGCGGAAGATGCAGGATGCGATCCGCACCGTGCACATGGAATCAATCGTCGAAGACTATCTCGTGCGGCTCGTCCGAGCGACACGCGTCCATCCCGCGATCGAGCTGGGGGCGAGCCCGCGCGCGACGCTCGCCCTCTACCGCACGAGTCAAGCAAGAGCGGCGCTCGATGGACGTTCCTACGTCCTGCCGGACGACATCAAGCAGCTTGCCCCCGCCGTTCTCACCCATCGGCTCGTGCTGCCCACACAGATGACTCTACGTGGAAGAGAAGCCCAGGAGATCCTCGCGGAGATTATCGAAACGGTACCGACACCGGTCGAGGAGCCATCGGTATGAGTGCGCGTATTCGCCTCATCACTGCTGCGACCCTGATCGCCGGCATCGCATTGCAGCGCGGCGGATTGATCCTGATCGCGCTCCTGATCGCCGTCGTGGATGGCCTCGCTGTCTTTTGGCGCCGCCGCTGTCTCGATGGTGTCGCCTACGAGCGCGTCTTCTCTACCACGCGGATTTTCTTCGGCGAGACTGTGGACCTGCGCATTCGGGTGGAAAATCGTAAGCTGCTGCCGGTGCCGTGGCTGGTCACGATCGACGAGGTGCCCGATGCATTGACGTTTCAGCCGGAGGGCACTACTGCCTCCGGTATGCCCAACCGTGCCCTACTCACGAATGCCTTTTCGCTCCGTCCCTATGAGCGCATCACCAAGCACTACCAAGCCCAATGTAATCGGCGCGGTCACCATGCGTTCGGTCCCGTTCGTCTGCGTTCCGGCGATCTTTTCGGGTTAACCGTGAATGAGGGAACGGTTAATCGGATTGATTCTCTGCTCGTCTATCCTAAGATCGTGCCGCTCCGCACCCTCGACTTGCCCGCGGCCGGGCTGTTCGGTGAGCAGGACGCGGCACAGCGACGCATCGAAGACGCGGCAGCGACGATTGGTGCGCGTGCGTATGTTGCCGGGGATCCGCTCCGCCGCATTCACTGGACCGCGACCGCCCGAACGGGCACGCTGCAGAGTCGCGTCTACGACTACACGGCGCACCGGACGGTCGCAATCTTTCTGGATATCAATACAGCCGAACACACCTACGAGGAAATTGATGCTGCACTTGTCGAATTGGCGATTACGACGACCGCCTCTCTTGTGGCATGGGCATGCGCGGAACGGTATCGCATCGGCTGCTACTCGAATGCCCATCGCAGCACCGGCGAGGCACGGATTGTTCTCCCGCCGACGCACCGCCCCACACAGGCGCATCACATCCTCGAGGCGCTCGCCTCAGTCATTCCGATCAGCCTCGTCCCAATCGAGAAACTGCTCCAGGAGGGAGTACCGCACCTCCCCTCTGGCACATGCCTCCTCCTCGTCACTGGTCGGATGACCGATCCGTTGGCAGCGACGCTCCTGCATCTCCAAGCCATGGGCCATACCGTCACGGTGATCGCCTATGGAAGGAATGCCCCCGGCCGAATCGCCGAATATCTCCCGATCTATCAAGTGGGCGGAGCGGAGGTGTGGGATGAACTCGTCGCGCTTGATCTCGCGCGCTGATTGGCTGATTGGTCTCCTCCTTGGGTGCCCTACGGTTGACGATCGACCAGAACCATCGGCTCACAGATGTGACCTGGCTCGGCGATCTGTTCGCCGATCTGCGGCATTTCGCAACAGGGATATCCCCCCACCTAACCGGATTAGGAATATATCTCTTCTGCTGGTGGCTCGGCGTGCGGTTGGCGACGGAACCGCTGTCGAGCGAGCAGGTGCTCGAGATCGTCCAAACCTGGGCAGTCGTGCTTATCCTTGCCTTTGTGCTCTCCGGCAATGTCTTTGCGGTCCCTACCGTACGTACTGCACTCGCTCGTGCTGTCCCGCTTGCCTTTGTTTTTGCCTTGTTTGCGCTCGCGCTGTCACGATTCGCCATCGTACAGAAAGATACGCAGCCATCGTCTCATCGGGTATCGGCACGGCTTCCCTGGCTGGGAACGGTCGTTGCGGTCACGGCTGGCGTGCTAGTGATCGCGCTCGTCGCCGAGCAACTGCTTGGCTTTCGCTCCCTCGATGCGCTCCTACGGGGCGCGACCGTCGCGGTGAGCCTGCTCAATCGGCTGCTTTCGTTCGTCTTGCTCGCGTTCGCCTCTGTCATCTTCTTCGTGCTCACCCCGCTGATCCACCTCGGGCAACGATTCTTCCGGCACTCCCCATCGGTGGAACGGCAGGAAGTACGACGCCCGCCGCCCGCGTTGGATGACGTCCATCACGCTATCCAACAACACCTGCCGGCATGGATCGTCTCCGGGATCAATGTTCTCTTCGCCGCTGCGTTGATCCTTGGTATTTCGTGGCTCCTCCTCCGTTCACTCCGGCGCTATCGCACGATGCACCGGCCGACCGAGAATGTCGAGGAGCATGAAAGCCTCTGGTCTCGCGATCTCATCCTCGATCGATTGCGCAACGTTCTCCCCAGACGACGCCGCCATCATGTACCAAATCCCATGCAGCGCGCGCGGGAGCCCCAGTCCGTGCGCGCGGTGTATGCGGCGATCTGCGTTGAGGCGGCCGAGCATGGGCTTCCCCGTCAACCGGCAGAAACCCCCAACGAGTTCGCGATACGCCTCCGTGGAACATGGCCGAATGAAGCGGACTACTGGACCGAAGTGACCGCAGCATATTGCCACGTCCGCTACGAAGGCGGCACGCCATCGCTGACCGAGTGGCGTCGGATCAAGGCAACATGGCAGCGATTGCACCGGCGACTGGCGAATACGCGTCTCGCATCGATGAACGGACGCATTTCGCGCGATGGATGAGACGGAGTCAAGGAAGAGTTCTAAGAAGGGGGACTTCCTTTATTGGGCTTGGGATTGGAACGAAGAGGGAGGCTCGTCGGTAATTCCCTCCTGCATGGCCCAGCGTACCGCATCTGCCCGGACACGCACGCCAAGTTTTCGATACAGGCGGGAGACGGCATTCTTGACAGTTTGCACTTCGACCCGCATTTCCGCCGCGATTCCTTGTTGCTTTTCCCCATCACGATGAGCGAAAGGAGTTCCCTCTGGTGTGGCGTCAAATCGGACAGATGCGGAATGCTTCGATGCCCCTGCGTCGTCCCGGTTCTTGCCGATCCGTCACAGCGCAGGTATGGGGAATCGCATATCTCCCTATGCATCAGCTGTGCCCCTTCCAATGACCAGGATCCGCATGGCCTACCTGCCAATAGGTGCGGGTAGGGTGGTGGCTTTCCGGGCGACGCTCTATTTATCTGACGTACCGCTCCCCGCCGCCCACGCTCCCGCCTGTATCCGAATTGTTCCTCCGTATCGCTCCCTCGTACGGTCGGGGAGCGATGTGCGCAAAAAGACAAAACCCTGCCAGCAGGCTGACAGGGCAGGCGGACAAACCCGTCTCGGTGGCGCTGGCAACCCGGCGATCTCGGCGGAGACCCGTGGCTTTGCGTCGCCATCTCGCGATGGCTTTGCCCTGTGCAGCAATGGTTGCTTTCTGTTCGCGTCGCTCCCGGATCTCCTTCCGCAATCTCTCATTGGATTCCCCGATGAGAAGCAGGAGGATACCACGGAGGCATTTTATGTCAAGTAACACTTGACCATACCAGAATATTTTCCGAATAAGAGGTATCGCGCGGGGCGTTCAGGACGCTCCCCGCCGCGCTGACCACTATCCCGCCAACGCCAGCGAAATCCTCGGGCGTGGTATTGTGCTCCTCGGCGACCCTGCGGCGTAACCTTTTCCCCGCATCTGCGACATACAGAGTAGCGGATGGTCGGATTGCAGGGGCATCGGGGTATCAATCGCGCGATGGAGACACCGAAGCACGAATCACAGCGAACGATAGGCACGGATGAACTGCATGCCGTCGGGCTCACGCCCACTAGCTTTGCCGCGTCGTACCATACGCACGTCGCGCCTCTCTACCGCTACTTCTCTCAGCACACCGGCAACGCCGCCGATGCGGAGGATCTCACCGCCGCGACGATCAGCAAAGCGCTGGTCAGCCTCCCTTCCTATGCGGGCCGGGGGACGCTCGCGGCGTGGCTCTTCGGGATCGCGCGCCACACCCTGCATGACTTCCAGCGGCGTCGCGGTACCAGCGTCCCCCTCGCGGATGCGGATGCGTCGCTGGCCGATGCGACGCCCCTGCCCGAGCAGTCTGTCGTCGCACAGGAGCGGTGGGACGACCTGCATGCGCGTATCCGCAGGCTCCCCGCCAATCAGCGGGAGGCGCTCACGTTGCGCTACTTCGGCGCCCTGCCAATCGCGGAGATCGCGCTCGTACTCGATCGCAGCGACGGGGCGGTCAAGCTTCTTATCCATCGCGCGCTCACCACGTTACGCGCGCAGTATCGCCAGGAGGATCAGCAATGAAGCACCGCGATCAGCGACCAGACGATCTGGCGCTCGCTGATGAACTGTCTGCCATCGATGGGGCGATCCGCCGTGCCGCACAGACCATCACGCTGCGGCAGGCGTTTCTCGATGCCCTCGACGCGCAGGTACAGCGCGACGCCACGGCACACATCGTCGCGTTACCGGTCGTGCAGGCTCACGCGACGATGGCCGTATCGCCACACCACGCGATCAGCGGAGAGACGATCCACGCTGATGATCGTCCGGTACCAGTATCGAACCATCCCGCCGTCGCGCTGCCGCCCCGCCGCTCCTCACGCGCGCTCAGTCGTCGCGGGTTTCTCGTTGGCTCAGCGGTAGCGGCAGCGGGCGGGGGCTTTTTTCTTTTGGAGCGCCGCCAGACCATCATTGCCGATGTCATTGCCACGCAGCAGGCCGGTCGCCCGCTCATCACCGCGCAAATGGTCGCCGCCGCGCCGCCTGGCACCCCGACCGCGAACACTGCCACACAACCGAGCAATCTCGATTTCGCCGATGGCACGGCGGGCTGGGGATTATGGGGAAGCAATCCGAGCGACTACGTGATCGGCATCGATTCGGCCGCGCCGCCGCGCGCCGCCGCATACCTCCGTTCGAGCGGGCCTGATCCGCAGGGATTCGGGACGCTCGCCCGCACCTTCATTCCCGATCCCTATCGCGGGACCCGCCTGCGCATGCGGGGCATGGTCAAGGCGGACGCCGTGGAAAACTGGGCAGGACTCTGGATGCGCGTGGACGGCCCGCAGAATCAGGCGTTGCGCTTCGACAACATGCAGGGTCGGCCGATCACCGGGACCCGCAGCTGGCAACCCTACGAGATCGTGCTCGATGTCCCGCAGGAAAGTACGCTGCTCGCTTTCGGCATCCTCCTGGCGGGCAAGGGAGGCGTCGAGCTCAGCGACGTGACATTCGCGGTCGTCGGACAGGAGGTGCCGACGACGGATACGCTCGCCCTGCCAAGCCGAGTGCAGAACCTCGATTTCGAGGCGGGGACGACCGGCTGGTTCCTGGCGGGGGACAAGCCGCAGGATTATCGGATGGGCAGTGACGCGACAGCGCCGCACGGCGGCAAGGCGAGCGGGTATCTCCGGGCGACGAGCGATTCACTGGGCGGATTCGGCACACTGATGCAGACCGCCAAGGCGGATCCCTATCGCGGCACACGGGTCCGGATGTCTGGATGGGCGAAGGCGGACGGCGTGGCGGATTGGGCGGGGCTCTGGATGCGTGTGGACGGCCCGGACAAGAGAAAGACGCAGCGGTCGCTCAGTTTCGACAACATGCAGAATCGACCGATCAAAGGAACGAGTGACTGGACGCGGTATGAGATTGTGCTGGACGTGCCGCCAGCGAGCATCGAGATTGCGTTCGGCATTCTCCTCCAGGGTATCGGGGAGGTCCGGCTCGATGATGTCCAGTTCGCCACTGTCGGCAGCGACGTCCCGACGACGGGCATAGCCATCTAGGGAGCCATATTGCGCAATAAGCGACCCTGCCCCAAAACGCACTCAGCACGCGACTAGGAGGTCAACAGAATCGATTAGCGCCACGAAGGTGGGGTTCTACGCCACGGGTCGAGAGCGATAACACGTCTGTGTTGCAGGTGCAGCCACCGTTCGTCATACTGCTCTCAGTGACGTTGCGCGTTTACAACCTGAGAGACCGGATAGTCGACGATGCCATTCCCGAGACGATCCCATGGGCAGAGCCAGCACCCGCCGTTCCTTGTGGCGCAATCGCGATTATCTGCTCTTGTGGAGCGGCCAGACAGTCTCTGCGGTCGGCACGGAGGTCAGTAACCTCGCCTTTCCTCTACTGTTCCTTGCCCTCACTGGCTCGCCTGCGCAAGCTGGGTTCGCCGCCGCACTGCGCAGCGTCCCGTACCTCATCTTCGGCCTGCCCGCCGGCGCACTCGTGGATCGCTGGAACCGCAAACGCACCATGATCCTCTGCGATCTCGGCCGCGCACTCGCCGTGGGGAGTATCCCAATCGCCTACGAATTCCGGCACCTGGCGCTCCCCCCCTCTATCTCGTCGCCTTTGTGGAGTCGTCGCTGGCGGTCTTTTTCACCTTAGCGGCGACTGCCGCCCTCCCCAATGTTGTGCCGCAGGCGCTCTTGCCGCGTGCGACGGCGCAGAACAACACGGCGCTCGGCGTCACCGCACTCATCGGACCG
>JAABUJ010007185.1_pt1 | contig 10483 bp, 14 predicted proteins | sample 5559131 | NCBI WGS metagenome assembly JAABUJ01 (sample SAMN10711875, study PRJNA513366) | rock metagenome | isolation source: Antarctica rocks | place: Antarctica: Victoria Land, Mt New Zealand nord | collected 2016-01-07 | reverse complement strand
CACCCACCGCGCGGCAGCCGCGCCCGCCTCGGCCTCAATAGCCTGTTCGAGACCTGGCAGGCGCGTGGTCTCAACCCCTTCCACGAGTGCCTTACCCTCTTGCACTCTCGTTTACCCCAAGTCTGAACAGTTACTTTCCTCACGTCCTTTGCCATTGGTGCGGTATCCGTGGTAATGTAAAAAACACTCCAGGGAAGGGCTCTTCTGAGTAGTGAATCGTGCCTGGGAGCCGTCAAACAAGCGTGCGACTGTCTGGATAACAGCGCTTTTTCACTTCACGGAAGGTTGGCAGTTGCGGAGAATGACTCTCTATGGGGCCACATATCGCTGAAGAAATTACGCCATTTATCTCTGAAGATGACACCCCGACACCGGTGACGTGCGCTATATCGGGCGCAGCGCTTACCCCAAACTCCGGCTCTACGCTCACGCGGGCCATGCGCGTCAGGGAACACGCCATGCTCCCTCCACAGAGTGGGTGCGCCATCTTCTTGAGGGTGGAAAGAAGCCCCTCATGCGCGTCCTGGAGGTGGTTTCTGTAGACAACGCCGCCATGGCCGAACAGCGCGCGATCGCCGCCTATCGGGCCGCTGGCTGTCAGCTATTGAACGCAACGCATAACGGGGACGGCGGGCGGCCACGAAAGGGTCAGGCCCGCTTAGACCGGAACATGACCATCCACACGCCCCTCACGCTGCGCGACCAGCTCGTCGAGGGCGCGAAGGTCGACCGCCGGCGGATCGGGGAGTTCACCCGTCTTTTGCTGGAGGATGCGTTTAAGGACTGGCAGCGCAAAAACCCACCCACGGAGCAGCCCAAGCAATAGGCGCGGGTGACGCTGGCACGACACAAAACGACACAAAAAAAGAGCCCTCCGACGAACGTCGACGTTCGTCGGAGGGCTCTTTGCTGTGATGCCGACGTCGTGCTATATGGCGTAGCGGCCGGGTGCGCGGAACGAGTGCTCAAGCTGGCCAGACGTGTCGTGCGCGGTGTCGTAGAGCGCGCGCGTCCGTGTCACCACTGCCTCCGTCTTCCCTCCCGCCCCTTCTCCTCCTTGTCTACGCCTATCTCCGCGCGCTCTCTAAGCACTCCGCGGGCTAGCCCGCGCGGATTATTGCACGTCACAGCCAGCGTCGCTTAGCGTGGCGTCAGCACCCGCACACCAGCGCCCTAAGACCTGGTGTGTGCCTGGGGATGGATGGCGACGTCTCCGCCCTGGCATGAAGCTGATAGCCTGCAAGGTCGGGAGTGGAAGAGAGTAACGTGCATATCGCTGTAGACTGGCCGGGTGATCCTGGCTTTAAGAAAACTATGAGGGACGGTTCTGTGAGGGGCGGTTCTTTGCCCTACTGCGCCATGGCCATCGTGGTCAGTGAGACGGCCGAGGAGATCGACGCCGCACGACGCGAGGTGTGTCGCACACGGGGGCTCGGCGAGACCTTCGAGTTCAAGCATGCCAAGACCCATCCGTCGCGTAAAGCGTGGTTCATGGAGCGCATGGCACGGACATCCTTCACGGGCATCGTCGTGATCTATGACAAGGACGCCATGGACCCGCCGTGGGCCTGGGGCAAGAACGACGAGTTGCTCGCGCAGCTCTTACTGCGCGGCTTGCGCCACTTACCGCGCGCGGCGATTGAGAACGCCAAGATGATGATCGACGGCGACGCCGAAGCAAAGAAGCTCGGGCGGATGATACGCCTTCTGCTCTCGCACGACGCGGAGGCGCGCGGCCTCGACTACCGCGTCGCCAAGATCGTCAGCGGCGACTCAAAGGCGCACGGTCCCCTCCAGCTCGCCGACATGATCGGCGGCGCGGCGGTCGAGGCCTGGAAACAGGGTGTGCGAGAAACGCCGCTGCTGCGTCTGGTGCGCGGCAAGGTGATGATCGACGTTATCACGCCGGACATGGAAAAACCCGCTACGTAACTCCCCCTCGTGGGGGGAGAACGGCCCCCAATGGGGGCGCTGTCCGTAGCGGGGAAAAGGGCTTGAGCGCCTCTCTCCTCCCTGTGTGCTCCGCGGTCACACGCAAGTTATAGAAGAGGCACGCCCTTTTATCTGCCTTCAGTGTATGCCGTGTCACCCACTAAGCACAACCTGCGGATAATCCTAAAGGCGCGCCGTGCTAGTAGCGGCGCGCCGACGGCAGCGGACCTCACCGTCCGGACAGCGGTGGTGTTAAGGGCGGAACTGTTCTATGGGTCATGAGTAGGTGTGTCGCTCCTGCTCTACGCGCGATGATGAAGTGTGCCGATACAGAGAGGAGAAGGCTGGCGTGGGTGAGTTGGGACGCCGCTCATTCCAGCCTTTCAGTAAGGTCGACGCGGGGGTTCAGGGCTGTGCCTCCGCGCCGACCCTTTTTTGCATGCCGATCGTGCTCGTCATAGCGTGGGCCGAGCGCTTTAGACGTAACGGCATAAGCGATGTAACAAGGGCCTTGTGCATCTGACGACCGCGCTAGAACTTAACGCCCGCGAGCCACTCACACGCGATCTGCGTGGGGATCGTGGCGTGGGCGATAGCGGGGGCTCCCAGCGTCGGCGCAACGTCCGTGAGCCCTCCAGGGACCGTCCCCGAGAGGTACAGCGGCGCCGGGGGCACGAGCCCCGTCCCGTAGGTCGCTTGCACGCCATAGACGAGCGCAACGCGGTCGCCCGGGTTCGCGGTCGCCGTGACGTAGCCATGCACTATGTTGGGCGGGACCATCCCCGTCACGGCGGCATTATAGCCGGCCGGATTGTTGAGGCTACGGTAGACCCGGCTGTCGGTGGTCCGGATGTAGCAGGCGTCCAGCGCGCCCAGCGCTTCACCCGCGAGCGCGCCCTCGATGCGGGGCGTGACGGGGCCCGTGGAGCTGGTCAGCGCCGGCGTGCCGCTCTTCGCGATCTCGCTCATCGTCCTGTCTCCTGAACGCTGTAGGGATGGGTTGGTTAGAGGGAATAGCGCCCGGTGGCCCTGAGCGCTTGCTCGGTTCGCGCGTCGTAACGGCCGCCGACATCATCATGCCCCGCTACGAGCGCCACAGCCGCTCGTAGCGGGGCATGGATAGGGCGAGAGGGCCGGGCGATGCACACCCCCACGACTGAGAGCGCCCGCGCCCTGGCGGCGTACATGCTTTACGAGAGCATGGGAACAGAGCGGAGCACGGCAAAAGTAGCGCAAAAGTGTAGCAAGAATAAGAGCCTCATCGACCGTTGGAGCGGCAACCCCCTGTCGATCGCGCCCGTGCGCGTGACGCCGCCATCGCCGCCGAGGCCGCCGCGCGTGACAAGGAGACCCACGGTGGCGCCGCTGACTAGATTGTACGTATGATTATGCGCAAGCCGGCGCCCCCGCGAAGATGTGGGGAAGGTAAAACGGACCGCTGATGCCTTGGATATGCGCTACAACGGGCTTTAGCGTGTAGGTGCCACCAGCGTACGCGAATTGCAGTCCGCAGCGGGCTTTACTCAGATCGATGTGGGCGCGTACCAACAATGGAGCTGTTGCCGCCCGTCGCCGGTTGACCGCATAAGCGCCAAGCTCGCAGCCGCCATATTGGCAAAGGCCCGTCGCTACCACGTACTGGACGCTACTGACCTGCACAACCTGGGCGACGGGAGCGACGCTTTCCAATACCGCCGTATGCCCCCCACCGAACACAGCGATAAGGTCAACGGGGCAAGGCCCTTCCATGCATCCAGGCAACTGTGTCTCGATCAGCGTCGCTTGATACAACGGGGTATCCCCCCTAAGCGACCAGGTGTTGCTGACACCCATCTTATCTGGTGGAATCACCGTGACCCCGCTCGCGTGCGCGGGGATTCCCGCGCCCCATAGTCCGAGCACGAGTGCTCCTATCGTCACACCCAACCGTCTGCTCACCATCGTCCTCCTATTCGCTTGTCTACTGGCCTGATCTTAGCTTTTCAACGGAATGTTACTCTAAGCGGGCGGCAAATAGGGACGTCACACGGATGAGAACGCCCTGGCAAGGTCGATCAAAGTACGTTATCGCAGCTGATTGCCCGTTAGGCGCCATAAGACGGGCCATTAGTGGCCTCATTTGACCCGCCAGCCCGTTTCCACCTGCATTCGTCGTGGTTGATCACGCATTAGCTGCGATACGGGCACAGCTTAGAGTAACATTCCGTCGAAAAGCTAACGTTTTGCACTACAGTGTGCCGCCCGCCAGAGAGACACAGGACGCTTACGCGACGCATGAAAACTACACATTTTTGAACACAGCGTGACAGCCACTACGCGCGTGTGTGCGCGCCTGCGCGTACACGGGTCTCCAGTATGATTGGAACGCAAAACTGGTCTAAGCTCCGTACCCGCTCGTCGCGTCGCCACTACGTGCCGATTTGAGCGAGGAGGTGAAGCACACCCCCTGTTTTTGACTCTCGCCTTGTCGTCGTAATGGAACACCACACAACGTTTAAGGTTAGGGATGACGTCTCCGCCGGCTGGACGCTGCGCCATACGATCTCACAGCCCGCTTAACGACGATCACGACGTTACAGAGAGCAACGCTATTGGCGAACCAGAAGGTGAGCACGACGAGTGTCGCAGCAAGGCCTCGGGGCGGCGGATCAACAAACGTGGGACTGCTAAACACGAACAGCGTCACGCCCCCAAGGACGCTACACACCCCTGTATAGAGGTAAGACGCGCGCGCAGAGTGGCTGGAGCGTAGGGCAACGACACCACAGAGCCACGATCCCAGGAGAAGAGGGAGCCAGAGAAACAGAACCGTAAGGCCGACACCCAAGGCACGGTCAGGAGAATGGCCATTGAGGTCCAGGATCACGTCACCTAAGAGTTTAGATCCTGCGGCCAGGGCGCCGAGGGAGATGAACGCCAGCACAACCACAAGAGCGGCAATGCCTCGCCCTGGAAGAGGCTCTCGTGTCTCGGATGTCAAATGTTCGGCGTCAACCATAGCACACCCTTACCAACATCGCGACCACTCCCCCTACGCCTCTGATAATACTACTAATCAGTAGTGCCGACCCTGCCGCACTTCTGATAATGCCGCTATCCTGGCCGGTTAGTGCCACGATTGGGCTTCCGATAATAGGATGGCACGGCTATGTGCCGGATTCAAGTAGAGCTAAACGTTGTTTTTTGTTCCGTTACGACGACAAAGCGTACACACGCGCGTGGCGACCTACCAGAAGTACCCGTGTCCGTACCACTTGCGTCGCTCGGCTAGCCGGAACGCGGCGTGTTGACCCGCCGGCGTTGTGCGAGAGAACAGGGGCTCTTCCGGCCAGCGACATAGGCCGCCACCGGGACGATGCGGCCAGTTATAGGCGCCGCACGTACAGGGCGTGTAGCGCGTCTTGCTGTCGGTATAGTGACCACCGCTCCTGTACGGCCCGCGCGATCCAGGCCCGAGGCGACGCCGACCCGCGTGCGTCGTGCAGCGTTGCAGCGGGTCATCCCACAAGGCCCAGGCCTGGCACGCCTCACCGTCTTTTCGCCTCCCCGTACAGCGCCGACGCGCCTCAGCTAACGCGCTATACGCCATCGCTCCCTCTCCTTTGCCAGTCGCGGTTCGCATGCCCACACATCGGACACGGCACACCCTGGTGCATCTCCGCGAGTAAGGCTTCAATGTCGCGTGTGATCGTCGAGCGGTGCACGCCGAGCGCCACGGCGGCTTTGGCTTGCCAGCCCTGCGCGCCCCGACTCACCCGCCAATAGTCGAGAACCTCGCCCCGCCGCATAAAGGCCAGGTCGCGCCGCCACGTGTTGTACCAGCGCCGCCCACCCGCGCGCCGACAGATCGCCTCCCAGCTCATTCCCATCCCTTACCTCACGCCTATTCTTCCGCGTCCTGCGCACCGAGATTGAAGTGGGTTACCCAAGGGTTATGCATAAGTGTGCGTGTAGAGCTTGAACATAAGTGTGCAACGCTGCCACGGCAGACTCGGTAGTAGGCTCCTCAGGCCAGTTGCAGCCGCCCGATCCGGGCCGATGCGGCCACCGATAGGCCCGGCAGCGGCACACCGGCCGGCCGCGCGCATCGGCAAGATCCTGACCCAATGTCGCGGCCATGAAGCGTCGGTCGGCGCGGCTCTGCCCCCGCGCCTTTGAGTGCATCCGGCACCGTTGCCTTGGGTCGTTCCACAAGGCCCAGGCACGGCAGGGCGCTCCATCCCGACGGCGGGACAGACAGCGACGGCGTGCTATCGCAACCGCGCTGTAGGCCATCCTCACATCCCTTTCAGTGATCGGTTCCTCACCCGTTCAACCACCCCGCTGCATTGTGACGGCCCATGACGGACGGCACAAAAGCGCCCAAAAGCGCCCCATCCCACGCACGCGCGCGCGTGGCACACAGGGACGGACGTGTGCCACGGTCCTACGCCTCTCCCGATGCGAGGAGCGCGGCGAGGCGTTCCTGTGCCGCGTGATGAGCATGGCCCGTGGCCGTCACAGCCTCTCTAGCGCGCGCGATCTCCCGCTCACGCTCTTCTGTCGCCTGCTGGCCCGCCTCGGCCGTCACGGCCGCCTGAGCATCAATGAGGACGCGTGTGAGGCGCGCGGCGTCCAGGCCCATCGCCCGAGCAATCTCCAGCGATGCCCGCCCCAGCGCCGTCGCGTCGCCCGCGGGCATCGGGTACAACTGGAGGCGGTAGAGCGTCGCCGTCGCCTGGTCACCGTACAGCCCAAGCGTGTAGGCAAGGTCAATGCCCGTCGCGCCCGTCTCGCCCGCGCGCGATCGCGCATAGGCGGCCAGCGCGTGCCCCACGAAGGCCGGGTCTTGCCGCGCCGCGAACGCGCGCCGGCTCAAGCGTATCTCGCAGCCGGCGTCCATCCACCAGAGGCGCGGGGTACAGTGCTCCTGCCGCGCGCGGCCGCTGATCGTGGGGCGTCCGCCAGCGGCGACGTCGACCACGAGCGCGCCCCCACAGCGCACGCCACGCACAGGCCCTCCGCCGCGCTGACGCGCCCCGCGCCATCGACCTGGGGCAGCATCCCGGCGATGAGGTGGCCGCCGGTGTCGACGGCCCCGCGGCGCGCGCTCTGTGCGGCCTGCCACTTTACCAGATCGCCCCAGTGCGGCCGGCCGGCCTGCGTCTCTATCTCTGCCAATGGTGTTACTACCACTGTTGTCTTACTCCTTTTGGGCAGATGGTGAACATGCCCCGCGCTCCTAGCGCGGCGCGGGCGTGCCGAGCACCGGGGAGAGGCCGAACGCGGACGTCGCGCCAGAGGTCAGCGTATGGACGAGCTCGTCGGCCAGACTACGGACAACGTGCGCACTGACGCGCGCCGCCAGGGCCTCCTCGTCGTGGTGCGCCGCTCCATGGACGTGGATGGGACCGACCGCGCCAGGATGGATGCTGATGTTGAACACCGCGCCGCCGCCGCCTTTCCCTGGAGGCGGGTCAGGTATCCACTGCATCGCGCCCTTACGGGCGATGTAGTGCCCATGGGCCGTTTTGGGGTCATAGGGCGCGTTGGGGATATGCCCTGGCGCGAAGTGCGGGAGCAGGTTGGCTAACGCCTCAAAGCGTGAGACAATGACGCCCACCGCGCCCCCCAGGACAGACATGATCTTGCCGACGTTCATGATGACGAGGGTGATCGCCGTGAGTCCCGCTACAACCGCCAGGATCCCCACCAGGAAGGGCGCGAGGCCGATCGTCGCGATCGCGGCGAACCCAGCCCCGAGCACCTCGATCCCGACGCTGACCGCGCCGATGAGGCCCGCGAGCATCAGGAAGGGGCCGGCGATAAGGGCGACGCTCGTCGTGACCAACGTCAGCATGGCGATAAACTTGGTGATCGCGGGATGCAGGCGGAGGAACGTGACGATCGTGCCCGTCATCTGGACGAACCCGTGGACGACCGGAGCCAGGATGGGCAGGAGCTGCGCGCCGAGCAGGGCGCTAATGCTCTTGAGATTGCCCTGTAACGTCGCCATCTGCCCCTGGAGCGTGCTGTTGAGGCCGGTCTGCATCGCCTGGGTCGAGGGCAGGCCGTTCGGCCCCAGCAGCCCCTGAATCGTCTGATAGCGCCCGATCGCGCCGGGAGTCGCCAGCAGGCTAAAGGCACGCGCGCCCGTCGTCTGGAACGCGGCCTGCAAGAGGGCCAGCCGCCGCGCCTGGCTGGGGATCGCTTCCATGGCCCGCATGACCACGTTGAGCATGTTCGTGACGCCCTCGAACTGCCCCTTCCGGTCGAAGAACGAGCCGTGCCCCGCATGCTCCACCGCCATGAGCGCGCGGTTGTGCGCCGCGTTGAACGTCGTCATCGCCGGGACGATGGTGCGGAAGAGGGCGGCAACCGTCGAACCACCGCCATGACCACCCGCAAGTCCCACGTTGGACGCCAGCGCCGCCGTCCCGATAATGTCCTGGGGCGACAGGTGCAGCGCCGAGCGGGCGGGTGCCAGGTACGTCACCAAGCGCGCCATCTGCTCGGGCGACGTGCCCGCGACGAGCTGGGAGCGCCCGAAGAGGTCGAGCAGGTCCGTGAAGCTCTTGGTTTGGGCCGTGTTCGTCGGATACGCCTGGAAGGCATGCGCCGTCTGGACGGCCGCCGGGACGCTGGCGGTGTACGCGATGCCCCGGAGGCGCTGGTCGATCTCCGCGAGGTTGCCCAGCGTCGGCACGACCCGGAGGAGCACGTCGCGCTGGTTGAGGCCGTTGGTCGCCGCGATCTTCTCGATACTGGCAATATCGACGGCCGAGAACTGTGTCCGGTTGGCCGTGATGAAGGTCTGTTGATGGAGCGCCTCCAGTTGACGCGCCGTGCCGGTCGTCGCCAACTGGACGCCCATCATGGCTGATTGAAGTTCGGCCGCGGCGCTCGTCCACCGCTTCATCATCGACACACCCACCACGCCCACGCCGGTGATCGCCGCGCCGGCCGCGAACGTGGCCAGCGAGCGGCTCAGCCTATCGAGGTGGGTGCCGGTGACGCCGGCCGCGTTCTGGAGCGAGGTGAACATGCGCATCACGGCGGTCGTCCCCACCGAGAAGGATGAAAAATCCATCCCGATCCGGGCGCTAAGCACATACAAATCATTCATAACGATGTCCTTTCAGGCCATCACGCGCCCACGCCGTGGCCCCGTTCGGAGGAGCTGCGTGATGGCGCCCGGATTGGCCACGCTGTAGGCCTCTGCGATCGCTTCGAGCTCCGCGCCGGTGAACCTGTTGAGATACGCCCGTAGATCAGCGTAGCGTGGGCGGCAGGGCGGCCACGGCACGGGCTCACCGTCAATCTCAATGATGGACAGAACCGCCCGCGCTATCCCGCCCACCAGGGGATTGACCTCACCACCGCGCAGGAACCGGCACTGCAACAACAGGAGATCGATACGCCGATCGCCGGCCGGGTCAGCGTCGCGGACGCGGGCCACGCGCCCGTCAGAGAGGCGCACCTCGTCCGCGGACAGGGCCGGGGCCTGGTCGTTCCTGGTTGGGGGCATGTCTTTCTTGATCCTTCCTGGGTAGGCGACGTCCTACGACGCCGGGGGCTGGCCGAGCGTGGCGGAACGCACGTAGGCGGCGACACTCTCGTACCCGCGCGCGCGGGCCTGCGTCTCCAGACGGGCACGCTCCTGGGCGCTCACACAGATCTGTAACTTGATATCCCGCCGCGGCGCGAGCGGCCGCGTCCCCGGCCGGTTCGGCGTCCACTCCCGTTCCCGTACGTCCTGTGCCATCGTTCTCCCCTTTTCCTACCTTTTTCGGGCAACACAAAGGGGGCGCTTCCCATCGCGGGAAGCGCCCCCTTAAAGTGACACCTGTAACTATCTGTATTATCTCATGCTTGTTTACCGATCATCAAGGACTTTATCCACATAGCCCAGCGCGTCCCTGACCACGTCCTCGCTCAGGTCCGTCCAGACGACGAGCTGGGCCACGCCCGCGCGCCGACGGGTACAGACCGTTCGCAACGAGACGCCCAGCGCGGCCGCCGCGTCCCGCTGCGTCCCGCGCGCCTCGATACAGGCGGACAGCGGGGGACACTCCCGGGCGAGGCGCGCGCGGCCCTCGTCCAGCGTGAGCGGCGCGGTCGGCGTGCCCCGCCGTGGGCCGCCGGAGTGTGTCGATTGATCCAGGGACCGCAGGAACGGCGCGGTCAGGTCGGGCGTCCCCGCGGGCGAGAGCCGCCGTGTGTGTAGGCGTAGATGCTCGTTGAGGTGATCGTTTGATCTATCCATCCTCGCACGATCCTTTTCATGAAGTCTTGATCCAGGCAACATAGACGCTTCATGCGCCGGTGCGATGCTATAAGAGTCATCCGCGTGGGGCTCGCCCTTCCAGTCCGGCGTCAGCGAGGAACGGGGCACCGCGGTGGGGCTGTCCTGGTACCGGCCGCGCCCCACGTGGAGATAGACCTGAATGCGCCGAGCGCCTGATGCGCTGCGGCGCATTTGTGCGTCAAGTAGCCCAAATAGGCTATAGACATGCGCCATATGGGTTACCGATACTACAAGCACACCGTGGGATTCTCCTTCCTGCGCGGT
>JAABUJ010007184.1_pt1 | contig 10483 bp, 9 predicted proteins | sample 5559131 | NCBI WGS metagenome assembly JAABUJ01 (sample SAMN10711875, study PRJNA513366) | rock metagenome | isolation source: Antarctica rocks | place: Antarctica: Victoria Land, Mt New Zealand nord | collected 2016-01-07 | reverse complement strand
CCACACAACGAGCGACATTGCCTCCTCGCCCGACTACCAACATCTCCTCGCACTGTTCCCGCAGCTTCGCGAGCAACTCCGCCAAATCTACACTGCCACTCTGGAGCCCACGGCAGAGGAACTCGAAGCCCGAGCCCATCATCATGATAGATTCAAGCGTGGTGGGAGAGGAGGGAGGGGGGGTGGAAGAGCGAGGTATAATGCTGGGAGGCCTTGGACGAGGGAGAAGGGGATGAAGGATGGGTTGTATGCTTTGCGGAAGATGAGGGCAAAGGATGGGAGGAATGGAGAGGCGCTGAGGGCGTTTTCGGAATGCGTTGTGAGGTTACAGGGAGGAGGGGGAGAAGAGGAAGGGAGAGGGGTGGATGGGCAAGTGGCCTGATGGTTGGCCCTGTGGCCTGCGATGGTGGTTGTGTGGCTCTGAGCTCTTCTTTCATGACAGAGATGCTCACCAAAAGCGCTGCTCCAGGGTATCGTCACCATTCACGGGTCAGTGCAGTGCGAAAAGGACTACGAAACCGGCCTCGATGTAGCTCGGAAAGCCAAGCTCAAAAGAGAAGGCCCATTCATGACGGGGCTGCGGTTGAATGAGGTAGGGAATAACTACCTAGATCATCAATCCTGTGAATACATGACCCGGAAATCCGTTCGTTATCCATTAGACTCGTAAATCCATCGAATCATCGCTTTTCTATCTACGAAGGCCAGCCTGTAGCGCCACGCAGTTGGCGTGGGCCAAATCGCACAATATATACTCATGATCATCGCTTGTACCAATTGAACCTACGCCTGGTCTCCCCGACGCCGGGTCCTTCTATATGGATGCTGCGTTCGTAAAGCTCCTGGGGGCCGAGTATCAGCCCTGAGGGGCGACAGGCAGGAGGAGTAAAACTTACATCGTCGTCTTTGGGGAATCGTCCGTCGAGAACTAGTCTCTGTACCTCTTCATTGCGGGCAATGGTTGGATAAGGCGTCCCCTGGCTTCTCTGAATCCCCACAACGACCTCGCCCATAAGCTCAAACTTCTTCCAGTTGATGCGTGTATTGCCTTCGTCAAAGTAGGTCCGGTTTCCTTCCTCGGCTAGAACAAGGTCTCGACGATGAAGTGGCAGAAACGGTATACGCTCAGTCGAAGTATTTGTCCATGCCAGCCGATACGCGAAGTGGCTTTTCTGTGTTCCCATCAGGATCTCCAAGCGCATGAATTGCTTTTGTGATTGCTGTGGCACCAACTCGCGTGTCTGGGTTAGTCGATGTACTGCTGTGCCGTTGATACCGGCAATCACTGCTCCTAAGGAGTTGTAGTTGTTCAGCTGTCGTAGTTTCTGGTGCACATTATTAGTACGGCTGTGAGAGCACACTCTGGACCTAGCTTACCCATGCTATGCCCATGAATTTCTCTAGCATTCGTGCACGATGTTTCGGCTTATCGCGGAGCACTATGAAGTTGGCAACCCAGAATGCAACATGGTTGAACTGGTCGATCATGCGGTTCACATTTTCGAGGCTCTTGCACTTGTCCTTTTCATGGCTCGGTAGACTGACGTGTCGAATCAGGTCCCTGGGTCTGATGGACGAGAACATGATCCAGTCGATCCTGGTCAACTCCCGGGCGATGTCCTCGTCGGGTATATCGGCGAGCTGGTGCCATTGAATCTTTGTCAAGGCATTCCGTGGGAAGGGGATCAGGAGTTGTGCTTGACGCTGGGCATTCTCCACTGAGTTTAACAGCGTCTGAAAAGACCCAGTTGATTGACTCTCGGATCGGCTCGTGCTAGACGACAACGAGGCACTTGCTGAGTGGTGTGAGGGAAGCTTCTTTGACCCTTCTTCGGTTGCGCCCCCTGCAACGTCCTCCGTAGAGGAATCTGCGTTAAGAGTTGATGCGGTGCTCTGCACAGAGGAACTACTTAGAAAGCTTTCGACAGTATTCGCTCTACTCCTACTTTTATCAGAGCAGGCCCATTCTGTGTCGTCGTCCTCAGATACGATTTCTAGTTGCGCGCCTATTTCTTTACCTGCCACAGCATAGGGTCTATTGCCCGCCAGATTCACAACAAAGTTTGACATAAGGCGACGGGTCTGAGCGTGGGCAAAATCCCCAGGGTAGTCAGAGACCCATTGTGACAGGATACTGAGATAGCGCAGCTGGGAAGTGATTCTTGATATTTGAGGGTGAGTGCTCTCATTTAAATTCTGGAAACGTTGTATGATCGCAGACAACAGCTCCGAGGGCGCTGCGAACTTTCGATACAGACATAAAAAGATAGCGGCGAACTTTCCGTCGGCTTTCGACATCGGCTGCGACAGTAGTCGGTCGACCAGATCATCAAAGGTAAATCCCGAATCTTTGGTCGGCCCTCCCGCCGTGGCAAGATGTTTCGTCCCAACCTCAGCCAAGGGTTCTGCAGTATCTTCGTCAATTTTGAAGAACGAATTGGCAATGCTGACAGGAGTCGGCCTTGTCGCCGGATCTTGGGAAGTCTGAGGTGGCCTGGAAGCCGCGATTGTCCCTGACAAAACCCTGGGCCCCACACTATCGTCAGTGTAGTGCGAGGGACTTTTTGTGGTGGGCGATGCCTTGGTCACTGATATTGCAGTCGGCGAATGCAGAGTAGAGACGCGCTGCCTAGATTGCTGCTCGTTCATTGGATTTGCGGCTTGCATCCCTGGAGAATGCGAACCCTGAGAGTGCAGATTCGAATTCCGTGTCACCAGACTAGGCAACTCCGAAGTAGCCCGTGTGTGCTTACTCTCAGAACCGGTGACCTGAGCTGTGCGTTCCTTACTCGGGTGTGCACTTGTCAAGGCCCGAGGTCGCATCGTACGAGTGATCGAAGGAGATTCTTTCCCTTCCGAGTCAGCAAGTCTTCATTATAGTAGGATTCACGATATAGATGGAAGGGTATATGGAGGACAATGCGCGAGCATGCAGCGAGAAGTCAAAGCTATATACGTTGAGCGCGCACGTGAAGACTTACGACTTCGCTTTGATGATATATTCCTCAAGATCACCGAGATACAACGTTTGTGTGTTTCTGGCGCAGTAGCTGATGTTTGGAACGACTCGACTCTTCGAAACTTCTCGGTAAGCTCTTCAACCATCTCATGGTCAACTTCCCAAGTGTTCGTCGGTTTGTCACATTTGGATGAAACTAGTACTGTCGGAAGAGAGACTTTCGAGAGACCACCTGCAGTAATGTCTGACATCAGCCTGTTCAAGTAATGCATGCTTCAAATGGATTATTTAGCTACGCACACAACCATGTAGCATATTGCTATTGCGGAGATACTATTCTAGTGAGACCATGATAGTAGGAAATGGGACACCCACTTAAAACAGTCGGTATACGCGTTAAGCTATCCTGATTCATGACATCGTATAAGACTAACGCACCGTCTACGGGTGGCGTGGTTTGGCCCCCTACTGTTTCAGGCCAGGTGAGGTCCAGCTCAGCGCTGATTCTCAGGTCTCCGAGTGGGACCTCGATCAGGCGAAGCACTGAGATAACACCTTCAAGTGAAACTTTCTTAGTAGCCGACGGAGCACTCATCGGTCTTTGCAGATCCAACGCGCATTGTACGAATGTCGTTTTCCCAGCTTGATGCTCGCCCACAACCGCCAGCGTTATTTCTCGCAACCCATCACTATCCTCGTGCTGATACAGGTGCAGTCTAGTCAGACCAATATCGATATACAGTAGAAGACGGCATTCCTTACCTGCCTTGATGCGCTTCCATTTTGCGAAAGCTCCTCCTGCTGATTCTGCACAGGCGACAAAGGAGATGTAGGTGTGAGAGGAGGAGTGTCGACGTCTTGCTTGGGTCTAGCCGATGCTCTGCTCGACGTAGAAGCGTGTTTTGAGTGCTTCTCCTGCTTGGGCTTACTTGTTTGAGGCACCAGAGGCGCAGACTTCCCGCGGTCTTTCAGCTGAGGCCGTGAAGCTATGGCAGCAGGCGACAGTGACGAGCGAACATCGCGGGAGCTCTTCGTCGGTTCACCGTGTCTGGTCTTCTTTCGCGACTCCATGAGAAAACAGATTTACCAACTCATGTCGAAAAAGCCGACGGCCAGTCCACTCTCTCACAGATCGTTGGAGATTTCTGGACCAGAGAAGCATGGATTGGAAAATGAAAGCCGTCACGCGCCAGGCGCCCCGTCCCTCGGTGCTGGTGGGAAGGATTCAGAGACATGAAGCAGTGTTGGCATGCGGGAAGGTCATAAGGCGGACGAGACCTATATCAGTAGAAGGCTACAAAACGTTGGCTGGGCAAGGTGCCTGCACGCAAGGTGAAGTTGAGTATGCGCAAGGATACGTTGATAAAATTTGAGACATAGCATCGAGGTCTGGACTCTGGACTGTGCATTTTCCGGGGTACATCTACATCTAGCTTGGGCGCGGTATTCGCCCCACATGAAGCATTCTATTGGTTCCGCTTGTGAACAAGCTTAAAACTCTAGTCTCAACCGGGGCGACAGAAAAAGTTGCAACAGATACTTTAAATTTACCTTCTCATCCGTCAGAGAGTTTTACAGCGACTCTTTGGCACACTCACGAGCTATGCTACTAATATCTAAGCCTTCCTTGAGAACGAACCACGTCTCTACAAGCTAGGAGTAGGCGAAGCATATGCTCACATGCCCTATGCCACCGAGCGCTGCTAATCCTGGGCCTCACTTAGTCCAGGAGCAGATTAACTCAACATGGATCGTCTCGCGTGATTAACTTGGCCAATTGGGTTTCTTTCCTGTCTGCCATGGCGGATGAGCTGTTTCTTCATTTGAAAAGCGCCATGCCTCCTGGTTTTCCTCTCATACCTTGCTTCCACTGGCGTTCTGTGGCTTTTTGCTCTACAGGCAGACGAGTCCTGATACCTCCCCAACAATCTCTCCCATTATGGTAATCAAGAGCGGTGTCAAGGTTCCAACACCACCAGTAAGTGCCCCGTGGTTAACTTGGGTTGAGAGACCACGTCGCTTGCTAATGTTTACGGGCAGCTCCTGAAACCGCCTCCTGTTCGAGCAAAAACCCACCCGCTCGATGATTCGCGCAATGTGGCTCGGTGGAGTAAGCACGGCGAAGCCCTGAACGTAGCCGAGTTGTGCAGACGACTTGAGGCGCTGGAAATGGAGCGTCGAGCTGCTGCTCGCAAGGCAAAGCGTGAATCGAAGGAGCAAGGGCAGACTTCCGTGCCCTACCACCATGTCCCACAACATGCAGCCAAAGACTTTGCGCGAACAACGTCCTCTGAGGTGCAACGCAAGAGAGAGTCTCAAACGCTGTCGTCGTCCTTACCTAGCTTCGGACAGGTCGATGATACCTGTCGACAAAATATTAAGAAGAGACAATCGCTTGGGCCAAACTTCGCGCCGAAACATACTGTAGCGCGGTCTGAAGGAACATCGGATCTCGACTATGGCCAGAGCATGGGACGCCGAGCATCCAGGTCCGGTCTCGACATGAATAAAGTCCAGCATGAGAGATGGACGGAGAAGTCGGGTCACCTTATCTACGAATCTTTGCTAGGGGCTGATGAAGGCTTCCGACGGCTCAGCATAAGAGAAGGGGTTCTTACTGAACTCGCTACCATTGAGTCTGTACTTCATGAAGACGTGCCTGTTCTGGCTCACAAAATAAACCGACAGCATCTTAACGACCGGGCTGGAGCTGATTGGACGCAAAGGGCGGAATGTGGCAACGAAAGCAAGTACGATGCGCTCAAGGGTCTGGCGGCCCCGTTGTTGCGCTCATTGGCAAGGAGAGGGAATGTCGACAATGATCTCGAGAAGCCTCCCGATGCCAAAAGCCTCTCAAAGCGTCGACCAAGCATTCTGGCACGCCACTTTCGAAAGCGTACTCTGGATTAGTCGCATTCCCCGCATCTAGAGAATTAACCTGCCGAATCTTAATCGCGAAGCATCATAGATACACTGAACGAGAGAATCGAGGCATAGCACATTAGTACACTTGTAGAAGCACGATACTCCTCATACAGACCGAGCCCAGCAATTGTTCCCACGTTCCATCTTCGACACCAGCAGAAAGACAGCTTCGTTTGTTTCAGGCAGGTGTCGACCATTTCGACATACACGTGATAAGCCTCAGACTCTCGTTAGCGCAAATCATAGAAATTCTTGCTCAAACTTACAGTATAGACTAAGCATGTCCTTCCAAGAGTGCAACTAGCAAGTACTCCAATCAGCTTCTTTCAACTGTCACGCTCAGTAGCAAAGGCGCAACAGGTCAAGAAACCTCATAGCATTTTGTTTTTTGCAGTTCATATTCCATGTCATCGAGCAAGTAGCGATTCAATTCTTCGCTACCCGCGAGTCCCATGAAGTTACCAATCTGTTGGATCAACCGCGGGCTACAAATCCGCTAGCATCTGACGCACATCACATGGTAGCTTTGTGCATGCACTTGCATCGATGGGTGACAATCTGCTCGCAAACTTTCACAGAACGCTTCTTTTGCTGCTTTCTAAGATGCCTCCGACCAAGCCAATTGTTATTCTTCGGATAAAGTAACGTTTTGCCGCTTTGGCAGTGGGCCCTTATTGGTCATTGAGTTCATCGCTATGCCGTCAAAACGTTGTTCCAGTGTGCAAAGCAAATTTTTTATTTGGCTGGCTCTTTGAATTAGCACCCCGTCAGCACATGGGACATGATCGTTTACACTACACTCGCCTAGGTTCTGAAGCGCTTCTCTTCACAATTGACCATCCCCATGTCTTCGGCTTTTGAGTGGAAGTCGTCGGCATTTTCTTCAAATTCAGCTCTTTCGTCTTCTCCGCAACACCGTGGAACCTGCACTCTGTGAATATAATGCAAGTTGAATGACTACAGTGCCAGCTTGACGAAGCGTCATTGTTCTACAAATGCTAATTGTCTAGATTAGGTCTTGGTACACACCAATTTTATCTACCAGATTATTATTATTCAGGGCAGTGGCGACTTCCGGAGCATGATTACCAACGCAGAGGTATGTCGCTCTCTAACCTACACAGTCTGCAGGAAAAGTTACCTTCCAGGCTCACCCGCTTCTCTAGGATGAGGAAGCGAAGGCTTCGGAGACCGAGTATTATCAGATACAGGGCGCATTTGAAGGGACGCAAAAGCAGACCGGGTTTCCTGTCGAGCTCTCGCTCACGATGCTGAAAATGCAAGCTCTGGCTAACGATCGATTTAAATGCACCGTGCTGCATGGTCTCACGAAATCGGTGTTCTACCATTACCAGGCCAGTGGCGCCCTGTACATGTACTACAAGGCTTATGGTCACTTGGCTGTGTCTGTGGACCACGCGGCGGAAACAGCAGTTCATTTGGCGATCGTAGCCATGCCAAAGCCTCTGCAAACGTTTGGAGGCTTTAACAAGGACATGACAGGTCTCGGGAAGACTAAACAAGTCTTGCCTGTGCTGTTGCTGAGGGCAAAACTCTGTCTGCAGGACGCACCCCGGCCTGCGCTGATACTTGTGCCTGCAACTTTCCTACAGTGGGCTAAAGAAATTCATGAATCGTGGCCTGCGCTGACCCTATGGATATGTTACTCGATGGTGGAGTTACCCTCTGTGTACAAGTCGAATACCATAACAGCGTCACACTTGAAGGGACTTCCACGATTGGATCACTTTCCGGAGCACTTGCGTTTCTCTTCGACGATTCAAATCGATCAGAGATCAAGCGAAGCAGTGTCTTTCTCTCGTCTTACGAGACTTGGGGAGACAGTTCAGTTGATACTGTCGTACTAACAGGGACCGACAAGAACGGCGAGGACTTTCAACAAATTGACAATCTCTGTGGGCGATGCTTCACTATCAGGATAGCTCCAAACACGGCTGCAGATGCGTAGTCAGGAACTCGATGGATGCCCTCCAGCTCTGTGCGTGTCATTTGAAACGTCTGGAGGTCAGCAGCAAGTCGCCGAGAGGGAGCCATTAGCTAACGTCCCGTGTACTGTCAAGCTGATTATCGTCGATAAACGAGGAAAAGGCAGGGTAGGACGTTATGGTGAGACAAAACACTATTTAAAGAATCCTGCACGAAGCGTAGATACACTACTGGCGCTCTTGAGTCATTACATGACCGGGTATGACTTCCCTACCTCTTTGTCATCATCATGTACTTATTCCTAGTAAGCTCGCTTCTCTGGCTGCGGCTCGTTGTTCGCTCCTGATCATTGCATTTCTGGATGCGACCTCCATCCGAGACCGATCGTTCTATTCTCCTTATACCACCGACATCCTACTGCTGCAAATAACGTCCTGAAACCAGTTCGCCAATAATTGCTTCATGTGATCCAATGTCCGAAAGATCGTGATGTCTATGACTGGTGTCTCTAGCAGATTCACTTCAGCGTTAGATGGCATCTCGAATCTGACACCATTCTCCGAAGATGCCCGTTTGTAGGGTATACTTCCTGCTTGCCCCTCGGTCTCTCTCGCTTCTTCTCAGCACTCAAGCCGTAGACCACCACCATTTTTGAAGCCTTGTCACAGAGACCCCGAATCCATCTATTCCCAACGTTAACACGTTGTAGGAATTTAATCCGTCTGCAAAATCCTGTTCATCAGCATGGCCAAAATCGATAAACGGCGGTCGTGAACGGTTCATAGACCAGGATCATGGAAGTCTGTCTAGCGCGCTTGCATTCCTCCAGTTGACATAGTGTGCTGGCTCACATTCGGGAACGGCAAATGTTTGACAATAATGTTCTATGATTTCTGTCATCCTTTGGAGCATTGTATGCTCGCTCAGTACGAGATTTCTACCGTCGACACCACATTCGGCCGAATGGATTGGGTCTCCGGAATGTCGAGACACAACGATCTGACAGCTTGGTCAGTACAATCCCACCATAATTCTGGGTAAGCCACGAACGGTACCTTCACCTCTCCCTTTGCCTTCGCCTTTCCGTTTGCCTTCGCCCCTCCCTTTGCCTTCGCCTGTCCCTTTGCCTTCGCCTCTCCCTTTGCCTTCGCCCCCTCCGTCACGTTCTCCGTCTTGGATATACTGAGGCCTCATGGTCCTCTGGGAGGAATTTGGTGATATCAGCTGCGAGCGATTCCATTTCTTCTTTGGCCTCTCTACCCAGCTTGGACTGTAGAAAGTCGTGGTTGATGTGGATTGACGGCCTTGCTCTGAGTCCACTCTCTCCCAAGCGTGCCGCATACAGCAGCTGCAATGCACGCTCCAGGGTTTTCTCGTCAATTCAGATCGTCGTCTTTGTACATCATGTTGTAGGGGAGCTTCTTTATCTAGCTCGGACTGTAGGTAGTCGTAGTTGACGTGTATTGACGGTCTTGCTCTGAGTCCACTCTCTCCTAAGCGTGCCGCATACAGCAGCTGCAATGCATGCTCTGGTGTTTTCTCGTCCTTCTGATCATCATCTTTGTACACCATGTTGTAGGGGAGCTTCAACAAGTATCTCAACTTAGCTTCCTCGGCGGAATATTGCTTCTTGTTGGTAAATTGGGCAAAATCTATTGCTGTCAGGAACTTGAGGGGATTCGTTTCCTCATCCTCTAATCCCATAGCTGAGGCGGTCGCGCTTTCGGTGTCAGAGTGCCCATCATCCGCAGGTTCAGTCTTGTCCATCAACCATTCGCTGTCGCTACTCTCACTGTGCGGTTGCGCGACTTCGCAACTGAGGCACTGGAAAGTCCTTTTTGGCCGGTCTTCAAATCCGAGACACAGAAGATGGTAGTACTTGTCGCAGGATTCGCATTGGATACCGTCTCCCTCAATGGTTTCGGAACAATATTCACAAACTAAGTCGTCTGGGGAAGCCGGCTTCTTGAGTTCACCTTTGGAGTCGAACTGCGTCGCCTGGTATCTTTGTGGCCGAGCATTTTCGCGAGTAGGCCTCTCTTCTGGTTCGTCTAGATTGTCCTGTTGCTGCGCGGCTGTCTCAATGTTGTCTTCCTCGACAAGCAAGTAAGCATGGTTTCTGCTTTCTCATTGCAGCTATAGCCTTAATCTAGACGTGTAGCCCACAATTCTTTGTAGAGCACTTGACCCAGCCTTGATTGTTGAGTCTGATTATGCTGGTGGATGGTTTCAGATGCTTGTGGCTCCACACGATATCGTAATTGCTGCTCGCATCGCCACAAGGCTCTCTCGATGCAGGTCCGAGAATCTTCAAGGCTACTTAGTATATATAGTAATGACTCTTCACTTCCACATCTGATGTTCGACGAAACGTCCGCGTTTATAATGAGCAATTGAGTATAGTAGCAAAGTACTTTTGCGTTCTTTCGGTTGACAAGTGATGTTGAAAGCAGGAGTATACTGTTCGTCCACTCTTCAATGCTATAGTATATGAGAGTCCGGTCTTTCATAGGAGAAAGTGCATAGATGAAGCTTAGGTCGAGGAGCAGATTGATGGCCGTTGTGAGCCATCGGTCAAGCATGTTCGACCATGTTCTGGTGATACTTTAATTTTCGAGCCGGGTTGTTGGTGAGCAGAGATCATCGAAGCCT
>JAABUJ010007183.1_pt1 | contig 10484 bp, 12 predicted proteins | sample 5559131 | NCBI WGS metagenome assembly JAABUJ01 (sample SAMN10711875, study PRJNA513366) | rock metagenome | isolation source: Antarctica rocks | place: Antarctica: Victoria Land, Mt New Zealand nord | collected 2016-01-07 | reverse complement strand
GCCCATCCTCGACTGTTGGGGTGGACGGCCCCACGGCATCGAGTGCCAGAATTGGGTTGTCAGCAACCAACTCTGGAGCCGTCCATGTCCGAGATTAAGCGCATTGGCCTCGACACGTCCAAGGCCGTCTTCACTCTGCACTGCGTTGGCCACACTGGCCGGCAAGTTCTGCAAACCAATCTGCGCCGCCCGCAGATGGCAACCTTCTTCAAGAAGCTTGCTCCCACCGAGATTGCCCTGGAAGCGTGCGGCAGTTCCCATCACTGGGCGAGGGAACTGGCCGCTTTTGGCCACGGAGTGCGCCTGATCCCGCCGCAATATGTGAAGCCCTTCGTGAAACGCGCCAAGAATGACCGCAACGATGCCGAGGCGATTTGCGAGGCCGCCGGGCGCCCGGGGATGCGCTTCGTGCCAGTGAAGACCACCACCCAACAGGCTCAGGGGATGGTTCTGAAGGTGCGTGAGACGTTGGTCCATCAGCGCACGCAGTTGGTCAACGCGCTGCGCGGCCATGCCGCGGAATTCGGCGTGATCGCTGCGAAGGGGACCAGTCAGGTTATACTGTTGCTCGAAACTATTGCGGCCAAGACCACCATCCCGCCCGAGGCCAGGGAAATGCTGGCGCTGCTCGGCCAGGAGATCGAACACCTCGAGAGGAAACTGGGCGAGATCGAGATGAAACTAACCGCGGCACACAAGGCCAATCCAGTCAGCCAACGGTTGGCCACCATCCCAGGCATTGGTCCGATCATCGGGCTGACACTCGCGGTCGAGATCGACCCCGCGGCGTTCCAATCAGGTCGTCACCTGGCGGCTTGGATCGGTCTGACGCCGAAGGAGCATTCGACCGGCGGAAAGCAACGCATGGGCGGAATCAGCCGCGCCGGCAATGAACGACTGCGTCGTTTGCTAGTGACCGGAGCCACCGCTGTGATTCGGTTCGCCGCCAGGCCGGGCAATAAGCACGCATCAGAGTGGTTGCTGAAACTGCTTCAGCATAAGCCACGCAAGCTCGTCGCGGTCGCGCTGGCAAACAAAATGGCGCGGATCGCCTGGGCCATCATGAAGAGTGGTGAGACCTACCGGCGCTCACAGGCCGCCGCGACGGTTGCGGCATGACCGGTGTTTCGTCACGTAACGCCACGGAGTGAGCCCATGTCCCGCCCCTCGATTGGTGATACCCCCATGACCGGCGCTGAACGTCAGGCGCGCTATCGAGACGCGCGCGTAGGTGGCGCTCCGGTCCTTCGTGTCCGCCGTCCCGCCGACCGGCGCAGCCGGGTCCAACGCTGGAATGACTCGGTTGCCGAGTTGGTGCACCTCCAGACAGAGTATGCCATGTGGCTGGAGGCACTTCCGGGCAATCAGCAGGATGGCGCCACCGCCGAAGCGTTAAGTATGATTGTCGAACTCGATCTCTCTGAGATTCAGGCAGTCGAACCGCCGAGAGGTTTCGGCCGTGATTAACCAATCGAATGGCCCAAATGATACGGGCCACGATGACGCGTGGAAAGGTGACCGGCTACAGCCGATCATCCCATAAGCCGCGCGTTGATGCCGGGGTGCGAGAGCTGATAGAGATGACGTATCGGTCGAACCGACGATCCGGAGAACCCGCTGGAACCAGTGGCCTTCGAGGCCGCTGGATTGTTTGGGACCGGATCGCGAATTCCATCTGGGCCAGCGGTCATGCGCCGCGTCGACAGGCCGGACACATGATCGCAGGCGACCTCCACGTCAGAACCTCCTCGAAGCTCTTGAACCCAAGGGGCCGTCCACACATGGTTCCATCTTTCCATGCGCGTGCAGCACGTTGAGCAGGTCATGGGAAATCTGTGCGCCCTTGGGCCGCTGCCCTTCACCCTGCCCGATCGTACTCAGATCGATGTGGAGCGGCTGCGCTACCTGCTTTGGAGTGGCCACCACGACAAAACGCACGCATGAACAAGCGACGGCTGACGCGCTGGGCGCCTGACGGATTCCTGCACGGGGCCGTGCGGAGAAGCCAACTGCCCGGCCCCGCTTGACCGTGCAATGGTGACGGAGCCAAAGGAGACGAAGCACCTAATGACCGTCATGGCAACCATCCTCGATACCGCGCCAGTTGAGGCGTTCGGCCCGGCCAGTCGCCTTGTGCCCATCCGCAAGCCCGAGGGTTTCATTCCGGCCGTGCAGCGCTGGTCCGCGAGGCTGCCCGGCTCGGTGCTGCGCGTCGCCTTCTTCGGGGCGCAGGCGGCGGATGCGGCCGGCATCGCGGCATCCGGCTTCCACGAATGGGTCGAGGCAGCGCTCGTCCGCCATCCCCATCGCCCCAGCGCGCACGACCATGCCATCCACCGGGACGGGGCGGGGCTGCTGAACCATGTGGCCGCTGCCTACTGGGTGGACGACGCCTTTGCTGCCTGGTCCGCCGATGCCGCGGTGCAGGGCTGGTGGTCCGAACCCGCCCGGCTGCGCGGCCCCGCCGGAGCCTGGCGCGAGGTGATGCACGTGCCGCCGGAACGGCAGGAAACGATCTACTGGATCGACTACCCGGCCGGGCTGATGCGCTCGCCCGCGGTCAGTATCTTTCCCACACCCTATTGCGGCTACTACGGCGCCATGCGCGACCGGCTGCTGGCCGCCGCGACCGACCCGCTTGACGCACCGCCGGGCGCGGTCTTGCAACCGATGCCGCGGGCGGGGTTCGGCCAACGCTGGCGCGTCCAGCCACCTGGGAACCTGGCCGTGATCCGGTCCGCCAACACCTGGGGCCGCATGGACGAAGACCAGCGCGCCGACTACGAGCAGAAGCTGCGCGGACCACTGGACCGCGGCATGGACTACTTGCGCGCCAACGCCGTCCCGGCCGGCTGCGCCAGCCTGCGGATGCAGACCACCACGGACGCGGTCGGCCGCGAAACCGCGGAACGGCACGCGCTGGGCTACTTCCTGTCTTTGCGCCACATGGAAGGGTGGGCCGAGGGGCACCAGACCCACGCGGCGATCTTCGGCGCGGCCATCTCCCGCTACAAGCGGTATGGCGCCGCCAACCAGTTGCGGACCTGGCACGAGGTGTTCGTGCTGCCGGCAGGCGGGCAGTCGTTCGAGTATACGAACTGCCATCCGGCAACCGGCCTGCTGCCCTGGTTCGATGCGGAGCAAGTGGCATGACGGGACCCGCTTTGCGCTGGCTGGCCCTGCCGCACTCCTCGTCGCTTCCACGGCGGCGGGTCGAGGTCGGCGTGCCCATGCTCCTTTCCGGCACCGAAGCGCAGTTCGGGAAACGGTTCGGGCGCTTCCAAACCCTGACCGGCTGGCGGCACTGGTTGAACTGGCCGCCGCTGAAGCCGGCCACGGCCCCTGTGGCGCCAACCAGACCGCATCCTGCAACGTGATGAGGAACCCTCCAATGGACAAGACATCGCTTTTCGCAGCGGCGGCGGCTCTGATCCTTAACCTCGGCACTGCCCAAGCGCAGCCGCTGCCCTCGACCTCGGTGACGACGACCTACCATACCGTCGGCGTTGACGGCGTGAACGTCTTCTATCGCGAAGCCGGACCGAAGGGTGCGCCGACGCTGCTGCTCCTGCATGGGTTCCCGTCGTCCTCGCGCATGTTCGAAACGCTCATCCCCCTGCTGGCGGATCGCTACCACGTCGTGGCGCCCGACTATCCCGGCTTCGGCCTGAGCGACGCCCCGCCGCCATCGCAGTACACCTACACTTTCGACCACATCGCCAGCACGGTGGACCACCTCACGGATGCGCTCGGCCTGGCCAGCTACAGCCTCTACTTGCAGGACTACGGCGGACCCGTCGGCTTCCGCCTCGCACTGGCGCACCCCGAGCGCGTGAAGGCGATCGTCATCCAGAACGCCGTCGCCAGCGAGGACGGGCTGGGACCGGCCTGGGAGCCGCGCAAGGCGTACTGGAGGGACCGCGCCGCCAACGAGCAGAAGGTCATCCCGGGTTTCCTTTCCTTCGCGACCACCAAGGGCCGGCATCTCGGCTCAAGCCCCAACCCTGACCGCTACGACCCGAACACCTGGACCGACGAGTTCGCCCACCTATCCCAGCCGGGGCAGACGCAGATCCAGGCCGACCTGTTCTACGACTATCAAACCAACGTGGCTGCCTACCCGGCTTGGCAGGCGTGGATGCGCCAGCACCAGCCGCCAATGCTCGTCGTGTGGGGCAAGTGGGACCCCTCCTTCGCGGTCGGCGGCGCGCCTGCCTATCAGCACGATGTCCCGAAGGTGGAGGTGCACATCCTGGATGCCGGGCACTTCGCGCTCGACGAGAAGGTCGATGAGATCGCGGCATTGATGCGCGCATTCCTGGAAAAGCAGAACCTCGGCAACTAGTACGAGAAACAGGAGAACCCTCATGCATAACGTTCGAACTGCCGCCGTGGCCGTCGCTTGCAGCCTGCTCACGTCCATTGGCGCACACGCGCAAGTCTCCAAAAGCGGCTACGTCCTGCCTCTGAACTTAGCGCTGGAGGCGGCGCTGGAAGCCGTGCACACCTGCGCGGCCAATGGCTATGACGTGACGGCGACCGTCGTGGACGTGTCCGGCACGCCCCAGGTCGTGCTACGGGGCGACCACGCCACCATCCACACGCGGGACAGCAGCTTCCGCAAGGCCTACACGATCGTGACTATGGGTCCGATCTTCCATTTCGACGCCACCAGCGCCTTCGTCGAGCTGGTTTCGAAGTACCCCGGGCTTGCAGGGCAGGCGCTGGCGAGCATGCCAAATGTGACGGCCCTGCCCGGCGGCGCTGCGTTCAAGGCTGGGGACGAGATCGTCGGGGGGCTTGGCATCGGCGGCTCGCCCGGCGGCGACAAGGACGAGGCCTGCGCCAAGGCAGGCGTCGCCAAGGTCGCCGGCCGCCTTCCGCACTGAACGCGGCGGCGGCGTGCATCGTGGGTCCTCGCGACGGGCGACGTTGCTGGCCGCCTGCCTGGCCTTCTTCGTCATCCTGCTCGACAGCTCGATCGTGAACCTCGCCCTGGTGCGCATGCAGGAGGCGCTGAGAACCGACCTGCGCGGCTTGCAGTGGGTCGTGGACGGGTATGCGCTCGTCTTCGCCAGCCTCCTGCTCACCGGCGGGAGCTTGGCGGACAAGTTCGGCGCCCACCGCCTGTTCCTGGCCGGGATCTCTCTCTTCACCTTCGCCTCGGGCCTTTGCGGGCTGGCACCTTCCCTTGGCTGGCTGCTGGCCGGGCGGGCGCTCCAAGGGATCGGCGGAGCGCTGCTGCTGCCAGCCTCGTTGACGCTCCTGCGCGCCGCTTACCCGGATACACGGGAGCGGGCGCACGCGGTCGGGCTCTGGATCGCAGCAGGCGGCGCCGCCAACGCAGCCGGCCCAAGCGCCGGCGGTCTGCTAATGACGTTCTTCTCCTGGCGCTCCATCTTCCTGGTGAACCTGCCGATCGGCGCCTTCCTGGTCTGGCTGACCCTTCGCCACGCGCTCCGCCCGGCGTCGAACCGCGGCGCCCGCCTGGACATCGCGGGCCAGGTCCTGGCCGTCGTGGCGCTCGGCCTGTTCACCTGGGCAATCATCGAGGGGCAGGACCTGGGATGGGGTTCACTCCCGATCGTCGGCGCGATGGTCGCCGCCGTCACCGCGGCGGCCGGTTTCGTCCAGGTCGAGCGGCGGACAGCCGAGCCGATGCTGCCGCCCGACCTGTTCCGCGGCAACGCGGCGGCCCGGGCGTCGGTCATCGCGGCGCTCCACAACCTCGGCATCTATGGCCAACTGTTCGCCGCAGGGCTTTTCCTCCAAAGGATCCTGGGTTTCACGCCGTTGCGGGCGGGCATGGTCCTTCTGCCCATGACCGCCGCAATCGCGCTCTTTGCGTTCGTGTCGGGCCGCTGGATCGCCCGGTCCGGACCCTATTGGTCGTTGAACACCGGGCATGCCGTGGCCACGGCCGGCTCGATCGGCCTCGCAAGCTTGGCCGCGTTCGACAAGGGGGCCAGCACGCTCCTGCTGTTGCTGTTCCTGACGGCGGTCGGAGTGGGCGCGGGCCTCGCATCCCCGCCGATGACGACAGTGCTGCTGGCTGCCCTGCCGCAGGAACGATCGGGTCTGGCCGGCGGCGTCCTCAACACCAGCCGGCAAATCGGCAACGTGCTCGGCATCGCCGTCATCGGCGCGATCATCACCAGCTTCGGCGGGGTTGGGAGCGGCGCCGGCTACGTTATCGCCTGGCTCCTGGCGGCCTCTGCCCTCGTCACGAACGTGGTGCTTGGCGTCATGCTGGCCTTGAACAAGCGCCAGCAGCAGGTCGGGAGCATGGCCAGGTAGCCCGGGCATACAGGTCGCCGTGCGTGCGCGCCCTGGCCTATCGTCCCCTGGCGCACCCGGTCAGGCGTCCACGCGCCGGTGCCTGCCATGCAGGAAGCGGATCATCGCCTGGCGGTGGGCGACGCAGGCCGGGTCGGCGGCGATGGCCAGCCGGTCCCGCGGGCGCGGCAGATCAATGGACAGGATCTCGCCCAGCCGGGCCGCCGGACCGTTGGTCATCACGACGACGCGGTCGCTGAGCAAGATGGCCTCATCCACGTCGTGCGTGACCATCAGCACCGTGGCGCCCAGGGCATCCACGATGCCCAGCAACTCGTCTTGCAGGCTGGCGCGGGTGAGCGCGTCCAGCGCCCCGAACGGCTCGTCGAACAGCCGCCGCGGCTCGATGGCGATGGCCCGGGCGATGCCGACCCGCTGCTTCATGCCGCCGCTGATCTCTGCGGGGTAGCGATGCATGCGGCGCAGTGCCATCCGCGGTAGGCCACGAGCAGGGTGAATCGCCTGGAGCGCTGCTCCGCCAGATCCCATGCCCTGCCGCGCAGGGTGGGGACGCGTAGGGCCGGGACGGGCTGGCGCGGGGTGAGACGGCCTACTGCCGTTTGCAGGCCCGCCGGGATGTGGGTGTCCATGACAGTCCGCCCTCCGTGCCGTGCCAATCAGGTTGCAAGCGCAGACTGCACGGCAACGGCCCTGGCCGCAGTGCGAAAACGCGCACGGTGCCGTGCAGCGGTGTGCGCTGCTGCGGAGCGCCCGACTGGCCAGGGCACTTCTACGCGGGATCGAACAGGCCGGGGTCCTTCAGGACAAGGTTTCGAAGGAACGCGGTCACGGTCCGCACCCGCGGCGCCCCGCGCATGTCCGGGTGCCCTGACAGCCACAGGTCCCGCCGCCCTTCCAGCTCCGGCAGGACCGGTACCAGCCCCGACCCGGCCTGCACCGCGAAGCCCGGCAGGACGACTAGCCCGCAGCCTCCCGCAGCCGCAGCCATCTGCGCGATCATGCTGTTGGACGTGAACACCGGCCGCGCCGACGGCACCAGCTCTTCGAGCCAGCGCACCGCGTCCACCTGCACCAGTTCCTCGATGTAGCCAACGAAGGCGTGCGCTGCGAGGTCGGCCGGTGCCGCCGGCGTGCCGTGCCGGGCCAGGTAGGACGGCGCGGCGTACAGCCCGGTGCGGAACCCGCCGATGCGGTCGCTGGCCATGCCGCGCCCTGGCGGCCAGAAGAAGCTGAGGAACAGGTCGGCCTCCCGCCGGGTCACGCGCACGGTCTGGGGGGAGGTGACAAGCTCGACGTGCAGCCCCGGATGCGTCGCTTGCAGGCCGGCCAGGCTCGGGGCCAGGTATAGGGACGCGATACCCTCCATTGTCGCGAGCCGTACCGTGCCGCCGACCTCGCCGCCGCCGGTCATGTCCGCGCGCAGGTTGCCGATTCCCGCGGCCAGCTCCTCCGCCCGGCGCAGCACGAGCGCGCCGGAAGCGGTCAGCGCCAGCCCGTCCCGACTCCTCTCGAACAGCCCGGCGCCGACCGCGTACTCCAAGCGGGACAGCCGGCGCGACACGGTGCTGTGGTCGATGCCCAGCGCGCGGGCGGCGCGGGTCATGCTGCGGCTGCGGGCTGCTTCGAGGAACACGCGCAGGTCGTCCCAGTCCAGGTTCGCCAGCGGCGTCGGCACCATTCCACACTCCTCTGCGCGTCTGCCCAGTCCCGCACCGCGCCGTGCGCAAATCCGCGTTCGTGCCGGCCTGCCGCACCGGTAGGGTAGCGGCAAAGGAGCGCCCCATGCACAGCCGACGCGCGCGACGGCACGGTGCGCGACGCGCTGGACGCGCTGGACGAGGACGAACTGCGATTGGCGCTTGCCCGGCAGCGGCGACGCCTGGCCCTCAACCTTGCAAAGCTCGAGAGTTCAAAAGCCTCGATGAAAGGCAAACTCTATCGTGCTGCCTTGAGCGAGGCTTTCCTCACTCGCCTCCTCGCCCAGTTCGGCAAAAATCAAATGCGATAGCCCTGCGCCTCCATGCAACACACTTGCTCATGGGGCAAATGCGTGATGAATTAAAATTTCGACCAGCAAGGCGTGGTCCATCGCCGACTTTAGCTGCAGGCTGCGAGCATTGATCGTTCCGAGGTTAGTGCTGGCTTCATCCAGCAGGATTACCTGGCCGCCAATGCGCGCGCGAGCGCGGCCCTTGAACACGAACGAGAAGCTGTCCCCCGGCGCGAGGGGTACCGGCAACGACCACGCGTCAGCCTGCGCCATGACCCGTGTGCGCGTGTCCAGCGCCGGATCGAGCCGTATAGTCGCCGTACGCTGTTCTCCGGGCGTCAAGGTCACGGATTGCGTGGCTGACTGAAATCCCGGCGCCTCGGCCGAAAGCTGCCACATGCCTGGTGCGAGATTGAGCGTTGCAGGAGATGGGCCGATCTTACGGCCGTTGAGCGAAAGCACGGCTTGTGGCGGCTGTGCCTGCAGTAGAAGCATCGCGGGCTCCGGTTTTGGCGCAAGCGTGACCCGAGCCATGCGGTTGGTGCTGATGGCGACGTGCACCGGGTCCGTGCTCCAGTGCGGCGCGTGCAAACCGACCAAATGATCGCCGACTGTGACGGTGAGGGCCTGATCCGGCCGGCCGGCATTCGCGCCATCAAGGGTCACGACCCCGTCGAGCGAGGGCAAAACGCTCACCATCAATTGGCCCTTTGCCGGCACGACTCTCGCCTGGAACAGCCACGCGCCTCCCGCAAGAAGCAGCACGCTCACGACCAGGCCCTTCCAGCGCACGCGTCGCCGCGGCCCGGGATTGGACATGGGCGGTTCCGGTTCCGGTTCCGGGGGAGGCGGTGGCGGGTCGGGGGGGACTGGGCGTGCCCAAAGATTGGGCGGTGTCTTGCCATTGCTGGAGAAATCGGGGGTCGGCTCGGGCGGCCTGGGCGCGGCCACGGCCTGCGCGACGCCGCAGAACGGGCAGAACCGCACCGGACCGCCGAACGGCCGGCCACACTGGGCGTTGCGACACGACAGGGCCGCCTTCGGGTTTGCTGTGGACACCTAGCGGACCTGGCCGCAGACCACGGTATCCCCGGGCGGCGTCACGCCAGGACAAGCGCCCGGCGCCGGAATGCGGGCGATCGCCACCTCGGACAGGTCTTCCACGGCGCTGTTGGGCTCGCCGTTGGCCGGCACGTTCTCGTCCTGCTCGAAGCGCGTTATGGCTGCCCGCAGCGACGCGGATGCGATGCCGTCCGGCGGGCCATCGAAATACGCCAGCCGGCGAAGGTTGAGCTGCAGCGCGCGCACCAGTATGTCCGGGGTCGACACCGGAGGCTGCGCCACGCCCCGCTCGACGGGCAGCGTGACGCCAAGCGGGACCAGCCGGTCCTCGGAGCCGTTGCCCTCCCACAACCCTGCCGCGTGCCGGCACCGGGTGCCGGTCACCAGAACCGCCGTGCCCGCCTGCCGGACCGTGTAGGAGAACGCGCGGCATGGCACTGGCCGCACCGGATTGGCCGGATGCACCACAAGCTCCGCGGACAGGCCCGTCGCATCGTCCGACCAGTCGATCGGCAGGTCGCTGGGCGACGTTTCCAGAGCCGCGTTCAGGCGGGGCCGCAGCGTCGGCTGGCTGTTGCGCCACAGCGCGTCCCCGGCATTCGCGACACGGGCGGGAGCGGCCACTGCTATCGGGCGCAATGGCGGCGACCCGAGTGCAGGGGGACTCATCAAGCCGAACAGTTGCGGCGCGTTCCACGCGTTCGGCACCGCCGCTGGCACGCCGGCCGCGTCGAAATCCGCGCTGAACGCCGTGATCAGGCTGGTATAGGCGGGAAAGCCGTGGCTGACCCGGGCCGAGAAGCCGCGCCACCCATCCGCCACCCGATCGAGCCGGACATACACGCTGGACCCGTCCACCGAATCATACGACAGGACCCGCCGGTCAAGTTTGTCCAGCCGGTAGGTGAGGTGCTGGAGGTCGGCGCCGCTTGCGCGTTCGCCGAGCATGGCCCTGACCGTGTCGATCGAGGCGGATGTGCTGCGAACCTTGAGACTGACGCCCTTGTCACCCGTGTACTCCGTTTCATCAGCCCACGCATGGGCGGAAACCAGGCTGGCTCTTATTGGGTTCCGGGGTGGTGAGGTCGAGACTGGGAAGTAGGGCTGTGGACATCTGGTGCGCGAGCAAAAGCGG
>JAABUJ010007182.1_pt1 | contig 10487 bp, 8 predicted proteins | sample 5559131 | NCBI WGS metagenome assembly JAABUJ01 (sample SAMN10711875, study PRJNA513366) | rock metagenome | isolation source: Antarctica rocks | place: Antarctica: Victoria Land, Mt New Zealand nord | collected 2016-01-07 | reverse complement strand
GCGTGCGACCTCGTGGTCAGCGCCGACAGCGGCCAGTACGCGGAGGACCAGCCCGCCCTGACGCTGGGCAACCGGGGAGCGTGCGGCGTGCAGATCGACGTGCGTGGGCCGCGCGACGACCTGCACTCGGGGACGTACGGGGGCGCGGTCGTCAACCCCATCCACGCGCTGGTCGACCTCCTCCACTCCATGCGCGGGCCGGATGGGGCCGTCCTGGTCGAGGGGTTCTATGATGACGTCGTTCCCCTGGATGCTGCGGCGCGCGACGCCATCGCGGCGGTCCCCTTCGATGAGGAGGCGTACCGGGAAGCGCTGGATGTGCTGGGGTTCGGCGGCGAGGAGGGCTACACGGTCAACGAGCGGCGCTGGGCGCGCCCGACGCTGGAAGTCAACGGGATCTGGGGCGGCTTCCAGGGTGATGGGATGAAGACGGTGCTGCCGGCGGCGGCGCACGCTAAGATTAGCTGCCGCCTGGTCCCGCATCAGGACCCGGCGCGGATCGCTCGTCTCGTGGCGGCGCATGCGGAGCAGCACGCGCCCGCTGGGGTCACGGTGACCGCGTCCCCCACCAACGCGGGCGCGCGGCCCTACCTCATCCCCGCCGAGCATTGGGGCAACCAAGCGGCGGCAGCGGTCCTGCAGGAGGTGTACGGGAAGGAGCCATACCTGGTGCGGACGGGGGGCAGTGTCCCGGTGTGCGATTTGTTCCTGCGCACCTTGGGGGCGTACACCGTCGGCTTTGGTTTCGCCCTCGACGACGAGCAGGTCCACGCCCCCAACGAGTTCTTCCGCCTGAGCAGCTTCGAGCGCGGCCCCGTCGCCTATGGCACACTGCTCCATCGTTTGGCCTATCACGTGGGTTAATCGCGGACTGCGTATCGCGTTCGTTATCCCGATGATGTCCATCGGCCAGGGGTATTCTTCGAGCGGACACCTGTTAGTGGCGCACCCACCACCATGAGGCCAGCGACTGGCCGCTACACTTGGAGCTTGTATCATGCAGACGAACAATGCCCTGTGGGACGAGGTCGCCGTGCAGGTGGTCGCCGACCGCCGGCATTTGCACGCCCATCCCGAGCTTGGCTTCGAGGAGTACGAGACCTCCCGCTTCGTCGCCGCGCGCCTACGCGACCTTGGCCTGGAGGTGCGGACGGGGATTGCCCAGACAGGTGTGGTCGGGCTGCTACGCGGTGGTCGGCCCGGCAAGACCGTCCTGCTGCGCGCGGACATGGACGCGCTCCCCATCGACGAACTCAACGATGTCCCCTACACGTCGCAACGCCCCGGCGTCATGCACGCCTGCGGGCACGACGGTCACACCGCCATCCTGCTCAACGCGGCGCGCGTGCTGGTCGAGCGGCGAGAGGATCTGGCCGGGACGATCAAATTCGTGTTCCAGCCATGCGAGGAGCGGCCTCCCGGTGGCGCCGTGCAGATGATCGCGGAGGGGGTGCTGGAGCATCCCATGGTCGACGCCGTGTTCGGCCTGCACCTCTCGCAGTGGCTCCCGGTCGGGATCGTCGCCGTGCGGCCGGGTCCCATGATGGCCGCGGCCGATATGTTCCGCCTGGACATCACGGGGAAGGGTGGTCACGCCGCGGCGCCCCACCTGAGCGTCGACACCGCGCTCGTCGCCGCACAAGTGCTCGTGGCTCTTCATACCCTTGTGGCCCGCGAGGTCAAGCCGATCGAACCTGTGGTGCTGACCGTGGGGATGATCCAGGCGGGGACGGCACCGAATATCATTCCGGAAACAGCGCTGCTGCGGGGCACGGTGCGCACGTTCGACAAGGAGGTGCGGCAGTACATGGCGCGCCGGGTCGCGGAGGTGGCGCAGGGCGTTGCCGGCGCGATGCGGGCCACGTGCGCGTGCACCTACGAGTGGGGCTACCCGGCGGTGGTCAACGATCCCGTCATGGCTGACCTCGTGGCGGGGGTTGCGCGCGAGGTGGTCGGCCCGGAGCGGGTGACGGCGTTCGAGCCAAGTATGGGTGGTGAGGACTTCGCCTCCTTCCTGGAGCGGGCGCCGGGGTGTTTCTTCAACGTCGGCACCCGCAACGAGGAGCGTGACCTGGTATGGAGCCATCACCATCCGCGGTTCGATATTGACGAGGCGGCGCTCCCAATCGGGATCGACGTGTTCGTGTGCGTCGTGGAGCGCTACCTGACGCAGGAGTGATGGCACCCGTGCGCGTCATCGGCGATGACGCGCACGGGTGCCAAGCAGATGCTAGACGCTACGGTGTACGCGGTCGTGGAAATGGTGGAGTAGTGTTGCGATGAACGCACAACTGGAGAATGTGAGGTCCGACGCCCGATTAGGCGGCAAGACAGCCGTGGTGACAGGCGCAGGGTCCGGTATCGGGCGCGCCATTGCCCTATTGTTTGCCCGTGCGGGAGCGCACGTCCTGTGCGCTGATGTGGCGGAGGAGATGGCGGAGGCTACGGCATCCCTCATCACGGGGGCGCGGGGGACGGCGGAAGCGGCGCTGTGCGATGTGCGGGACGAGGAGCAGGTCGCGCGACTGATGCAGACAGCCATCGATCAGGACGGAGCGTTGGACGTCCTGGTGAATAACGCGGGCATCAACCCGCTGGCGCCGACCCCCGACGACATCCACCCTGATTTGTGGAACCGTGTCCTCGAGGTGAATCTGGCCGGCATCTTCTGGGGGTGCAAACATGGGGCCGCCGCGATGCGTGACCAAGGACACGGCAGTATCGTCAACCTGGCCTCCGTCTCCGGTCTGATCGGCTGGGGTGGGAGCGCGGCCTATGTCGCCTCGAAAGGGGGAGTCATCGCGCTGACGCGGAAGCTGGCGATCGACTATGCGCCTTATGGAGTACGCGTGAACTGTCTCTGCCCCGGATCAATCCGCACGCCCATGGTGGAGCACAATCTGCGTCTCTATCCCGACGCCGAGGAGCGGTTACAGCAGACGATCGCCCAACACCCTCTGGGGCGCATCGGGACGCCGGACGATGTCGCCTTCGGCGCGTTGTACCTGGCATCTGACGAGTCATCATTCGTGACCGGAATATCGCTGGTCATTGACGGAGGGCTGACCGCCGTCTAAAGGGATCGCGTGGGTGTGGCGCACGGTGTGGCGCCGCAGGTGTTTACACCCCAACGCAGCACGAGTAAGAAAGGTGCATCATGGCACGTCTGGATGGCAAGGTGGCGTTAGTGACGGGCGGCGCACGAGGGATTGGTCGGGGCATCGCCCTGGCCTTTGCGCGCGAGGGAGCCGCTATTGGGGTGAATGACCGGGACCACGATGAGGAGCTGGAGCAGGTCGTCGCCGAGGTACAGCGCATGGGGAAGCAGGCGTGGGCATTGGCGGCCGATGTGAGCGATGACGCGGCGGTCCACGCTATGGTCACCGCCCTCCGGGAGCAGGCGGGACGCATCGATATCCTGGTGACCAATGCCGGCATCGCCAATATCAGTCCAGTAGCCGAGATGCCGGTGGAGGTCTGGGATCGCATGATCGCCGTCCACTTGCGCGGCACGTTCCTCTGCACGCACTACGTCCTGCCGTCGATGCTAGCGCGCGGTGAGGGCACGATTATCACGATAGGCTCGCAACTGGGGCAGATAGGGCGCGAGAACTGGACGCACTATTGCGCGGCCAAGGGCGGCATTATCGCGTTCACCAAGGCGTTGGCGCGGGAGGTCGGACCGCGCGGTATCCGCGTCAACTGCATCGCGCCGGGTCCCATTCAGACGGGGTTGGTGAGCGCGGCGATCACACCGCCGGAGCCTTCTCAGGAGGGCGCGTCGGTACGGCTCCAAGAGACACTCCCGCTGCGGCGCCTTGGCGAGGTTGAGGACGTGGCCCCGACTGCTGTCTTCCTGGCATCCGCGGACGCGCGGTACTACGCGGGACAAACGTTAGGCCCCAATGGTGGGGACGTGATGCTCTGACGGACGTGGGGGAGCGCGGACATCGGTCACCGTCGTCGCGGTTTGCCCCGCATGCGTTCCCCGCGTTCCTCGCGCGGACGCAGGCGCATCCGGCACCCCTCGTGGGGTAAGCTAGCGTCACGACGCCTCGTCCGGTAGGCTGGCGTTACATGGGTGATGAATGCGGAGGGAGATGGGCTCATGGTCACACAGGCAACCGACGGCTACGTCGCCATGCGTCGTATCGGCGACGCCACGGTGACGCTCATCAACGACGGCATCTTCGACGCCATCCCGTTGATTCCCTGGATGGACGCGCCCGCCGATGCGGTGCGCCGCGCCGTTCCCGAGGCCGACGCCAACGGCGCCATCGGCCAGAGCGGCATGATCGTCGCCCATGTGCGAATCGGTCACGCCTCCATCCTCATCGACCCCGGCGTGGGCGAGTTGAATCCAGGTTCGTGGCTGGTGACCGATCTGAAGCTGCGTCGCACGCCGGGGGTGCAGGCCGGCCTCGCCGCCGTCGGTATCGAGCCGGAGCAGATCACGCATGTGCTGATCACGCACGCCCACGATGACCACTTCCTAGGGGCGACGGTGCGGCGCGACGGCCAGCACATCCCGCGCTATCCCCAGGCGCGCTATGTGATCGGACGCGCCGATTGGGACGGGAACCCCGCGCGTGAGGACCCCACGTCCGAGGTGGCGCTCCGCCTGGGGGCGCTCGACCACCTTGGGTTGCTCGCTGTGGTCGATAGGGAGGACGAGATTGTGCCCGGTGCGACCATGATCGCGGCACCGGGCGAGTCGCCCGGCCATTCCATCGTCCACGTCGCGTCGGCGGGCGATCACTTCTACTATCTAGGCGACCTATTCCACCATACGTGTGAGGTGGCGCATCTCGACTGGGTCATGACGCACCGCGACACGCCGGCCATGATCGCCTCGCGGCGGCGCCTGATCGCCGAGGCCGTGCCGCGTGGCGCGACCCTGGTCTTCACCCATCACGTCTTCCCCGGCTGGGGTCGCATTGTCGCCACCAATGGTGGATATCGCTGGGACGACGTCTAACACGGCACGCGCCAACGGGGTCACCAGCTCTCGCGTGGCCCATGGCGCGTCACCTGGTGCGCGAGCGGGACGGAACGCACCCCGTGTGGTGGTGGACATAGCGTCGCCCCACCTTGCGCGGCAGGCCTACATAGCCGTCGACCGCCACGCCTTGGGGTTCGGACGCCATCGTGGCGCCCGGCAGCGCGCGCAGGCGTTAGAGGGGTCGCGTAGCTTCGCGCTCAAGGAGGAGACCACGCCCTGGCTGCCCCAGCACCACGTCGTCGGCGAAGACGACCTCACCCCGACTCAAGGTCATGACGGGCCAGCCCGTGACCTCCCACCCCTCGTAGACCGAATAGTCGGCCCGCGACTTGAGCATGGCCGCGTCGATGGTGCGCGTGCGCTCAGGGTTGAAGATGACCAGGTCGGCGTCACTCCCCACCGCGATCGTCCCCTTGCGCGGGTAGAGCCCCATGAGCTTGGCCGCGTTCGTGGCGGTGAGGGCGACGAACCGCTCCAGCGAGAGCCGTCCCGTGTGCACCCCTTCGGAGTAGAGCAGCGGCCGCAACGTCTGCAAGTTCTCAACGCCGGGGCGCGGGTCGGCGACGGTGAGCGCCGGGTCGAGCTTGGCCGCCAGCGCCCACGGCGCGTGGTCGGAACAGACCGTGTGGATCGCGCCTGAGCTCAATCCATGCCAGAGGGCGTCCACGTCGGCCGGCGTGCGCAGCGGCGGCTGGCCCAGATACTTGGCCCCCTCTGGCTCCGCCAGGCGCTCCTGGGTTAGGTGCAGGTAGAGCGGGCGCGTCTCCACGTAGACCGGCAGCCCCCGCGCTTGCGCCTCAGTGCAGACGGCGAGGGCGCGCGCCGAGGAGAGGTGCACGATGTAGACCGGCGCGCCCGTCGCCTCGGCGATCGCGACGGCGCGCTGGGTCGCCACCACTTCGGAGACGACGGGGCACGCCTCCCCATAGTAGCGCGACGAGGCGCGGCCCGCCGCCAGGAGGCGGGCCGTGGCGTCGGCAATAATCGCGTGGTCCTCGCAGTGCAGCAGCGTCAGGAGGCCGTGCGCGCCGGCCCGGCGCACCGCGTCGAGGACCGCCGCGCCCTGGCGGTCGAAGTCGTGCGCCACCAGGAAGATCTTGATGCTCGCGCAGCCCGCCGCGCGCAGGTGGGGAATGTCGTCGAGCGCGTCCGGCGTGAGCGCCCCGAGGACGGGGTGTAGGAAGATGTCCGCGATGGCCTCACGGCGCACGAGGTGGCCCTCGCGCGCGAGGGTCGCGCGCGGCGTTTCCCCAGAGGCGGGGAAGGACATGTTGCCGAGGGTGGTGATCCCCCCGGCGAGCGCGGCGGCCGAGCCGCTCGTGAAGTCGTCGACCCAGCGTGGCCCCTCGGTGTTCTCGCTGGGGGGGAGGGACAGGTGGACATGCGCATCGACGCCGCCGGGCAGGACCAACATCCCCGTCGCGTCTACGGCGTGGTTCCCCTGCAGGTCATGCCCAATGACGGCGACCGTCTCGCCCACAATACCGATGTCGGCCTCGACTACGGCATCCGCCGTCGCGATACGTCCCCCACAGATAACGGTGTCCAGTCCGGCCATGGTGCGCCTCTTTCCTTCCATAACCCCATTGTCATACGAATCCCATTGTCATACGGTCAGTCGTCCGATTGCCTAAAGCCGTGCGCCCACCGGTAGAGACGCGGACGGATACCTCATCTTTATCCTTAATCGCCATCGTCGCCCTGTCCCGCTCGTCATGCACGCCGCGACGAGGTCGTGGTGCAGGGTACGGACTGGGTGACGTCGCACCGTGTGATGGGTATCGAGATGTGGCAGGCAAGGCCCATGCCACCTGCGTCACGACGCAGTGGCCGTAAGGCACCCGAGCGTGCGGTGCTGTCGTGACGACACTGGCTGCCGCGCGCTTACAGGCGGTCCGTACACGGACGTCGACAACCATCACTACCACATCGATACCCCCTGTGCGCCACGACGACGATGCGCCGGTTCGTTATCTCCGCGATCGTCATCGTGATGACGGGAACGACGTCGTCAGAACAGATCGTGGCGCGATACTACTCGAAGTGTTGTCCACTCCTGGTCACATGTCTCACCCGACCTGTTCGGTGGGGGGGACACCCCGTTCAGGGTACAGGGTTGGTCGTTGTTCGTGGACGCCCCGCCAACGTGGCTGCGGCGGCGGGCGGTGACGCACGGGCGATAGATAGCGCCGTGGATACACGAAGGGCGCGGCGAACAAGCCCGAATAACAGGCTGCACGTCGTGAGCTGTAAGCGCCAGTTTTGATCTCCGGCACTCACAGATGCCACGTACGTGGGCTTGGGCAACCGGGTAGAGGGTAGGCCGGAGAGATTGTACTCTCATGCGGTTTGTGGTAGGGTAAATCACCACGAGCGGCCAGAACTCGTGCCGTCCATGTCTGCGCCAATCCACCTTCTTCGCCTGTCACACGGTGAGCGGACAGGATGATGACCGTATTGTCGCTGGAGGGAGTTCCCATGCCTCTTGACCCCCAAGCCCAGGCCCTACTGGCGCAGCGCGCCGCCCTCGCGACGCCGCCCCTCCACACGATGACCGCTACTGACGCACGCGCGGCCATCAACGCGGCCATCGATACGGTGACGCCGCGTGAAGCCGTGGCCAGGGTGGAGCATCGCGAGGTGCCCGGTCCACACGGCCCGATCCCGCTGCGCCTCTACACGCCGGAGGGGCAGGGCCCCTTCCCGATCCTGCTGTATTTCCACGGCGGGGGGTGGGTCGTGTGCAGCATCGAGACGCACGACGCCTGGTCCCGGCACATCACCAACACGATCGGCTGCATCGTTGTCTCCGTCGATTACCGCCAAGCGCCCGAACATCCGTTCCCAGCGGCGGTGGATGATTGCTACGCGGCGACCCAGTGGGCGGCCACGCACGCTGCGTCATTCAATGGGGATGCGCATAGGCTTGCGGTGGCGGGTGATAGCGCCGGTGGGACGCTCGCCACGGTCGTCTGCCTGCTCGCGCGTGATCAGGGAGGCCCGCCGCTGACGTATCAGGTGCTGATCACGCCGGCCACCGATTATTACAACCTCACCTTATCCTCGTACCGCGACAACGCGACTGGCTATGGGATGGACACGGCCGATGTGGTCTGGTTGATGGACCTCTATCTACCGCGGGACGTCGACCGGGATGATCCTAGGGCTTTTCCTTTACGGGCAACAAACCTTGCCGGCCTACCGCCGGCGCTGGTCATGACGGCGGAATACGATTCCTTGCGCGATGATGGCGACCTCTATGCGGCCCGTCTGCGGGAGGCGGGCGTCCCCGTGGTGTGGGCGCGTTATGAGGGGATGATCCATAATTTTCCACTCGCCTATGCGGTGCTGGAGCGGGGCGAACAGGCGGTCAATGAGATGGCTGCCGCTCTGCGCGCCGCCTTTGGTGTGCCCGCCTAGTAACCTTTGGTGCTAGTTGACAGAGCTATAGGGGCTCCCTGAAGCTGTGGATGTTGAGACCACAGAGAGAAGGAGCGTCCCATGACGACCGTCAATTTTATCACTGACCTGTTCTGTCGTGTGGATGATGCCCTGGGGGATGTCCCGCACCACTCGCAGGCTCACATGCCTCCGAGCGAGGTGGTGAGCTTGTCCCTGCTGTTCGTGCTCGAGGGCGGGCGCGAGCGCACCTTCTACCGCTGGTTGGAGCGGGACGACCGGCCGCAGTTCCTGCGGCTGCCCGCGTGCACGCGCCTGTTTCGCTTGTTCGGCACGCACCAGGGGTGGGCTGATCGCATCCTTGTAGAGCCGACCGTCTTCGGCGTCGCCTACAGCTATGGCGTCGAGTTGACCCACCCCTACCGCGAACAGTGCCGACGCCTCCTCGCGCGTCTTGGCCGCAAAGGCGTCTCCACCCACCGCTGGATCGTCGGCGGCACGCGCGGCGTCGTGCTCAACAAGTGGGGGCTGGTCTGCGCCTGGGGTGCGGACACCGCCAATGTCCACGACAGTACCGTCCACCCGCTCGTCGCCCGCTTACTTTTCTGCCGCTTGGATGGGCTAAACGGCCAGCACACGCGCCTCCAACACATGGCGACGGCCGGGGCGATCAACCTGCGCCGTCTGGATGAGTGGTGGACGGAGACGGCGCGTGTCCAGACCCGTGTATCACCATTCGCCGCCCTCGCCGCTTAACCGTTTCCCAACAGGGTCGTGTCATTGTGGTCAGGTCCAAGGCGCATCTTTAACATAACACGTACCGGCGAGCAGTGTAAGGGCACTCCGCTGTGCGTAATGGCCAGCACGGCTCAGTTGAACGTCGTCCTATAGACGCCGCAGATAGATGACCGCGACCACGACGCCGACCACGACGACAATGCGCCGCAACAGATCTGGATTGATATGGCCGGCCAGACGACCACCTACAGCCCCGCCGATCAGCGCGCCCATGGCCATCACAAGCGCTGCCAGCCACAACACATGGCCCGACAGCACGAAGAAGACCGCTGCGGCGACGTTGACGCTCAACGCGATGAATTGTTTGAGCGCATTCGCCCGCGTCAGGGTGTCCTGCAGCAATACCCCCAGGACGGCTAACACCATCACGCTCAACCCCGCGCCAAAATACCCGCCATAGATCGCGGCAAGGCCGACGGGCACGGCCGCCCAGCGCTCGGACACCGTCCCCGAGAGTGTGCGCTCACCGCGCCGCGCGAGCCACCCCCGTAGCGGCGTCTGGACAGCCAGCAACCCCGAGGCCAGTAGGATGAGGAAAGGAACCACGACACGAAAGACCCCCTCCCCTGAGGTGAGGAGCAGGATGGCCCCAATGACTCCCCCCAGGATGCTGATCGGGCACAGCAGCGTCATGCGCGCGCGTTGTCCGCGCAGATCACGGGCCTGGGCGAGGGTAGCTCCCAGATACCCCGGACACAACGCCACCGTATTGGTGACGTTGGCGGCCACGGGCGGAACCCCCACGGCCACGAGGACGGGGAAGGTCAGGAGGCTTCCACCTCCAGCGAGCGCGTTAACGATACCCGCGGCCACGGCAGCCAGTCCTAGAAATACCAAGTTGAGTAGTGTCAAACCCCTTGTCCTCTCTGTGCGATCCGTGATTGGTTAATGATGCGACCCGTGCGGCGGCGCGTCAGGTATGGTCACTTTTCCCATACCATACCACGGATCGCCGCGCACGCCCGGACGGGTCATCGCCCTCACACGCGTTACCTGAGCGGCTTACTGATGCCCCCTGTCTTGGTTGCCTTACTGGCGGAGCGGCTGCGGTGTGCGCCGATTCAGGCTCGCGCCGCAGCGATCGACGCCGGGAACGACGGGATGCTGCGCGCCAGTGCTTGTGTAAGAGCGGAGTCCTCACGCATCCATTGATCCCGGTGATGGACTGGGCCACATGACACTTGACGCTGGTGGGAAGCTGTCCTTCGGCATCCAAACCGTAGAAACGCGGGTACGGTTTCACAAAGATGGGGGTTGGCGCATTGTCTGGATGTTTCACGCTGCAACG
>JAABUJ010007180.1_pt1 | contig 10492 bp, 15 predicted proteins | sample 5559131 | NCBI WGS metagenome assembly JAABUJ01 (sample SAMN10711875, study PRJNA513366) | rock metagenome | isolation source: Antarctica rocks | place: Antarctica: Victoria Land, Mt New Zealand nord | collected 2016-01-07 | reverse complement strand
GCCGCACCAGATCCACCACGGCCAGGTCCGGGTCCACGGCCGGTGTGCGCTCCTGCCACTGCGGCGCCGCTGCCGCCGCGCTCCGGCCCCCACCACCAAAGCTCTGCCACCGCCGAACCGGCTCCACCGGTTGCCGCCCCACCGGTTGCGCGGAGGGATCACCGGAAATGCCGACATCGGCGTCTTCGTCGGGTACAGCAGGTGAAGGCGCAGGTTCTGGTGCGGTTGGCCGGCGGAACGGTGTCATGTTCAGCTCCGCGCCGGCGTCGTCGGCGCGGCCACCTCGGATCCGCCTCATCGGGTTGCCCTGGTCGGCACGGGCGCGGTCTGTGTGCGCGTAGCCGCCGCGGCGGGCGCGGCGGCCGAAGTGGTTCTCCTGGTGGTGGTGGTGGTGGCGGCGACGTGTGCGCTGCTCGGCTTGGCCTTGGCGGTGACGGTCACCGTGACCCTGTTGATGGCGGCTTTGGTGATCGTCACCAGCACAGTGCTCCGCACTGGCCGCACGATCGGCGGTGCCAGCGGCACGGAGGTGATGAACCGGGTCACCGGTGCCGCCGTCGCCGCAGCGGTGGTGATAGCGGCGCGCGGAGGCGTGGGATGTCCAACCTGCTCACCGGCCCACACCCCGACACCGGCCACCGCGACCACCGCGGCAGCCGCCGCGGCGCCGGTACGGGCCACCACCCGACGGCGGCCGCGGTGCTGCTCCTGCGCTTCCGCGGCGATCTGCTCCGCGGTGAACATCGGCGCCGACCAGTCCCGCTTCGGCTCACCGCCGGTCATGACGCCGACTCCGCTTCATCCGCGGTACGCGGCACCGCCCGCAACAACGACCGCTCAACGACGCTCACCCCGACAGATGGTGGTGTGCCGCCAACCGAGGCGGAGGCCGGGATCTGGATCGGGGTGCTTTGCTCGGCGCGGCGGGGCCGGGTGAACACCTCGCTGATGTGCTCGACCATGTCCAGGAACGACAGTTGAGTCGCAGTTCTCAGATCCGGCAAGTTCATGCGTCCCACCGCGCCGGCGGCGTGGTCGTACGGGACCAGGACGACCCGGCCCACTCCGGCGGCGAACTCGTCGATGCCGTGCTGGAGCCGCGGGGTCAATTTCTGCTTCGCGTCGTGGGTGCTGATCACCACGGTCGAGGTGCCGATCAGGTCCTCAAACCCTGCCTCCGCGAGCTCGGCCAGGCCTTCCGAGGTTTGGTTGAACACGCTCAGGTCCATCCGCAGGCAGAACACCCAGTGATCCGCGCGGCTCAGCACCGCCTTCGCCGCCGGGGAAACATGCGAGGTGCCCCCGTCGACCGTGATCAGCTGCGCGTAGCCGGTGAGCTTGTCGATCACCGCTGTCCACTGGGCCTGGGTGATCGCGGCGACCGCGTCGGTGTGCACGCCGTCCTTGTGCAGCAGATGCAGCCGGCCCACCGAATCCAGATAGCCGGCCAAGTCCATCGGGGTGTGGATGTGGTCCAGATCGGCGATGAACTCGGGCAGCCGGCCACGACCCACCCCGCCCAGCACCCGTTGCCGCAGCAACGCCTTGTCCAAGTTGGCGTCCAGCGCGTCCACCGGCGCCGCCAGCATGTCCGAGAACAGGCGCGTCGCTGCCGCCGCCGCTGTCGTCTTACCTACCCCGCCGATCCAGCCGCCGAATCCGACCACCCGCGACCCAGCGCCCCCCAGACGGTCACAATCGGCCTGCATCGCCGCCATCCGGGCCTGCACCGCACCCCGCGCTCCGAACAACTTCATCTCCACCGCCGCATTTCTGGTCCATTCGTGTATCGGGTGATGCGGGTCTGCACGGGGCTGCGCCGCAGGCAGTTACGGATTCGGCCACACCGATCCGATCTGGGACGGACATCATCAGTCGTCCTTGCCTGGCGAGAGAACGGTTCGATCTCCGGTTTGGGGTGCCGACGGTGCTGACGAACCAGCGGATGTCCAGGGAGTGGCAGGGGCCGAACCCGACCAGGTCAGCGCATGGAACCGGCTGACCGAGGCGTCGGCAATCGGCCGCCGCCGCGTGAGCCAGGGCCGAAATCTTTCCAGGTAGGGGGGTAGTGGATCGCCCGAGCCGGACGGTTCACGTTCATGCGGATCGCTTCCTCCTGTAGGTCATCTGCTCGCGCGTTCCTCCCGCTCCAGACGCCGTAGTTTGGTGATCATGACGATCGAGGACCTCCACGCACATTGAGATAACTCCTAGTTAGTTTCAGCGACATCAGCGCAACTGTACGTACAGCGTAACACCCCTCGAACGTCGACACGCGTTTGCAACCGCACGTTTAGAACCAAGCTGTCATGAGGTCCCGGGACGAGGCGATGCCCCGGTGCAGTGGTGGCCTGAACTCCGGAGGTTCGAATGTCTCGCGGTGTGACTGGTTTTTCCGGCGCAACCGCGCGGAGGGCTAGAACAGCTGCGCGACTCACGGCCGACCAACTCGGGCTCCAGGTCGGAGTGAGCGAGCAGACGATCCTGCGGTGGGAAAACGGGACGTGCGCACCCACCGCAGACCACCTCAGGGCGTTGGCTGACCAACTTGACGTATCCATACCTGACTTGCTACTTCGCAAGCGCGCCACCGAGCCCACGTTGCGGGACCTTCGCCACATGCATGGGATCAGCCTCAGCTCGGCTGCGAAAGGTTCGGGACTTTCGGCCAGCGCAGTTGTGCGTTTGGAGCGGGGGATCTCCGACATGCAGGGCGCCGCCGCGGCGTCACTGGCGGAGGCCTATCAGGTCGGAATCGAGGAGGTAGCACAGGCACACCGCATGACCCGGAAAGAAAGAAGCAAAGAGGCAGATGCTGCACGGCACCGCGCCACTTAGCGTTTGCAGCCGGACGTTTAGAATCGGATCATAATGCCCCTGCCGCTGTTCCGTTATCCTGAAGCCGTTCGCGCAACTAGACATCGATCCGATGGGCGAGCACTTGGTTACTGCGGCAGTAGGAGAGGGTCATGGACCAGAAGAAGGCGGAAGCCCAGCCAAACCGAACGCCGGAACAGCGTCTCGGCGCGCGCCTGGACCACTTGTTCACAACCATCCCCGGCCCATCTGGGCGTTGGACGAACGTCGAGATGGCGCACCAACTCGCAGAACGAGGTATTGAGACGACTGCTGCCTACATCTCGATGATTCGACGAGGTCAGCGCGCCAATCCCAGTCTGGCGATCGTCACCGGCATGGCGACGACCTTCGGTGTCCCGGTCGCCTACTTCTACGACGACAACATCGCCCAACGGCTCGACACAGATCTCGAACTTTTGGTCGCCGTCCGTCAAGCCGGCATGGAAAACATCGCTTTACGGGCATCCGGATTGTCCCCGCAGGGAATCCGAGAGGTGGGACGCATCATTGATGCGGTCCGCCGAATAGAAGGGCTAGACGCACCTGATCCGGAGAGCGAACAATGACGCGTACCAACCGTAAAACTTACCAGGCGACCAGTCGCACTCTCCTGAAGATGATGCCGACGCCGTGGAGCGTTATGGAGTTTACTGGCCGAGTCGCGCACCTGCGGAGTCGCCCTGTGCAAGTAATAGACCTGGACTTCGCCGCCGAAAGCGGTGTCTCCGGGGCCTGGCAGCCAACCGTTAAACAAGACTTCATCTTCGTCTCCGATGGTGCTTTCGGCCTTCGCCGCGATGCGATCATCTGTCACGAAATAGCTCACATGACTCTCGGCCACACCCCGGCGGATCTCGGATTCGCTGGGAATGACGCGACACTTGACGTCATGTCCATGATGCTCGAAGCCTCGCCGGCTCTCGCCAGAAAATTTTTGTTCCGGCACGACTACGACTCTCGAGCGGAGGCCGACGCAGAACACCTCGCGACCCTCGTGATCTCAGCGATTGTCGCCGGTCCTGTCAATGGAACCGCACGGCACGTCGCCAGGTCACTCCTGTGATCGTTATCGTAATATGTATCGGCTTCGTCCTCGTCTGGCTTGGTCGATTGGTATTGATTGTCGTGCGCCCGTCGAAGATGCGCATCTTCGTCTCTGCACCAGTGATACTCGCCGGCGGCGCGTTCCTCTGCCAAGTGCTACCGCGGCAGATCGACAATGCAATTGGAGTCACGAACCTCTCAGATCTTCTGTACGAGACACTGGGTGTCGTGGTGATGACCACTGCCCTGCTCTTCTTGAAAACGCTGCGGCCACCGCATAAGCTGCGGAAAAGCACGGTGGTCTACGCATCGGTGTCCGGCGCAGCCCTTATCGGACTACTGGTCACCCAATGGGCGATTGCGCCCATCCACGTAGCGGAGACCCCGGATGACGCCGGCGATTGGCAGGCGTTAGCGGGCCCATGGGGCTTGACAACGATAATCTTCCACGCGTTCATAATCGTGGGTTTGTGTGCGATCGCTTGGCAGTGCCTATACGGGAGTCGATCGCAGTTCGTGGAAATTCCCGCTTTGCGGGGCGGACTAATCCTCATGGGCGTGGGCCTCGCAATCGGCGTCGGCGCGCGGACCGTCATCGAAATTCGACTGTTATCCCCACCGCAAGACTATGCCCGTTTCACATCCTTGTACTGGTCGGTACAAGTTGCGTCCATCGCTGTCTACTCCATCGGGCTCGCGCTGCCAGCGCCGGCGCTGGCCGTCATTCGAAACACCACTCACTGGAGACAGGTTCGCTGTCTGAATCCCCTGTGGAGCCATCTGACGGGCATGTTTCCGGAAGTTCTTCTGCCGACCAAGAAGATACGAACGCCCGCGGGTCTCGCCGTGGTCACCAACCGGCGATTCATCGAAATCGGGGACTGTCTCAGCCAACTGAGACTCCCCCGCCATGTCGTTGACGAGCTACTAGCCGATTCGGCTAGACGGGGTACCTGCAACCAGCTCGGCGCCTACCTCGCGGCAGCGGAACGGGAACCGGAAAACCTCGGTGATAGTGAGCGCGCATCATCGTTGTTGGCGCCCACGGCGACGCCAGGAGCTGACCGAGAGCAGCTGCTCTCGATTGCCGACGCATTCCGGCGGCAACTGCGCCGGTCTCGGTCCAGCGCACCGCTCGAAACTGCAACCCAACCTGCTGCGAAACTGTCACCAAGTACCGGAGCGGAAAGAAGCCATGGGTAAACACTTCCTCGACGACGCCGAAGACGCAGTGAACACGGCAACGGGACGTCATCCAGCTGGCCTGGGTGAGGCGCTCGGTGGCATAGGTTCCGTCGGAGAGATCCTGAAAGGCTTGGCCTACATCGTCGGCACTTTGGAGATCGAGTACAGATCTCTGGCAAGTGCGGATGATCGTCTACGGTTCGAGCCATACCCCGGCGAGCCGAATCAGAGCACCGATGACGCTCGAGATGAACTGCTGCGTCTGTTGGCAGCCGTGCGAACACAGCTCGAGAATTCGGCCGTTCCCACTGTCGAACGTGTCACGTATCTGGCGGCCCGCTTACGAGAGTCGCCGCGAACCCATCGACCTTAATCGGTGGCGACGTGACGACGACTTGAGCACACGGGCCGCCGAGCATGCGGGTGATCGTCGGCCGAACGCCAGTTACCCCGGTGCGCAGCTGCGGTTCACCGACATCGACGGCAACCGGCTGACTGCGTTGGTCACCAACACCACCGGCGGGCCCGCTGCGACGACCCGGTGTCCGCAGCGCCACGGACGCCGGCCTACGGAACCGCCCGCTGATGCGCAGCATCCGTAACTGGATGAATCCAGTCGATTGGTTCCGTCAATATCACTCCTTCACGCTAACCGGCGGGCGCCGAGTATTCGTTCCAGTACGTCCAGCGCGGATTCGGTCTCGGCGATCACCGGGTCGTAGAACTCGTCCCCCACCGCTGTTTCCAGGTAGGTGACGACATGCATGACGCGGCGGAAGGCGTCTCGCTCCAGGCGGTGTCGATGCAGCCGGTCGGTGATTTCGGCGGCGCATCCCAGTGATTCGGACAGAACCACCAGGCTCGTCGCGGCGACGATGGACCACCGACCGGAGCATTGCTGCACGAGGTTGAAAGCGGCCAGGGTCTGCAGGGCCTCGTACACCGTGGATCTGGCCATGTCGGTCCCCTGGGCCAACTCAAAACTGGTCATCCGCCCTGGACCCTGCTCCAGCGCTTCGTAGACGAAAGCCGCTGGTAGACCCAGCTCCCGGAACGCCGGCCGCAGCGCCTGGATCTTCCCGGCCCGCCAGCTCTGCCGCGCCACCTGAGCCGCCACCGCCTCAGGAATCCGCAGCTCGTACAAATCGCCCAGCAGTCCTCGCTCCCCTTCCACCAGATACACCAGCGGGTCCTCCTCAACCCGCAGCTGCCGCAGGTGTTTGGCCACCGTGACGTGGTCCAGCCCGCACGCGATCTCCAGCGACCGGGTACCGAATTCAATGTAGCGGCTGCCGCTTTTCATCGACGCCTCCCCCAAGGCCCGCAACACCATCCGGATCGCCGGACCGGTACGACCGCCGTACCTCCCACGTTCCAGCAGCAGCATCGCCGACCACCACTCCCGCAGGAATTGAAATTCACCAGCCGACGATCGATCTTGTTGACTTCGCAGAGCGGTCCCAGCTGCGCGCTGTGTAATTTGCGTGCTTGTGGGTGAGATACGGACAGGACTTACGACCGTGTCGTTTGCCTTAGCTTTTTGCACCCAGGCGACAGCCTTGGTCCAGTCGCCCAGCATCGCTTTGCGCTTGGCCGCCTCGTAGCGGTAGCGGCCGTAGAACGACGCCAGCCCGGGCCACGCGCCGCCTTGCACCCGGTCGAGGATTTCGGGGAGTCTCATTCCGGCCCACGCCGCGGACACCAGCACCGCCTGGCGGGCATGAGAGGGCGTCGGGTAGCGAGCGCTGTCGTACAGGCCGGTGGTGGCGATCCGCAGGTAGTCCGCGGCGAGCTGCCGGGCGCCGCCTTTGCGGGGGACGTAGGCGGTCGCGGCGCCGTCCAGGCCCAGGGCGGCCTTGTCCCGTTCGGTGTGATCCGCCCGCACCGCCTCGAGCTCGGCGGCCAGGTCGCTCTGCAGCGCCTCCCACACCGATAGCGGGTTCGGCTGCTTGGCGACGCCGTACGCAGCGGCCAGGGTCATCCCTCGCAGGCGCTGGAAGCCGCCGGAGCGGTGCCGGGACCCGGGCGGGCGGACCAGTCCGTCGCTCAAGTTCAACATCGGCAGCGGGTCCATCGTCGGGGTGCGGGACGCCAGCGCCAGCGCGAAAGCCCTGGCGTCGGCGAACACGACCGGGCCGGCCAGCGGGATGTACAGGTGGATGCCGCCCGAGGGCGACTCGTCGGTGATCAACCGGCCGCCGGCCCGGCGCACCAGCTCCGTCACGGCGGCTGCGTCGCGCAGCACCGTGGCGCGGTCCGCCTTGGAGGTGTCCAGGTCGAGGACGAGCAGCCGGGTGTCCCCGGCGTGGGAGTACACCGGAATCGCCGCTGGCATCGCCGGCAGCCGATCGGTCAGACCCCGGGTCAGCTTCCTGGGGTAGGCGCGGCCGCCGTTAGTGGACTCCCGATAGATCGGGCGGGCCGCCAACAGCTGCACGAGGGCACGCCAAGCAGCCGCGGCCTCGGTGACCTCGGCGGCATCACGAAGTACAGGCGGAACCAGCGGCGTGTCGCCCTCAATATTGGAACCGAGCTGAGGGTAAGCGCTATTGTCAGAGCTGCTCGTAGACAAAGCAGACCTTTCGTTTGTTCGCAGATCCGGGTGGCGACCCGTCCCTGCTCGACCTCGGCCCCTCCCTCGGGAGGGGCTTTCGTCGTGTTGTGGAGTTGATCCGAGATGCCGCGTCGTGAACTAGGCCGGCAGGCCGCGCTCCCCCACCTCCTTCCTCGTGCCGGGCATGCCGAAGTCGCCCGCGTCGGCGGATGACGCCGGGTCGGTCAGGAAGTCGTAGAAGCCCCCGCGCGGGGCGCTGCAGGGCATGTTGCGGTCGCTCGAACGGATTCGCACGGCACCGACCGCACGACCTGGGATCCGCGTGAACTCAGCGGACACCGGCGTGTCGCGACCATGTGGTGCAAGAAGCTCCCCAGGGAATGGGGTAGCTTCAGAGCTGTCCGCCAAGACAGACCTTTCGTTGTATGTGACAGATCCGGTTGCCGCCGAATCTCTCCGACTCAGAGCCCTTCCCGTTGCCGCGGGCGGGGCTTTTGTCGTTGTATCAAGTTGTGGGTACCTTGGTGCGCTACGCGCTCTGATCGAGAACCATCTCCTCCCCGGCAGCTCGGTGTGCGCTGATGCCTTGTGACACCAGGGATTCGAGATAGTCAGTGATCGACAGACCGCCCGCAGTGGTCCGCTGCTTGATCTGCTCGGCGAGCTCAAACGAAATCCTCAGCACCACCGTCGTCCGAGGTCCCTTCGATGGCCGGCCACGGCGGCCCGTATGCCGCACTGGACGCGGCTCGGTGGACCTGGCGGGCACGGGACGGACGACATCCATCGCGGCTAGACGCTCGACGAAGCGATTCAGTGTGAGGCCAAGCTCGTCCAGGACGCCTTGGGTCTGCCCGCGCAACGGGACAGGCATCCGAAAGATTACGGCCGCGCGTGGGCCCTTGGACGGCCGACCGCTCTTTCGTTCCATGCGGAGCATCCTGCCGTTTTCCGCAATCAGATAACCTGAGGCGCGCCGACCTTGGGCAGCCCAACCCAAGGAGTCCGCATCTCCGTCTGGCGAGACCCCGGCGACGAGACGTAAAAGGTCGATCGGTGGCGTGTCGCTGCCAGCGGTTGCTTTTGGGTGTGGCCTAGTATAAGAGCTGTCCATCCAGACAGACCTTTCGTGTTCGCAGGTCAGCGTCAACTGATCTGCTCTCAGACAAGCCGTCCCGCGTCAACGGGGCGGCATTTGTCGTTTCTGGAGTTGTGCTTGTTGGCGGAAGGGTCGCCAGGGTTAGGCGTTACGCCGTGCGGCCAAGCTCGAGCTCACTTTCCGGATCGTGCGTTGGGTGCTCGGCGACGTCCTGCTCGATGAGCCACGCCACGTAGTCGTTCAGGGTCATCTTCAGTTCCGCGGCCCGATGGCTCGCATCGTCCTTGGTCGGAAGGGGCACCCTGGCCGTCAACATGGTCCGCTGACCTTTGGATGGTCTACCGGGCTTTCGCTGATCCATGCCCGGGATCATCCCCGTTTCTGCAGGCAGAAATGGGGAAGACACGCCGACACCACATGAGCTCTCCTCATCGACCAAGAAGAAAGACACACCCAAATGGCCACTTGCCGCCCCAGGAGTGCGCACTGCGGAGCGTTGGACCTGTTGGCAGGCCAGCGGCAATAGGAACTGTCAGGCGGCCGGTAGCTGACGTTATGCCCGAAGTTTTACCAGCGGGTCGATCGCACGCTGGTATCTGGATCGTGACATGCCGTATCTCCTGTCGCTCCAGTGACGCCATCCTGCACATTGCAATGGCCGTACGGCCGGGCTTACCGGCGATCTGTCGGACCCACCGCCTAGCCTGGCGGTGTGCGCCAGATCATCAACACGAGTGAGGTGGGTGGGCTCTGATGGGACCGGCACCCTGGTGGGTCACCCTGCTCGTCGGCGCGCTCACCGTCAGCAGCTCATTCCTGGCCGCCCGCATCGGCTCTAACCGCGCCGTGGAGGCTACGGTTCAGCGAGAGAAGGCGGCAGCACGCGAGGAATGGTTTCGCCGGGTGCAGTGGGCCACCGAGCTGACGTTGAGCCCAGACCCGGTGCGCCAGGCCACCGGGTTGGCCATCCTGACCGGGTTGGCCGATTCGGCGCTGGCCAGCCCGGATGACCTGGTGATGCTGCGTTCGCTGAACATCACCAATCCGCGGCTCAACGAGCTGGAGGGCGATTACGCCGGAGATGTGGACGACACCGAGTTTTTCGCGGATGATGAAGAGCAGCAGGACGCCATCGACCAGCAGGAGGACGAATAGTGACCACCAGCATCCGGCTCGTCGCCGTTTCGCCCGTGCTCGTCCAAGGAGCCAAACTCCGGAAAACCCTCAATGACCGCCTCGGAGTGCCCACGTCGCCCGTCACCGAGAAGGTTGCTGCGCTGGCCAGCACGGCCGCTCTCAACGGACACGCCACAAAATCCTGACCTGACCGTTGCCCTCCGCCCTCCGTGGTGAGAGCGACCAGGTGGCGGACGCTCGCGCCGCCGCCAGCACCTGCGGCCCCCACCTCGTCTGGATGCCTTCTCGTGACACCCGCGCCGACGCGCGGTCCTCGAGCTCCGGGCTCGACCCCTGGAACCACGCAGCGGCCACGTTCGGCCTGGGCGTGATTGCACCAGCTGCGGCGGCGAGCACACCGCTCACCTTCGCCGGTGGAAACATGTTGCAGAACGCTGCCGGTAGGCGTGGCCCCAACGCCGGGCACGGGCCCCGTCGGGCGGAGGGAGTGTTCGCGAAGTGTTCGCTTGCCGCGAGCGGGGCATGGTGCGCACGATGGTCTGATGGCCAAGATCGTCGAACGTGTCGTTGTGTTCACGCAGGAAAACCACACCACCGACAACTACTTCACCTCG
>JAABUJ010007179.1_pt1 | contig 10493 bp, 10 predicted proteins | sample 5559131 | NCBI WGS metagenome assembly JAABUJ01 (sample SAMN10711875, study PRJNA513366) | rock metagenome | isolation source: Antarctica rocks | place: Antarctica: Victoria Land, Mt New Zealand nord | collected 2016-01-07 | reverse complement strand
CGATGAATGGACGCGCCCGGCGCTGTTCCGCATCGGCGCCAGCGGGTTGCTCGGCGACATCGAGCGCCAGCTAGAGCACCACGTCACCGGCCGCTACGCCGCCGCCTACCACAACCCCATGGCCTGATATCGCGCGACCGACACTGTGCCGGCCTTGGTCGATGAGCTCGACCGTGCCGTCACGGACCTCGAGCGCCTTGCCGCGCAGGCCACATAAGAGGCGGCCTGACCTTAAAAGGTCATGGCAGCGGACGGACCTTGAAAGGTCGGCCTGGGCGCGGCACGCGTGTCGTCCGTTTGGCGCGCGGCCACTATGGCTCTCGCCGGGAGACCTTTTAAGGTCCGGTCCCTGCCATGACCTTTTAAGGTCAGGCCCACGGCGGGCGCCATCACAATCGTGGGGCGTGCCCAGGCGCCGACAGCATCTTGACACATTGGGAACTTCCTAGCACACTATTGTCACAAGGTGCAGGACTTCTATGCACTATCGCTAACGCGTCGGCGTTATAGAGGTGGGCGGAAAGATCTCGTCGGAACCGCTGGTCACGGAAAGTGTCACTGATGTCCCGGAATGAAGCGCGAACACGGCAGGAACACATTGATCCCGCGTTATACAAAGCGGGATGGGATGTAAACAACCCCGCTCAAGTCGGCCTCGAGATACCGGTTGACGGATCTAACGCCGCGGCCGTGCAGGCAGTCTTGGCGCGGCTCAGGCATGTCAAAGACGCGCCAGCACTCTACGCGACATCGTTGCCACCGGGCATCAGTGACTATGTACTCTACCGTGAGAACGGCGACATCATTGCTGTCGTCGAGGCGAAGCGGACCAGCGTTGATCCGCGACTCGCGCAGGCGCAGGCCGAATTCTACGTCCACGAGATTGAGAAGCGGCAGAGCTTTCGTCCATTTGCCTTCATGACCAATGGCGCCGACATCTACTTCCTGGACGCTGGCGCCGCGAACAAGCGCTTGGTCGCCGGTTTCTTTTCACCCGGTGACCTGGAAAACCTTCACTACATCCGTCAACATAAAGCGCCCTTGACCACGGCGGCGATTAACAATCACATCGCTGATCGTCCGTATCAGCATGAGGCCATCCGGCGGGTGAGCGAGACATTTGATGCGAGTAAGCGCAAAGCCCTGCTGATCATGGCCACGGGCACGGGCAAGACGCGCACGGCGATGGCCCTGGTCGACTTGTTTCTGCGCACCGATCAGGCGCGGCGCATCTTGTTCGTTGCTGACCGCGATGCGTTGGTCGACCAAGCGTTGACCGATGGTTTCAAGACCCATCTGCCCACTGAGCCCTGCACCCGCATCTTTTCCGACAAGATCGACACCGCGCACCGGCTGTTTGCCGTCACACTCCAAACGCTCAACCTCTGTTACCAGTCGTTTAGCCCAGGATTCTTTGATCTCATCATCTTTGATGAAGCGCATCGCTCCATCTTCAACAAGTGGAACGAGGTTCTCCAGTATTTTGATGCGCGGATGATCGGCCTCACGGCGACGCCGGCTGGGTTCCTCGACCGTAACACCTTCCTCGCCTTCGACTGTGAGGACAACCTTCCAACCTTTCTTTATTCGTACAAGCAGGCCGTGACCGAGGGCTTCCTCGTCGACTACAGCCTGTATCGGGCGACCACAAAGTTCCAGCGCAAGGGCATTAAAGGGATTGATCTCACTGAGGAAGATCGCAACCTGCTCATTGATCAAGGCATTGATCCAGATGAGATTGACTTTGAGGGGACGGACCTGGAAAAGAATGTGAGCAACCGTGATACCCTGCGCCGCCAATGTCAGGAGATCATGGACCAGTGCTACCGGGACGAGTCTGGACAGTTGCCGGGCAAGACGATCATCTTTGCCATGACGCAACAACATGCCTTGCGTTTGGAGTCGGTCTTCGAAGAACTCTACCCGCAGTTTCCGGGGCTGGCGCGGGTGATTACGTACAAATCGCATTACAAAGGAGCCTTGATCGATCAGTTTAAGAAGGATGATCGGCCCCGGATCGCCATCACCGTTGATCTGCTCGACACAGGGATCGATGTCCCCGAGGCCGTCAACCTTGTCTTTATGAAGCCCGTCCACTCGCGCATCAAGCTTGAGCAAATGATCGGGCGCGGTACCCGCGGCGATGCGGCCTGCAAACATCGCGAGTGGTTGCCCGATGGACGAAAAACCGACTTCGTCATCATGGACTTCTGGGAGAACGACTTTGACAAGTCGCCTACCGAGGAACTCTCCCAGAGCCTCCCGGTCTCCGTCACGCTCTTTAACACGCGGCTTCGTCTTTTAGAGTTGGAACTAGCTGACCAGCAGGGCACACAGGCTACACGGATCAGTGCGGACCTGCGTGCGCAGATAGCGTTGCTCCCAACGGACTCGTTCACGATCAAAAAGCTCTACGGAGAGATAGCGCCAGCCTTTGACGACGGCTTCTGGCGCTATCTCACGGATGACGCCGTGGAGTTTCTGCGTCGGAAAATCGGGCCGCTGCTGCGCTATGCGCCCGTCGAGGATGTGGCGGCGCTGACCTTTACAAGCAAGGTCGAGAGGCTGAAACTCCAGAGCGCGACCAGGCGTGACACGACAACGGTGATCGAGTCGATCCGTGATGACGTGCGCCGCCTACCGCCATTCGTGGCCGCTGATCCAGTTTGCCGGCCTGCCATCGATCTGTGTCTGGAAGCGCCGCTCGCAGCCGCCACCGCCGCCGACCTCAACACAGTGATCGACACACTGGCCGGCCAGATGAAGCATCGCCGTGACAAGGAGAACCTGTTCCTCTCGCTCGATCTCCTCGACCAGGTAGAACTGCGCGACTACGTGCTGCTCAGAGGAGGCACGGAACAAGTGTACGTGAGCGAGTATCGCCAACGGGTCGAGCAGCGTCTGCTTCATCTGATCGATACCCACCCGTCGATTGAGGCGCTAGCGGCTGGCCGCGACCTATCCGACGATCAGTTGATTACACTTGAGCGGACGCTGCGGAAAGAACTAAGTGCGGGCGATCTCGAGCTCTCTGAGGGGAACGTCCTGAAGGCCTACGGCTATAAGGTAGGAAGCCTGCTGGAGTTCTTGCGCCGCTTACTTGATCTCAGTGGCGTCCCCGACTATCAGGACATCATCCAGCGCCGGTTTGAGTGGTTCATTACAAGCCAGCCGTTCAATGCGGATCAGATTAGGTTCCTGCGCGTCCTCCAGACCGTGTTCCAGCGGCGGCGGCAGGTGCACCTGGCTGATCTCTATGCGCCACCACTGTCAACATTTGGCGCGGATGCGGTCGATAGGTGGTTTAGCGAAGATGAGCGCACGGCGATCCTGCGATTCACCGAGTCGCTCGCAGTCGTCGCATAGATGAGGATTATAGTGTGCTAACCGCGGTTCAATTACGCTCACAGGTGGATCAACTCTGGGACAAGCTCTGGAGCGGCGGTCTCTCGAACCCCCTCGATGCCATTGAGCAACTCTCCTATCTCTTGTTCTTAAAGCGGATCGACGACGAGGAAAATACGCGGGAGAGGCAAGCTCGCCTGCGTGGTCTACCATACCAGTCGCGTGTTCCGGACGACATGCGCTGGGGCACATGGACGCACTTACAAGCGGACGCGGCGCTGACGCACCTCAAGGCGACGGTATTTCCGCGGTTTAAGGACCTTGCGACTGAGGGCAGTTCATTCGGCGAATACATGAAGAACGCCGAATGCAAGATCAACAAACCGAGTCTGCTGATCGAGGCATGCAAGCTGATTGACGCGATGCAGATTAGCCAGCAGAACCAGGATGTGCAGGGCGACCTGTACGAGTATCTGTTAGGCCGCTTGAACACGGCCGGGCGGAACGGGCAGTTCCGCACGCCGCGCCACATCGTGCGCCTGATGGTCCAGATGATAGACCCGAAGCCGGGCGAGCGGATTGGTGATTTGGCGGCGGGAACAGCGGGATTTCTCGTCAATGCGTACCAGTATATGCTGGAGCAGCATACGTCGCCGAGCGTTCTGACCCACGATGAGGACGGCTGGCCGCACAACTTAGTGGGCGATTTGCTGACCGACGAGCAACGGCTGGCGTTGCAGAGCGGCACGCTCCGTGGCTACGACAACGACTCGGGCATGACCATGCTGCGGATTGGGTCGATGAACCTCATGCTGCACGGGATCGAATCACCCTACTTCTTCTACCGGGATACCCTCTCGAAATCGTTCGACGAGCAGCACGGTTACGATGTTATTCTGATGAATCCGCCATTCAAGGGGGCGGTGGATGCGGATGATGTCAACCCGTCGCTGCCGCAGAATGTCAAGAAAAGCGAAATCCTATTTCTCCACCTCATTTTGCGCGCGCTGGACAGCGGCGGCCGCTGTGCGGTGATCGTGCCGGACGGCGTGCTGTTCGGGAGCAGCGGGGCGCACATCGAGACGCGCAAGAAGCTCATCGAGGAGAACCGGCTGGACGCGGTCATTTCCATGCCCTCGGGCGTGTTCAAACCCTATGCAGGCGTCTCGACCGCCGTCCTGATTTTCACGCGTGGCGCCCAGACGTCCGACATCTGGTTCTACGACATGGAGCACGACGGCTTTAGCCTGGACGACAAGCGCGAGCCGGTCATCGAGAACGATATCCCCGACATCCTGGCGTGTTGGCGGAACCGCGCAAACCAAGCCTTCGCGGCTGGCCGTGCCGCCCGACTTGCCGAACTGCGCACCGCACTTGAGCCGTTGAAAGCCCAGCGGTTGCGGTTTCAGGCGGACATCAATCGGCTCACCTTCGAGCACGCTATCGCGCTCGCCGACGATGAGACGGCACTGGCCCTGTTGGACGCCGACCGCGAGAAGTTGGCGGTCTTGGAAACGGAGATACATCCTCTACAGCGCGAGTTTAATCAGCTGTCACGGCAGTTCTGTGTCACGAAGGCGCAGGTCGCCGCGAACAAGTATGACCTATCGGCAAGCCGTTACCGCCCGTTGGAGCAGGACGACGTCTACTACGACGCGCCGCAGGTCACGCTCGCGCGCCTGCTGGAATTGGAGAGGGTCATGGCGTTGGAAGTCCGCGCGTTGGAGACGTTGCTAAAGTGATGTGGCCAACTGTAACCCTTGAAGAAATCGGACAATGGGGATCTGGGGGAACGCCTCTTGTTAGTAGACGGGAATACTATGATGGTGACGTTCCTTGGCTGATCATCGAAGACTTGAACGACGGCGTAGTCCGTACCTCTAAGCGATTCATTACGCAATTAGGGCTAGAGAATAGTTCGGCTAAAGTAGTCGAGCCCGGAGCTTTGCTCATCGCTATGTACGGTAGCATCGGCAAGTTAGGCATTGCTGGAATGGCATGCGCGACGAACCAAGCTATAGCTTTCTGTCGCTGTTACACCGACAAAATAAGCGCTAAGTTTCTGTTCTATTATCTTCTTGCATCGCGCTCAACATTGACACATGCGGGGCGCGGAGGTACTCAACAGAATATTAGTCAAGAAATCCTGAAAGCTTTTCCTGTACCCCTTCCGCCTTTACAAGAACAGCATCGCATTGCTGCACTCCTCGACAAAGCCGACCGCCTGCGCCGTTCCCGCCGTTACGCCCAAGAACTTAGTAACAGCGTCCTGCAATCCGTCTTTCTGGAGATGTTTCGCTCGAAGAAATCTCACACATGGACTTTTGAGACCATTGAATATCTCGCTAAAGAGGGACAAAACGCTATTCGCACCGGGCCGTTCGGCAGCCAGCTACTCCACTCTGAATTCACCGACCATGGCATTGCAGTTTTAGGCATTGATAACGCGGTTCAGAATCGGTTTACTTGGGATAAGAGGCGATTTGTTTCAAAGGAGAAATATGATCAGCTCAAACGATACACTGTTTATCCGGGCGATGTTCTTATAACTATAATGGGAACGTGTGGCAGGTGCGCTGTCGTTCCCGACAATATCCCTCCGGCTATCAACACAAAGCACCTCTGCTGTATTACGCTGGACCAGCGCAAATGCCTACCTATCTACTTACAGGCGTGCTTTCTGACGCATCCGTTTGTGCTTAGTCAGTTGGGCATCTCGGAGCGTGGTGCGGTAATGCCTGGCTTAAACATGGGCATTATTAAGGATTTGAAGATACCGATACCTCCTTTATCACTCCAGGAAGAATTCGTGCACGCTGTCCAAAGGTGGGACAGCTTACGTGTACAACAAGCCGAGGCCGAGCGCCAAGCGGAGCACTTCTTTCAAACGCTCTTACACCGTGCCTTCTCGGCTGTGGCTGGCACTTTATGAGCGACATCAAACTATTTCGCCTCCAGGGCCAAACGGTTCAGCAGCTGCAAGGAACCTCGGTTGCCGTCGAGAAGTCGCTGCAAGACGTGGTTGAAAGTCACCTGGAAGCGTTCCTCGGGGTTCGCTTCCTTGCCCACGAGCATACGACGGGAAAGACCCACGGCGGACGAATAGATACGCTCGGGATCGACGAGAATAGTGGACCAGTCATTATCGAGTACAAGCGAACGCTCAACGAGAACGTGATTAACCAAGGGCTCTACTATCTCGACTGGCTCCTCGATCATAAAGCTGAGTTCAAGCTTCTCGTCCTCGACCGTTTCGGACCGGAGCAGGCCAATCTCATCGATTGGGGAGCGACACGGCTCCTGTGTATCGCCAGTGACTTCACCAAGTACGACGAGCACGCTGTTGCCCAGATCAACCGCAGTATCGAGTTGATTCGGTATCGACGCTATGGCGATGAGTTCCTGCTGTTTGAGTTGGTGAATGCCCCTGTACAGCAGGTCACAGCTAGCGAAGGTCCTGAGACTAGTGGCGACATCAAAGGGCTTATTATGAAGAGCCCGGCGGTATATAAAACAGTGACCGAGAACTTGGAGCAAGCAAGCGGCATGCAACGTGATCGCTTCGAGGCTCTCTCTGCCTTCTTGCTGGCCCTTGGTGATGATGTACAACGGAAGGCGCTTAAGTACTACATCGCATTTCGGCGAATCAAAAACCTCGCCTGCGTTGAACTGAGAATGCAGACCGAAAACATCGTCGTCTACGTAAAGGTTGACCCGACGAGCATAACGCTGGAACCTGGGTTCACGCGCGACGTACGGAATATTGGTCATTTCGGCACCGGCGAATTAGAGATTACGATCACAAGCGACGATGACCTGGAGAGGGCCAAGTCTCTTCTGCTGCAGAGCTACGCGGCAAGCTAGCCAATGAACAATCGGGATGCGACGCGTCCTCCGTAGTTGTGTGGCTTATCGTCCTAGCTATTGATGGCGTCAGGCGACGTGGAGCGATGGAGATGGAGATCAGGTGATGAAGAATTATGAGCCGCTCACGAGTTTTGGCGAGGACGTCGCGGCGATCTACGACGATCTCAGCCCACGCGGGGATACGTTGGCGGCGGTCGCGTTCCTGGAGCAGCTGGCGCGCGGTGGCCCCGCGCTGGAACTCGCGGTCGGCGCCGGTCGGGTCGCGCTGCCCCTTGCCGCGCGGGGGGCTGCGCGTCGACGGCATCGACTTCTCACCTGCGATGGTCGCCCAACTGCGCGCCAAGCCGGGTGGCGACCAGATCGCGGTGACGCTGGGCGATTTCGCCGATGTGTCAGTCGAGGGCGCCTACCGCTTGATCTTCGTGGTGTTCAACACGCTGTTCAACCTGCTGACCCAAGACGACCAGGTGCGCTGTTACGGACGTTGAGTCAGCGTCCCCATCGCCGGAAAAAGAACCCACCTGTCTGGCAGGTATCACACTGCGGCGCGTCAGGAGTCGGATGCGTCCGATGCGCCGTCGCCGTCACTGGTCCCGCCGCTGAGGTCGGGCTGCCCGGCGGGGTAGGTCCCGGTGGTGTTGCCGCCATCACCGCCACTGGCGTCCGTTCCACCGCTTGCGCCCTGACCGGCCCCCGCGACGTCACCGTTCTCGGCGCCGCTACCCCTGGCCATACCTACCTGATCGTTGTCACTCATGATCTCTTGCTCCTATCAGGGGCCATATACGGTATTGGGCGTCAGGGCGAAGGGATTTGCTCCTATGGTGTCGTGTGCAAGGCTTGTACCAAAGATCTGTCGCACGCTCCAAGTCGAGTGTTCGGTCAAACTGTGTGTCTCGTACGCTCGAATAGGACACCGCGAGAGAAGACCGCGTCGATGATACAGACGGGTAGTCCGAGGTTGTACGAGTACTCGTCGCCGAGACTCGCGGTCGCGAGGTTGGGTAACGCCAAGGCCTGCGCGACCACGCGCGCGACATCCTCGTCCTGTAGAGTCAGTATTGGCATTTTCGCCTGTCCTCCTGCGCTTCCACTGTAGCGACGGATGCGCGAACAAGTCAACCAGCAGGACCATTTCATCCTCAGCCATCGGCGCTGTCCCGATGTGTCAAGGCGTATCGCCATACAGTCCTGTCCGATTAAAATCTAGCGCGTGGATCAGGGCGTAGGGGCGCATTGCATGCGCCCGGCGATCGCAACCAAGCCCCCGCGTGGCCCCTGTTGTACCCTCAACAGGGCGGCGCGACGGGTGGGCGCATGCAACGCGCCCCTACGCCCAAACAGGCTGGCAAGGCGAGAATGAAAGAGCCCCGTTCGGGCGTGCCCCACGATTGTGAGGGGGCCAGGCGCGGCCGATGGCGCGCCCGGCGGGGCGCGCCCCGGCGCCTCGCCGCCCCAGGGTCATGTCCGTGTCGCCGCGCGGCTGGTGCGGGCGAGGACGCGCGGGGTGGGCGGCGCGTGTTCCTTGACACCCCCTCACTCCATGCTACAATGGTCCTTTTAGTAGGACGCACGTACTACTAAGGAGGGGCGCCGGTGGGCGAGGCGCTGGAGCACGGCGTTGCACGGGGAATGGTCGGCGGGCTGAGCGCTGTGCACGGGCGCGCGGCCCGCGCGGGGCGCCGTGCGGCGCGCGTCTATCGCTGCGCCGCACGGCGCCCCGCGCGCCCTCGGCGGCGCCGCCGAGGGCGCGCGGCCGGCCGCGTCTCACAATCGTGGGGCGCGCCCGCCCCGTTCAGCCGGCTATCTAATTGTTAGGCGTCCGCGTTAAAATAGTAGTCAGTCGTTTCCATCGCCTACGTAATACTACAACGTTAGGATCCGCCTGATGCGCCTGCGACTGAAGTCGCCTGGCAAAGAACGACGACTAAAGTCGTTGGGACGACGCGTGGTGAGACACTTCAGTGTCCGTCGTTTGCCATGCGACTTCAGTCGCAGGTCAATGTCACGTTGTAGTAGTAATAAGGGTTTGATAATTGCACACACCACCAGCGCTACTCCGGAACAAGGCGCTAATCCTGGCAAGCATTCCTGATAGTCAGTCGATCCCGTATGTAAAACTGGCTTGGATCGGCGCGTAGCGCAATCGTTGCGCGTGTTGATTGGCGACGACGTGGACCATTTCACGGGAGGTGTTGCCGGGTACATCCGGTATCGGGTACATCCGGTATATCGAAGCGATGAATGGGTGGCCGCGTGACCTCGGCTGCCGGCCCGATGCGATCGAGCTATTCCTTTTCAAAGGTCTACCTCAGCGATGAACTGGGCAATAGACAAGAGCAACGCGGTCCCCTTACAGGACGTATACGCAAAGGATATATCGCGCGTGCAAGAGAGCGAACGAGAAACGCTGCGCCAGATCGACGCGGAACTGGCGGCGGCCGAACAAGCGTTATGTGACGCCACGCAGCGGATCGGTCGGGCGCTTGTCCTGGCCGGCAATGCGGATTTTAGCCAGATTACGCAACTGCTTGATGATGCCTTGGAGCATAAACTGAGGGCGGAGAATGTTATCGACGCGGCGCGCGCCGTCGTGCAGCGAGATAGCGAATTAATGGACATAGAAAACGTGTAACACGTCAGGGCTAGCCGTTCGACCATCGATAAGCATGACTCTACGCAAGGGACACGAGGGAAGGGAGAGGTATGAGCATCGCGGAAATATTTGAGACTATGGCCTACGGACCCGCGCCCGAGTCGGCCGCCGAGGCCCGCCGCTGGCTCGACGCGCACGCCCCCGCGCTGGGGCACGTCATCGCCAACCGCGCCGTCCCGCCGCGCGACGGCGACTACTTTGAGAGCGTCGATCCGGCCACGGGTAAGCCGCTGATCAAGATCGCCCAGGGCGGCGCCGCCGACGTGGACGCCGCCGTCGCCGCCGCGCGGGCGGCCTTCGCGTCGTGGAGCCGCGCGCCGGGACACGTCCGCGCGCGCCACCTCTACGCCTTGGCGCGCGCCGTGCAGCGCCACGCGCGCCTGCTCGCCGTGCTGGAGACGCTCGACAACGGCAAGCCGATCCGCGAGAGCCGCGACATCGACGTGCCGCTCGTGGCGCGCCACTTCTACTACCACGCCGGCTGGGCGCAACTGCGCGCCGACGAGTTCCCCGGCCAGGTCCCCGTCGGCGTCGTCGGCGCGATCATCCCCTGGAACTTCCCGCTCTTGATGCTGGCCTGGAAGGTCGCGCCCGCGCTCGCCGCCGGCAATACGGTCGTGCTCAA
>JAABUJ010007178.1_pt1 | contig 10494 bp, 12 predicted proteins | sample 5559131 | NCBI WGS metagenome assembly JAABUJ01 (sample SAMN10711875, study PRJNA513366) | rock metagenome | isolation source: Antarctica rocks | place: Antarctica: Victoria Land, Mt New Zealand nord | collected 2016-01-07 | reverse complement strand
TCACCCTCCCCCGGAAGAAGACTCCGAACCCGAAAACGACGAGAACGCAGAGAACGACCCCTCTCTCTCTCCCTCCCCCGTCACCTTCCCCACCCTCAGCCCGCGCAGACCCACGCTCGGGAAACGCCCGCTTTCGGATCTGCCGACGCCCACGGAGCCGGACTCGGGTGATGAGGAGGGGCTGAGCCCCAGCGAGCGGAATATCGCTGCGAACACCGCTTTTAGTGGGGAGGCGGAGCCAAGGAAGGAGGAGGAGATTATGAAACTAGCGGGACGCAGCCGGGGCGTCAATTTCGTGAGTCCGGGGCGGAATAACTCGTGGCAGCAGGAGGCTGTGCTGGCTGGATGCGGCGGCGCGGAAGGTGCGGTCTACGGGGAGGAGGAGGAAAGGCCGAAGAAGAGGATCTGCTCGGCGGAGGGAAAGGAGAATGCTGGTGGGATGGACGTTGTGAGGACTGGCTCTGTGGGTACGGAGCTTGGGTCTGGTGGCGTGGCGGTGAGGAAGGTGTCTACGGTGGGGGAGAAGGCGAAGGGGAGGGCGGGGTTGAGGCGGTTGTGAGTCTGCGAGGAGGGAGGGGGCGTCATGAATGAAGCACCAGGCTTAGCGAGCATTGGATGGGAGAAGCATAGCGAGAGCATAGCGAAGCGTCGGTCTGAGTATTTCAGTCATGCGGTATTACGGCAGTATCGAGGATCATACAGCCTTCCATACAAAAACCCTTCCATATACTACCTTAATTGATACGCTCACTTCTCATGTCTGGCCTGGATTTCAGCAAGGGCTCGGGATACTCAGGTCTTTTTCCTGTCGCTCGATAGCCTCAAGACGTGAAGGCATAGGTTGGTAGCTGACAGCGTACTCTAGCGAGATCCTCGCTCCCTGCATTTTATACCCAGATGTCCATCGAGGAGGGTGAAGCTCCATAGCTCCTGCGTAAGCAAGGTGGGGGGCAGGTGTCAGTTACCTCAATTCACTGCACTCGCAGCATCTTCCTTCCGGCTTCGGGTTTGTTATTTCGTCGATGAGGTTAATGGCAGGGGTTGCGTCTATGCGTCAAAGCTGTAGATGGTATGACGGTGATCCATTGTCTTTTCGGTAGATGGATGGTGCATTCTTCATCTGGAAATGCACGGGAGAGGAAGGTGAGGGCTTTATGGGAAGTGTCGATCCCGTTTACCACGACCTCTGAAATTGGGAGGCAGACGAAGGTGGTTCTAAGAAGAGGAGACGAGATGCGAAAGTGGAAGGCGGACAAAAAGACCCATGAGGAGTAGGGAAGGCACACGAACGGGGTAAAAAGTGAACGAACGAATCCAACCAGGTGGCTGGAAATTGGTAAGTTCAGATAGACGGTTTTCCGTGTCCCGTTTCCTGGGCTAATCGTCTTCGTCGCTTTCGCCCCTCGTTGAGGGCCAGAACGTATTTATTTTACACATGAATTCTGGCTCATATCATACCCCTTCTCCCACCTTTCATGAGATCCAGAGATTCCCGGCCAAATCAAGATCTTGTTCAAGAACACCCACATGCGTACTAGCCATAGCGCGTCGCTTGTCAAGGTCAAGGAGATTCGGCGGTTGGGATCCGCAGGTGTGGCATGATGGAACGTGCGTAGCGTGGGGGGGCCATTCTAGTAGACTTTCTTCTTCTCGTCGACGCTGAATTGGCCAGGGCCCATGTTCACCAGGAGGAGGAGACCGCCGCTGTGGGATGGGGTTTAGGACGTGATTTCTGCAGGCGAGTGTTGGGGGGAAAGTGGACTTACACGATGGAAAGGATTTGGAAGAAGTCGTATTTGGCAAAATCTATTAAGTGAGATGGGAGTCAGCTTTACCCTTTCAAGCAGGATAATCTTCGCAAGCCATGTCCGAAGAGCATTGATTCTCTGGACTGCTCTCGATGCTTCGTTGCACGACACGGATGGGGTAGGAGAAGATCTCTGGGAACCTGCCTTTATGAGGATGGTGTTCATGTAGCTGGGTACTGGTTAGCTTTGCCTTGGTTGGACAGGATGGAAGCAGTGACGTACCGTCCAGAAGTTATTCACAAACACGTTGAAGATACTCAGTATCACCACCAGCATCACCGCACTCCACTTCGCCTTGAAGCCCACCACGACCATCACACAAGCCACGAACCCAAATAAGCTCACAATCACTCTCCCGAACCCCCAATCCCCAGCGAACACAAATCCGATGAAAAGGAAGATCAACAGAACCCTCCCTGCGAGCTGGAAGTACATCTTGCGATCCTTCTCGTCCATCTGTGGCAGCCCCGCCGGAGCGAATCGCTTGCGCACCCAGCTATCTGAGAGCACCATGAGGAGTCCGCCCATCACGGAGAGGTTGCGCAGGAAGAAGTTCAGATCGAAGATCAGGCCGTAGCCGAGAGCTTGCGTGATGACGACCAGAATGAGACCGCCGACGGCGTAGTCGCTCTTTTTCCGCGTGATAACCATTGTGGAACAGATGACCATGGCGATGACATTGACAAGTAGGAAGAGATGCGTGAGGCCCCATGGTACTACGACGCTGTTCAGCGAGTGACTTGACGACGGCATATTGGGACGAAACGAGACGTGTAGGGCTCAAGCAACGGACGTACTGTGTCTATAGTCGTTGAGGTAGAGAAGCTGGTCGCTCCATTGCGTAATGATTCGGAGAGCGTCTTCGAGGAAGGTGACGACGATGAGAAAGCGACCTATAGCTGGTAGATATCTACAGGGAACTGCGAGTCAGCTCATGACCAGGATCACATTTGCGCTTCCGCTATGATCGTCGCGCTGACATACGGCTTTATTGGATCGGACAGAGTGTCCAGCCAGTCCTCAATCTTGCTGGTCTGTTCGCGGATCGCATCAAGTGGGCTGGGATCATTGGTGGCATCTGCTCTGCCAGGACCTCCGAAGCGATCTTGAGCACCAAGATTATAGCCCGCGGTGCCACGTATCTGAGTCATTTCGTAGCGGTGGAAGCCACATACAACGAATGCTGCTGCAATGAAGATGGGTGGGAAGACCCTCCTTGCAAAGTAATCGATCAAGGGTGCAGGATCAAGGACAGTAAGCGTTTGTTGGTGGTATAGAGGGCACTGGATGCCTTCAAAAGAACAGCATGTCCCATTAAGCACACATTCACAGACAAGATCATTGCTTGGTGCCATTTCGTGGCGGCTCGTCGGTGATTCGTGCCGTCCGTTCCGTGCCAAGTTGAACTTGCTGCAAAGAGGATAGCGTAGTATCATCAAAGAAATTTGCTCTAGGGCTGTGGATTTAGGGCTGTAGAATTATCAATCCTATGCGCCGGCAGGCTCTTTAAAAAACCATGTCGACGATATAAACATGAAATGATCAACCAGGGACCAGCTATTGCAGAAAATGAAAACAGTCAAAACGTGGCGCGTCCGTGAGGACAATAATAATTGAACGGCATTGGATATTCAACTCAATCAAGACGGAAAGTCTTATCAGGCTCTCACTATGACACAGTGCACCCTTTGCTGCCGGCGCATGAGTATATGAGAGCCTGGTACAGGCCCGACATACAAAGGGCACCGACCTCATGCACTATATCTCATGCATCAGATGTTGCTGATTCCCTCGCGAAAGACGCTGCTGCAAAGAGAGAGCTGTTGCTGACTCCCCAATCTGGAAATGGCCGCTACAATTTGAAGACTTGAGTGATTTTGCAACATCCCTAGTCTGGCTATATCTTGTCCACCAATCCATTACAGAGCCTACTGAAGAAGGGAGAAAACGATGAATGTTTCCCCGTTTGTTCTTGTCGTCTGATATGGGAAGGAGATGTCGATTTGGACGGATACTCCAGCCTCAGCTGAAAAAGCCATAGATGCTTTAACACAACGAAGAAAAGAAGTCATGGCAAGCATCGAGGGAAGATATTTGCAGCCAATATGCTAGGTATTCTACTGCAGTCTATCTCTGATGTGTAAAGAAATAGCTAGAGTACAAACACAGGCCGCCTCAAATGCCTGATATTTTTGTACATGAACTGTGGAAGTATCGCAAAACAAATCTCTCAAGCATAGCCACTCCTCTCGATCTTATTCAAATATGGTACAGTGCTATGCAGCAAATGCAAATTTTACGCCTTTTGGTATCCTTGTTCGCAATGCAGAAGGGCCGACTTTGAAGTCAAAGCCCAGCGCGCAGAACGAATGGTACTCCATGTATGTAGCGTCCAGAGGATCAACATCCTAGGACATGTAACATGGAAGAAATAATGAAAGGTAAGGCGGATGGAGATCTGGAGGTCGGTCAGCGTGACTGGTTCAATGTTGCTTACATAGTCGACGACATAATCAACCAGACATTTAGACTTACATGCATTGCTATCTCTGCACATGCCTTCACACCACAGCCCAGTCAGAATCTTCAGGATGCCCAGTCAAAGCATACGGATACTCCGGATCGTATTCAGGGTGATTGCGAATGTTCGACCTATTCCAGATCTTAGGATCGACCTGGTCTTTAGTCGTCTTGAACTTTGGCGGTACAATCCCAGCCATGGGTGAAGGAGGACCTCTGGCTCCACTGCTACTCACAGTGATTGCCGACGGTTTCTTTCTCTCAGCTGCGGCTCTGCCATTGACATGTCCATTGCCATTAGTATTCGCCTCAGACGCAGACACACTCTCCTCTTTTTCAATCGCAGAGGCAGCTTTCTTCTTTGTGGCCTTACCACCTTTCTGTACTGTGTTCCATCCATCGTCGTCCATTTCACTGAGCATTCTCATCTGCTCTTCTTCAGAAGGTATGTCTTTCTCCCAGTTTTTCCGGTCCTCAGCTGAGTCATTGTTATCAGCAACTGCAGAGCGCATGACTGATTTGGAAGAACTTTTATCAAACGTATCAAGTAATGAGCCATTAGCGTTTGGAGATTTAGCAGTATGCGAGCTAGTTGGTACTGTAGCTTCTGTTGGTTGGGACCAAGCATTGGCAGTAGGTGGCATAAATCCAAGGCCATTCTTTGCTGGTCGACCTTCTGCCTCTCTGGCGATACGACGTTGTTTCTCCATCAAGACACGCCTCTCCTTCTCCGCTTCTTCGCGTCCTGCTTTCTTCTCTTCGTTCTTTTGCCTGTTCTGCCTCTGCTTCTTGGTCTCTGGCTCCGGGGCGGCCTTCTTTGGCTTTTGTTGGCGCTCGGGCTGGGGATGCGCTGGTTCAGTGAGACGCAGTACGGAGGGACCTTTAGCCGGTGCTTCGAGCATATCGGCAACGCCACCAGCATTGGAGGTCGGTGGGAAAGTGCCAAGGCCTGGAGATGCCACTGGCGACAGATCGTCATCAGCGTCTGCTCCTGTGGTCGAAGACGTCGTCGAAATTTCATGGGAACCTGCACCTCCCTTGGGCTCTACTGCTTTACCATTCAAAGGGGCTTGGTGAGATCCATTCTGCTTGCCCTGCTTCTTGGTCTTTCTTGTCTCGCCTGCAGAATTGGCTTTTGTGAGGGAGGTCCCTGCCTTTAGGCCCGACATCTGCTTTGCGAACTCCTTATTGTCCATTGTCTCTTCTGGCTCGTTAGAGGCCGCGTCAATATCGTGGTTCGGCTCGACAGCCACGGCAGAGCTCTGGCCCAGGTTGCTAGGCTGCTTCTTGCCGCCCTTCTTCTTCGTCGCCTTCTCGTTCCCACTGGTTGTAGCGGAAGCGGATGAACTGTCCGCAACGCCAATGGCGTTCTTGCCTCCATCATGAGCAACCTTTCCTTTGCCCTTCTTCTTTCTCCCTATACTCTCATCGCGTACGTTCGATGATCGACGTTGTGCTTGATTTGCTGCAGGTGGCTTCTGGGTCCTACCGCGGTTTGGCTTCTGAGAGTTGGTGTAGTACCAATAGCCCCCGGCGCCTATAGCTCCGATGATTGCCCAGCTTTGCCAGGGTTCCATCTTCAGATCGTCAGGATGTACAGGCTTGAGGTGTATGAAGGTAGCGAATGAATGTAGGATGAAGGTTCTAGTGGATCAGTGATGCTGTCTGAAGTTGATGATACGTCTGTGTTGGCGATCGGTAGTTGGGTTACACATTCAATTCTATGCCCCAACGATCCCTATCTGGGGAGTCGGACTAGTCCAGTCAACAATGTGAGTGACGACCTCAGATACTCTGACACCAGATTGTCGAGCAAGTCATCGGAGAATACGGTGTTGTAGAGACTTCGCAGACGAATGCAAGGGATGGCCTGGTCCCGTCCTGGCTGAGCCCGCTGTTGCACGGGCTAATGCCAGGCTACAGGACGTATGAAAGGTTGTACGAAGTTAAGAAAGTCTCCCGGCTGAGCTGAATTGCCTGTCAAATGTCTACTGATTTCGAGGTCACTGATCGCCACCACTTGGAAGATTAGCAGCGACAAATGCCTCCATGCAGCGGTTGTGGAAGGATCGTGTGGAATGATGGTATTAAAAGCTTGTTATCTCAAAAGAGCTGCTACGATGAGCCACCCCAGTGCGGAGTGTCCAGTCACCTGATCTACGCTGGACGCCGAGGAGACGACGTTGGATGGCAATATTAATCGATGGGCCTGGGGGCCTTTAGACCAGATTCGTCACCCCTGTTTACTGGTTGACTGGGTCTCGTTGACTCGCGGGGATTTAGGTGCAAATTATGCGCCTTATGCAAGCCACACATACCCCTTGGGTCATTTGATGCCCGCCAAGGAGATCTGTTCTCCGAGGGTGTCCGAATCGCATAATGTATGGAGCATGCAGCTAAAATGACTACGGCAAGCACGAGATCACGGGACTGACTACCAGGTCCAAGAAGCGCCCTTTGGAGCAGTATGAAGTCCGGAGGGGAATCATACATGGTGCATTGGCAGCAAAGTTTGCATCTAGATTTATACGGTTGTACTGGATAATCAACGAGATACCCTCGTGGTGTTCTCATACTACTTAGCTCTAAGCTCTTAAGCCTCACTGTTGGTCTCGTTCTGACCATTTCCTCCTCAGACAATCATCCCTGTATGAAGCTTAGCAGCCGCCCAACCATGTCTCACTACAAGCCCCAGACTAGAGCTCGTCCAAACCTCGCCGAGCATCGCAATCGCAAAACTTTGTCTTATACTCCCCCACACCGAGCTCGATATCGCGGATGGTCCCCGTGTGAATTTGGTATGACGGATCCGATCTTACAAGGCGTATGGGTTCATGGAGCGGATAGTCAAGCACCTGCAGTCAATGTTAGCCAAGGACATCTTAGTGCTCAACGAGTTGTGTTTATCATACGGTGGACTCTTGGTGAGATCCGTCTTTAGGATCACCGGTACTCTCGTCATCTCCGTGACATCTTGGATGTACTCCCCACCTTCCTCGCGGAGCTTGAACATGCCCAGGTACTTTTCTTTGTTGCTCAATTGAGACTCGCCTGTGCTTAAGGCATGTTTTGGGTCTGAGCGGGTGCGTTGGCGGGATGCGCTCGACTCAGCTCGTGTTGGTGAAGGAGGCATGCTCTGGGTGGGGCGATCGGCGCCCAAAGACACACCAGCCGTCATGTCGGTGACCTCGGAAACAGTGTCCTCATCATCAAACAGAGCATCCACATCGTCGGTCGACATAGTACCTGTGTCCATCTGCCGTCTTTGAGCATCGTCCTGCAGTTGCTGCGATGACGAGGCGCCCGGCGCACGAGGACCTGAAGGACCGTTTCGCTGAGATCGCGAGCCTGCATTGGCTTTGGGCCGCTCATCTTCTGGTACATACGCAGAAGACAGCACGCCCTTCTCCCAGTAAAGCTCGAGTACACGGTCGTTCTTCCGGAACTCAGCCTTCTTGAGCGGTAGTTGATCGCAATGGACCCGCTTCTCGAAGCCGTACTCAGGAATGAGGACATCGAAGGCTGACTCGTAGACACAGATGACAATGCCCTCGCTGATAAAGTCACCTTCTAGCTCGGCACACTTCTTGTCCATCATGCGACACGACTCTATATGCACACTCTGCTCTTGCGCACTCTGAGCCGAGTCCTTCTTCGTGTTGCAAGCCTCGGCAGTTTTGCTCAAGCTTTCTATGTCTTCGGTAAACTCCATCGACCCATTGGACAAAGCAACCTCGAGTTGTCGATGGACGACTATATCGGCATAACGACGCGAAGGGTTGGTAAAGTGCGTATATAGAGGGAGATTCAAAGCATAATGCGGGTACTGGTCTTGGCGTGCCCGTCCAGCAACAAAGTATTTCGCCCTCTGCATGGCTTTGACAAGTAGTGTTTCCATACCCTAATCAGAATCAGCGTTGCGTCCTCATTCTATTGAACACTGTTGGGTTGATATACCTTTCGAACCTCAGCGTCCTTGACATTAAAAAGACTGTTTTGCAGACTTCCACTGCTGGTGGTGTCCATGTCATACCCAATCCTTGTCATCCGCTCTGCAAAAGTTTGAAGTCTTCGAGGGTTAGGAGGGGCCTGGCGACGAAGGAACGCCTTCTCAGGCAGCGCGGCAGCAATCTTTTCAGCAACATAGGTATTCGCCTTGTGGCCGAGCTCCTCGATGATCTCATGTGCTGGCGTCGAGTCGAATATGTTGTGCTCGACTGGAACATTCTCGTCGTCCAATTGGTGAAGCAGACGGAGCGGTGGGACATCCTCATTTTGAGAACCGTATCGAGTCTCGCGGAATTTCTGTGCAATTTTCTGCATATTGTTAGCAATATCTTCATTTCGCCTATCTCGCAAACATACCCTTAAGATTTGAATATCTTGGGCAGTCGCACCCTGCAACTCTACCCCTTCCTGACCATGGATGACTGCATCCACATCATCGTAAGTCAACTTCCCTGCACTCTTGATCATGGCCTTGCCGATCCAAGCATCGTTGTCAACGACAGTACCGCTCTCTAAATCGACCCTGAAAACGACGCTGACGGTGAAACGCTCTTCTCCTGGGCTCAAGGAGCAGACCTCAGATGCAAGTTTCGGGGGCAGCATATTGACAGCACGATTCATCAGATACACTCCAGTCCCACGCTTCTTGGCTTCACGATCTACAAGTGAGTTGGCCTTGACAAAATGCGCTGCGTCAGCGACATGAATGCCAATCTCGATCCTGCCATCACCGAGATCCTTGACATGGAGAGCATCATCGAAATCTTCGGTCCCGTTCGGATCGATGGTGAAGGTTGTCTCTCCACGGAAGTCTCGACGCGAGGCAAGTGCCTCCTCGCTTTCGTTGCTGAGTGACCAATCGTCGAAGCCGATGTTTTTCAGTACCGCTTCCGAGAAGTCGTCAGGGCCAAAGTTGTTATCTCTGAGTAGAGCATCAGTCTCGACTTTCAGATCGCCCATTTCACCTAGCAGTTCCACCAGAGTGCCAAATGGATGAAGCGAAGTGATGGGCCAGCGCTTGATGCAAGCAACGAAAATACGATTGGCGTAATCCTGATGGCGCTCGACAAAGTCACGGGGAGCCTGCTCAGTTGGGATGGCAATGAGCGGCACGCGTTTGTCGGTGGGCTTGAACCATACGATCTTTGGTTTATCCTGCTGGCGGTCCTGGTGATGACGGCCAGAATTGCCTTCACGTTGCTGCCGCTCGGCTTCTTGTTTCTCTTTGGTAGCTTGGCTGCTAGGCCTCAGTAGACCCAAAGTCCTGGAGAAGTAAGCAAAGTTTTGGTGATCATAGGGGCAAAACAGACTTACCCGGAAAACATTTGCCCGGCAACGCGTTCAACAACAGCCACAACGTGACCAGCATACAAGGGCTTTTGCTCGTCATTGACCTCTTCTTCCTCCATCAGAAGAAGGCTCTGGCCTTCTACTTCCACGTCATCGTTCTTCTTCTGCGTAGGCCGCTGCCTCAAGCTACCTCTCCTTCGGATACCGCCTTCATGACCACCCATCTGGCCAGCGTCGCCGTTAGCGCCGGAATCGCTTCGAGAGGGTTTCTCATTAGTGTTACTACTACCGCCAGTTCTCGTGTCGGTGATATCCTTGCGCTTCTTTTTCTCCTCTTTCTCTCGCTTCTGCCCCCAAACCTCATCAACATCCAACAATTCCACCGCTACATAATCTCCTTCAAGTGCCCTATTTCTGTCTTTGCTTCCGCAAATAAAGATGTCGGCATCAAGGTCGCTAGCTGTCACGTATGCGTCGCTTCTGTTCTTTTTGTTTACGCGCAAAATCCCGGCCACCAACTGGCCATCAGAGAGCAATGCTGGAAGACTTGCCTGTGGTAAATAAGGGGTAAACAGAGTTTTGCGCTGTTGCTGCGACGATAGCTGCTGCTGTTGCTGAACACTCTGGAGATTGAACTGTTGCCCGTTCATCTGAGCGGCTTGCAGTGCTTGCAATTGGTTCAATTGCAGCGGGTTGAGTTGCTGCCCAGCAAACATTTGCGGTTGCTGAAGCATCACCTGCCCTTGCGGTAGCTGTACCAACTGTGGCTGGTTGGGAAATGAGAACCCGCCGATGGAGCCTATCGACTGGTTCATAGATCCTCTTACTCTGTGACCTGGCTGGAAGACATTGGCGTTAGGGTTCTGTG
>JAABUJ010007177.1_pt1 | contig 10494 bp, 9 predicted proteins | sample 5559131 | NCBI WGS metagenome assembly JAABUJ01 (sample SAMN10711875, study PRJNA513366) | rock metagenome | isolation source: Antarctica rocks | place: Antarctica: Victoria Land, Mt New Zealand nord | collected 2016-01-07 | reverse complement strand
GTCCGCTTCGAGTGTGCAACCAGTAATTTTTGCGAGTACCGCCGCTGCCAGTGTACATTCCACCACACGGAGGTTATAACACTCGGGAGCTGTGACGTGCTTGTCGGCCGCAACGAAACTTTGAGCGATGAGAAATGTGAGTTCTGGTTCGATTCTGGGAAATCCGATAGCCTTAGCCTGAAGTGTTGGGAAGAAAGAAACGCTCGTAGCTGAGTTTCGAATGGAGAAGACAGAAGCCGCTTGATCCATGCCACCCGAGTTGACACCAACAGCACGCTCCGCGACAATGGCAAGTTCGACGAGGTCCTTTTTTGAGAATTCGGTCTCTCCGTTAGCTTTTAGAACGGCTAAGGCGCTGGCGCAAACAAATGCTGCACTGCTCGAGAGTCCACCGCCGCTAGGAACGTTGCCATCAACCATAACTTCCATGTTGTCGGGCAAAAAGGTGTCTGTCCCTTCATAGAGCTTGAATAAAAGTTCCATGGCTCCGCGTACGCCAGCTTTGAAATAGTTCGTCCAGTCATGAGTAGCAGCGTTGATGTGTACTTCTCCGTTAGGTAGAATGCGGAACTCGCTCGGCGGAAACTTAGAAGAGTTGACGTTTGCGATTGAGACGGTTGCTCCGTGACCTTGACCACGACGAGGGTGTGAAGTAGTAGTAGATACAGCAACAAGAACATCCGCTGTGACAGCCATGGGAAGGACCTCGTAAAGTGAGTAATCGATGTGCTCTCCAATGATGTTGACACGACCGGGACTGCGAGCCACGAACTCCGCTGGGCGTTGGTAACAATCTTGGAACTTGTTGAGAAGCTTGGTCCATCTTACGGTTTGCGCAGGAATGGTGTCTTCAGGGTAGATGGTGTTGATGGAAAGAGCCGAAGGTACTGTATCGTCCATCCTGCGGAAGTGCTCTGTGACTCTGGATTCAGCCATCTGTCATTGTGTTAGCCATCTCTCTACAGGTATCCAGGGGCTATGTGGTGTATCATGACTTACGGTTCTGATTGAGTGAAATCGGATAAGTCTGAAAGACGAAGAGATCCTGCGGGAATGTCAGCAGATGCTCCCGCAATTGAGCTATCTCTAGTATGGCCTGGACTCAACTGTATGAAGTGTTCGATTGAAGTACGTGATTTGAGTCTGGTATAATCCTGCAGATATGGTGTAAGTCATTGCTCCACCGCATATGAGGGTTTCTTTTGTGCCCATAACTTACTGGACGAGGCGCGGAATGTTCTGAAGGAAAAAGGAAGAAGGAAAAACGGGGGAGAAGGGGTGTTTATATACATTACCTACGGCTCCGAGGCAACGCGAAGATCACCTCAACCAATTGGGAAGGAAGATAGGTAGTTACCGTGTAGTTGCTCGTTTTGGAAGCTCTTCCTTCCTCGTCAGGATCAGATGGCAGCAGGCTGGCGTCCACCCAGGCTTCTCTCGGAATACTTCGGAGATGAACGGGTAAATGTGGGCAAAAGACACTGCCTCTCTTGCTGTCTTGATCAGCAATGGTGGTGAGTGACTTACCTGCTGGTACGAATGTTGTCGTTAGTTCCTGACTATCCTGGAAATTATTTCGGTGATAACGTTGGTCACTTATGACTTCCCGTAGTTGATGGTGGGGTTAAAAGAGTACAAGAGCAATGTACTCGGTACCTTCCTGCACACCTGACAGGCGGCTCAATGCCCCACCATGATGACTAAGGTGGGTAAGGGGGTCCGAGCTCGCGTCTACCCAGAAGTAGTTAGCTGTGTCTTTGTCCGACATCGGCTGTCCTTTGGTAAGTCATGATGATTTAGCGCATACAGGTGAAGAAACCTTGAAGTGTTTTGCCGCGCCACCACCAAAGCGTCTTCTCCACACCACTTTCCTTCTCAATTGAACGTGACTCACCTCACCATCCTCTACTTCTTTCGTTTATAAAGCGTGGCCCTTTACTCGTTTGTTTTTCGAAGTCTTTCGAAAGAGTCTACACAATGATTCGCCCATCTGCGTCTCGAAGCACTTTGCGCTCAATACGCCATTCGCATTCAATACCTCGACCGCATTTGCAGCAATTCTCTTCCTCTCCTGCTATTGCTGCCCTTAACCCGCACAGAAGGACCACAGACAAGAGTCCCAACCAGAGTGCTCTAGCTCCGGCAAGGAGGGACCAGAGTACCGCAACAGCTACTGCAACGTACGCTGTCCACTTGAGTTCGCTCCAATATACTGGAATCCCTGCTAACCTCAATGTTGCCATCTCAGGCAATCGAGACCACTACCCAGCCCAGCATTCAACCAGGACTCGAGACGGAATGATGTACAGCCATTACAGAACGCGAGACTTCCGGAGATGGATGAGTCGTACGCACACGCTGATTCTATACTCCGGTAGAGGGCGTTCCTGGTTGGCTAATTCTTGCGCTCGACACAGATTCATTGGACTCAGCGGAGGGGAGATTTTTCACGAGATGATGCTGAGGCAGGGTGTGAAACATGTTTGTACGTTCGCACAGAATAAACTCGCTGCCTTGAAAGACTTAAAGCTTACGGACGTGCACAGTCGGCTATCCTGGAGGCGCCATTTTGCCTGTTTTTGACGCTATCTATAACTCCAAACATTTCGACTTTATCCTACCGAAACACGAACAGGGTGCTGGGCATATGGCGGAAGGTTATGCTCGAGCTTCTGGCAAGCCTGGCGTTGTCCTCGTGACGTCTGGACCGGGTGCCACAAACGTTATAACACCGTTGCAGGACGCTCTCTCAGACGGTACGCCATTGGTAGTCTTCACTGGGCAAGTTGTAACAAGCGCTATTGGGACGGATGCGTTTCAGGAAGCAGACGTAATCGGGATCTCAAGGGCGTGTACGAAGTGGAATGTCATGGTGAAAAACGTCGCGGAGCTACCGAAGCGGATAAAAGAAGCTTTCGAAATTGCAACAAGCGGGCGACCCGGTCCGGTGCTGGTCGATCTACCGAAGGATGTCACTGCCGCTATCCTCAGAAGGCCTATCCCGATGGCGAGCACGCTGCCGTCACATCCAAGTGCGGCGACCTTGGCGGCCCGAGATTTAAACAAGCGGCAATTGGACGGTGCAATAAAGCGTGTTGCTGACCTCATCAACATTGCCAAGAAACCGATAATCTACGCTGGTCAAGGCATGATTGCCTTGCCTGAAGGTCCTGAGCTCCTGAGAGAACTTGCTGAGAAAGCTTCTATACCCGTCACAACAACCCTGCAAGGCCTGGGTGGTTTCGATGAGCTAAACGAGAAATCTCTGCACATGCTCGGGATGCATGGCTCCGCGTACGCCAACATGGCTATGCAAGAGGCGGATCTGATCATTGCATTAGGTGCGCGATTTGACGATCGCGTGACGGGTTCCATTGCGAAGTTTGCACCCCAGGCGAAAGCGGCCGCCGCAGAGAAGCGAGGTGGTATAGTCCACTTCGAGATCATGCCCAAGAATATCAACAAAGTCGTGCAAGCAAATGAGGCCGTTGAAGGAGATGTGGCGGCAAATCTCGCCCTGCTCCTCCCATACGTCCAGACAAAGACTTCGAGGCCAGAGTGGTTTAGTCAAATTAACGACTGGAAGGCCCGGTTCCCATTCAACTACGAAAAGGAGACACCCGATGGCTTAATCAAGCCTCAAACCGTTATCGAGAAGCTTAGCAAGCTGACAGAGAACATCAAGGACAAAACAATCATAACTACCGGTGTCGGCCAACATCAAATGTGGGCAGCGCAGCACTTCCGCTGGCGGCATCCACGAACTATGATCACTTCTGGTGGACTAGGTACGATGGGGTTCGGACTCCCCTCTGCCATTGGTGCAAAAGTTGCTCGCCCAGATGCCCTCGTTGTCGACATCGACGGCGACGCTTCCTTCAACATGACCTTAACCGAGCTCTCCACTGCCAGTCAATTCAACATCGGTGTCAAGATCATCGTGCTCAACAACGAGGAACAAGGCATGGTGACGCAATGGCAGAGTCTGTTCTACGAGGATCGTTTCGCCCACACTCACCAGAAGAACCCAGACTTCATCAAGCTGGCAGAAGCCATGGGCGTGCAGGCCGAACGGTGTATAGCGCCAGGAGACGTAGAGGCCAAGCTGAAGTGGCTGATTGAGTCTGACGGTCCGGCGTTGTTGGAGGTGGTGACGGACAAGAAGGTACCTGTCCTACCGATGGTGCCGGCTGGGAAAGGATTGCACGAGTTTCTGGTTTACGATGAAGGTTTGAAATCTCCAACACACCATAAATCCCAAACTTTGACTGACGTTCTTTATAGCGAAAGAGAAGGAGCGCAGAGCAATCATGAAGAAACGGTCCGGCCACTAAATCGAGAGAACAAAAATCGGAAATTTTATGTTCAATCTTGGCACATGTCTCTGGAGTTTGGGGATTGGTGTGCGAGTCTTCAACAGCCGGAGCTGGATGATGCATTTCATATCGAAACTGAGGTCGGAGCACAGAATGCTTTGGGAGTTATGTGAACCCTGTCTTTATGATTCGCACTGTCCATATTTCTTGCGACTGAGAACAGTCTCTCACATAGTCGCTTTGTCCGGTATAAAAGCCATAGTTTATTGACTGACCTATTGTGCCAGTCTGCCCACGTCTCTTCGGCGAAGTATCGCTGTAGTCTGTAACGGAGAATTTGCCCTGACATTTTTCATCTGGACCATAGCGGGACTTTCCTGTCAAAGTCCTCTTCTCGCGGAAACCCTCGATCGTCCTTAGCCTAATAAGAAGGCATGAGGCATACCAGATTGACGTTGATAAGATTAAGTAACAGCTCTGATGCTCTAAACACAAACACATTATTCAAAGCACCTGCGCATGGTCTAGTCTTCCAAAGGGGTACTCCCGGCCAGTATAGCGCAAAGATCTCCCAGCATCCGCAACCGTACCCTCTCGACGATATCAACCATTTACCAATCACCATTCCTTTCCTCTGCTAAGCCTGGCGGGCCACATCGCCAGGGCCGAGCGTGTATCACGACCTCATGCCCGGCAAGGCAGCCTTGAGCTCGTGGGCAATGCTTTTGCCGTGAGGTTGATCCCTGAGAGGGATGTTCGGCGTGTTAGCCCAATGGGTCTGGAGAGGCTTGCTCACCAGAGCCATGACTCGGGATTTTGTTGTCAAGCTTCGGATGTTTTCTCGTCCATGCGCGGACATGCAAGTCTACTCCTAGATGCTTTTATCAGACCAGAAGCATTCGATCCGCAGCTGTGATATGCTAACACATCAGCGAAACCACCACGAATGTGATGAGGAGACATTCCATAAAGCGCCAGAACCCTTATAACATTAGGTTTCGATCCACGGCTTTTCATAGAGGACATGCATACACACCATCAAAGCGCGAGATCCTCCACCCTAACAAGCCCACTCCCCATCCCCGCCGCCGCCCACCCGCCACAAACAACATTAGGATTCCACGCCAAGGCCGTAACGCCCGACTCCTTCTCATGAATAGTCGCGAACGTCGACCCATCCTTCCCCCTCGGCGCCCCATCCGACACCTTCAACATCCTACTATTATCGACCTTGAACCCCTCCACGAACCTGACCATCCCACCCCCCTTTCTCGTCCACTCATGCCGAAACCAACACAACTGCGCCTGCGTCAGCTTGTGATTCAGCACCTTGCGCATCGGGTTCGTCGCCACGACCGCGCCGTCCGCCCCGCCCGCCAGCACGAACGGGTGCGCTTTGCCGACCGCCAGACTCAGCACCGCCGCCTCGCACCGCGCCACGCTGACGCTGCCGAAGAAGCGCCGCAAGGGGTACACGCGGATGTAGTCGTTCTCTTCCGCGATGATGGCGCCGGCGATGGGGTCGCACCAGGCGAGGACGGCGGGGCCGATGCGCGAGCGGGTCGAGAAGACGGCGTCAGTTGTCGGGGCGCGGAGGTCGGTTAGGCGTGGGTAGCCGTCCATGGAGGTGGTGATGAGGAAGTGGGGGTATGAGGGGTAGGCGGAGGCGATGGTAAGGACGTATGTTGCGTGGAGGGAATGGTAGAACCAGGGTATAGGAGGTGGTTGGGATGAAGGTTGAGGGAGAGAGGGCTCATCGTTGGGCGAGAGGGGTTTGATTTCCGGCGGAGGATGAGCAATGCTGTAGATGGCAACGAAGCCGTTCGCGCAGCCGACGGCTAGGTCGCTGCTTGAAAGCCAGCTGAGACATGTGCATAGGGTTTTTGGTGGCCGGGCATCGAATGCAGGGGAGTCAAGCTTGACTGCAGGTAATTGTTACTTTGTCTTGTCCTAGTAAGGCCGAGGATGAAAGCTCACCGTATTTTGTTAGCGAGTTCAAGTCTGTTTCGATCCGAAGATCTAGGACCTTGACTCGCCCATCTCCCCATATCCCGGCCAAGAGGCCCAGGGCTATATTGCCTTCACCATCAGCCTCACGCATTCGACGCGGAAACGGACACCATTTAAGTTGCTTCACATCGCCCCATTTCGTGCAGATGACCATCTGCAGTTTTGGATCTTGGGTTGAACTCAGAGAGCCTTCTCGTCCTGTTGCTGTGGAAGCGGAGAAGGCCCAGATCTGGATGCAAGCTGGTGTGGGCGGTGCTGGGTTGAAACCTGGAGCCTTCAGTGGTACTCCGGGCTTCTGAGAGTAAATACGTGGTGGTTCCGGACTCGAGCCACGAGCCGACACGGCCAGGAGCTGTATGCTTCCGTCTCGATTCGGGGCCCAGTCCATGCATTGGATTTTACGACCAATGTTCAAGATCCAACCTTCTTTTCGTCCCTTTCGTGAGGTCCTTCCTCCGACTGCTTCCTCAGATGCCTCGTTGATAGAACCCCAGGCATCTTCAATGTTCAAAGCCTTCCCAGCCTCTAACGTGTACAGTTTCTGTTTGCCGTAAGGTCCCATCAAGAACCTTTGACTAATCTTAGGCGGACGTGGTAGATAACCATGTCCTTCGTCATGATTGAGGTATCGGGTATTCTGCCGGTCTTTCAATCTGTCTTTCCCACCATGGTCGTAATACCAATCCCACCCAACGGTAGCCTCCATCAGCCTCTGTTCCTCCGTGTGAGAAAGGCTATGACACATACCCCCAGCGCCAAGTTCGTTGGCATGTCGAACGGGTAAGATCGGATCACTGGCCCACTTGTCTCTAGATATTGTCATGTTCACCGTCTCCTCTGTGCCTGTCCCAAACAGCTGGCTGAAGATAACATCTTTGCTTCCGTGATGTGTCAGATCAGGCATTCCTCGGCTACGTACGCCCTGGGTATTACTTGAAGTTTTCATTGGAGAACGACCAGGTCGCCGACGTTTCCTAGATGGCTCTTCTTGCACAGGCGCTTTAGAACAATCTATAGTCATTGGACCTTCATCTTCCTCCAGCGGTATTGCTACATCAGAACGGTCTGGTGCTCCATATCCTTTGACCGTAGATAAGTCATCTGATTCTGGAGAGCCGGCTGCGTCCACAGTGTTTTCGACAGCAAACTCCTCATCGTCTGCGGATTCATCTGCGCCATGTGCCTGAACATCCGGTTCAGAATCAATGCCAAGGATGTCGAGGCCCTCGAAGGCATCGGCAGAGTACTTTGTGTTGGCTTTCCGCGTGCGGCCTGACCTCCGAACGGGCGTTGACTCGTCCATTTCGTATGTAGTGTTGGATTATGAGAACATAAGAGCAATTATCAGAGATGGATGCAGAAGTTAAGTGAGTTCTTATTAGCTTGAATCGTAGCTAGAGGCTCGTAAGACAGCCAGGGAATCCTGATATCAAACACTCCTTGCCAAGTCAACAAAGTAAATCATCTCCACAACAATAGCTTCCATATCCACGGTTGAGACCTCTTTCGAAGACCGATTATACCCTGCCACACCATAATTGTTTGCGCATCCTCCAGCATTCATACAGTTGTTCTAGTCCGTTCAGTCTCTCTCCGTCGATATCAAGGTAGCTCTCTATGCTTACTAAGCGGATAAGTCTGGCCACTGACATGCCACCGAGGCTCATCTATGGAGCACGCAGAACGACATCATTTGCTAATCGATGCTGATGGGCCAACCTCCGAAAGCCTTGTTTTGAGACCACTCGTAACCTCCATTACGAGTGCCGGTCAAATTCTCCCCAGCTACACTGCCTCGCCATTTCTCGTCATCGTGTCTCTAGTTGCTCCTACAGTATGGCTTCACTTCCGCCTCAGTCCACGAGTCCACAGCGGCGACGTTCAGTCCAACTCGATCAATCCACGTCTACATCTCCCAACCAAGAGTCGCGATCACCACCCGCTAGAAGACCATCCACAACTTCTGAAGATTCACAAACAGTCTTTCTGAACAGTCCACCTACCTCGAGATCTCCGGCACCAGACCAGCAACGGGAGAAAAAGATACCTTTGCAGGGTACTGTACCCTCTGTGGACGATAGCGCTGAGCCCCGAAAGTGCTGGATCTGCTTCACCGATGAAACCGAAGATACTCCTGCGTCCTCAGCTTGGCGATCACCCTGTCCTTGTGCCTTGGTCGCTCATGAGTCCTGTCTCCTCGACTGGGTTGCCGATCTGGAAGCCCCGAATTCACGCAAGCGCGCAACTTCGAACAAGATATTATGTCCACAATGCAAATCGGAAATTGTTGTGGCACGTCCGAGGAGTTTGACCGTAGAAGCTGTCAACTACATCGAGCGCATTATAGGACGTTTGGTCGTGCCAGGACTGGTGGTAACACTTTTGGGAACTGTGTACACAGGCTGTCTCGTTCACGGCGTAGGTACTATATACACCGTTTTTGGGATAGAGGACGCGCAACATATTCTAGGCGACATTTCCGGGACGTGGAAGATATTTGCTGGCGTTCCCAGCATACCGGTTCTATTGATCTTAGCACGTACCAGGATGGCAGACAACCTGCTGCCTGTTATCCCAATATTGTTTCTCGCCGCTGGAAGGCAGACATTGCCGGAGCTCGACCTTTGGCCACCGAGCGCAGCAATGACGATCGCTGCACTGCCGTACATAAGAAGCGCCTACAACATTATGTATGACCAGATGTTTGGAGAGCGAGAGAGGAGGTGGCTCAAAGAGATACAACCGCGTGCCGGCGAAAATGACACAGACCCAGCCGCTGGACCTGGAGAGCAGGGCGCCAATGGTGATGGAGGGGAAGGGCAACAAGCTCTTCTAGTGGAGTTGGATCTCGAGGTCGAAGTTTTCGAAGAGGATGCTGCCGTCGAGAATGAACAGATACCACAGGCTCAAGCTCCTGGGAACCAAGAAGGAGCACCTCAAAATCAGCAAGAAGGAGCCAACATGCCCGCATTAGGACAGCGGCAAAATAACTTGATCATCACGACTGGTCGTCTCGCCGACGCCATCCTTGGCGCTCTTATATTCCCTTCGGTGTCTGCTATTATGGGCGCCATACTGAAAGCCGCATTGCCTCAGTCATGGACCGCACCTTCCATTTCGTCTTACAAAGGTCGAAGTGGTCTGTTACAAACACGATGGGGCCGGACTATCGTTGGAGGCTGTTTGTTCGTTGTACTGAAGGACACAGTATTCTTGTACTCTCGGTGGAAGCTGGCACAGACACATCGAAAGCGAAGGATATTGGAGTACGATCGTGCAAATAAAAGAGTAGTGGACCGGTAGTTGATACTAGGTTACTGGACTGAAGCTACTTTTTATTCTCTTTCACACAGTGAACGATCCTCAGGGCGGGTGTCGCTCGTTATAATAGCTCTGTGCGGAGGTCTGTCTGCTGTCTTGATCTTCCCTCTTCCAAGCTTTCATGATATGCATGAATCAAATATTGGTCCAGCAGGCCGCGATACATTTCTTCTAGGCTGGAACGGTTCTCGCTTTGGAGTGAAGGATACCCAGTCACTGTGATGACTGTGTGCTGTACAATATCTTAGCCAATGCAGACTCCAAAATCCTTTGGCTCTTGTCCAGCCCTTTTTTGGGTTGCGTACTTGGTACTCCGTTACAGTAAGCCTGATGAGATAATCTGCAGTACTGAACACAGATGGGTTGATGAAAGTACCCAGGAAAGTCATGGCGAGCGGCCAAAGATAACAGCTAGCTCGAACTTCAGATGCCTCAAGGAGTACCTTAATATTGAGATTCGCAAGTACTCGTAGTACGAAGTACTCCTGTCCTGACATGTAAAAGCACAAATGGCGCGCACACCTCACCGTATCAAAATATCGAACTTCACCCCAGCGACGACACCATTGCACGCATCATCCCCACACCCACCCTCAACCCCAGACAGACCGCGCACGATGCACATCTCCCCAATCCTCCGCTCTCTCGCGAGCGCCTTCCGACTCCCCACCGCCTCCCACTCTCCACTCCACCATCTCCCAACCCGACCACCCACCAACCCGCTTTCCCCCCTCACCCACCACACCACGCACCAAACCGCGCCCTTCTCCACCACCCCACCCAACAAGGCCGCATCCAAGCGCCGCCCAAGAGGCGACCAACGCATCGGTACCCATCCCACCTTCCT